>Ga0315339_1000972_pt1 | contig 28773 bp, 37 predicted proteins | sample ASW17metaG_FD_204514 | JGI IMG/M metagenome (GOLD analysis project Ga0315339, IMG submission 204514) | Ammonia-oxidizing marine archaeal communities from Pacific Ocean, United States - ASW #17 | ecosystem: Environmental > Aquatic > Marine > Oceanic | place: USA: California | collected 2016-12-05 | reverse complement strand
GGGGTCGCCGGTTCGAATCCGGTTTCCCGCTCCATTTTTTGGCCGAATGGCAGAGTGGCCATGCACCGGATTGCAAATCCGTTTACCGCGGTTCGACTCCGCGTTCGGCCTCCATATTGGTGGGGGTTGTAGCCATAGTGGTTACTAACTTCCGAACAGTTCCGAATATTTTTCCGAATATACAGTGCTGTTCATTCATACAGGTCGGCCCTATTTTAGGGTCGGCGTGACCTTTACTTTCCGATCATAACTTCTGACTTGCGCTTCGGTCTTGTGACCTGAAAAATTCTGCTTGTCGCCATCGAAATCTGAAATGGCTCGCGCCTTGATGTCGTGGAAGGTGAAATCACTATTCCATTCACCATCATGTTTATCTTTTGCAAGCTGTCGCGCTTTGTCATACCAATTGCGCATTGTGCCTTGCGCCGGGTGATTGCCTTTCGCATCACAGAAAACGAGTTTGAAATTCGGAACAGTCTGAACCGATAGTGCCAAATCTACTGCGGCACGAAGTCGAGGGTTCCATTCCTTGATTTGTTTAACGCCTGTCTTACCCTGCTTAATGTATATGCCTTGCTCTCTTAGCTGCTCACGGGTCAACGCCCATACATCGGCTTGCCTTGCCGCGCAGCAATAACTGATCTCCATTGTCGCAGCCAGTAGTGGCCACTTAATGTAGGCCTCTGCTAGCACAGCCTGATATTCCCAATCCTCAATATATCTATCACGCGGCGGCTCGTAGAATTTACGCACACCTACACACGGGTTGACCTTCACCTTGCCATTCTCATAGCCCCACGAAAATACAGCGCTTAGAAACGAGTGTTCGCGGTTTGCTTGGGTGAGCGCGTCGACGGCTCGCTTATCCATGTACTGACGAATGTGGTGCGGCTTGATGCGATGGCGATTCATTGAGCCAAAGATTTTAAGGACGCGCTCTGAGTAGTTCGCATAGTCGCGCTTGGTTCGTGTTGCCAAACGAAGGTAGTTAGCGCCAGTAAAATACTCACGCACTAGCTGCGAGAAGTCGCCTGTCTTTTCTTGGTGTAGCGATACCGCGTGATAGTAGTTAGCCATGACAATCGCTTTGTCTGCTGTTAGTCCGGCAAGCCTGACACAGCCGCCAGAGCGCGGCCTATATTCATACGCCGCCTTACCTACATAACAACGAACAGGCAACCATTCTGGGCCTCTGATGCGCTTACGGGGTGCCATTAATTACTCCATGCTTGAAAAGTCGGGTTCATCGGCATAGCCATCATTATGCGCCTGACCGTTATTAAACCGCAAATGAGAGGGATGGTTGAAGCAATACCAAGTTACGTGAGGACAGCCATTGCGGTCTTTCACAAAGAACACGCCGTGGTCAGTTAACACTTGGCACTGCTTTGACAGCATATCGTAGCCCGTGATTTGAGCCACTTCCGCTTCACTCATTAACTGATTCATCACTTAACCTCTAATATCGTGTGGTTCTGTTCCGCGTACCTAATGCCGAAATGACTATGCCCTAGCAGCCGTCCTATCTTTCTGGCGCTATAGCCATGCGCCCGAAGCGTTTTAACACTCCCCACAGGGATCTTCACAGCGTGGGGTAGGCCAGACCTCAATCCCATCACGCCTGCTTTCTTTACGACTGTATTGGGCTGCTTGCCAAGTAACCCGGCGATAGCGACCACTGGCAATACACCATAGTTGTCGCGTAGCAGATTGACCTCTGTGAAGCTCCAAGTCATTGTTCTAGTTCCCTCTCAAGCTTGTCAGCCTTATCTTGATAAAATGCAGCAAATTTGCTACCCGACTTTACGGCCTCTAGGTAACTCTCTCGCTCTTGTTCTTTCTTCAAGCGCCGCCGCGCTCTTGCTAATTTTTCTTTCAACGTCATACTTTTGGCTCTACCTTGTCGCCGTTATAATCCAGTGTGAGTAGGCTTTCAGCCGCCATTTCTACTTTTGTGCGACAATCGACATTCTCAACATCGCACGAAATTGACCAGCAAGGTCGGCCCAAATTAGATGGCTGAGGTAAACCCTGCCGAGAGAATTTAAGTTTTTGCCCTCTGCGTTGCAGCTCGTCTAAAATCTCCTGATCTGTTGAAGCTGATAATGCGATATTGAGATTGCTCATTGGTTAACTCCTGTTAAAATGGAATATCGTCGTCAAACGCCGCATCAAACCCGCCCGCCATCACCGCAGCTTTGGCTTGCTGAACTTGCGACGATTGCTGTGGCGCCTGAGAATGCGTTTGATTCTCTTTTGCCGAAAAACTAAAATTCATTGCTGGAGCCTTTGGATTAGCGTCTGGCTTGCGTAGCCATCCTGATACCCAATATTCCACACCGTTAACTTCTGCGCTGCCCTTAAACTGTGGGTGCGAGTCGGATTTACGGTCTTCATTCTTCCAAACACTGCCTCTGTTACTGTTGTCGTACTGCATTATGCTACCCTCTCTTGATTGCTGTTTCGTATATAATCTTTTTGCTTAGTGGATAATAGTTTCCATATCCACATGGTTTCGTGTTCTTCTAACTCGCTGTAACATTCATCAACAGTTGATCTATCATCGTTAGATATGCTCTGTAATATCGCCATAAGGCTTAGTTGCATCTCTTCGCGCAAAATTCGCTTATTGCTAGGCAGCGCCCACTCTGGCAGTTGTGGTGGCATCCAATAAATAAACTGACCCGTGGCTTTAATCTTGGCTGATTGACTACCTTTAGTGCCTTTTTCAACGACCTGTGCGAAGTTTTCAGTTAGGCCGTATAAGTATCGACCAATACCCCAGTGAACAGCCGCCCGTTTCATTGAGCCACTCAAACCGCCCTTAATAGCCTCTACATCGGTATTTTCTGCGCCATCCCACTTAGTCACCCACTCACCATTGGCCCGTATAGATAAGCCGCAAAGGATGCCGCCACAAGGCGCTTGGGTGTACTCGTTGCGCCAGTTGGCAGGGCCGACTACATCGTCTAACCTATCCATAATGGCTCTGTTGGTGATGTAAGCTAGAGCCATGACCCAAGGCTTTCCACCTTGGGATACACCAGATCGACACGCCCGCCACTCTATATCGTTGGGTGAAAACGGCTGCTTCAACATTCCTAAAATATCCATCACGCTGCGCTCCCTGTAAATTCTGCCCACTCTGTTGATACTTGCTCAAAGCGATTGTTATACGCTGTATAAGCCTCTGGTTGATGCTTGGCAGAGTAGGGGTTAATGTTGCTACCCTCTTGCTGCCAATCAACATCAGCTCGGTTTCGAGCTAAAAACTTCTGAGTTTCAATAGTCATATCTGTACTCCCGTCAAAATTAATACAATCACAAATGCCGTCATTTGAATTGCGCTGCTCACGCGATTACGCCTGCCGTAAACCAAATCACACACCCCGCGCCCATTAGAGCGCCGACTGTTGAAAGAATGAAATCGCTATAGCTCATGGTTAAGCACTCCTGACATTTAAAAAGTCTAAGTTCGGCGCAGTCATGTAGTAAGGCTTTTCCTGCTTCTGCTTGCCTTTGAAGTAATCTTGAATCCAGCCGTCAAGGTCAGCGCTTTGGGCTAGATCGGTAGCTGCGCCGCCTTTGTCGGCGTTGAATAATGCGGCGAGGAATGTTGAGCAAATCAGCTTTTGATCGTCTTCATCGCTCTCAAGACGGTCACTAATTACGTCAAACAAGTCGTAAACTAGAGCTTCATCATCCCAGCTTCGTTGGAAAGTAATTTGCCGCTCCATTTTCATCTCGCCTGAAATTGAAGCTAGCGATGAAAACTCGTCAAATACAGTTACGTCTGAATCATAATCGTCTAGATAGTCAGCCAACTTCTGATCACGATAATCCTGTGCGGCGCGTTCAATTGCGGTGTTTGATTGATTCATTGTGCTGCTCCCGTTCTCAATTGGTATGCATCAATAATAAGTTAAGTTAACAGGAAAGTCAAACTTAATTCAGCAAGATCAGAAAAGGGGTATTGGATTGATAAAATTCAGGCAAAAAAAATCCCCATATAGGAGAGATAGTTTGATAAAAATAAGTGAAACTTAATCGGATGGTGGGCCAGTGTGCTCATTCTGCGAGTCATAGCCGAAACTCATATTATACGGCCCGAACCATTCTGCAAACCGCCAGTAAAACTTAGGCGTTTGGCATGGCATCCAGTCGGTATGAATCAGCCACCATTCATATTCAGCAAGGCGCATCCAATCCATCATACGCATTCTGACGGATGACGATCTATCGTGAATTGTTTGTGACTGTCTTAGGGTTTTCATAATTATTTAATTACTCGGCTGAATAGCTACCGATAATCACTCCAATAATTTCCGAATCACTCTCCAGCACTACCGTTGGGTATTGTGGGTTGATCGGTTTCAAATAGCTTACGCCACCATCTTTAATGTACTCCTTAAATGTTGCTTCGGTGGAATTATCTCTCTTTGCCAAAACCCGCGATCCTGTGGATAGCGTGGCATCTGGATCAACAAAAATAACAATTCCCGCTGGATATGACTTGTTGTTTGGATAGGGTGAGGTCATTGAATCACCCTGAACGGTTGTTGCAAACGTCCGTTTACCACACTGCGTAGGGCAATACAGCCAATCCGCAGCTTTTTCGTCTAACTCCATAGACTTTCCTTGTAACTTACTAACTTCCTCCCACCTGATTAACGGCACACGGGCGTGAATAGGTGTGAGCGAAACCTCACCCCCGAATGTTGCACCATATAAAATATAGTCTGGTGCTAGATCTAAAGCTCTCGCTAAAGCAGCTAAATGCTTGTTTTTTGGTTCGACATCTCCCCTTTCCCAATAGGTAATACTCGTTGCACTGACGCCGATCAATGCCCCCAAGCTGCGTTGAGTTAAATTTTTCTCTTTCCGTCTGTCGCGGATTCGATTTCCTGCGTGGCTCATTAATTGCTCTCTTTTATGTATTTAACTTTGCCTTCCAACTTAACCCAGCTTAACAACGTTTGACAAAACTTGCATTCAGTTATAAAATAAGAAAAGTTTACAAGGAAATGAAAATGTTAAAAGAAACAGTAACAGCGTATTTCGGCACACAGGCCGCAGTAGCGACCAAGTTAAACATATCGCCGCCAGCCGTTTCTGCATGGGATGAAGTCATCCCTGAAAAGCAGGCAGGCCGACTTGAGCGATTGACTCACGGCGAACTGGCCTTTGACGCGACTCTCTATGAAACAAATCAAGTTGAACAGTCAGAGGCGGCTTCCTGATGGATAAACTTACCAATCCTGTTAGCTCAACCTTTGACGATGATCTGTACGCATTCGTCAAGGCTGCTGCTGCAAACGATGATACTGATGTGTCTGGGTACATTAGAGCCGCCATATCTGTTCTCCGAGATCGTGAATTAAACAAGTACAAGATGATGCATTCGGTGTTTGAAAGCCAGATATGTCTGAAATAGGTGATATATGAGTTTATTAATTGCACCACTTGAAGCGTTAACCGATTCGCTACTGTCTGATCCAGAGAGGCGCGTTCTGCTGGCTTTGTTTAGCTACCGTGGAAAAGTGACTGAGTTAGTATTTCCTAGCTTAGATGCGCTTGCTGAACGATCTAACATGAACGACAAAACCCGCGTATCTAAGATCACAACTAGTCTTGCAAAAAAGGGTTGGTTAACCAAGAAAAAGAAAGGTTTTACAGGGTGTAATCAATACACGATGTGTATGCCTGAACGCTTTACCAATTTGGACTCAGAGACCAAGTTGGCACCAGAGACCAAGTTGGACGCAGATACCAACTCCAATTTGGACTCAGAGACCAAGTACGATGTTGGCACCAGAGACCAAGTACAAGTAACAAACCAAGTAACAAACCAAGTAACAAACCAATATAACAAACCAATACCTAAGCAAAAAAAGGTAATCACTAAATCAATCGAATTACCTGAATGGCTTGATCACAATCTTTTTAATGATTACCAAATCATGCGGAAGTCGATCAAGGCACCAATGACTAGCCGAGCCACTTCCATCCTGATTAACAAACTCTCTGAGTTAGCCGCTGCGGGTCACAACCCGAATGAGCTACTTGAGACTGCGATCTTGAATAACTGGAAGTCGGTATTTGCACCCAAGGGAGATTTCAATCATGGCACTAGCCAACGTCAACCAACTCGCCAGACAAGCTCAGACAGAATGCGAGCAGCCGCAAACCAACTCGTCAGCACACTCAGCCAGCCACATTCGGCTCATGGCTGAGCTATGGGTGCGCATGGAAGATCTTTTTCCAAACCTATGGGTGAGCAGTAATGGAATGCCTGAACTGACCAACGGAAAGTTTGAGACTTGGTGCCGCAAGCTGAAAGATTTATCGCTTGATGATTTCGGTAAAGCGTTTGTATCACTGGAAGCGGCGATTGAGGTATCAGTTCAAAAGGGCGTGAAGCTATTTCCACCCAGCTACGCAGAGTTTCGCGGATACAGCAAAGGGCAAGCCCATGATGCAATTGCAGCACAGCAGGCAAGGCAGTCAGATACACGGCCTTTGATGATTACAAGACAACCCACTGAGGCTGAGCGCGAGTTCGGCTTAGAACAATCAACAGCACTAAAAGGACTTTTTGGATGATCGCAGGAACAGACAGTAAATTAACACCGGAATTAAAAAAAGCAACAGCGTCAGCTATCACTGCTGCCAGCTACCGGGTCAGTGAAGAGAATCGCAAGCGAGCGATTAAGAATGAGATTGAATTACTCAAATGGCACCAAAAGGCTGGTCATCAGACGCCTTGCGAAACTGAACGCTCAGAGGCAACTATTCAAGCGATCAGGCAAGAACAGCGCCGATTCAATGTGACACGGGGTTATGTGAGTCACGCGGAGATGAACTTGTGAGCAAGGATTATTTGGCCAAGCCTAAAGCGGTTAGTCCGTACAAGGAGTTACTGCCTGATTACAAAGGCCCGGTTACAAAAGCCGCGTGGGGTGAATCTGGTGGCTTAACACACATTGTTAAATCCCAATTAAATCCAGCAGCCAGAAAAAAATATAACAAGGAGAGGGTAGCATGATTCACGCAAACAGCATGGCAGGAATGGCAGCGATGGAGCCAATAACGGGGGAGTGCCGCATTGAGGTGATGAAGGTGATCCGCGAGAAAGGCCCGATCACCCGTCAAGACATAGCTCAAGAATTAGGCTGGGAGATTAACAGGATCACTGGCCGAGTGAGGGAACTGCTCGATAAAAATAATATCTGTGAAGATGGTCAAGATCGCTCACATTCTGTTGCTCGTAGCTTGCTAAGGGTAATGGCATGAGAGTCTTGAATAAAAATGAATGCACAGAAGTTCTTAGTCGCAGACGCAACGGCGAACCAAATTGGTCAATCGCCTCAGCCATGAACATTCCCGCAGATTCTATCAGGCGCATTGGTGCGTGTTCGCGGCATCATTTCCCATTAGAAGATTACATGATTTACGACCGCTCTGATTATCATTTCAAACCGCTGGGCGAAAAGATTGAGGCTTGGGATATACGTCTATCTATGCGATTGCAGCGTTTACCTATGAGTGAATGGGGTGCTGCGGTATGAGCGATCAAGTCGCTTTTCAGATCAACAGTGGAAATGTCTCAGGCATGATTCAACAGATCGTTTCAATGATTAACAAAGGTCTATTCAAAGGGCCAGTTGAAGTGATCTTAAAGCGCCCAGTACGCACGATGAGCCAGAACAAAAAACTATGGCCTATGTTGAGCGATGTGCAAAAGCAAGTGAACTGGTACGGCGAGAAGCTAGACAGCGAGGATTGGAAAGATATGTTTATGTCTAGCTTGAATAAGCAGCGATCAGTGCCGGGTATCGATGGCGGCTTTGTTGGACTTAATCGCAGAACAAGCAAGTTAGACAAAGAAGGCTTTGCTCAATTAATCGAGGTGATCTACGCCTTTGGAAGTGAGCAGAATGTAGCGTGGGGCGAACCAGCACTTCAAACCTATTCACAATACAAAGAGGCAGCGTAATGGGCGCGATAAAAAGAACACCCGCAGACAAGGCGTTTAGTGACTGTATCAGATCAGCAGCAGAGTGGACTTGTGAGCGCTGTGAAACCTACTACCCGGAAGGTCGGCGTATGGGTCTGCACTGTAGTCACTATCATGGTCGCGGGAAATGGGGAGTGAGGTTCAATGTTAATAACGCTGAGGCGCTTTGTTATGGGTGCCATCAATACTTGGGTGCAAATCCAAATCTTCATACTGATCACAAATTGGAATCTATTGGGCAGGGTGCGATTGATATTCTGCAAGAAAAAGCCAACGACACCTCATTAGGTCGAGCGGCAAGGCGCGACGCTAAAGACATTGCCAAGCACTACCGGGAAGAATTTAAACGCATCCATCAATTACGGTTGGATGGGTCAGTGGGTAAATTAACAATTACAAGTTGGAGTTAACGATGGCAGCAGCAAAGAAAAACAACGTGGTGAAGATCAAGGTAAGGCACGTTGGCAAGTTCCCATTACCCAGTTACGCCACCAAAGGCTCAGCCGCGATGGATCTTGTAGCCGAAGTAGGCCGATCAACTCACATTGTGCAGGGCATGAATGAGCTAATTCCCACAGGGATCTACATTGAAATCCCAGTGGGCTACTGCGCCAAGATCTATGCTCGGTCGGGTCTAGCCGACAAGAAGGGTCTATGCCCATCTAACGCGGTAGGGATCATCGATTCTGACTACAGAGGCCAAGTCTTTGTCTCGCTAATGAACCACAGTCAGGTGACTCAATACATTGAGCCGGGTGAGCGCATTGCTCAACTTGTGCTTGAGAAAGTTGAAGTCATTGAATGGGTAGAGGTGGAAGAGCTTGAAGAAACAGATCGAGGTATCGGCGGCTTTGGATCAACTGGCGAAAAGACAGCCGCGTAACTACTTACAGGATCGGTATTGCTGCCCAACCGCAGAGATATTAAACCTGTTCGCATTACGTGGCTTTACGCTAAGAGAAACCGCTGAGCGATTGGGGGTGAAGTACTCGACCCTGAAAACTCAGGCGTGGGAGCTGGAGATTCACTTTGCTAGTGGGCGTGGCGCTATCGACAGAAAGCACACAGTAACCTACCAAGGAAAGGAGATGGGTATTAAAGAACTAGCCGACGAACACAACATGAACTGGCAAACGCTGTCAGACCGCCTCCGTTATGGCTGGACAGCAGAACAAGCTGTATCCATACCAGTACGACAAGGCAATTGGACGTACAGAGAAGGGACGGACAGGAAGCCAACAGGTACAGACGTTACATCAATATGGTTAAGAAAGGCGTGGAAGTTATGACATACGATCAAGACGTTATCAACGAAGGGGCATTACTGATCTCATTGTTAGTTTCAACGATGATTGAAATTACTGATCGACCTATGAACGAGCAAGACGATTTAATCATAGCGGCAGCAATGGAGTGGGCAGAAGATCATAGTGATGCTGTGTTGGTTGCTGATATTACCGAACACTAATCTAAAGCAAAAAAAAGCAGGAAAAGTAAGGAGTGGATCTTATGAAAGAAACTAAAGCTCAACAAAAAGCAGTAGTCGTTAAAGCTGAGGTGGGTGCGCCCAAGGTGAGAAGCCTTGTTACTCAGGTGGCAATTACAAAAGCTACAGGCGGGGGGTTTAACGAGAATGGCGACGACGCTGTAGTAGTCACTTTGATTAGGAATGACAAAGGAGGGGGAGGATACTCATTAATACACATCAATGAGCGTTCTGGCGGGAAGATGAAGGATGGGCCGATAACACTATCTATTAACGAGATTAGAGCGATGAAGGAGTCTAGTGAAGCGCTTGTTAACGGAATGTTTATCGAATCATAGTTTAGCGATGTCTTATTTTAAGTAGGGAAAAGAAAATGGCAGGAACTAAAGGCAATAGTGGGCGCAAGAAGGGAGTGCCTAACAAACGCACTCAGTCAATCATTGATCAACTAGTAGGGCTTAACTGTGATCCCATCAAGGGCATGGCTAAGATTGCCAAGAAAGCAATGGATGAGGGTGATCTACATTTGGCGTTAGCGGCGTTTAAGGATCTAGCCCAGTATGTCGCGCCTAAGCGTAAGTCGATTGAAGTGTCAGGTGAGTTAGAAATTGACGCAGTGCAGGATATTCTTGTTAGCTTTAAGGATATACCTAGCCTTGATTGAGACTGAGCTACCCGCAATCTTTCACCCATTTGCCACACAGAAGCACCGCTATCGTATCGCACACGGTGGTCGTGGATCTGGCAAGTCATGGGCGATTGCTCAGTTATTGATCATCAGCGCCTATAGCAAAGAGACTCGCATACTCTGCGCCCGTGAGATTCAACGCTCGGTGGCAGACTCGGTGCTTCAACTTCTATCCGACACCATTGATCGGCTGGGCATGACTTCATTCTTTGAGATTCAAAAGACCCAAATCATCGGCAAGAATGGCTCACGCTTTATCTTTGAGGGCTTGCGCTCCAACGTCAATAAGATCAAGTCGATGGAGGGCATTGACATTGTATGGGTCGAAGAAGCGGAGGCGGTCACTAAGTCTAGCTGGGAAACCTTGATTCCCACCATCCGCAAAGAGGGTAGTCAGATTTGGGTTAGTTTTAACCCGATGAGGCAGCATGATGACACCTATCAACGCTTCGTGATCTCACCGCCACCAGACAGTGTGGTGGTTAAGGCCAACTGGGACTCAAACCCTTGGTTCCCCAAAGAGCTAGACAAAGAGCGCCTACACCTTCAAGCCACTGACCCGGATCTTTATCAACATGTTTGGGAGGGGGAGTGTATGACCGCACATAAGGGCGCTTACTACGCCGAACAGATGAGGCAGGCCAAGGCCGAGGGTCGCATAACAAACGTGCCGTGGGAGCAAGCTGTGCCTGTACAAACATGGTGGGACTTAGGGGTAGCTGACTCCACCTCAATCTGGTTCACCCAATCCGTAGGCAAAGAGATTCGCGTCATTGATTACGAGGAACATTCCGGTGAGGGCTTGGCATTCTATGTGAAGCTACTGAGAGAGAAGCCGTATATCTATGACGAACATTGGGGGCCACATGACATACGGGTCAGAGAACTAGGCACTGGCCGATCACGATTAGAGCAAGCAGGGGATATGGGGCTTCATTTCAATGTGGTCAAGAATATTCCTATTATGGATGGTGTTCAGGCTGTTCGCTCACTGTTCAACCGATGCTGGTTCGATGAGCAGAAGTGTAAGTTGGGATTGGATTGCTTATCGACCTATCACAAAGAGTATGACGAGATTAACCAAGTCTACAAGTCTCGCCCGGTTCACGACTTCTCTAGTCACGGCGCTGATGCGTTCAGGTACTTTGCTGTGGGCTGGAATGAGCCGCAATCCACCCTCCCTCAAGTCGTTAGTAGTATCTAATAACCGTGTATCAATGCGTCAAGGTAGCACAATGATATAGCGCCCAATGGCGAAGCATTTTCTAGGGGAAGTAACATGGGTTTAACTTGGGGAACACCTAATGGCGGCAAGAGCGCGATGAGAGATAAGGCTAAGAAATCAAGCGGTGGTGGTAGCCCGCATGAGCGCAACAGGCCAGCACCAACTCCTAAAGCTAAACGCAAAGCCAAGCCAAAGGGCGGGGTAGCCCATGTTAAAACCGTGTCTAAGCCCAAGGCTGTAGTCGCTCCAACACCCAAACCAAAGCCCAAGGTAGTAACGACACCAGCCCCAGCAGCAAAGATTGTGGCAGTGCCTAAGCCTAAAGTCGTAATTGCGCCTAAGCCTAAAGTTGAGCCAAAGGTAGAGCCTAAAGCAAAAGCAACGCCTAGCCCTACTGCGGTGAAGCCCGGCACTGGATCGGCAGCAGCCATTAAACCTAAAGTCGAAGTTAAGCCTAAGCCAGTGGTACAACCAAAGCCTGAGCCTAAAGCGGAGCCGATCAATCATCCTGCTCAAAAAGAAGTGGCTGTGATTAAGCCAGCACCAAAGCCAGCTCCAGCTCCAGTGCCTAAAGTTGAGGTCGCGCCCAAGCCTAAAGCCAAACCTAAAGGCGGTAAGCCTCATGTGCTAGCTAGCGCTCCCGCTACACCTAAGCAGAAGGTTGAGATGAATTTCCTTGAAAAAGGACTACCTAAAGCTGAGCCTAAAGTAGAGGTTAAGCCTACTCCTGTGGCAAAGCCTATCGAAAAGAAAGCGCCAGTAATTGATTCTGGTATGGATAACCGAGAGAAAGTGTATGAGGCTCCAGCTAAGTCCAAAACCACAGCTAAGGCTGATCTATTTATAGACCGACAGAAAGCTGATATGGGAATGGATGACCGCGAAAAGGCTTACGTTAAACCAGCAGCGCCTAAGCCTGCCCCTACTCCAGCACCAAGAATTAAAGTTGAGTCCACAAAGAAGGGCGGTAAGCCCATGAATGAGCAGAAACTTATCACCAAGGGCAACAACGTCACACATGATGCAAAGAAAGCAGCAGAGAAGCGCGCTCCCGCGCCAACTGAGTACAACCAAGCGTACTGGGCTGATCAACGTGCTAAGGGTGTGAGTCAAGCCGACATGAAGGTTGAGCAAGACAAGGTAGGTATGAAGAAAGCTTATTCAGGTGACACGATTGTCACAGAGGATATGCAGCGTAAGGCTAGCGATGATCTTAGTCGCGTTACTGGATCAATGGCGACATTGCAAAATAAGGGTGTGACTAAGACCGAAGAGAAGAGCGGCTTACTGGGTGAAAACCTAAAGACCACTTACGACTACAAGGGTGGCCCATCCATTGTCACTAAGGCCAATGACCCAACTATCGGCGGGGTTCGATTGGGCGAGAAGACTTCAACCACGTTTGTTGATGGGATCGAGGTGGCCACTAAGACAGGCCATGACCCATTAGGCAAAGATGCCAAGGTGACTAAGCCTGATATTGCAGGCCATATTAATGACACACAGAAGGTTGATCCTACAACCGTCAAAGACGACATCATTTCTATCGATGAAGAAATTAAGAATGAAACCGACCCGGATAAGTTAAAGGCGCTTCACCAGCGCCGTCTTCGCTTAATGCGAATGATGCGAACTAACACCCGCTTTGCAGGCTTGCTTGATGATGCCGACACCAAACGAACCAACTTAATGAGTATTGGATAATGAATATATCACCCGAAGCGTTAATTAAGCGCCACGACCGACTCAAGGCAGACCGAGCTAACTGGGATCAAATGTGGGAAGAGCTGTCTACATTCCTAATGCCGGGCAAGGCCGACTTCATTACGACCAATACTAAAGGCTCCAAGCGGTCAGCAGAGGTGTATGACTCCACTGCGATTCATGCGCTACAAATCCTATCCGCCTCATTGCATGGCTCATTGACTAGCCCATCGACCAAGTGGTTCGGCCTACGCTTCCGTCAAGACGAATTAAACGAACACAAAGACGCGAAGGATTGGTTAGAGCAATGCTCGAAAAGCATCTTCCAAGAGTTCGGCAAGTCTAACTTCTCAACCGAGGTAGCAGAGGCGTATCAAGATATGGTGGGCTTTGGCACTGCCGCACTCCAGTTTGATGTGAAGACCAAAGAAGCTGCCTTTGATGGCTTTAACTTTAGAGCGTGTCACTTAGCTGAGGTGGTGATTGCTGAGTCCGTAGAGGGCCGTATTGATACGGTGTTCCGTAAATTGAAACTCACTGCGCGTCAAGCTAATCAGAAGTTTGGTGATCAGTGTGGCGACAAGGCCATGAAAGCCTTAGAGAAAGATCCTGATAAAGAGTTTGACTATATTCAAGCCGTGTTTCCTAGAGAACTGGAGGGTGAGCCTGCAATGGTTGCACCACCCCACCTACGCCCATGGGCTTGCTATTACATTAGTGTGATCGATAAGAAGATTTGCCAAGAGACAGGTTATTACGAGTTGCCATTCATGGTGCCACGCTGGGCTAAGACCACAGGCGATGTCTATGGCTTTGGGCCGGGCTGTACTGCTCGACCTGACATTAAGACACTAAATGAGTCGCGTAAGCTGGCCATGAAAGCGTGGGAAAAATCCATAGATCCGCCATTAAAGGCCATGCAAAACGGCATCTTGGGCAAGATTGATATGCGCCCATCCACAGTGACCTATGTTCGTGACATGAACAACCTAGAGCCAATTGTGAACGCGACCAACTGGAACGCGGATCAACTCATGCTCTCTGATGTACGTGCTTCTGTACGCCGTATCTTCTTCTCTGATCAACTTGAGTTACAAGATGGTCCACAAATGACGGCCACTGAGGTTCAGGTGCGTTATGAGTTAATGCAACGCTTATTAGGCCCAACCCTTGGCCGTCTTCAATCTGAGTTCTTGAACCCGATTGTTGAGCGAGCGTTTTATTCCATGTTGCGTGGTCAAGCGTTACCACCAATGCCCGAAGTCTTACAGGAAGTAGGAGGTGATCTCGATATTGAATACGTTGGCCCGTTAGCACGATCTCAGAAGATGGATGAAGTCACAGGCATCCAACGCGCTATCGAAGGGATTATGCAACTCGCACAGGTCAATCCCGATGTACTCGACATTGTTGATGTGGATAAGGCAGGGCGCACTATCAGTGACCGATTGGGCGCTCCTGCTGACATATTACGTGGCAATGAAGAAGTGGGCGAGATGCGTCAAGCGCGTCAACAACAGCAGCAACAACAAGCCGAGATGGAACAGGGCCAGCAAGAATTAGCAGGCGCGACCCAAGCGGCACAACTGGAGCAGATGGTTAATGCCTAAACCTCAGTTTGAAAAAGACGTTAAGGAGCTATTTAGCACCAAGACAGGTCAGCGTATGTTGGCCAATATGAAAGCGGCCTATGGTGATCGAATTTCGTTTACCAAAGACCCATGCGAAACGGCTTTCCGCGAAGGTCAGCGTAGCATCTATATACAAATCGCGGACATAGTGGAGAACTAAAATGAGTGACGAAGTAAGTGACGAAGTAATTGTAGAAGAATCAAGCGCATCATGGCATGAGGGCTTATCCGATGAATACCGAGGCAATGAGTCATTATCTCAAATACCTGATCTGGACACCTTGGCTAAATCCTATTTGGACGCTCAACAATATGCAGGCGGTTCAATCCGCATACCGGGTGAAGATGCAAGCACCGATGATTGGTCAGCATTCAATGCCAAGCTGCAAGACAAGGTTCCCACCTTACTCAACCTACCGAGTGATGAAGAAGAAGCACGAGCCGCGATGTATGCGCGACTAGGCCGACCCGATTCAGCCGATGGGTATGGCATTGATGGCGCTGATCCTGATTTCCTTCAATGGGCCTTTGATAACGGCTTATCTAGCTCGCAAGTGAAAGCGTGGCAGGAGAACACCCAAGAGCAAGGTCAGCAGAATGAAACTGATCATGACTTAGAGATGCAGGAGGCGAATGACTTACTCAAGAAAGAGTGGGGCCATGCCTACGACACCAAGCTCTCTCAAGCTAAGAACGCGGTATTGGCCTATGCCGATGCGGAGACACAGAAGTTCCTTCTTGATTCAGGCTTAGCTAATAACCCCGGCATGATCCGCTTAATGGCTGGCATTGGGGCCACCTTGACCGAAGACCAATCCGCAGGCTTACAAAGCGGCAATAACTTCACCTTATCGCCTACCGAAGCCATGGATCGTATCTCAGAGGTTCGCCGCAACACTGAGCATCCATATAACGTAGCCAATCACCCACAACACCGGGCCGAAGTAGAGAAGATGGAGCGTCTTTACTCGCAAGCCTATCCCGAAGCGGTTTAAGCACTAATAACCGTGTAGAAACCAACGATCATCTAATCAACAGGGTAGCTAATCCTTAGTCCTGTGGGTTAGATGGGCCGTTTCCTATCTCGTCAAAGCAAGCGTTATTGCCAGTCTAGAGTCCCGAAAAGGGGTAGCTCAAAACGCCAATTTCTAATGCCTACTTCGGAGATAAGATCATGGCTAATACAATCACACAAGCGTTCGTCCAGCAGTTTCAGGACAATTTAATCCACCTTGCCCAGCAGAAGGGTTCACGTTTACGCAGTTCAGTAAATGAGCAATCTGTAACTGGCGAGAAATTCCACTTTGAGCGTCTAGGTACGGTTGCTGCTGTTGCGAAAACAACTCGCCACACCAACACCCCTGTTCTTGATGTTCCTCACTCACGCCGTACTGCAACTATGTCTGACTATCATTGGGCTGACCTCATTGATAACGAAGATAAGGTGCGTATGTTGGTTACTCCTGAGAGCCATTATGCTCGCTCTGGTGCAAACTCTATGGCTCGCGCCATCGATGATTTGATCATTGCAGCGGCTACAGGTACAGCCACAGACGGTGACGGCACTTCAATCGCTCTACCAGCAGCACAGAAGATCGCTCACGGCTCCGCAGGCTTAACCCTTGCTAAGTTGATCTCTACTAAAGAGATTCTTGACGGTAATGATGTTGATCCCGATGAAGATCGTTTCATTGTGTTGGGTTCTAAGCAGATCTCTGATTTGTTGAACACCACTGAGATCAAGTCTAGCGACTACAACTCTGTGAAAGCGTTGGTTCAAGGTGACATTGATACCTTCATGGGCTTCAAGTTCTTGCGCTCTGAGCGTCTAGGTCTAGCGTCCACTACCCGTACTTGCTTCGCATTCACCAAGAGTGCAATGGGCTTAGGTATTGGTTCTGATGTGAAGACTAAGATCGATGTACGCCCTGACAAGTCTTATGCCCATCAGGTGTACTTGTCATTCGTAGCTGGCGCAACCCGCGTACAGGACGAGTGTGTTGTACAGGTTGACTGTACTGAGTAATCAGTAAGTCGGCATACCAAGGGGCTGAAATATGCCCCTTTTTTTTAATCAGGAGTTGTTATGGCTAGTGAAGTCTCAATATGTAATCGGGCGTTAGCCATGCTAGGTGCTAATACCATCACCTCTCTGAGTGACGGCTCAACCGAAGCTAATGTGTGTAATGCTGTTTACGCCGATGCGCGTGACGCGGTACTCAGGGCATTCCCTTGGTCATGTGCCATCCAACGGGCCACCTTAGCCCAGCTATCCACAGCACCCGCATGGGGTTATGACAAGGCATACAGCTTGCCTAACGACCCACACTGCCTTGCTGTACTAGACGTTAAAGAGTCTACCCAATACCGCATTGAGGGCCGCACCCTTGTTTGCAATACCGATACCGCAACCATTAAGTATGTTGCACGAATTACTGACCCCGGCCAGTTCGACCCTGCCTTTGTATTTGCTCTGGCGTGTCGCATTGGTGCCGAGGTGTCTTATGCCCTCAGTCAAAACCGCTCACTATCAACCGATATGTGGGGGCTGGCAGAGAGAGCCATTACCGAAGCGTCTATGTATGACGGCGCAGAGGTAGGCCGAGAAGACATTACCGCCACCTTATTTGAGGGAGTTCGCGCATGAGGCTAACCCCAATCATCAACAGCTTCGCGGCGGGTGAATTATCCCCACGACTGATGGGGCGCACTGACTCACCGAAGTACAGCTCTGGCTGCGAGAAGATGGAAAACTTCATGGCCTTACCTCATGGCGGAGCCAAACGTAGAGGTGGTACTCGCTTTATCAATGAAGTGAAAAACTCAGCCCACACCACCCGGTTGATTCCCTTTGAGTACAGTGTGGATCAGACCTATGTTTTAGAGTTTGGTAATAACTACATTCGCTTCTATACCAATGGTGGTCAAGTACAGTCGAGTGGCTCAACCTATGAGATCACCACGACCTACACCCATACGGAAGTGAATGAACTACAATTTGCTCAGAACGCCGATGTGATGTGGATTGTTCACCCAAGCCATAAGCCTCGGAAGTTGACCCGACTAGCCCATGACAACTGGACGCTGGTTGATGAGGCATTCAAGAAAGGCCCATTCCTGCCTGTTAACCAAGACGAGACATTGACCCTTGCCTTCACTGATACGACTTCTGCAACTCAAAACCTCACCGCTAGTGCTGCTTTGTTTGACAGTTCCCATGTTGGCACTGATTGGTTGGTAGACACTGATCCCGGCAACTCAGCGGGTGAAGTGGTGTGGGTTCGGGTGAATAGCTACACCTCCAGCACAGTGGTTAATATCACCATCAAAGACTTGGATTATATGCCCACCACGACCACGGCGACTAACCTGTGGCAAGAGGGCGCATTCTCTACATTAAGAGGCTTCCCATCCTCAGTCGTGTTCTACGAGCAGCGTCTTTGGTATGGCGGCACGACACACAAGCCTCAAACCCTATGGGGCAGTAAGCCGGGTATTTATGAAGACTTCAATCCCGGCGCGAAAGCCGATGATGGCCTCAGTTACGCCATTGCCTCGGATCGGGTAAATAACATCAAGTGGATGGCGGCACAGCGCGTTCTTATTGTCGGCACATCAGGCGGTGAGTTCCGTATTACTGGCGGCAATGAATCAGCCATCACCCCTACTAATGTCGATGTACGCCGTCAAACCTCTTACGGATCTAAGTTAGGCCATCCCGCCTATGTGGGTTCTGATGTGTTCTTTATCCAGCGTAGTGGTACACAGGTGCGTAACGTGGCGTATAAATGGGAAAGCGATTCATTCCAATCGGATGATATGACTTTCTTGGCTGAACACATCACCACAGGTGGATTGACCACATTAAGTTATTCCCATGTGCCTGATTCAGTCCTCATGGGCTTACGTGCTGATGGCGTTTTACTGATGCTGACCTATGAGCCGACCCAAGAAGTCATTGGCTGGCATCGTCACATTACTGATGGCAAGTACAAGTCACTCACTGTGATCTCAGAGGATGGCCCTGATCAGTATTGGTTTGTGGTTGAGCGCACCATTAACGGCGCTACAAAGCAGTATATCGAGCTGTACACGCCTAATGACTACCTAGACTCTATGATTTCCTACTCAGGAGCTTCTACGAGCGCCGTGACGGGCTTATCTCACCTAGAAGGTAAGACGGTTCAAGTTTTAGCCGATGGCGCTGTACACCCCGATCTAGTGGTTGCAAGTGGTGCTATCGCTCTGAACTATGCGGCCACAGAGATTAAGGTGGGCCTCAAGTACATCTCGAAACTCACCCCAACACGACCCGGCTCCAATGCGGGTTCAGGCACCACACTTGGCAAGAAGAAGCGGTGGAATGAAATCTTTGTTCGACTAGAGCAATCAGCCATCCCAACCATCAACGGTCAGCGTCCACCTGTTCGCTCACCTAACACGAACTACGGCAATGAAGAGCCTGTGGTTTCAGAAGACATTAACGTGCGTAACTTAGGCTATGACCGTGATGGTCGAATCACTATTGAGCAGGATTTACCCTTAGCTTGCCACATCGTTTCACTGTTCGGCACGTTGAGCGTAGGAGATTAAAGATGAGTTTTATGACAATCCTATCCATCTTGGGAGCAGTTAAACAATACAGTGATGCAGATAACGCAGCAGCACAAATGCGTGAGGCTGGCGAGAAGAATGCCCAACTTGCTGAGTTGGAAACAAAAGAGCGGATCAGACGATCACGCTATCAGCATGAGCAAGAACAAGGCCAGCGAGTTGTGGCATACGCAAAGGCAGGCGTTGACCTATCTAGTGGTTCAACCCTCGCTGTAATGGCCGAGGCAGCTAACGTAGCAGAGCGTGAGATGAGTTTCACCGCAGCGCAAGGCAAGCGTACTGCCGCCGCAAGACGGGCGGGAGCGAGCGCACAAGCCGACTCAATGCGCAGCCAAGGGCAGAGTTTATTGATTAGTAACGTGGGCAAGATTGGTAACGACAACAATTGGTGGGGTATAGGTAAGTGAGAATACCAAATATAAATCAAACAGGTGTGCCGGGTGCTGAACAACTCAGCCTTGGTGCTATATCGTCTGCCGCTCAAGCCAAGATGCGTACCAGCCAAGCGTTGACTAAGGTGGTTGATGACTACCAAGCCAAAGTACAAAAGGCTGAGACTGACGAAGAGTACAGTCGCTTAACCAATAGCCTTGACCAAGCTGCGGCTGATACATGGCGAACTATTCAAGATGCGCCAGCCGTGGACGAAAATGGCGACCCTACACACGGGGCGATGATCGAGCAGTTCAACACTAAATATAAGCAAATCGTCAAAAGCCATAGTGACCGGGTGAAGATGACGGCGAACAAAAGCGCCATATCGCAAGCCTCTAGAAATTTATTAACTCAGTACACTCATACCATTAATGGCGAAATGAGTAAGCGTAGTGTCGCTCATTTGGGGGGAGCTTATGAGCAGTCAAGAATCGACTTAATGACTGCCACCGATGGGTTAGAGAAGTTTAAGCAAGCGCAAAGCGAGGCGTTAGCCACTAATCTTATATCCCCAGCCAAGCAAGTAAGTGACCTTGACGCTTTTCGCCAAGAGTATAGTGCGAATCAAATTAAGAGCGATTTCCAATTAGCTCATGGCGCTAAGAAAGGGAGTGAGTTTGCTGAAAATATAGCCTACCCTAAATGGTTCGATCAGGGGGAGCAGGATAGCCTGAATACCTATATGCGGGTAATTCTAGATCGTGATGATGTTCAAGCTGCTGCGGCAGAGAGGCAGTTAAAGGCCGAGCAAAAAGCGCAGCAGAAGCTATTTACTGATGAAGCGAAAAGGCACCAAGACATCATTACAAGTGGCGCGATGCTAGCTGACGGATTTGTAGAGACTTACATTAATTTGGTGGAGCAAGTCACGAATGAGCAAGATAGGCGAGACCTTCAAAACTCACTCACTTGGTACGCTGATGGGCAATCTATACTGCATGGTGACGCACACTCGCTTGATGATCTAATCGAGGCGCATGGCGCACTATCTGCTACCGCAGTGGGTGACGTTACCGAAGGGGAGCGGCGTGACACCATTGTTAATATGTTGGATGGCGCTATCTCTTCAATCAATAAAGACCCGCAGCAAGCCGCAGTTAATATGGGGTTATTAAAGCCCCAGCAATCCACCCTACGCGAAGCGATAGAGTCTGGCGATATATCAAGCTACCTAGAAGAGCAAGTGACACGCAAGGCTTTAGTTGATGAGCATTGGGGGATTAATACATCACTCTTTAAGGATGATGAGATTGACGCGCTATCCAAGCATTTAGACTCAGCCCAAGGCTACGGAACGCTAGAAAGCCTTGTAAAAGCAACCGAGAGTAACGCGCACGACCTATTAAGTAAGATATTTACCAAAGGCTACCGCACCTTAGCGGTTGTCGGTGACTTAATGTCACAAGCGGATGCTGGCCTAGCTGTAGAGCTTGTTCATAACGGCAAGAAGCTAGCGGATGGCGAGGGGGGTCTAGGTCACTACGGCCCCGGTAAAGACGATGCTAAGGTGCATTTTGACGAGTATATCGTTGATGGTGATAAAGACCTTTTTGAGGGTGATCACGATATTAAACAAGGAATGCTGGATGCGGTTAAATTCGCTTATGCGGGGCTATCAATGCGCGCTGGGGATAATAGCGGCGACTTCAATGAAGATCGTTATGAAGAAGCATTACAAGCTGTAGTGGGTAACGTTTATGAGCGTAACGGCTATATGTTTATGACCCCGCGCAGAGGCATGAAGGAATACCATGTCAAGAAATGGATTAACCGATTAGATGAGGCTGATTTTGCCGGCATTGATTCTGACTTAGATTGGAATCAAGTGCAGGAAGAGTTAAGTGATGGCGATATTGCTTTAGTGCCTAATGGTGAGCAAGGCCGATACATGCTGAGTCGTAACGGCATGTTCATTAAAAATACTCAAGGAGAAGATTATGTGCTGGAGTATAAAGACTAATGGGATTAGCCAGCTTAAAGCATGACACCTCAGTAGCCTACAAAGGCACAACGCCCGGCATTGCGACTGTATTCCAATCCACAACTCAGGAATATGATTACACCGCATCTTCTTTACAAGTGAGCCACCTTATTGGGGATAGCTTTGATGAGCAGATGAGTCTGGCCGAAAAGTACGAGCCTGCTTTATTCACAAATGAAGCGCTTATCAGTGAGATGCAGTACAGCCAAACTCTCGACTACGCTAAAGAGAGGGAAGATAGGCCGGGCGGTCTGCCCAGTGGCGCTCACCACGACATTTTATTCCGCAATATTGAGCGGCTACAAAAAGATTACCCTGATGCAGGCTTCCAAACTGTTGAAGCATTGTATGAGCAAGCGGGGCAGAAGGTTCGTGATTCAAGAGCTAAGGCAGAGTCAGACTATGCTCAATCAGACACCTTGGCTGGCACTTTAGGCTGGCTAGGCGGCACAGGATATGGCGCATTAAAAGACCCGCTAACTGCGCTCGCAATGCTATTTCCTGAATTTAAAGCAGCGAAGGGTGCGGCAGGATTTTTAAAAACAACAGCGAAGGTTGGCTTACTGGAATCATCCATTGAGGCTGGCATTCAGGCGGGTACGTTCAAGTTTAAGCGCGATGCTGGCGTAGAGCCTACCTTTGATCAAGTGATGGCTGACGTAGCCAGCGTTGGCCTTGTGTCAGTTCTAATGTACGGCGGCGGCTCGATTGTTGTTCGCTCTTTACGCAAAAAGATAAAGTCTGGCGAGATGCCTGATACGCCAGAAGTGCGAGAGCATATCGATAACCTTGAGGATGCACAAGATTTAGTTGCTAATACAAATGCTGCGACACCAGAAGAATTAACCCAGCGCCTTGAAGAAATGCGAATGCATCAGAGCGAGGCGTTAGCAGGCAACCCTATTGATGGAGAAGCTGCGTCTAGCACAATAAAGGCTCGTAATATCGAAGCGGTTGATTTAGAGGTCACCCGGCTAGAAGGTGATATTGCAACAATCACAAATGAGCGTAATGCGCTAGCCGCTAAGGTGGATGCGTATCACTCTGATCGAGCTAGATTCCCTGATGTGGAGCAAATCGCGGCTAGTAAGTTAACTCGCGCAGAGAAAAAAGCCCTTCGTAAGGAGATAGATGAAGCGGTATCTGAGGGCAATAAGGTTCAAATGCGGCTACAAAGTCGCACTGATGCCAACTATGACCTAATGGCAGGCTCTGATGCTGTGTCTTATAAAGAATCTGTAGCTGCGACACGCGCAAGAAATACTGAGATACAGCGCCCTATTGAAGAACGGATGACTCAATTAGAGGCTCGCTATGATTCAGCTAAGGCGGCTGATGCGGCTGAAAATGAACTGCGAAGGTTAAAGGTTAAAATAGCCAACGACACGTTTGACCCGGTGTCCGCAGCCCTTCGGATTGAAGAACTGGACGTATCGACCAAGGCTCAAGATCAGGAGCTTTTTGCACTACAGGCAGAGCGCGGTGAATTATCTAAACCAACCCCAGTGCCAGAAGAAGTTGTGGCGATTAAGGAAGCGATAGAAGCTGATATTGAGATCACTACCCCAACACCAAACATGAGTCGCGGGTTTGATTTGCCAGAGATAGATTCTCTTGGCGCAAGGAAGGGGCCAGAATTACATAAAGCCCATACCGGGGTAATGCCAACGTTTCAGGGCGGGAAGCAGAAAATGGCCAAGGCCACCACTGATGCTATTCGCCATGTTTGGAATAATGCTGACCGGGCTAAAATAACCGAAGTGGACGATTACTTCGGCGGCGGCGGTGGGTGGGGTATATACAACGCACTCACGCACTTTCCTAATGTGAAGAAGATTCGCTTATATGAAATGAATCCTGACCGTATTGATAAGATTAAATACATTCATCAAAATGGCGATACGCTTGGAGAGCTGCTTAGTAGCGGAAAGCCTAAAGAAATATTAGATTTAGCTGCGAAAGATATGGACGCGGTAGGAGTTACGAGTGCGTCTGCGCTATCTCGCCGGGTTAAGCGCCAAATGGATGGCAGGGTTGATATAAATGACGCTGAGCGTGGAGCTCTTGCTGCCGTAGTGGATTATGGTGAGGCGTCTTATGGTACTCGGATAAAAGACGGCACTAGTCAAGAGCAAGTTGACGCGGTAACTAAACTCTTATCAAAACAATTTGCAGAGTTAAGGAAGAATATCGAGATTGCCGAGCAGCGCGGCATTGAAATCGAATACGTTAACGGCAACTCCTACGATGTAGCCAACCCGAAAGGCGACCATGTCTTGGGAATAGTTGACCCGCCATACTACAACACAAAAGGCTATCCTGACCCAATTGTAAAGATTGGAACGTATAACGATACTCGCAAACTACTGGAGCGACTAAACCTAAACAAAAACAGTATCATCTATACCGATGAGGCATGGTGGACTAAGAAAGAAATGCCTAAAGATATGGATAAAGTAGTGGATGGTTTGGACGCAAGAGGTATACTTAATGACATTGATTCCAGCATGGAACATTTTGTCACCCTGCCAATAGCAGGACGAACTGAAACCTTGGGGTTAACAAATGGAACAAGAATTAAACAAAGCGCAAAAAGCGGCGATAGTCGCTCTACTGGAGTCGGACGGGCATCTACAGACGATGGACGACAACGACCTAGCAGCGTTCATCAGGGAGCCACAGTCCGAGTGGACGGAAACCTTGATGGAGCTGGTAGCGCCATACATGCCACAAAGCTAGACGCTCCTTCCAAGCAAGACCTTTCATTCGACGAGCAAGTTGATGTTGAAATAGCCGAGGCAGATGCTCTCGCGTCCAAAGACCTACCTATCCTAGAAATCGATGAGTTCGGCAATGAAGTGTTGCGCCCATCGAACTTAGTGATGGTGAAAGCTAATCGAGAAATTAATTCTGTTGAGCGACTCATGGAGTGCGCCTTATGAAATACCACGCCTGCGTAACGAGCGCATTAAATCAGAAAATAATTGACCAGCCTATGGCTGACGAGCTTAATGCCGACATTGAAGCGTATCGAAACAAAGCGATTAAAGAGGGGCATTCAGAGGCCCAGCTAGACGCTATCGCCACCAAGATGGCACTCACACAGATGGCCATTAAGAAGAAACGCGCCAAACATCAAAAAGCGTTGCAAGTGATCAGTATGGCTCGCAACCTAGAGAACATTAAGTCGCACCCGCGTGGCATGGAAGCTGGGCTTATGAGCCTACTGGATAGAGATTACTTAGTTCACCAAGGAGCCACTCCTTGGGCCAATATTCACTATCGCGCCAAGACCATTGAAGGTCAAACACACAGCCGCTTTAAAGACGGGCTTGAGGCACTCCATACTACTGGCTTGGGGTTAAAGCAGGATACGGTGACACTCCGTAATGCGGTAAGAGAGTTATTTGGTGAGGCCACTGGTGATAGTACCGCATCTAAGGCTGCAAAGAGCTTCACTGAGGCGGCAGAATATGCGCGTGAGCGCTTCAATCGCGCAGGGGGCTATATTGGCAAGCGTGATGATTGGGCGCTGCCACAGGGCCATGAGATGCGCCGGGTAAATAAAGTTTCAGAAGATGCGTGGCTTGACTTCATTAAGCCTCGACTGGCTGTTGAGCGCATGACGGATGATACTGGGGTGCCTTTAGGTGACGAGGTGCTAGATAAAGGATTGCGTGACTCATATAAAAACATCATCACTAACGGCGCATCTGCACAAACTGCGGGACAAATGGGCGGCAAAAAACTATCAAACAAGCACCAAGACAGTCGATTTCTTATATTTAAAGATGCTAAGTCGTGGTTGGAGTATCAAGAGAAATTCGGTGAGCCAGACATATTCGCCACAATGACAGGTCATTTACGCCACATGAGTAGTGAGATTGCATTACTTGAGGTGCTTGGCCCCAACCCAAAGCAGGCATACCAATACCTTAAGGATATGGCTGGACTTGAAGATAAGAAATTCTTAAACCTATTGGACGCAACTTATAATGTGGTGTCAGGGCAAGCTGACGCAATAGCAGAGGGTAAGTACGCACAGAAGATTGCCAATGTTTCAGGCGGGGCGCGTCACGGCCTTGTGGCTGCTCAGTTAGGTAGCGCATTCTTATCATCCATTGGCGATCCAATAATGGGCAAGATGACTAGAGCCTATAACGGCATTCCTGCCACTAAGATGGCTAGTGAGCTAGTTGGGCAGCTTGATCCATCCAATGACGCACATAGGGCGCTTGCTGCCCACCTAAATTTAGTTGCTGACTCATGGACGCATCGAGCAACAGCATCGGCGCGGTTTGGCGGGGAAATGGATGCTTCAGCTAAGGGCGCTAAGTTGTCAGAATTTTTTATGAGAGCGTCAGGGCTGCAGTCATGGACTTCGGCACACAGGAACGCATTCGGTATGAGTTTTCAGTGGCATCTCGGCAACCAAGTTGGTAAACCGCTTTCTGAAATTGAGACTAAGTTCCAAGCCACTTTACGGCGCTATGGCGTTACAGATGAAGCGTGGGAAGTTATTCGCAAGGCCCCCCTTGAAGATAATCAGGGGACTCAATACTTCCGTCCTGATAACATTCGCCAGATTGATGGGGTGACTCCCAAGCAGGCAGATGAATTATCCTCAATGATACTTGACGCAATCAACACTGAGATGGACTTTGCTAACCCTATGCCAAGCGCAAGGGATCGCGCCATTATGACCGCAGGCAAACAGCGCGGCACTGTAATGGGCGAGTTTGCAAGAATGGGAACTATGTACAAAGGCTTTGCGATTTCTATATTTAACACGCACATTATGAGGGCCGTCACCAAAGATTATACGGGCAAACGGGACTTAGCTTATCTTACCCGATTGGTGGCTGGCTTAACTATAATGGGTGGCCTCGCTATCCAGCTTAAAGATATTTCTAAAGGTAAAAACCCTAGAGATATAAATAGCCCTGACTTTTTGTTTGCTGCCATGATTCAAGGCGGCGGCATGGGGATATTGGGCGACTTCCTATATACAGGCTTGAATGGCAAATCCCGCTATGGCACCAACTTAGCAACGACATTAGCTGGCCCCGGCATTGGGCTTATGTCAGACACCGCAGAGCTTGGCTTCACTGTTATGAAAGGCGTTGATTTTGAAGGGGAAGGTTCTAATGTTGGACGGGCATTTTCTAAGTATCTAAAGAGCTACACGCCCGGCAACTCACTATGGTACACCCGGCTAATTACTGAGCGTATGTTATTCGACCAATTCCAGCGCATGGCTGACCCTAAAGCCAAGACAAGCTGGAAGCGTACAGAAAAACGAATGCGTAAAGAACAAGGTCAGAGGTTCTGGTGGAAGAAAGGCGAAACCTCACCTAGCTTCTAATAACCGTGTAGGCAGCGGTTACTGTAATCCTTAGATCATAGGAGAGCTATAGTGACCGTATCTAGCACCACAAATAAACACTCATACAATGGTAATGGCTCACAAGCCGCCTTTGCTTACACATTTAAAGTCTTTGCTGACGCAGACATTAAAGTCTATGTTGGCACAGCACTTCAATCGCTTAACACGCATTACACGCTATCAGGTGTGGGCAGTTCAAGCGGTGGTAACGTCACCTTCACTTCGGGTAATCTCCCGGCCAGTGGAACGGGTAACGTCACACTTCTACGAAGCCTTGCTTTAACCCAAGGTGTTGACCTAATCAACTACGGCAAGTTTGATGCCGAGGTGGTTGAGGCTCAATACGACAAACTCACCATGATGGTTCAGCAGCTTCAAGAGCAGGCTGACCGTACCATTCGATTCTCCACAACGGTATCTGATGCAGGCGGTGTTGAAATTACCGACACTGTGGCGCAGCGTTCCGGTAAGGTATTGGCTTATGATGCGAATGGCGATCTCTCGGTGGCGAATGAGCTGGGTGATTGGCAAGGTAATTGGTCTACTACTACAGTTTACGCTGTTCGTGATTTGGTCTTGGATACTGCTACGAATAATGTTTACACTTGCTTGGTCGGCCATACGGCGGGAACCCTAGCCTCTGATGTGACGGCTAACAAATGGGCGCTAGTGATTGACGCTGTTGCTGTCGCTGCTTCTGCGACCAATGCGGCAACCTCTGCTGACTTATCCGAAGATTGGGCCAGTAAGACTTCTGGCACAGTAGACGGCACTAACTACTCATCTAAGCACTATGCAACCACAGGTAATGTGGCTACGGTATCTAGTGGTATTGCTAACATCAATACGGTCGCTGGCGATATTGCTAACGTAAACACAGCCGCAACCAATATCACTAACGTGAACGCTGTGGCTGGTAACACTACTAACGTAAATAAGGTGGCGGCGGTTGATGCGGATGTAACCAAGGTTGCAGATATAGACTCCAACGTGACCACTGTTGCGGGTATCTCTAGCAATGTAACTACAGTTGCAGGTAAGGCTAGTCAGATCGGCTTATTAGGCACAACAGACGCTATCTCTGATATGAATACGTTAGGCACTTCTGACGCTGTATCTGATATGAACACCTTAGCGGCTGTCTCAGGTAACATTACGACTACCGCAGGTATTTCAGGTAACGTCACAACAGTTGCAGGCATCTCAGGTAACGTCACCAGTGTCGCAGGAATTGCCTCAGACGTGACCACTAACGCCACTAATATTGCCGCCATCCAAGGCGCTAGTGCAAACGCATCCACAGCTACGGCTCAGGCCAGCACAGCGACCACGAAAGCCAACGAAGCAGCCACCTCAGCCTCCAATGCAGCCGTAAGTGCCGCAAGTGCCGCCTCAGCATTCGACAGCTTTGATGACCGTTATCTAGGCGCTAAAGCATCCGCTCCAACCACAGACAACGATGGCGACCCACTCCAAACAGGCAACCTTTACTTCCTTACAGGCACAGGAATGCAAGTATGGGATGGTGCAGCTTGGATAGCCGCTAGCTCGTCTGGCAACGTGTCGATGTACGTCTTTGAGTTCACAGCAACTTCTGGACAGACGA
>Ga0315339_1000970_pt1 | contig 28789 bp, 25 predicted proteins | sample ASW17metaG_FD_204514 | JGI IMG/M metagenome (GOLD analysis project Ga0315339, IMG submission 204514) | Ammonia-oxidizing marine archaeal communities from Pacific Ocean, United States - ASW #17 | ecosystem: Environmental > Aquatic > Marine > Oceanic | place: USA: California | collected 2016-12-05 | reverse complement strand
GGCATGGCGAGGAGAATAAGGTCGCAGCCTTCTAGCGCCGCGCCATCACCGCTCGCCGTGATGGCGTCTTCCAGAGAGATGCCAGGTAGAAATCGTGTGTTCTCCCGCACGCTATTGATTGACGCTACAACATCTTCTTCGCGCGCCCATAGGGTGACGCGCCGCCCAGCCCGCGCCGCCGCCGCACCAAGCGCCGTACCCCAGGCGCCCGCGCCAACAATGCCTATATGTTCGATTTCATTCATGATTATTTTTCAATCGTCCGACACACATGGCCATGCGCACGAAGAACGGCGCAAAGCGTGCGCGACTTTAGCGACGAATCGACCGGGCCAACAATAAGCTCAACATATTGACCGACGGCGCCATCCCCGTCATTTGCGTCCGCATCGTCGCTGGACGCTAAATCACTTAAATCAATTGGCCGTAATTCGAACGGTAATTTATGCATTAGGCCAGCGTGGGTAGTGCTAATTTTTTCCCACGCGGCGAGCGCCAACACCTCGCTCTCAAAAGTGGCAAGACTAATAAGAAATATCTCTGGCTCGGATTGGGAGGCAATGAACAGGCCCTCATCGCTCTCACTGTCTTTTTTGCCATGCTTTCCATTGTGCTTTTCTGCGGCGCCTTGAGTTAGCGCGGCCGCAGCCTCCGGCGATTGCAGACGCACTTCAGACAGTTTTTCCAACGGCAGCGCGCGGTTAGGGCGGCGCGGTTTTGGCGCGGTTGGCAGGAACCTATGGCCGTCATCCACATCGACGGCCGCAAGCGGAGCATTGCCAGGGGGCTCATGCGCTTCAGGAACATGTGTTGGCTCGGGCTGGATCAAAGCAAGGGCCGTGAGAGGAAAATTTTCCCCGCGGCCAGCGATTGGCTCGGGGCCATCAAATACAGTCGCGGACGGCAATGGCGGCGGCATATCGTCGAGAGCGGCTAGATCAATCTCAATAGCTGGCTCCTCCTCCTTGCCCGCGATGAACTCGGCCCGGCGCTTGCCGAGCGGCATGGGAATCACCGTGGAACTCGCCAGAGCCACGCCCTCGCGCCCCGTGACAAAGATAGCATCCGCAGGGTAATTATCGTCTTCAGCCCAGCTCGCCGAGGCCTGGCCATAGAGTGCTTCCGCCTCGGCGAAATCTCGCTCCACCCCAAGACCACGATCATAGAGGTAGGCCAGAGCCGCCTGGGCTGATTCATTACCCCTATCAGAGGCGCGCTGATACCATTTGGCAGCCTCTGCATAGTCAGTCGCAACTCCGGCGCCACGCTCATAGAGAGAGCCGATATGAAACTCAGCCAGCGCATCGCCCTGAGCTGCAGCGCGGCGATACCAGGCCAGCGCCATTGCCGAATTGCGCGCAATGCCAATACCGCGCTCATATAAAAGACCAAGCGCCGCCTGCGCTGTTGAATCACCTTCATCAGCCATAACAAAAACGCGATCCGCGCGTGAGCCTTTGTCTGCACCCGGGTTGTCACCGCGGCACGATACTGAAATCAGCAAAACACCAGCCAAAAGCACACCGCCACGCCACAATACTCCAGGCCACGGCATATGGCGTAGGCCGCAAACAAAACGCAATATTATAGATTCATATATTGGCACGCTATTCGACGGCCCTCAATTGCTCACCCGAATCTACTGCGGAAAAGGTGAAGACGCCACCACTTCAAAAACGTCGTATTGCACGGCGTGACACCAGAGAAAAGCGCAATGCTAAGCTGAAACAGGATACCAGCGCACCAGCAAGAAAACCCCACATGAGGCCGGACGTGCCCATTTCGGCGTGAAAGGCGAGAACATAGCCAACCGGAACCGCCACCCCCCACCATGAGATAAACTGCATCAAGGGCGGCAACCAGACGTCCGCCATGCCGCGCAGGGCGCCCATCAACACAGCCTGTCCGCCATCGAATATCAACACCAGACCAGCTATAAATATGAGTGGTGCCGCAATCAGAACCACCGCCGGATCATCCGAATAAATACGCGCTAGCGACGTACCAAGGCTAAGATAAATACAGGCAACAATGGACATAATGATAAATATCGTCAGAAAGGCAGCCCAACCAGCATGACGAATATCAGCTGAATTATGCCGCCCAACCGCATTACCGACACGAATTGTCCCGGCCCCGGCGACACCGATGGCGCACATGAATACCAACGCCACCAAATTGAAGGCTATTTGATAGCTCGCCAGCGGCACCGTCCCGAGCAGACCAGCAAGCATGGTCAAGGCGCTGAAGGCCGCCGCCTCCAAGCCACGCGCTGCACCAATAGGAATACCGATGCGACGCAATTTTAGCGCGGTTTGGCGTAAATTTTGAATGGCACCCCCGATTCCAAGTGCTTCCCGGTCGCGCAAATTCAAGACATAGGCGACGAGAATAGCAAACATCGCCCAGCGGGTAATCGATGTCGCCAATGCTGCGCCCTCGGCGCCCATCTCAGGTATCCCGAAAGCGCCATATATAAAAATCATATTGAGTCCGGCATTCGCCAATATGGCTATAAGGGTCAGGATCATGCTCGGCAGCGGGCGGCTCAGGCCATCGAGAAAAAACGACGTGGCAACCCACATCGCCAGTGCCGGGAGGCCCCACGAAATCATACGAAGCACCCCACCGGCACCAGCGGCAAGCTCGGCTGTTTGGCCGATGGCGGTGAGGACAATTTCACCAAGGAAGCAGATTCCGGCCATGATCAAGCCGAGTCCCGCACCATGAATCAGGCCAACGCGCCAATAACCGCCACATTCGCGCTCCGCACCAGCACCATGCGCCTGCGCTACCAACACCATCGTTCCCTGCAACAGCCCCACCATCACCAGCACCATGACCACTTGAACAGCGTTGGCCGCAGCATAGAAGGCCAAATTAAGAGTGCCATAGTGGCCCACCATGGCGGTATCCACCGCCACCATAATCAATATGCCGGCACGAGCGACGATCATCGGACCAGCGAGGCGGGCCGTTCGCTTGAAATGGGTGGCAAAATTCATCGTCGGGCCGGCGGCGGCGGGGCCCGGAGAATCGGCGCGAAATTTCTGGGTGAACATCGACCGAGAGACTAGCCGAAGACGCACAGCGGGAAAAGTGTCTGCAAAAAACCACTAGGGGAAAAGTAGATGAAGACTGTGGCGAATGTCCTACCAAGGAGAATCTTAACAAATTGAGCTCAATTCGAAAGCACGGGTAGCGCTGAGCGCCATGACCTATTATAACAGCTGCACGCTCCAATTCGGTTTATCCGGTGCGGCGGCGAATAGCTAGAAAGGGATTCAGGAGATTTAAAACATGGCAAAAGCAACTCACCTGACGGCAAAGGAGCAAATTTCAGAAACCGCCGCCAGCGGCATCCGCCGCCTGTGGCCGGTTTTTTTCGCCTTAGTATTGGGCGTGTCTATAATTTATGGTGTCGCTTTGGCCAGCCCCTCGGCGCTACACAATGCAGCCCATGATTCGCGCCATTCACTTTCCTTCCCCTGCCATTAACTCTTAAGCGGTTACGCTAACAATGGCGCTGCTCGGCCAAATTTTTCTGCCGGCGGTCGTCGCAGGCCTTATAGCCGGTGCTTTTCTCACCGGCCTACAGCATATTGAGGTCATCCCGCTGATTATGGAGGCGGAGACCTATGAAGTGCAGGCGGACTCTGGTCACTCTCATGACGCTCATGACCATGAGCATAACGCGGAAAGATGGGCACCAGATGACGGCCTTGAGCGTACCGCATTTACACTCCTCACCAATATTATCGCCGCCATCGGATTTGGTCTTTTGCTGTCTGTTGCCTTTGTCGCCCTAGCCGCCAAAGGCCGTGCGGTTGTTTGGCGCGGCGGCCTGATTTGGGGCTTGGCCGGATTCGCCATATTCAATTTCGCACCGGCACTCGGCCTGCCACCCGAACTGCCCGGTAGCGAAGCTATGGCGCTTGAAGGCCGCCAGGGCTGGTGGGTGCTGACTGTCCTCTTAACGACCCTAGGCCTTGGGCTGATAGCTTTCACCAAACCACTATATATTCGCGCCCTCGGTGCCGTTGTGCTGGCCGTCCCCCATATTATAGGCGCGCCAGCGCCAGAGAATCATGATGGCCTGGCGCCGGCGGAAATAGCGGAGCGTTTTGTATACGCCTCGCTTGCCACTAGCGCTGCCTTCTGGCTCGCTCTCGGCGCCGTAACGGCGTCCCTGCATCAGCGTCTCGGCAAAAGCGGATTAGGTCGATTATCTTCCACTTGAGACCCGCCGCGGGGACAATTTTTTAGTGCCACTGAGCGTGCCGAACCGGCACTAACCAAGCCATCACGCAAAACTTGGTTGATAAGCAAAAAATACTAAAATTATTCATCATGCGTGCTTGAATCGGGCAAGTGATGGGTATTGAATGATCTTCGCATCGCGTTGCCAATTTTTTGGCAAATGAGCGCTGTTTTTTTTCAGCAAAGCCTACAAAAGTACAGGAATTCATGCAGCACCTAGGTCCTTTCGTCAGCCCACATGGTTTGGACTTGCTGGGTATCGAGCAAGTCCAAACCGCCTATTGGAATCTAACCACTCCCTCCCTTTACGAAGAAGCTATCCGCCGCGGCGAAGCCCGCGTTGCCAAAGGCGGCCCGCTTGTCGCCATGACCGGCATCCATACAGGCCGCTCGCCGAACGATAAGTTTTTTACCCGCGAAGCCTCAACGGAAGAGGATATCTGGTGGGGCGACGTTAATCGGCCGATCGATGCCGAGCGTTTTGCCAGTATTGAGAAACGCGTGATGGCGCATTTTGCTGGCAAGGATGTCTTCGTACAGGATTGCTTTGCCGGTGCTAACCCAGCCTATCGCCTGTCGATCCGCGTGGTTTCGGAATTTGCCTGGCATAGCCTGTTTGCGCGCAACCTGTTGATCACGCCGAGCCTGGAAGAATTAGCCGATCATAAGCCTGAATTTACCATAATCCAGGCGCCCAGTTTCTCAGCTGACCCGGACACCGACGGGGTGAATTCCGAAACCTGCATTTTGGTCAATTTCGCCAAGCGCCTGGTCTTAATCGGCGGCACCTCCTACGCCGGCGAGTGCAAGAAATCGGTATTCACTATCCTCAATTTCCTGTTACCGGCCAAGGGTGTGTTGCCCATGCACTGCTCGGTTAACACTGGCAAGAGCGGCGATTCGGCGATTTTCTTCGGCCTCTCCGGCACCGGCAAGACGACGCTTTCCGCAGATCCCGAGCGTACCTTAGTTGGTGATGATGAACATGGCTGGTCAGATACCGGGTTATTTAATTTTGAAGGTGGCTGCTATGCCAAGATGATTAATCTTTCGGCCAAGGCAGAGCCCGAAATTTACGCCACCACGCAGATGTTCGGCACCGTGTTAGAAAATGTCGCGATGGATGAAGAGACGCGTGAACTCGATCTCTATGATTCGCAGTTCACCGAGAATACCCGAGGCGCCTATCCCTTGTCCTTCATCCCCAACGTCAGTGTCGACGGCACGGCAGGGCAACCGGATAACGTCATCATGCTGACCGCCGATGCTTTTGGCGTGTTGCCGCCGATCTCGCGCCTCAGCCCGGAACAGGCCATGTATCATTTTCTGTCTGGCTATACGGCCAAGGTTGCGGGCACAGAAAAAGGTCTCGGAGACGAGCCGCAGGCTACATTCTCAACCTGCTTCGGCGCTCCATTTATGCCGCGCCACCCATCTGTTTATGCGGAAATGCTGCGTGATAAGATAGGCCAAACCGGCGCTAATTGCTGGCTCGTCAATACCGGCTGGACGGGTGGCCCCTATGGCGTCGGCAAGCGCATGAAAATTTCCCATACCAGGGCCTTGCTTCGCGCCGCGTTGGATGGATCGCTCAATAAGGTAACGATGCGCCGCGATAGGGCTTTCGGCCTTGAAGTGCCGGAATCCTGCCCCGGAGTGCCAGATGAGGTTTTGAACCCGCGCGGTACCTGGAGTGACAGGGAAGCCTATGACAAACAGGCGCGCGACCTAGTCGAGCGATTCCATAAGAATTTTATCCAATTTGAAGCCCATGTCGGCGATGAAGTAAAGGCAGCAGCTCCGAACGCCACCTAATATCCAGCGTCAAACAAACCAATTGCGGAGGAGCGATGAGCCGTGATTTCGAGTAATGAACGTTATGCCAAAATGCGCGTCAAGGTAAACAGCGCGACTATGGCCTATGTGGAGACCGGCTGCGGTGATCCGATTGTTTTCCTCCATGGCAACCCAACTTCATCCTATCTGTGGCGGAACGTGATTCCGCATCTGGAAGATCTCGGGCGGTGCATTGCGCCCGATCTCATCGGCATGGGGGATTCTGACAAATTGCCAAATTCCGGCCTGGACAGCTACCGCCTGGTCGATCATATCGAATATCTAGATGGATTACTGGACGCCATCGGCGTAACCGAAAATGTCGTCTTCGTCGCCCATGATTGGGGCGGCCCGCTAGCGTTCGATTGGCTGCGCCGGCATAGCACCGCGGGCAAAGGCATTGCCTATATGGAGACAATCGTCAAATCCATGAGCTGGGCCGAATGGCCAGGTGCAGCGCGTGACCTGTTCCAGGCTTTCCGCTCGCCGGCTGGTGAGAAAATCATTTTGGAGAAAAATACCTTCGTCGAGAAGGTTCTACCGGGCTCGATCCTGCGCCAACTCAGCGAAGATGAAATGGCGGTCTACCGTCGGCCCTTCAGTGAGCCAGGCGAAGGCCGGCGACCCACCCTGACCTGGCCGCGCCAATTGCCGATGGACGGCGAACCCGCCGATGTGGTCGAGATTGTCAGCGCAAATAATGTGTTCATGGCGGCCAGCCAGATACCTAAACTATTGATCAACGCCAAGCCTGGCGCCATTTTAACTGGGCCGTTGCGCGAGCATTGCCTCGCCTGGCCAAACAGCTGCGAGGTTACTGTCGCTGGCAATCATTTCCTTCAGGAAGATTCGCCGGACGACGTTGGCCAGGCCGTTGCCGATTGGTACCGTAACCTCTAGCAAAGCGCCACACTACAGCACCGATAAACCTGCCCCCGCTTTGAAATGGAGAAGACAGATGCTGCAATATTATGATGAATCACCCTATACGGTGGCCGTCGTTGGCGCCGGCAGTGGCATTGGCAAGGCTTCAGCTCAGCTGATTGGTAGTATGGACGTTTCTGTTGGCTGCCTGGATATAAATGCCGAGGCTGCCGAATGCACTGCCCAGGCAATCGAAGCAGCTGGTGGCAAGACCTGCTCCTATGGCATGAACGTGACGAACCCGGTGAGTGCCAAAGCCGCACTTGATCATGTAGAGGATATTCTTGGGCCCATCTCCGGGTTGGTGAATTGCGCCGGCATCACCGGTAAGACCGCCGTCAAAGGTGCTGATGTCGAGCTCAAAAATTTTGACCAAGTACATAACATTAACTTACGTGGCGCTCTTGTTGTCTCCCAGGCCGTGCTACCCGGCATGCTAGCACGTGGCTATGGCCGCCTACTGCATATCGCTTCTATCTCAGGCAAAGAAGGCAATGCTGGCATGCTGGCCTATTCGACCTCCAAGGCCGGGCTGATCGGCATGGTCAAAGTGCTAGGCAAGGATTACGCCGAGAGTGGCGTGACCATCAATGCTATCGCGCCTGCCGTGGTACGTACGCCGATGGTCGATTTACTACCGAAAGCCACGGTCACCTATATGAGCGACAAGATCCCACTGAAGCGCTGTTGCGAATTGAGTGAAGTGGCGGAGATGGTCGCCTGGATTCTCTCACCAGCATGCAGCTTCAACACCGGCTATTGTTTCGATCTGACGGGAGGGCGCGCAACCTATTAGCGCTTCCGAGCAACCCTAAAAGTCAAGCGATCCGACTAAACAAAGGACAAAAGTCAGCGCGTCTGACTGCATCAAGCCGGTGGCCGGGGACAGCATGGATGCAGCAATCACTCCCATTGCACAACTTTTCGCTCTCATGATTGAATCCTGCCAAAAACACTACCGTGAACATGCCAACACTTAGGCGTATAAAAATTGTGCATTGATGCCTTATTCTAAAAGGGCAAGTACATGGCCGGCCAAATAGAGCGAGCCGCAAATTAGAATTCGCGCTGGGCCAGCTTCACGAGTAAGCCGCGCAATCGCTGCTTCGACACTATCCGCCTGATAGCTTTTGAGGCCAAGGCCCGCGGCAGCTATAGCGATTTCGTCCGGCGCCAAACTAGTAGCCTCACCTGGCACAGCAACGCCGGTGAGAGTGGTCGCCACGGGCACAAATGGGCGAATAAAATCTTCCGGCGGCTTGCTGTTGATCATTCCGGTGATCAAATGCAATGGCTTATCATTCCACACTCGTGCCCCGGCCAATGCTGCGCCCGCCGCCGCGTTATGACCGCCATCGAGCCATATTTCCCAACCCGGCGCCGAACCTGGCATAACAATTTGGTGCAACCGGCCCGGCCAGCGCGCACCCTCAAGGCCAGATGCTATAGACGCCGGAGAAACGGCGCAAGCCGCCAGCGCTTCGATACAGGCGATGGCAATACCGGCATTGCCGATTTGATGCGCGCCTAGAAGGGCTGGCAACGGAAAGTGTTGCCGAAAATTTTGTGGCCCGGAGCTTCCTTCATAAATCAATTCGTCACCTTTGCGCTGAATATGCCATTCAATGCCCTGGCGTTGGAGAGGCGTCGCCAAGCTAGCCGCGCGGGCATTGATGGCATCCGCCGCAATCGGCTGCTGCACGCCGACCACAGCGGGCACACCGGACTTCAGGATACCGGCCTTTTCGCCGGCGATCTCCGCCAATGTTTCACCAAGATATTGCGTGTGATCAATGGAAACCGGCGTAATCGCCGTGAGTGCTGGGCGCGCCACCACATTGGTGGCATCCAGCCGCCCGCCCAGACCAACCTCGAGCAAAAGAATATCAGCAGCACTACGTTCAAAAGCAAGCAGTGCAGCTGCGGTAGTGATTTCAAAAAAAGTGACCGGTGCGCCGTCGTTGGCGTCTTCGCATTCCTGCAAAAGGGCTAGCAATTTCGCCTCAGAAATAGGCACACCATTCAGCCGGATACGCTCGTTAAAATGCACCAGATGGGGGGAGATATAGGAATCCACCCGCCGACCATCAGCCCGCAGAATGGCATCTAGATAGGCCAACGTGCTGCCTTTGCCGTTGGTTCCAGCAATGTGAATGACCGGCGGCAAGCGGGCCTCCGGATGGCTCAATTTTTTCAACAGGCCGTGCATACGATCGAGCGAGAGATCGATCAGCTTGGGATGTAATTTCAGAAACCGAGCCAATATCGTTTTGCTTAACTCACCCTTGGTACGCATCATATCGGCAAGCACCATATTACCGCTGCTATTGTCAGTGCGCGCAGATCAACCAACAGGCTGTGCGTCGTGGGAAAGCTCAACCACGGGAGTAAGGGCGGGAGCGCCAGTGTTGCGCAACAGAGATATGGTTCTCGCTATTGTATCGCGCAGGTCATGACGCCGAACCACCATGTCGATCATGCCGTGTTCTAGAAGATTTTCGGAGCGCTGAAATCCTTCCGGTAATTTTTCGCGGATTGTATCCTCGATTACCCGGGCACCGGCAAAGCCGATCACCGCACCAGGCTCGGCAATGGCGATATCACCGAGCATGGCGAAAGATGCCGTCACTCCACCGGTGGTCGGATGGGTGAACACAACGATGTAGGGGAGGTGCGCTTCCTTTAGCTCATCCACTGCAATAGTGGTGCGAGCCATTTGCATTAATGACAATGTGCCTTCCTGCATGCGCGCACCACCCGAGGCAGGAACAACAATAAAGGACGAATCCTGCAACACCGCAAGCCGCGCTCCAGCGAGCAATGCCTCGCCTGCCGCCACGCCCATGGAGCCGCCAAGAAAAGAGAAGTCAAATACAGCAGCTACCACCGAATGACCACCAAGCGCACCATGGGCGACAATCACAGCATCCTGATTGGCCGCACTGCGTGCATCCTTCAAGCGATCCGTATAGCGCTTGCGATCACGAAAGCGTAACGGATCCGCCGCTACTTCTGGTAATTCAATAGTTTGAAACTCACCATCATCGAACAGGTTGGTCAGACGCGTACGCGCATCGAGGCGCAAATGGTGATCACAATGGGGGCAGACTCGTTGGTTATTTTCTAGCTCACGGTGAAATATCATCTGTTCGCACTTGGGGCACTTTTCCCACAGGTCATGGGGAATATTGTCCTTGCGAAACAGGCCGCGAACCTTGGGGCGGGCAAAACGATCAAGCCAGCTCATGTTGCAGATCCCTTTTTACTTTTACGCACGCCGATGCTTAAATCGCGTACCAGAGAGAGCGCCGCATCCACGGTTTGCGCCGTGCGTGCGCCGCTGTCGTCCAAACTGTTTTCAATCGCGGTGATGATGGCCGAGCCAACCACTGCCGCGTCTGCGACGCTCGCCACCTCACCGGCTTGCTCCGGCGTTTTAATGCCAAAACCGACAGCGACCGGGAGTGCTGTATGGCGTCGCAGCCGTGCCACCGCCGCTTCAATCGAATCGGCCGATGCAGCGTCGGCGCCAGTGATACCAGCGATCGAAATATAATAGACGAAGCCCGAGCTGTTCTCTAGCACGCGCGGCAGGCGCGCATCATCTGTGGTCGGTGCGGTCAGGCGGATGAAAGCGAGGCCCGCTTCTAATGCCGGCAGGCACAGCTCGACATCTTCTTCCGGTGGCAGATCTACGATGATTAAGCCATCAAGCCCAGCAGCCAAAGCTTCGCGCAGAAAACGTTTAACGCCATAAATATAGATAGGATTATAATAACCCATGAGGATTAGCGGCGTCTCGCCATCCTCTTCACGAAAGCGCCGCACCAGGTCGATGGTTTTCTCCAGGGTAATACCGCCCTTGAGCCCGCGCTGGCCAGCAACCTGAATAACTTTCCCATCGGCCATGGGATCGGTGAAAGGCAAACCAATTTCAATGATGTCAGAGCCTGCGCCGGGCAGGCCGCATAAAATCTCAAAGGACGTCTCTATATCAGGATCACCCATCATGGTGAAGGTGATAAGGCCGCTCCGGCCTTCCTTCTTCAGAGCCTTAAAACGGCGCTCTATACGCCAGCTCATATCTCCATCTCCAGCGCTTCCGCTACCGTGAATATATCCTTGTCGCCGCGCCCACACATATTCATTACGATAAGATGGTCTTTGGGTAGGGTCGGTGCGATCTTGCCCACATAGGCCAAGGCGTGCGCCGGTTCCAATGCCGGGATAATGCCTTCAAGGCGGGTGCAGAGCTGAAACGCCTCAAGCGCCTCGCTGTCCGTCACCGGTTCATAATCGATGCGGCCCATCTCCTTTAACCAGGAATGTTCCGGACCAATACCAGGATAATCGAGACCCGCGGAAATCGAGTGGGCCTCGTTTATTTGGCCGTCTTCGTCCTGCAGCAGATAGGTGCGATTACCGTGCAAAACGCCGGGGCTGCCGGCGCTGAGTGACGCCGCATGCTGGCCTGTTTCAATACCGTGCCCTGCCGCCTCAACGCCAACCATGGTGACGCCCGCATCATCGAGGAACGGATGAAACAGGCCAATAGCATTTGAGCCGCCGCCAACACTGGCAATCAGGGTATTGGGCAAACGCCCCTCGGCTTCCAATATTTGATCGCGCGCTTCTTCGCCTATAATTGATTGAAAATCGCGCACCATTTCCGGATAGGGATGCGGGCCGGCGACGGTGCCAATCAGATAATAGGTCGAATCCACATTGGTGACCCAATCACGCAGCGCCTCGTTCATAGCATCTTTCAGGGTCATGGAACCCGAGGTGACAGGGACGATCTCTGCGCCAAGCAATTTCATGCGGAATACGTTGGGCTTCTGACGCTCTATATCGACCTCACCCATGTAAACCGTGCACGGCAAATTAAACAGCGCACATACCGTTGCCGTCGCAACACCGTGCTGCCCGGCGCCTGTTTCAGCGATGATTCGTGTCTTGCCCATGCGCTGGGCCAGGAGTATTTGGCCGATGCAATTATTGATCTTGTGTGCGCCTGTATGATTGAGTTCGTCGCGCTTAAAATAGACCTTGGCGCCGCCCCAATGGTCGGTCAAACGCTGGGCAAAATAGAGCGGGCTTGGCCGACCGACATAATGTTTAAGCCAATACTCCATTTCCGAAGCGAAGGCGGTATCTTTTTTGGCGACACCCCAAGCCTCCTCAAGGTCAAGGATCAGCGGCATCAGGGTCTCGGCAACATAACGCCCACCAAAGATACCAAAATGGCCTTCTTTATCCGGCCCAGAACGATAAGAGTTAGCTGTATTCATCTTATATCCACGTTAAAAATTGCCCAACCTAAAGCTCAGCGCAGAGGGCAAGAAACTGGCGCACAAGTTCGGGATCTTTTTTGCCCGGGGCCATTTCGACGCCGGAAGAAATATCTACCGCACAGGCACCTGATATCCTAACGGCTTTGGCTAAATTATCGATATCAAGACCGCCGGAAAGCAGCCATGGTAAACCCGCCGCCGGTTGTGGCGCCTTGGCCAGCATGCGCCAATCAAAGGTCAACGCATTGCCTCCAGGGAGCACACCAGCAAGGCTTTCCGGCGCCTTGGCATCAAACAAAATCCAATCGGCAACAGCACTATATTCGGTCGCCGTGGCAATATCATAAGGCACCGCCACCTTGATCGCCTTAATGATGCTGGCACCAGTGCGCGCCTTGATCTCAGCTGCACGAGCAGTGCTTTCAATGCCATGCAGCTGGATGAAATCCAATTTCAGATTGGCCATGACACTATCAAGCAATTCATCATCGGGATCAACGAAAACGCCGACCCGGGCAATTTCGTCAGGTACCAGCTTGGCTAAAGTGGCAGCCTCAGCAGGCAGGACGCTCCTCGGTGATGGCGGGTAAAATACAAAGCCAACAAAGCGCGCGCCTCCAGCCACTGCCGCCGTTACGGTAGCTTCATCGTTCAAGCCGCAAATCTTCGTACTCAGGCCCATAAGAGAATCCACTTTGCCTTGCCGGTAAACGCGCCCTCTGCGCTTATTCGACGATCCGGGGGGCCGCGTCAAGAACTTCGCGCCGGGACAGCTCTAGGCGGCATCTCGCGGCGGCACTATGCGGTTTTGGTCACTCGCGGCTTTGGTCGTCACAGCTGTTCCGTTAGTGGCACTATCAAGACGCTCGCGCAAGGTCGATATTTCTCGCTCCAACGCGCGTATATGGCGCCGGCCTTGGCGCGCGCTAACACGCCAGCGATGGTCAAACAGCCAACGCATCAATGCTCCGAGAATAAAACCAAACGTCAGAGCCCCAATTACGGCAACCCAGAGCGGAATATCCAATTGATAGGGCAGCGGATCAAAATAAACGCCCACCGCAGTACGGTTGGCAATGGCAAAGGCGATGACGACAAAGGCCACTGGAATGGCAATAATCCAGCCAATAAATCTCACGCTGTGTCCTTTAACGCCACAACCGATTCCAAACGGCGTGCCGCAAGCACCCTGAACAAACTCCAGTGCGGATAAATCCGCTCGGCCTATAGCGTGTCATGTTCGCATGTGCTTACGCGAGATGCTCTATCTTTTTTAAAATTGAGGCAAATCACCAACCTATAACAATGTCGTAGGTGATTATGTCTGCTCGGATTTTGCCCTATTCCTGATTGATGCGCTCGCGCAATTCCTTGCCGGTCTTGAAAAAGGGCAGGCGCTTCTTGGCCACATTGACCGATTCACCGGTACGCGGATTACGCCCAACGCGCTCACCGCGAGCACGCACCGAAAAGGCGCCGAAGCCACGCAGCTCTACCCGGTCACCGCGCGTCAAGGCGGCGCTGATTTCGTCAAATACCTTATTCACCACGCGCTCAAAATCGCGGTGATATAGACGAGGGTCAGGATACATCTCCGCCAACCGCTGAATGAGTTCAGATTTGGTCATGTATTCACTATCCTTATCCCGCCCCACTTGCCTAGTTTTCTTCCTGGGCCAACTCGCTTGACTAACTAGCCTAGTCTGCCGCCCTACCTCGCGAGCAAGTTACCGATTTATTTATGTTTTTTCTACTCGCGACCGAGCCCAGGGTGCCAAACAGCGAGGAGGCCGTCAAGCGTCAGTTGCTGAGGCAATACGGCGCTACCAACCTTGGACACCAGCTGCTCAATAAAATCGCCCGATTGTTCGATCTTAATATCATGGATCCGTAGAGCGGATGAGACACCGCGCGTGGCCTCAAGCCAAGCCAGGGCCTCTTGCTCGCCCCCGATTTCATCGACCAGGCCATTAGCCACCGCCTGACGGCCCGTAAATACCTGCCCATCCGCCAATTGCGCCGCCGCTGCCGGCTCCAAGCCGCGTCTCTCAATCAGTAAATCAAGAAAAAGGTTATACAAATCGTCAACCACCGCCTGGCTGGCAGCACGGCCACGCGAATCAAGCGGCTCAAACGGGGATGGCACACCCTTCAGCGGCGTACTTTTGATGGCTTCGGTCACAATACCTAGTTCGCGCAACATGCGGCTGACTTCTGCGGTTTGCAAAATAACACCGATGGACCCGGTAACGGTGGAATTGCGCGCCACAATACGTTCAGCCGCAAGTGCCGCCATATAGCCACCCGAAGCAGCCGTACCGCCCATCACCGCGATCACCGGCTTATGCCCCGCCACCTTGCGCAGCGCAATGAAGAGCGCCTCGCTGCCAGCCATGGTACCACCGGGTGAGTTAATGCGCAGGATCAGCGCCTGCACGTGCTTATCCTCCGCGATATCGGCAAGAATCTCATCGCGCCGGGGATCATCCCAAATGACGCCTTGAATCCATAGTCGAGCAATATGATCGCCGCCTGCCCTACCATCTAGGGCAAAGCGGCCAACAGCAACAATAATAAGGGCTACGAGTGCTATAATCGCCAAGGCGCGCCATAGCGCGACACCACGCTTGAGACGGCGACGATCGAGCAGTCTATCCGGGTCGAGCATCATCTGCGCCGCTCACTCCCCGCGTTATCGGCGACCGCCAGGAAGCCCCGCACCAGGATAGGAGCGGGGCTCGCGCAAGCGGAACTGAAGCACCTGGTGATCAGGCGCTGTTATCGTCTTCTTTAGCTTCTTCTTTAGCTTCTTCTGTGGCGTCGGCCTCAGCTGAGTCAGCTGCAGGCACCTCTGCGCCTCCATCGTCAGCAGCTGTGGCTTGTTGTTTACGGCTTAGCGCTGCGCCAAGGATATCACCGAGGCTAGCACCGGAATCGGGTGAACCATATTCCTCGACCGCCTGTTTCTCTTCCTCAACCTCAAGCGCCTTAATGGAAAGCGAAATTCGCCTGCCGCTCCGGTCGATCTGCATCAACTTGGCATCGAACTTATCACCAACGGAAAAACGGTCCGGGCGCTGCTCATTGCGGTCACGCGCCAAATCGCCGCGGCGCACAAAGCCGGGTAGACCATCCAGCACTACAACTTCAATGCCCTGATCAGCCACCGCCGTCACAGTACAGGTAACCGGCTGGCCGCGCTTGCCATGTGCTATCTGGAAGGGATCGTCATCAAGCTGCTTGATCCCAAGGCCGATACGCTCTTTGTCGATATCAACGGAGAGCACCTGGACCTTGATGTTATCGCCCTTGTCGAACTTCTGAATGGCGGCTTCACCGGCCATCGCCCAGTCGATATCCGACAAATGGACCATGCCAAAAATTTCACCTGATAATTCGACGAACAGGCCGAACTCGGTGATATTTTTAATTTCGCCTTCGAGAACCGTGCCTTCTGGATTATTTTCTTCGAAGGACGTCCACGGATTGTCCAGGCACTGCTTGAGACCAAGACTGATGCGCCGCTTATCGGGGTCAACATCGAGCACCATGACTTCCACTTCCTGGCTGGTCGAAACGATCTTACCAGGATGAATATTTTTCTTGGTCCAACTCATCTCTGAGACATGAACGAGGCCCTCAACACCGGGCTCGAGCTCAACAAATGCACCATAATCGGTTATATTAGTCACTCGGCCGGTGTATTTGGCGCTGATCGGGTATTTGATACTCACGCCCTCCCAGGGATCTGCCTCAAGCTGCTTCATGCCAAGGGAAATACGCTGGGTCTCTGAATTGAAACGAATGACCTTCACTTTGACACTTTGGCCAATTTGCAACGCATCGGTCGGATGATTGACTCGGCGCCAAGCTATATCGGTAACGTGCAGCAACCCATCGACGCCGCCCAAATCGACGAATGCGCCATAATCGGTGATATTTTTGACGATACCTTCGAGTACTTGGCCTTCATGCAGATTAGCAATCAGCTCATTGCGTTGCTCGGCGCGTGTGTCTTCCAGGACAGCGCGGCGCGAAACCACTATATTGCCTCGTCGGCGGTCCATTTTTAAAATTTGGAACGGTTGTTCAGTGCCGATCAATGGCTGGATATCGCGTACCGGGCGGATATCAACCTGGCTGCCCGGCAAGAATGCCACTGCGCCATCAAGGTCAACGGTGAAGCCGCCTTTAACCCGGCCAAAAATAACACCGTCTACGCGCAAGCCATCCTGGTGGGCCTTTTCGAGCTTTTCCCAGGCTTCTTCACGACGCGCACGCTCTCTGCTAAGAACGGCTTCGCCACGGCGATTTTCAATGCGCTCAATGAAAACCTCAACCTGATCACCAATCTTGAGTTCGCTCGGTTGTCCGGGAGCGGAAAATTCTTTCAGTGGAACCCGTCCCTCGACCTTGAGACCGACATCAATTAATGCCGCGTCATTATCGATTGAAAGAACGGTCCCTTTAATCAAGCGGCCTTCGAACTTAGTGCTATCGCCAACAAATTCGTCGAGCATCTCCGCAAAATTTTCGGTGATTGGGGCCTCGTTTTCAGCCATCTCAGCGGTTGGTATTGTCATCTGTTCTCCTGTCCACAATTTTCATCTCTATGGCCCAGCCCCGATGGCTAGACCGAATAATGCTCTCAAATCCGCAGCAAGCGACCAGAATCTAAACTACTGGACGGTTTAATCTACCCGTGCTGCTATAAATGAAAGCGCCAAGTCAAATACCTCGTCGGCTGAATGACCCGTAGTATCGATCGTGAGTGCGTCTTCCGCCGCCTTCAACGGCGCGACCGCGCGACCGCTGTCGCGAGCGTCGCGATCCTTCATTTCTTGCAAAACGCGGGATTCTATACTCTCCACACCATGTAACCGCAACTCTTTCGCGCGGCGCGCGGCGCGTACCTCGGGTGAGGCGGCAAGATATATCTTGGCCGCGGCCTCCGGACAGACCACGGTGCCAATATCCCGGCCATCCAAAACGGCCCCTGGCAGGGTGTTGGCGAAGTCACGCTGATAGGCCAAAAGCGCCGCCCTAACCGACGAATGAACGGAGAGAATAGAAGCAGCTTGTCCGACCTCTTCATCGCGTAAATTAGGCGCTTTGAGATCTGATTCTGTCAGATTACAGGCCGCAGCTTCACTGGCACCGGCATCGGCGGGATCATCGCTATCACGCAGCACGCGCGCGCCCACCGCCCGGTAAAGACCACCCGTGTCAAGATGGCGCAGTCCTAAATGATCGGCTAAACGGCACGCCAGCGTACCTTTACCGGACGCCGCCGGACCATCAACGGCAATAATTAGCACACCCGTGCCTGGTTTTTCAGACTTAGCCATCTTTAATTTGCCCACCCAGACTATTCATTAATTCGACAAAACCCGGAAAACTAGTGGCAATCGGCGTGCCGTCATCAATGGTAATGCCGTTACGCGATACCATGCCAAGTACCAAAAAGGCCATGGCAATGCGGTGATCCAGGCGGCTGGTAATATTTGCCCCACCCCGCGGCGGTGTGCCTGTGCCGGTAATTAGCAGATCATCTTGTTCCGCCACCACCGAGGCGCCGCAGGCTTCAAGCCCGTCGACAATAGCCGCAAAGCGATCGCTTTCCTTATGGCGCAATTCCCCCAACCCACACATCCGGCTGGTACCTTCAGCACAGGCGGCAAGGATCGCCAAAATGGGATATTCATCGATCATGCTGGGTGCACGCGCTGCCGGCACATTAATGGCGCGCAATTTGCCGGCACTGACGGCTATATCTGCAACCGGCTCGCCAGAAAGCTCGCCTCGATCCAACATTTCAATATCGCCGCCCATCTCGCGCACACATTCGAGCAGACCGCAGCGTAGCGGATTGACGCCGACATTCTTCAGTAATATGCACGAACCCGGTACTAGTAAAGCAGCGGCAAGTGGAAAAGCAGCGGAGCTAATATCCGCTGGCACTGATAATTCGGCAGCAGACAATTCAGGCTGCCCCACCAGGGTAATTTTACGCCCTCCTGTAGCTTCTTCTTCAAGCCGTACTTCGGCGCCGAAATGACGCAACATACGCTCGCTATGATCGCGGCTCGGTGCCGGCTCGATGATGCTGGTCTCGCCCGGCGCGGCCAAACCAGCTAATAAAATCGCTGATTTCACCTGAGCTGAGGCGACCGGCGGGGTGTAGCTGATGGGCAGAAGGTCGCTGGTGCCGGTGAGCGCTAGCGGCAGACGGCAGGCGCTACGCGCGGTAATCACAGCACCCATGCGCGTGAGCGGATCAGCGACTCGCTTCATCGGCCGCAAGAGAAGTGAATCATCGCCGGTAAAGAAGCTGGTGAAACAATGCCCGGCAGCGACCCCCATAAAGAGGCGCACTGCAGTGCCAGCATTGCCGAGATTAAGCGGGTGGGCCGGCTCGACAAAGCCGCCTACGCCAGCACCCCAAATCCGCCATTCGCCGGGAACGTCGTTTTTCAGCTCAACACCATATTCACGCAAGGCGCCGACAGTTGCCATAACGTCATCGCTTTCTAGAAGGCCGCGTACCCGTGTTTCACCCACCGCCAACGCGCCAAATATCAAAGCACGGTGCGAAATGGACTTATCACCTGGCAAAACCGCCTCGCCAGTCAAAGATTCAGCGTATTCTGAAACTAACGGCGAAGAGCTCGCCAGCGCTGTTTCAGTGCCGCCGGTTTTTGGTGCATTGAATTGATATAACATGGTTTTTTGGTTCTTTTTCACACCGGTCTCTAACACAGTAGAGGGCACCAGAAAACGCGCAGATGCCATTAATTTTATTTTATTTTTGACAGACTTTTCTTTACGTGGCAATTCGGCGCGAACATATGCACTTTTACGCGCCGCACCTGTGCGTCTTTGCGTGATGCGAAAGTCTAAAAAGGAGATAGATCGTGGTGAATTCTAAATGGGGTACCAAACGTGCGTGCCTTGGCTGCGGCAAGCCGTTTTACGACATGCAGCGCAACCCCATTGTCTGTCCGTCGTGCGAGGCGCCCTTTGAAATTATTGTTCCAAGCCGGGTTCGCAGACAGCGCGCCGCAGCCGCAGCCGCAGCCGCAGCGCCACCCACTGAAACGGCTGTTGAGATCATTAGCGAGAGCGAGAACACTGGCGAGGGCCTCAAGGATGAAGAAGATGTCGCCGAGGCCATAGAGGGCATGGAAGAACCGGATGATATGGACGCCTAAGAAAGAATTCATCTCCCGGGCTTGCGCGAACGCCTGGACGACCATATTTTCAGGGCAGTTAGTTTAACCTGTGAATAATAATCTATCCGAGGCACAAAATTACACGGGGCCATAGCTCAGTTGGGAGAGCGCTTGAATGGCATTCAAGAGGTCGGCGGTTCGATTCCGCCTGGCTCCACCATCATTTCAAGGGTTTAGGGCGATTGGGATATCGTTTTTTATCATTTGGTAACAGGTATCACCTGCTGCCCTAACAACTCATTCCCGCCGGATCAGCGACTGAGAAATCCCGAAAAACACTCGGTATACGTTGAATATCGGCGATCAGGTCCGGCGGCATATCAGATCCCAAATCAGGCGCGGTGCTCGCATATATACCGTCCGAGAGGCCGGCGAACCGGCGGGAAACCTGATCGGCGATTTCCTCATGACGACCACGAATGGCAAATAAATCCAGCACATCATCGCTAATTTCATTTGTCATTTCCTGCCATTTTCCATCTTTTGCCATGGCATGAAGTTTAAGGCCGAGATCCTCCAGCCCATGCTGCTTCAATACCGGCCAGTAGGCGCGCGTCGAGCCATAAAAAGCAACACGCTGGCGCACCCAGGCGACCTTATCGGCGACCGCTTCGTCCGTGCCGCCGGTCGCAATAAAGCCGCCGCCGGTAATTTCAAAATTCTCCCGCGGGCGCTCGCGCTTTTCGAGACCGGCCTGCATCAATGGCATCACAATATTTTCCTGATAGCTCCGGGTGCAAAAAGGATGGAGGCGCACACCATCGCACATATCGGCCGCAACACGCAGCATCGCCGGCCCAACCGCGCCGATGGTAATCGCCGGTGGCTGTGCTGACATGGGCTCAGGCACAAAAGCTGGCGTCATAAGGGTAAAGCTGTAATGCTCACCCTCATAGTGTAATTTTTCGCCTCTCTCCCAACAGCGCCAAATAGCGCGAAGGGCGGCGATATATTCACGCAGACGCGGCGCAGGCGCGCTCCACGGCACTGAGAAGCGGCGCTCATTATGGCCACGCACTTGCGAGCCCAGCCCGAGCACAAAGCGGCCATCTGACGCCGACTGCAAATCCCAACCGAGATTAGCCATCACCATCGGGCTACGTGGAAAAGCGATGGCGAGGCCCGTCAATAGACCAATGCGCTGAGTACTAGTCGCTGCCACGCCGAGCGGCAAAAATGGATCATGGCGGTTTTCCAGAGTCATCAGGCCGTCATAGCCAGCTGCTTCAGCAGCATGTGCGGCCGCGGGAACTTTCTTCAAATCATCCTGCGGTAGGGTGGTAAAAATCTTCATCGATAAAATCTCAACTCAGTGGAACCATGACATGTTCCCGGTAAGCCTCACGTGCCTGTAAAAGTGCATACCAAGCCTGCAGATTCGGCATTTCCGGATGCGCGATATCGAGCTTGTAATAGCGGTAACAGGCGCAGCCAAGTGGTATATCAGCCATGCTTAATTCGTCGCCTGCGACATAGCGTGTGCCGGCCAAATGCGCATTCAATATTTGCCATGCAGCCGACAAATCTTTCCCGGCGACCTCGATTGCGGCGCTGTCCCGCGCCTCTGGCGGCGAGCGTATGAGACCGACAAAAATCGGCGCCATGGGCGGCATGATACGGGTGACTAACCAATCCATCCATTGATCTGCCAAAGCGCGCCGGGCGACATCCTCCGGCCATAGGTTGCCAGCGCCATATTTAGCCGCGAGATAACGCACCACTGAATTAGATTCCCAAATAATCGTGCCATCATCATCAATGGTGGGAATAAGGCCGTTCGGATTAAGAGCGAGAAACTCCTGTGTATCCAAACCTCCAAACTGACGCCCGACATCATGGCGCTGATATTCAAGCCCGAGCTCCGCTACAGTCCACATGACTTTCTGCACATTAATGGAATTGTTGCGGCCCCAGATAGTCAGCATAAAACTTTCCCTAAATTAAGTTTTTTTATGTAAAAACAACGCGATAAATGACTGCCATGCTTAGTGGATGTGAGGCAGCGCTGAATTAGCCGCTTTTTACGAAATTTGGTCACATGCTTGAGTCTAAGCGCAATAGCGTTGATGATGAACAACAAATTTTGGGCCAAGACCAGTAGCCGCACGGTTGACCGTGTGGCCTTTAGCCTATAGCGCCGAAGATTATGACAAGACAACGGCCACCATCGAAAGACTCGGATTCGACTGCATGTGCCAAACCGTCCGCGATCTCGGTCTGCGGCGCTCATTCATCAAGGTTCAGGCCATGATAATGGTCGAGCTTAACTTTCTCACCGCTTAGGCCAAGGCTAAATTAGTAACCGGCTTTCGGGTCAACAAGGTGATGCAGCGCTTCGCCGGTACGCACGCGACAAATATTTTTCGACACCAAGAGCGCACCGGACATGGCGTCGGTGATCGACGCCACATGCGGCGTGATGGTGATGTTGGGCGCGCGCCACAGCGGGTCGCCCGCCGGCAAAGGTTCCTGGCGGGTCACATCTAGCACGGCATGGGAGAGATGACCCGATTGGAGGGCCTCAATTAAATCCGCTTCAACAACAAGGCCGCCGCGCGCGCCGTTGATCAAGCATGCGCCTTTTGGCAACACGTTTATTACCCTGCTATCGATGATGCCTTCGGTCAGCGGTGTGAGTGGCATCAAACACACCAGAATATTGCACGCCGCCAGGAAGTCATCGAGAGTGTCAGCGCCGGTATAGCTATTGACGCCAGGCAAATTCTTTTTCCGCCGGCTCCAGCTGGAAACTTGAAAGCCAATCTCCTGGAGCGACTTGGCGCAAGCTTCACCAAGCACACCAAGGCCCATGATGCCAACAGAACGCTCATAGGCAAAGGGTGCTGCCAACCGGTGCCAATCCTCAGCCTGCTGAAAGGCACGATATTCCGGTACGCGGCGCATACAATAGAGCGCGTAGAGCAGCACCCATTCTCGCATACCCTGGGTGAGATTATCATCGACGATACGTGTCATTGGCACGCCTGTTGGCAAGGTCGTACCGGCAAGCAAATGATCGACACCGGCGCCAAGAGAGGCGATCATTTTTAAGTTTGGGAAATCCAGCAATTGGCGATCCATAGGGTCCCACACCAGAGCAATCTCGATATCTTCCAGCGCGCCCACATTGGGCCACACGCGAAATTCAAGATCAGGCATATGTTCGGCAAAAGCGGCGCGCCACTCTTCCGGATCATCGGTTCTACTGCAAAAAATTAATGACATGGCTACTGAGATATCACAGCGCGCCAAACCCCTCAATCATCCGGCAACATCGTCCGGAGGCGATACACAAGATCAAGCGCGGCGCGCGGACTGAGCGCATCTACATCCGTCTCTTCAAGGGCGCTACGGAGTTCATTCATCGCCGCTGTGCTTTGGTCTACAGGCGCAGGTATGGAAACAGACGCGGAAAAAAGCGGCAAGTCTTCGCCTAGGCGGGCGACGGAGCCGCCCTGTTCGCCTTTTTCTAGGGTCGCTAAAACATCTTCGGCGCGTACTAACACCGCTTCGGGCAGGCCGGCCAGACGAGCGACATGAATGCCGTAGGAACGATCTGCCGCACCGGCCATGACCTCATGCAGAAACACAACATCGCCTTGCCATTCCTTGACCCGCATGGTGCTGCAGGCAAGCCGGTCGAGCTTTGGCGCGAGCGCCCTCAATTCATGATAATGAGTGGCAAAGAGGGTGCGGCAGCCATTGACGTTGTGCAGATGCTCGACCGCCGCCCAGGCGATGGAAAGGCCATCGAAGGTCGCTGTACCGCGCCCGATTTCGTCCAGAATAACTAGTGCCTTGGGACCCGCCAAATTCAGGATCGCCGCCGTCTCAATCATTTCAACCATAAAAGTCGAGCGACCGCGCGCCAGATCATCAGCGGCGCCAACGCGGCTAAAAAGGCGATCGACAATACCGATATGAGCCCTCTCGGCAGGCACGAAAGAGCCTATCTGAGCAAGTATAACGATCAGGGCATTTTGCCGAAGAAAGGTGCTTTTACCAGCCATGTTGGGGCCAGTGACCAACCACAAATGCTGCGCCGGGCCGAGATCACAACTATTGGCAACAAATTGCTTCTCGCGCTCGGCCAGAGCCTCGACTACAGGATGGCGCCCGGCGTGAATATCAAACGCCGTTCCGGCATCTATCAGTGGGCGGCAATAGTGCCGCTCAACCGCCAATTGCGCCAGGGCGGAGGCAACATCAAGCACAGCGGCAGCACGTGCCAGACAGGCTATCTCTTCGACTTGGACCAGAGTCTCGCCTAGCAACTGCTCAAATAATTGCGCTTCAAGATCAAGCGCCTTTTGCGAAGCACTGTTTATCTTGCTCTCCAACTCGCCGAGCTCGACCGTGGTAAAACGCACTGCGCTGGCCAGGGTCTGACGATGAATGAACCCCTCACCAAGTTTGTCAGCATTGCGCTCAGTGACATCGACAAAATAACCAAGCACATTATTATGCTTGACCTTCAGGCTGTCGACGCCACTCTCTTCACGGTAGCTCGCCTGCAAATTAGCGATCAGGCGGCGGCTCTTATCGCGCAGCAACACTAACTCATCAAGCGCCGCGCTATAGCCTTGGGCGATAAACCCACCATCGCGTACAAACGGCGGCGGCGTTGGCGCGAGGGCACGAGACAGGCGCGTGGCGAGAATCTCATGCTGCCCGAGACCTTCAGATAGGGTGCCAATGGTGTGGGCCGACATGTCCAACGCCGCGCCTTGCTCGAGGGCCTTGCGCAGATTTGGCACCAGTATCAACGCATCGCGAACTACCGCCAAATCCCTCGGCCCACCGCGCTCGAGGGTAAGGCGCGACAGTGAGCGCTCAATATCGGGGAAGGCGCGCAGCATCAAGCGCAGGGTATCGCGTGCCGCACTGCTAGTAATAAAGAAATCGATCTGATCAAGGCGCTCGCCAATGGCGCCTGGATCAGTGAGCGGCGCCGATAGGCGGGTATGTAATAGACGCGCGCCCGCACCGGTGACAGTGCGGTCAATAACCGCGAGGAGTGAACCCTTCCGCACGCCGTCGAATGATCGGGTCAGTTCAAGATTGCGCCGGGTTGCCGCATCGATAGCCATACTGGCAGTTTCTAATACCGCCCCCAACGGCGCGAGGCGCGGCAATTTTCCCTTTTGGGTCAGACTAATATATTCGACAATCGCGCCCGCCGCCGCCAGCTCAGCGCGGCCGAAATCACCAAAGCCATCGAGCGCCGCAACGCCATACAGCGCACACAGGCGGCGCGCGCCGGCAGCACTATCGAACAAACGCGCCGACTGCAGCGCGAGTGCAGCTTTCCAATCACCGCAGACCTCAAACAGTTCTGGCGCTTCAAGCATAGTATCGGAAAGCAAAATTTCACCGGGCGAAAGGCGGGCGAACACCGCGGGCAGGGCCGGTGCATCGCATTGCATGACGCGGAACTCGCCGGTCGACATATCGCACCAGGCCACTGCCCACTGACCTTCTGCCCGACCGAGCGCCACCAGATAGTTAGAGGCGCGGGCATCGAGCAACGTATCTTCGGTGAGCGTGCCCGGCGTGACCAGGCGCTCTACCTCGCGCGCCACCACCGATTTGGCGCCACGCTTCTTCGCCGCCGCCGGGTCTTCAGTTTGTTCACAAACAGCAACGCGAAAACCGGTTTGGATGAGGCGCTCAAGGTAGGTATCTGCGGCACGAACCGGCACGCCGCACATGGGGACATCCTGGCCATCATGTTTGCCGCGATGGGTCAGAGTAATGCTAAGCGCCTCGGCTGCCTGAACAGCGTCATCAAAGAACAGCTCGTAAAAATCGCCCATGCGATAAAACAACAGGGCGTCTGGATGATCACGCTTTATGCCCAGATATTGCGCCATCATCGGCGTTACAGCGGCCTTGGAAGCGCCGGAATTTTTGGTTTTGCTGGGCATGGCGCGAGACGTTAGCACAAGGGAGCTTTATCGAAACACCTTGCTTTGCGCCAAAGGCTGCGCACAATTTATTTCATATGGCGCCGAAACTCTGCTTATTAGCGATTGGCGGCCCATAATGGAGGAACGATGACACGACGAGAATTCCTATCTGCCGTTCCCATGGGGCGGTGGTTAAGCACAGTTAGCATTAGCGCCGCGCCGCTGGCGCTCGCCCTGATTATATTAGCAGCGCTCGGCCTGATACCGCTCGGCGCTGCAGCTTTGACTTGGCTTGGCCTGACGCTGATCAGTGCTGCTACGATTTACTGGCTGCTCCGTGATTTATTGCATACTAAATATGATATTGAGCAAATGGCGCGCGGTGCAGAAATCACCCCGGCCGGCGCACGTACCCGGATCGGCCGCGAAATTGCCCAGGCCTTACAGCGCTTGGAGCGCGAATTGCGCCAGCGTACGGAGCGGCTGGCCAGCGACCATGACGGCCTGGAACGCGCCTTACACGCACTACCCGGCCCTGTATTGCTGCTTACTGCCGGACAAACGGTGGTGCGCGCCAATCGCGCCGCGAAAAGCCTGTTAGGCGATGCGCTCGAAGGCCGCGATCTTGCGATCGTGCTGCGCAATCCCGATGTCATTGCCGCGCTGGATGCGGCAGCGTTCAGCGATAGCAGTCAGGATGTGGCCTTCATGCTGCAAACGCCTATACAGCGTTATTTCTCCGCTCATATTAAGCCTCTGCGCCAACCCGCTGCCGACGGCACGGCGATCGTGCTCGCCCTAGTCGATATCACAACAGCGCGGCGAAGCGACCAGATGCGGGCTGATTTCATCGCCAATGCCAGCCACGAGATTCGCACCCCTCTGGCAACGCTGAGCGGCTTTATCGAGACCCTTAGCGGACAAGCCAAGGATGACAGTGAAGCGCGCGAGCGGTTTCTCACCATCATGGCCCAACATGCCAAGCGTATGACGCGCCTGGTTGAGGACCTGTTATCACTGTCGCGAATTGAAATGAACGAACACACGACACCAACCGACCAGCTCGACCTCGGCGCTCTCCTCGCGAGCGTAGCCGACAGCTTGGAATGGCGCGCCAAAGAGCGTGGGGTGACTATTGAAAGCGACATTGAAGCAGCGCTGCCGCCCTTGGCGGGCGAAGCCGACGAATTGGTGCAGCTGTTCCATAACCTTATTGATAACGCGATCAAATATGGCCGAGAAAACGGCTCGGTGCACATTCGTGCCTGGCGGCAACCCGGCAGTGCTGGTAATTCTATCGGCAGCGCTGATGTACTGGTAGCCATTAGTGACGAAGGCAAGGGCATTGCGCGCGAGCATCTGCCGCGCTTGACTGAGAGATTTTATCGAATTGATACTGCTCGTTCGCGGGAACTTGGCGGCACCGGCCTTGGCCTCGCTATCGTTAAGCACATTGCCAATCGCCACCGCGCCACGCTCACCATAGAATCTGAACTCGGCAAGGGAACTGTTTTTTGCCTCCGCTTTCCCCTTGATGGCCCACAACAGCCGGGCACGGCCTCATCTTGACACAGGGTTAACGGCGCCAAATTATGTTGTGAGGCCGTCTGTCACGCTCAGAACGCCCCGTATTCCAGAGATATTGTAGGTAAATACTACTTGAAATGCTGACAACGACGCTGCATCTAACCGCCTGCGTTTGTCGGCAAAGCCATAATGGTCGATGACTAGACGTCCAGCACGGCCGTCAAAATTAGACTCTCGTCGGACTCAACAGCCGACGTCACCATCAATCAAAATACCGCCATTATAGCCAGTAACATTTTTACCGGGCGCAAACTCGAATTGTGCATTAACAACAAGCAGTTGGGCAATCTATCTACAAACTCGGCGCCAAACTCTATTCCATCGTCGGTCTTTTCAATGCTGACCTCATCAGATCTCAAACCGAGAAAAGCGCCCTGACCCGAGCCTATTTTCCGTCGAATCCAGCGAATTCCTAATCAAACCGGAATAACCTACCGCTCGGGAACTGCGGCGCTCCTAAAACGTCATAAAATCGTAACAATGACGGTGTATTGCTCATCTGTCCGGTAGCCCTGCCAAGCTGATTTGGTTGGCGAGCCAGAACCCGACGCCCCTCTACCTACTTCTTGCCGCCTAACACGTGCGGAGCAGGCGATGCAAGAGGGGCGCAAGTGGAGGCCGCGCGAGCGTGCAACTTGTTATTCTTCTGATCGCGCTTGGCGCGATAGCTACAGTTGGCTTTTTTCTGGCAAGGCGTAAATTGCTAGGCACAGCCGGGCGGGAAACCGTCCCTCCCCATTCCATGTCGGGCTATCACGGCTGGTACGTCGCCATTTGGTGCGCCCTGCCATCGATCATTATACTCCTTTTTTGGCTGCTGTTTGAGGAGCGCGTGCTCGAGGCGCTGTTGATCTCTTATCTTGGGCCCGAGGCGGCGGCGCTCTCCAGCGAAATTCTCGGCCTGCTGTTAAACGATATCCGCAATCTGGCTGTCGGCGATGCGGTCAGCCAGGAAGCCGAGCCTTTCCTCATTGCTGCCGCTGAGCGTTACGGTGCCATGCGGGATACAGCGCGGGCGGCGATGTTGGGCGGAGGCCTGACGCTTGCTGTAGCAGGCTTGGCATGGTCATGGCGACGGGTGGCACCAGCCTTCCGCGCCCGCCACCGGGTGGAAAAGGTGGTGCGCATAGCGTTGATCCTCGCATCCTGCGTTGCCGTAGTGACAACCGTCGGCATCATTCTCTCAGTGTTGTTCGAATCGATCCGTTTCTTCTCCATCGTCTCGGTCGGTGAGTTTCTGTTTGGCCTGGAATGGAGCCCGCAAACGGCTATTCGCAGTGATCAGGTTGGCAGCTCCGGCGCATTCGGCGCCGTACCACTTTTTACCGGCACTTTGCTAATCACCCTGATTGCCATGGTGGTAGCCCTGCCGGTTGGATTGTTTTCTGCAGTCTATATGGCCGAGTTTGCTAGCCCCCGGGTGCGCAACACAGTTAAGCCCATCCTTGAAATTCTTGCCGGCGTGCCGACGGTGGTGTATGGGTTTTTTGCTGCCCTGACTGTGGCCCCGGCGCTACGCGGCCTCGGTACTTCTATAGGCCTCAATGTGGCATCTGAGAGTGCGCTCGCGGCAGGTGCAGTAATGGGCATCATGATTATTCCCTTTATCTCTTCGCTCAGTGACGACGCAATCATAGCAGTGCCGCGATCGCTCCGCGAAGGGTCTCTCGCTATGGGAGCAACGCGCGCGGAGACGGTGGTGAAAGTTATTCTCCCCGCAGCTCTACCAGGCATTGTTGCCGCGTGT
>Ga0315339_1000969_pt1 | contig 28793 bp, 24 predicted proteins | sample ASW17metaG_FD_204514 | JGI IMG/M metagenome (GOLD analysis project Ga0315339, IMG submission 204514) | Ammonia-oxidizing marine archaeal communities from Pacific Ocean, United States - ASW #17 | ecosystem: Environmental > Aquatic > Marine > Oceanic | place: USA: California | collected 2016-12-05 | reverse complement strand
ACACCGCCTCCATGTCGAAGCGAGTCGAGTACATGTAGGCGATGCTCTCGCCAAAGACCTTGGAGATAGTGTAGTAGCTGTCCGGCTTAGGCAGCATGTCCACCGTACGTTGCAGGGTGCGTGGATAGAAGGACTGCGGCAGAATCCCGCCGCGACTGGCGTAGGCGATGCGGCGCACGGAACACTGGTGAGCAGCATCGAAGACATTGTAGGTGCCGATCATGCTCTGCAGCGAGTGCTCCCACTGCCCCCCGGGCACGTTGACGAGGTGGATGACGGCGTCCATACCCTCGGCGGCGGCCTTCACCTGCTCGAAGTCGCCGATATCACCGACAATGGCGTCGGTTATTTCCGGCATCTTCTGGCAGTCGAAGCCCCGCAGCTCGTGCCGGTCCCGCAATCCCTCGGCCAACACGGTGCCGATGGCGCCGGCGGCCCCTGTGATAAGTACCTTCATGGCTGTTACTCCCTCTGCTGAAGTGTCCGTTCCGGTCGCGATGCGCGCACGGGCTGTCCGATATTGCTAAACTGGTCTTGCGTCAGCTGACCATAGTTGGAGAATGTGATGCCACCCGCACCGACACCGGACGGTAGCGCTCGACGACCTCTGTCGTCAGGACGAGGAAATACTCCCGCACATCCTGGGGAGCCATGCTCAACTGCCCTACATATAGCGTGCCAGAAGCATCGTGCTTGGCGAACTTGGGCGTGAAGCCATGGTCAGTGCCTATACTGCAGATAGATCTCGACCTGTTCGATGCGCAGAGGCACTCCGATGCGGGGATCTCGCTCGAGCAAGCATACGCGTACTTCGCACACGCCAGGTGCCACCTGCTCCAAAGGCCAGACAAGCCAGCCGTTTTCCGATACATCCGACGGGTCCTCCGGATCTTCGGCAGCAGCATCGCGGATCCGCGGCAGGCCCAGGGCTTCACCATCCAGCGTCACTGCCACCTCGTCCTGCATCGACAAATGCGCCACCTCAATCTGCAGCTCAACCCGCTCCAGCTCAGCTCCATCTGCCATTGCGTCATCGCTGACGATTATGTGAAAGGTCGGTCCGTCGCCGCTCAATGTGCGTAGCAGATCCACGGGCACCTCGCCGCAGATGCGGTCATCCCGCTCCGCATCCACCCTCCTGCCCGTCTTGGGCCCGACGCTGCGGTGCTGGGCGGTGTAGACCTTGTCCAGGCCGCGCAGGGTCTCCTGCGAGCCCATGGTCGTCAGCAGGGCGCGATGGGTGTCGCGGTGGCCGGGCCAGTTGAAGACATATACCCCGTCGGCGCCCCGGTCTAGACAGCCGCAGGCCAGGCCGCGAAACCAGTCCACCCGCCACGCCCGGTGCGGACGCAGCCGCCGCGCCTGCTGCCGGCCGTCTGTGTCGAAGCCGCCGTAGAAGCAAACCCCGGCGGGTTTGCACAACTCGACGAAACGCTCCACCTCCACCCCCGGATCCGTGCCCGAGTTGCCGCCGGCGATGACGATATCGCAGAGTCCGTCCCGCACCCAGGCTTCGATGTCGTAGCCGATACGGCGGCAGGACTCGAAGGTGGTCGCCACCCGTACCGCAACATAAAAGGGGCGCCCTCTCTCGGCGGCGATCGCGTCAGTTGCGGCCCGGATCGCCCGCATCAGATCGGTGAGGGTATAGCGCAACCTATAGGCATCGTCGGCGGGCAGGTGGAAGGCGTGCCGCTGCCAGTCCAGCTCGACCCCGTCCCACTCCGCCTGCTGGCAGGCCTCCACGACCCGCTGCAGGATATGCTCTCTTACTTCGGGCACGGCCATATTCCACGAAGTAGAACACCAACCGGGCGCCTGCTCGAGCCCCAGCAGCCACTCGGGGTGCTCCTTGCGTAACGCCGTGAGCTCGGATTGCTTCGCCGTCGACAGGTCCGCAGGCAGCAGATCCCAGAAGTGGTTGTCGTTCATGCGTACCGAGGCCAGCACCTGGACGCCCAGCTCCCTGCCGCGGGCCACCAGCGCCCCGTAGAGATCCGCGCCTCTTGCGAAGAAAGCGCGAATGCTCTCCACATGTCGCATAGTCCTCACCGAGTCGTAGCGTCTGCCCACCGAGTCGCCCACCACGTCCAGCCTCTCGGAAGGCCAGGTGGCCTCGTGGATGCCCATACACCAGCACAGGGCGCCCACCTGCGTGTCCTCAATGGGAGCGTAGGTCTTGTCCAAGAATTGCTCTAGCGACTGCGGGTACTCGCTGTAGTCGTGTGGCGCGCCGTCCCAGTTGTAGATGATGCCGTAGTCAGGAGGCGTCGGTCGCGTAGCCGCTGGATCTACTGCCACGCTCATTTTCTCCCGGTCACGATGGGAATGGCACGGGCAGACTATCACCGTGCCAGGGAAAAGCATAACCGGGCGCGTTACAAAAGCGCTTGAGGCCGGCCTCGACGCGGATTGATGTGGACGGCGGCAACTCGACCGAGAAGTATTTTTCGTCCACCGCCGCCGCGGTCTCTCCATCCTGACCTTCCTCGCGGTATTTCAGCCCCGTGAACTGATGCTCGCCAAAGGCCCCCGCCTGCACGATGAGGCGGCGGGTCTCGTTGTGGTTGGTATTGACCAACTGGATGCCGACCATCTCCGGCCCCAGCGCGTCTACTAGGGCGGCTACATCAGGGGGCAGTCCCGGACGCGCGCGATCTGCGTCGAAGTAGCGCACAGTAGCGCGCAACAGACCGCCATTGTAGACCGACTGCGGCGCCCCCATCGCAACCTGGGTCAGTCCCTTGGTGAGTACCGGCTGGCCCGGAATCCGGTTGGTGGAAATAATGTCGAGATGACTGCGCTCGTCTGCTCGCATCACCTCATAGGTCTCCAGCGCCTGCTGGTACTCGGCTGCGAGGATCTGCTCGGGCCAGCCCGGATTCCGACCGTCGTAGTACTGGAAGCGTGCGAATTCCGTATTACCCCAGTTCTTTTCACCCAGCGGGCCGAGATCGTTCCAATCGCGCTCCACGTCCCCGTCGCGCACCTGGGTGATCAGCTGGTAGTCCTCCCGGGCCATCGAGGCGTGATAGAGGTGCATAATGTCCTGGCCGCGCAGCGGGGTGGGCTCCAGCCAGTAGCCCCGCATCTCGAGCCCGTCGTGCATGTGCAGACCCGGCGCCGGGCTCCAGTCCCAGCCGTCCGGCCCGTAGCGCACCGCTACCAGGAGCTGTCCATCCTCCCGCTTTTTGCCATTGTCGATCTGCAATTTGATCTGCGAGCGCAAAAAGTCGAGATAGCCGCTGTCGCCGGTGAGCAGTTGAGCGCATTCGACCGCGATATTGATCCCGTGGAACATGATATTGTAACCCTGATAGTGGTTCCAGCCGTACTGGCCACCCCACCACACACCCTCGCGCCCTCCGCCAATAACGCCCTCGGCATCGACATTGTCGGGACAGATACCGCCGTTTTTCTCGGTGCGCTCCATCCAGGCCTCAGTGTAGTCGAGAACCCACTGCTTGTAGCTATTGTCGCCGCTGTAGAGATAGGCGTTAGTCACAAGCGCGGTGGCGGCCAGGCTATTGGGCGTGTCGCTCTGCAGCACCAGCTTGTCGAAGAGGTCGATGATCTGCTGGCGCCGCGCGGGGTTTTCGAACCACCGCACCTCCAGATCCTTGACGATGGGGAAAAGACTGGCGCGCACGCCGTAGTAATTGGCCTGCCCACCCAGACCGCGTCCCCCCAGGAGCATGGTGTTGGCGAAGTCGGCATCGGCGTTCAGCTTCGGTCCTTGGCTCGACTGCCAGGGCGAGCGCAGGATCCGATGTTCCGGATCCCAGTTGGGGGCTTCCGAATCCTCACCGATAAACATCGCTGCTAATCGCCGTGCCCGCCGCATGTTTTCCGACACCGTGGGATCGGCCACCCCGAAGTCGTAGAGGGCCATGTTCCCCTCGCTCAGATGGTGCCACTCCATGGCCTGGGCAAGATTCCAGAACTCGTTGTGAATAGAGGGTCGGAAGACCTTTTTGTGCTGGTTGTGGCGCGTGCGGTGATCGATCGTGTCGTCGCTGATGCGGGTGACGGCATTCCAGTTTCGGAAGTGGAGATCGAGCAGGTCATCCGCCGCGCCGATGGCGTAGAACAGGCCAAAGTTGTACATCTGCTCGTAGAGATCGTCGACGTCCTCGGCCAGCAGGGTGCCGCCGCCGCGCTCAAAGTACTGCCGCGCGAACAGTCGGCCCGATTCCTCCATCAGCACGATCAAACGCCGCTGGATCAATGCCCACGCGGGTGGCGCTGTAATGCTGGTCGCCACAAGCCTGGGCATGCGCGGCATATCGATGTTCTGTCCTGCCATCGCTCATCGCCTCCCATGACCAAAAAGCAGTCCCCGGCCATTCAGGTGATCTATCCGTTCCATCCATCTCAACTCGAGCATCAGCCACCGCCCGGAACAATGCGGTCGATTCAATCGAAACTTTGAGCAGTGGGTACTCTCCCATCTTTCTATCGTTAGCGTCATATCCATAGCCCATGCCCTCGGGTATAGTCTGGATATAAATGTCGTAGGGCAGAGGCACTTCTTTGAGGTTGCGCACAGCGCTTCTTTTCCGGGTCAATGGTCACGTCAAAAAAGTTGATGCCATTCTCGTATGCTACCTGCTGCAACGCATGCCACTTCTCACCGCCATAACCTTGCCCCTGATAACCCGGCTTAACGGCGCTCCTAAAGTCTTCGTTAAAACCACGCGAGCTGCCGTCGGGCATATATTCGTGCCCGCCCAAGCCAATGGCCGAAAGTTCAATGCCCAACGGCTCTATTTTGCTGTAGATCATTTGCCCGTTTATCATAATTTTTCTCTCAGGTTCGCTTCTCTAGAACGTGCGTGTTATAATAAGCGGCCGTATAGCCGGCGTCTGCGAACTCCTGACTTGCTTCCGACCACTGTGAATAGTAGCGTCGCTGATCAGCGTCGGCGTGTTCGGCTAGGCGCTGGGGCACGAGCACCCAGTTTGTTAGCGGAGGACTGGTGGCGCAGGAGTAATAGCTGTGCTGGGTGCGGCGACTGTTTTGCGCTAGACCGGATTGGCGGGTGTGGTAGATGTTGACATTGTAAAAGACGGCGGTGCCGGCCGGGCCGCGGATGGGCACTTCTTGATAGGCGTCGCCCATTTTTTCTCTGGCCTCTTCAATGGAGCCGTATTTCTGATGATGGCTGTTGGGCACGACGCAGAAGCAGGGATCTCCTTCTTTCACATCGCATAGATAGTGTATCACGCAGAGATAGTTGGATTCCTTAAAGACGCCGGTTCGGCGGGTGACATTGGTCGAGGGATAGAAATTTCGGTCGCGGTGGAAATTCATCGGGGTATCGCCGACACCCCGCGGCACATCGCGGAAATCGAATTGGGCAAAACGCACTTCGTCCCGCCCCATAATGGCCTGCACGAGGGGGAATGCGGTTGTGTGCTGCAGATAGGGATCCACTTCTGGGTGGTTGACGATGACCTGTCCGTGGGAGTGGACATTTTCTATGGCGGGTTGCCATTCCTTGGGAATTTTTCCCATCGATCGATCGACAAAATAGTTTAGGAATCTGAGATCCTCTGCACTAAAGGCATTTGACAGCACGCCGTAGTTATGGCGCTGATAGAACTCGAGAAATTCACTCTCTTGGTCCGGAGTAAATATGGGGTATTCGCTCATGGTAAGACCTTTGCATGATAGCTCAAGAAGATTCTATGACGCTTGGTGGTTAGCGTGTGCATTAGTGCGATATCATCTTCGGCGGCTCCGTATATGCCCCATGGGATGCGAGAAGTAGGAGTACTCCCTCGTCCACTGGCCGCTCGGCCGACTCGAACCTCCGCGGCGAGCTCTCGCCCCGCGCATTGGTCATGAGCACGGAGTCCCATAATGGCGTTGAGAGGCACACTATTTTGGTCCATTTAATTGGAACAGGCTATGTCCATACTGAATATGGTCCAGATGCGTTTTATACGGCTCCTGGCGGTGGCGACATACCGGCTTTGGCATTTCCGCAGTATCAACGGTCAGCCAGTGAGTGATCACCTCAAGCATAGCTACCAACCGTTCCGGCTTTATCACCCCGTTTAAATGCAGATACCCATGGAGATCAAACTGCCCTTTTTCCTCTTCGTCAACAGATTTGCATACGCGGATGCCATAACATGCCTTTAATCTTACCAACTGGTCTAATGCCGAATAAATCGGAATTCAATATAAGGTATATCACAATATATTAGATAGGACCATGGCAAACACTATACGGGAATTAGAATAGTCAAGAGGAGGCTACAAAGACTATACCGCGTGTGCATTATGCGGAGAGAAAGGTAAGGGGCCCGCGCCAACCAGGCAATTATTTAAGAAGGAGAGAAAATCGATGGAGACTTTATGGAGACCCGGGGATTGGGGGGAATTAATAAAGGGCCTACATTCATTCCATAAAAAATGACGTAGGCCCTTTATTAATAATATGGTGCCGAAGGTGGGACTCGAACCCACACACCCTTTCGGATACTGGATTTTGAATCCAGCGCGTCTACCAGTTCCACCACTTCGGCACAAACACATAGCTAAATAAAGTACGATCCACTCCAGGAAATGTAAATCCTGCTAGTCCTCCCGATCGCGAACGGCTTACCGATGATCGCGTCACGCGTCTTCCGCGAATCGAATTGCCAACGGCCGATCTTTCGCCCCTAGTTCACTGCTCAGCACACCTACCGCCGCTTGCAGATCATCAGGTGGCAGATGGGCATAGCGCATGGTCATCTTGATATCCTTGTGTCCCATCAGCGTAGTCACCGTGCGCAAATCCACACCAGCCATCACCAGATTACTTACGAAGGTACGTCGCAGATCATGGAAGCGAATATGCTTGCCGATCTTAGACCTTTCCAATGAACCTTCATGTGCTTTCTGTATACTTTTTAAAGAGTTGCTGTCAGCCCGGGTGAACATCCACGGACAGCGCTTGCCCCCACGATCCTCGGCGCGTGTTTCCTCAAAGCCGCTCGCAAGGTGTCGTTCATCGGGAAATATCTGGTTTCGTGCGTCTTGGTATCCCTCACAGTGATTTGCCCCTTCTCACCCTTATCAAAGCCAACGTCCCGCAGTCAACCGCTGAGCAACATAGTCTTCTATGTCACGACGGCGGACCTCGCTGAGCATACGGCTTCCGAAAACTGCCTTGAGTCGCTCGGTGCTATACCGGGCCCTCGTATAGGTTGATTCCTTTTTCTTCAGCTTCGACCACTTCTCTAGATATTCCGCCACGAACGATTCGATGCGAACCGGCGTAGACTGGTCTTTCTTCCGAAGGACTTCGCCGGACAGGGCATCCGCCTTGCGGGTCAGGCGCCACTCCTAGGCCAAGTCGAGCCGACGGATAGACTTCTGCTCGCGGACGCGGTGCCCCGTCTCAGGCTCAGAGTAATTGACTTCGGCAATATAACCTTTACCGTCTGCCCATCGCCAAATGCCGAGTTCTACGCGCTTGCCTTTTTTATTGGCCATTATGCCGCCCTCCTCTCTTACCCTGAAACCTTGAAAGCGCGAAGGTTCGCCAGGATAGCCTGAACTAGCTGCCGACGACAAACCATGATACAATGTGTCTCGGCGAGGATAGTAGGGGATTGCTGACTGCAAAGAATATTACGTAGGAGTAGTATTAAATGACCCATGCGCTACGCCTCCTAAAGTTAGCGTGTGGCGTTTTGGGCCTGCTCGGTGTTACAACACCTGGCTGGCCTTTCGGCCGGGGATTTTGTAGGCTATTGAACTGCTCGTTCATCCACTCGGTGCCCCCCTCAATTGCTGGCAAGCCAGCACCAAAGAGGAGGGCGGTTGATCCTACGAGGCAATGATCACAGCGGCGAAGACGTAGGCCATGCCATACAACTCCCGAAGAAGCAGCGCCCCGCGATCGCTGGTTAAGGGGGCCCTCAGCAAAGGTTGCTTCAACCGATCTACCCAAAAATCCTTGGAAAAGAAACCCGGCTATGACTACCTTCAAGGTCCAAGTTGGTTTCCTTCAGGTCAGTCGTATTCCGGTTATTATCGCAACCTACAATAACTCAAGTACTTGGCTCGGAAATTTACCTTTTTTATGGATGATTTGCGCTAGCTTCAGCCTAAATAAAAGGCACGCTGTTTGGGGACAAGCCCTGGCCAGAGAGGTGGATGCACCGACTACCGGAGTAAAGTTATTTTTTAAAAAAATGGGGATAGTTGTAAACGATGGTGTGTCTAATGGGGCGTATGTAATAGAGGTGGCCATCTCTCAGCAATGAAACCCAACGGAGATGAGAAAATGAAAAGGAAATGGATTGTATTCGCAGGTGTCGTATTGCCCAAACAATAACCTTCGCGTCTGTCCGCCGATCAGACTTTGCCTTCTCGGTCACACCTGCAACCTTAAAAGTGTGTTAAATATATCAAACTTAATTGCTTCTAACGCCCAGTTGTCGGGCAAGTCATCGAACGGTTCAACAACCAACGAACTAATCGGAGGTCCAAACTACTATGTACTCCGAACTGCCGAACTCAGACCGCGCAATGGATGCTAAAAATCGACCGCCAGCCGCAGGTATCAGCCTGTCCCTATGGCTCACGGTGTTTCTATCTCTCCTTTGTGCAGACCTTGTTCCTCCCGCACACGCAAAACCGCACCGAGTACCTGCGCCGGATACGCGCGTAGCAAAGCCCATTCAATCTCCACAGACCGACACCAGCGATTCTTACTATAAACTTGACCGGGTACTGGCAGTCGATATCGATCTCTCTCTGACTGGCTGGGATAGCCTGCGCGCCCAATCACGCACCCTGGCCGATATTCTTGGTGGCGAAGACTGTCTCGACGCACCGGCCGACGATATTTTCTCGTGGTTCAGTGCCACGGTCACGGTGGACGGTGAAACTCATACCGAGGTCGCCGTGCGGAAGAAGGGCTTCCTGGGATCGTTGAGTACAGAAAAGCCGTCTTTAAAAGTGCGATTCGACAAATTCGTCGATGACCAATTCCTCGGGGGGGTTTTGAAACGCCTGACCCTGAACAATGCCCAGCAGGATCCATCAATGATCAATACCTGCCTCTCCTACCACCTCTATGCCAGCGCCGGACTACCGGCGCCGCGGTGCAACTTTGCCACCGTGCGCGTCAATGGCGAGGATCTGGGCCTCTACGTTCACGTGGAGAGCATCAAAACTCGTTTTCTCGAGCGCAATTTCACCGATCCGACCGGCAACCTCTACGAAGGCACCATAAGCGATTTTCGCCCACGGTGGCGGGGTACTTTCGAAAAAAAGACCAACGAAGACCAACGCAATTGGTCTGATATAGACACCGTAGTCGATGCCCTACAAGACCCATCCCCGGCAGGTCTCGAAGCACTGTCCGAGATCATCGATATAGACCGCTTCTATACCTTCTGGGCTCTCGAAGTCCTCGTCGGCCATTGGGATGGTTATGCCGGAAATCGCAACAACTTCTATTTCTATCGCGAGCCCGATTCGCGTTTCATCTTCGTCCCGTGGGGCACCGACCAGGTCTTCACCACCATCGACAGTCCTTTCGACGAATTCCGATCACCGCCCTCGGTTGCGGCACATGGAGCCATTGCCCATCGCCTCTACCGAGACGACGCAACTCGTGCGGTCTACGTGGCTCGTCTGAAGAAATTGCTCGATACCGTCTGGAATGAAACGAAATTGCTGGAATTGATCGACCAGATGGCCGCCTTAGTACAAGAGCATACGTTGGCAGAAATGCGGGGTCCTGCCGCCCGAGATGCCGAGCGTGTGCGGAGATTTATTCGCGAACGCCGCGACGCGATCCTGGCCGACCTCGACCCGCAACCACCGCGCTGGCCATGGCCACTGACCACGGCTGATTTCTGCTGGCCCGAGCGAGGAACCTTCGACATAAACTTCGAGGCGACCTGGGGTACGGTCGATAGCGAAAAACCTCTAGAAGAGGGACACACCATCTACAACACCTATGAATTGGGCGGCGCGAGTGAACCCTTTGTCAAAACCGGCGTGACCGCTGGCATCGACAAAGACAACCAACAAAACGCGAATGTCACTCAAGTCACTCTCACCTTCTTCGGCCTCACCACGGAATCAGACCTGGATTTGTTAATTGTAACGCTACCGCTGGACCTCGTAACCAGTGGCTCCAGCGCGGGCATCGAGGGACTGCACCTTTCGCTGGCACCTCCCTATATCTTCCCGAAATTCGATGGTTTTATCGGAAAAGGTCGAGTGGTATTCAACGAGGCCGGGACCGAAGCCGGTTCTAAAGTAATCGGTCGGGTGTACGGTATCCTATACGGTGGCGAAACGGATGACGAGGCGAAAGAAAGAACCCCCGATCGGAACCGCCAGAGCGATGCGCTCGCAACCGACAAAGACCTAATCATAAACGAACTAGCCGCCAAAGGCGACCCACTGGACTGGCTCGAACTGTACAATGATACGCCGCGAGAAATTCGTCTGGCCGAGTTCGTTATTGCCGACGATTTAAATGACGAGAGCAAGCGCGTTGCCTTTCCCGACGACATGGTCGTCCAACCTGGTGAGTACCTACAGATAGTGCTCGACAAAAAAGCTTGGCCAGGTTTCGCACTGGGCAGTGACGAAGAGTTGGGCATTTGGACTCGCGACGGAGTGCTGGTCGACCAGGTCGACTGGGAGGATGGGCAATCCCCCGAGCTACACAGCTTGGCGCGGATCCCCGACCTGACCGGCCCTTTTCAAACCGTCGAAGGAGCAACCCCGCAAGCGCCTAATCAGGTCCGAACCGCAGTGCTCGAAGAGGTTAAATCCGTACCGATAGCCTTTCGCCTGCGCGGCAATTGGCCCAATCCGTTCAACGCCAGTACGATCATCGGTTTCGAACTGCCTCAGGCACTGCCACTCTACCTGACTGTCCACGATGTCCTCGGCCGACGGGTGCGCCAACTGCATGCTGGAGAAACGCTAGTCGCAGGATCTCACCAAACGGTATGGGATGGACGCGATGACCAGAATCGCCCGGTCGGCAGCGGAATCTATCCATACCGAATCCGCAGCGGCGGGATCCTCATCGGAGGGGGACGGATGACACTCATTCGCTAAGCATAGCTGTCGCAAAGGCAACCTAGAGTGCGCTTTTCGTGTTGGATCCTGAACTATATGCTCCACCGCCGACAACAAGTCCTATACACCATCACAATTTTTCGGTTTGCACTAGATACTCGATGGTGCGCATCAACCCACGATTGCTAGGAAAATCACCCATGCTGCAGAGACTAACCGCCGACCAAGAGCGATTCTATCGAGATCAGGGTTACTTGATCTACGACCAGCCACTTTTCTCCTGCGATAAATACAATGTCCTCAAGGCCCATAATACGGCTGACCGGATCACTTGTTTTGGTCCACTTAGGTTGAGACCTTCTGGTTGTTTATAAAGCCTTCCGGGCTGAGGTAGCCCAGTTGACTATGCGGTCTTTCCGTATTGTAGTGCTGTCTCCAATCTTCAATGACGACTCGTGCTTCGCGCAGATTAAAGAGCCATTCTCGATTCAGGCATTCATCGCGGAAGCGACTGTGGAAACTTTCGATGTAGCCGTTTTTCCACGGACTACCTGGATCGATATATAGCGTCTTGATCTGATTTTCTCGGAGCCAGTGTTGTATTTTCTGGGCGATAAATTCCGATCCATTATCGCTTCGGATGTGCTGGGGGATTCCATAGGTGGTCATCGCTTGCCACAGCGTAGCTAAGACCTGCTCGGATCGAATCTGACGCTCGACGCGGATAGCCACACATGATGGCGATGCAGAGCTTGGGTCGGCAATCCGGTAGAATGTCCTTGCCGAGGAATGCGCTGGGGTTTAGGACGGACTTTGAGCCCTTCTGTGCGTCGGATACGCTGGACTTGCTTGCGACTAACCGACCAGTCCTCCTGCGCCAATAAGGCACGAATACGCCGGTAGCCATAGCGGGGATGGTGCCAGGACAACGCCACGATGCGCTGATGTAGTTGGATCTGTTTCGGCAGAGGCGGTTGGGCTGGATACCGATAGGTTGACCGATGCAAACCCAGAAAAAGACACGCCCGACGCTCCGAGCACAGCCGCTGGTCAACGACATGCGCTACCGCTTGTTTTTTCTGCGTCGGACTTACCATTTTTTTGAGTTGACCTCTTCCAAGACACGATTTTTCAACATGGCTTCGGCCAGCATTTTCTTCAACTCGGTGTTTTCTTTTTTTAACTCTTTGAGTCGTTTAGCATCCTCTATATCCATATCTCCGTATTTGCGCTTTTGCCGATGGAAGGTCGCTTTCGAAAGGTTATGCTCGCCGCTGACCGACTCAATCGTTTGGTCGGTATCGGCCTGACGAAGAATGCGGATGATCTCTTCGGTGCTGTGGTGTTTCTGTTTCATGAGTCTAAACCTTAATCGCTAAGAAATAGTCTCATCCTAATTGGAGCAAATCGGAGCGGTCAGGGTAGCTCAGGTAGCAAGAGCATATCCGATCCGCTCTAAAACAAAAAACCCGGCAGAAGCGTTAGCCTCTACCGGGTTTTGCTGATCAATGGTGCCGAAGGTGGGACTCGAACCCACACACCCTTTCGGATACTGGATTTTGAATCCAGCGCGTCTACCAGTTCCACCACTTCGGCACAAACACTATATAAATAAAGTACGATCGACTCCAGGAAATGTAATCCCTGCTAATCTTCCCGTTCGCCCACCGGCTTACCGATGATCTCAGAATAAATGATCGCGTCGCGCGCCTTTTGCGCATCGAAGAGCCAACGGCCGACCTTGCCCTTGCCCCGGCTACGCCTCCGAGACTGGCCGGCACCCCGCTCAAGTGGTTCGAACGCGCTACCGGACCCAGTGTCCAGACTCATCCGCTCCATCGCCAAGGCCCGCTTCTCCACCGCCAAGGCCCGCCGCTCTGCTTCAAGGGCTTCGCGTTCGGCTTCAAGGGCTTGCGGTACAAGCGAGGCCGGATCGACAGCTGCCGGTCTGAATTCCTCAAAGGGGTCGCCCTCGAAAGGCCAAGCGAACGAAGGGTCCTCCTCTTTCTCTTCTTCGACCACTACGACGGGTGGAGCAGGTCGCGCGGCGGGAACCTCTACTTCGTTGCTCTTCTCGGCCCGGCTCTGCTGGCGCGCCTCCTGCTGCTTTTGCGCCTCTTCTAACTCCTTGCGGCGTTTTCGGCGCCCCATCAGCGCCGAAAATCCGCTAAAGAGCATGAAGAGTACGAAGAGTAGTAGCTCCATGGACTAGTTGTCCTCTTCGTCGGCGTTTTCCGAGATCGAATCACGCATCTCGGTATCGGCCTGGATATTGCGCATGCGATAATAATCCATGATACCCAAATTACCCGCGCGGAAGGCCTCAGCCATCGCCTTCGGTATCTCGGCTTCGGCTTCTTTGACCCGCGATTCCATTTCAATGACCTGCGCCGTCATTTCCTGCTCGCGCGCCTTAGCCATCGCCCGACGCTCCTCGGCTTTGGCCTGGGCAATCTTTAAATCGGCTTCGGCCTGGTCGGTCTGTAACTTCGCGCCGATATTCTCACCGACGTCAACGTCGGCGATATCAATCGATAGAATTTCGAAGGCGGTACCCGAATCGAGCCCTTTTTCTAACACCGTCCGCGATATGAGATCGGGGTTTTCCAGTACGCCCTTGTGCGTCGATGACGAGCCAATGGTGGTCACGATACCTTCGCCGACACGCGCAATGATCGTCTCCTCGCCTGCACCACCCACCAAACGATCGATATTAGCGCGCACTGTTACGCGGCACAGCGCTTTGACCTGGATGCCGTCTTTGGCGACCGCCGCGACCAACGGGGTGTTGATCACTTTTGGATTGACGCTCAGCTTGACGGCTTCGAGCACATCGCGACCGGCCAGATCGATCGCGGTCGCACGCTCGAAGCTCAGATCGATATTGGCTTTGTCGGCCGAGATCAGCGCCAAGATCACCAGATTGACATTGCCGCCAGCGAGAAAGTGGGCTTCCATGCGGTCCAAGCTCACATCGAGACCGGCTTTGGTCGCGCTGATTTTGGGGCCGATGATCTCCCGCGGCGGCACCTTGCGCAGTCGCATACCCATCAGGTCCTTGAAGATCGCCACTTTGACCCCGGAGAAATAAGCCGTGATCCACAGGCCAACCGGGATAAAATAGGTGAAGAGCGCTAAAAAAATGACGATGCCCAAGAGCATCAATACCAGAAACATTACTTCCATTACGGGCTCCTTGAAGGGAGTGAACTAATCTGTTGCGCCGACCAAGTGCACGACCACTTTGTTACCGACTACTTTCAATACCTCGATCTGCTCGCCGCGTTCGATATAGCCGCCTTCACTGACCACATCAACTACCTGCTCGCCAAACTGCGCCCGACCCGCCGGCCTGAGCGTCGACAACGCTTCGCCCGTCTGCCCGAGCAAGTCCTCGCGGCCGGGCCTGACCGAATCATAGCCGGCGTCTCGCGCCATATCATTCCTCAGCACCAGGCGATCCCAAGCGCGTACTTTGAGCATCAACCGCACCATGACCGCCGTGCCCACAAGCCCCATACCCGCCACGGCCGCCGCCGCCATCCCGCCCATATTCGCGTAGGCATAACCAACACCGGCGACGGCGGTGAGGAAACCGACGATGCCGAAAATATTGAGACCCGGGATAACAAAAATTTCCAAGAGCACCAGGACAAAACCCAGCACCAACAGCGCCAGTGCATAGATCCATTCCAACACGCCCCCACCCAAAAAGCTCATAGCGCCTTTACCACGACACGATTCCCGCGGGCCTCGACGACCACAATCGTCCGTTGCGCCTCGATAAACTCACCATCGGTCACCACGTCCCGGCGCTGCCCGGCAAAAAACCCTATTCCCGCCGGTCTGAGATCACTGGCGGAAACACCTTCGCTGCCCACCAGCACCGCATCGTCCTCGCGTGAAGAGGCTACATAGCCTTCGGCAGCCGGCGTCTCGGCCTGCAGCACGAGCCTGTTAAAGGCAGCGAACTTCGACAACGAACGCAAAAGCGCGAAGGAAAGCACAATAGCACCGATCATCGAGGCGGCCAAGCGCCCAGTGATCGCGGCGATCTCCTCGATGCTCCACAGTTGATAATCGCCCAATTGCGTCATCACCAAACTAGCCAACATCACCACGACACCGGCTAGGCCGACTAGGCCAAAACCCGGAATCGCCACCAACTCGAGGATCAATAACCCCAAACCCACCGCGAAAAGGCCCAACTCCTGCCACTCGGCCAAGTGCAGGATCAAATGGCTACCGAAAAACAAACCCAATGCCACGAGCGACAATGTGCCACCGATGCCCCAGCCGGGCGTGCGCACTTCGGAGATCAAACCGAACATCGCCACCGCCAGCAAGATTGAAGTGACGACGGGATTGGTCAGCATGCGCAAGATGTGCTCGGCCCAATTGAGTTCGATCTCGACAATTTCAGCGTCGCCCAAGTCGTAGATTTTTAATAGTTCACCGAGCGTCTCTGCCGTCTCGTCGGCGATCTGATAATTGAGCGCCTGCTCGGTGGTCAGCGTCGCCGGGCGACCGGCTTCAGCGCTCAAACCCGGCACATCGATTCGCTCGTCAACCATCGCTTCGGCAATTTTGACATCGCGGCCGGTACGCTCAGCGGTCGCGCGCATCTCGGCGCGCATATAGGAGACCGTCTTATCGCTGCCCTTAGTACCCGAACCATCGACCGGCGTCGTCGCGCCCATCGTCGAAGCCTGCGTCATGACGATCTTGTCGCAGGCCAACGAGATCAACGCACCCGCCGAAATCGCCCGCTTGTTGACAAAAGCAATGGTCAGCGCATTTGCATCCAAGATCGCGTCGCGAATGACCGTTGCCGCATCGACCCGTCCACCGAAGGTGTCAATCTCAAAAACGATCGCATCGACCTCGGCGGCCTCGGCATCTTCAACAACCCGCTCGATAAAAGCCGCCACACCGGGATCGATCATGCCTTCGACCTTGATATTGACATGATAGACCGTCTGAGCCTGGGCACTGCCCGCCAGCAGCAGCAACGCCATGTAATTTAAGTATCGCATCATCCTCATTATATATTAGGGCCCTAGATTGTACTGCAATCACCCAGGCATTGTCAACTTTCTCATTTGACGCTCCCTTTTCCCTGGTCTATCTTGTGGCTAAAATTGGACTTGCCCCGCTAGCCATACTGGAAATGACATGCCCCGCAAACTCGAAATCCTGCTCAAAGGCGGCCACGTCATCGACCCGGCCAACGATATTGATACAATCTGCGACGTCGGTATTCTCGATGACCGCATAGCCCGCGTCGAAGAGAATATCCCAATAACCGACGCCGACTGCGTCGTTGACGTCCGCAACCTCGTCGTCACGCCCGGATTGCTCGACATCCACGTACACGCCTACCACACTCGCGCGCACGGCCCCGGCATGTTCGTGGGCAACCTCAACGCCGACGCGCACTTTCTTAAAGAAGGCGTCACCACCTGCGTCGACACCGGCACCTCCGGTGCCGAGGAATTCGAGCACTTTCGCAAAACCGTGATCGAGACGTCCAAGACCCGCATCCTGGGTTTCGTCAATATCGCCGCGCCGGGCATGGGCGACCCCGAACAAGTCGTCGCCAACCTCAACCCGCAAAAGGCCGCCGAAACCGCCGCCACCCACGACGATGTCTGCGTAGGTATCAAAACCGCCCACTACTGGACCACCGAGCCCTTTGACGACGAACACCCGCCCTGGGCTTCGATAGACGCCACCGTCGAGGCCGGTGAGCTCTGCAAAATGCCGGTCATGGTCGACTTTTGGCCACGGCCACCGGAGCGCTCTTATCCCGACCTCCTGCTCAAACACTTGCGCCCTGGCGACATACATACGCATGTCTTCGCCAGGCAGTTTCCTATCATCGACGAACAGGACGAGGTTTACGACTATATGCGCGAGGCGCGCAAAAAGGGCATCCACTTCGACCTCGGGCACGGGGCGGCCAGTTTCTGGTACCGAGCGGCCATGCCGGCAATCGCCGACCGCTTCCCACCAGACTCGATCAGCACCGACCTGCACATGGGTAATATCAACGGCCACGTGCATTCCATGTTGGATACGATGTCCAAGTGCTTGGCGATGGGTATGTCGCTGCAAGAGGTGATTTATCGTTCGACCGTCACCCCTGCCCGCGCTATCCATCGACCGCAACTCGGCTCCCTAACGCCCGGCTCCGAAGCCGATGTCGCCATACTCGGCGTGATCGATGGCAACTTCGGGTACCGGGACTGCGGTTGGGCCTGTATCGAAGCCCAGTATCGTCTCGAATGCGCGATAACCCTGCGCGCTGGCAAAGTCGTCTGGGACCGCCACGGGTTGACCTGCCCGCACATGCTGGAGATCCCCAAGGAAGAGGCCTACTGGCATCTGCCCAAACTACAAGCGGCAAACCCCATACCGCGCCTATGGAGCACCGACGCCTAAACACCCCATGCCCCGCGACTTCTCCGTTGCCCTGCTCTCGGGCTTAGCGCTCTTAACCGCTCTTTCGCTCTACGCGCCGGGCAGCCTTTCGCTCACCGCACACGAAGCCGACCTGCTCGACCACGCCAGCCAGCCGTTCATCTTACAATTTAGCACCATCTACAGCCCCTTCTATCTGCTACTTATGGGGCTATGGCAGGAGACGGGCATGCATCCGCTGTGGCTACGTCTGCCCGGCGTAATCGCCGGGCTCATGGCCTTGCTCCTTTGCACCCGGGTCATGCGCGCGATGGCCGGCGCCCACGCCACGCCGAGCGCCCTGCTACTCTTGGCCGGCGCCCCCTTTCTCGTGGCCCAAGCCCGGGCCATCTCACCGGCCACTCTAACGCTGGTCGCCACACTTTTGTCCTATTGGTTTTTCCTCGAGTATATGCGCGCCGGCGAACGCACTTGGCTCGGCGCCTGGATTATCGCCTCAATCCTCTCGTGGGGCCTGCAAGCCGGCCTGGTTTTTCTGCCCTTGCTGCAAAGCGTTACCGTACTGCTTTATCGCGAGCGCTACACCCGCGACAAACAGCGTTGGTGGTGGTCAGCGCAAGCCCTGGTCTTAGGCATCTTCCTGCTCGCCTTCTGGCAACCGTTTTTCCATTTCCTTAGCGTGCGCCTGCCCGCGCTGACGCCGCAGCAGACCAGCGAAGCCATCCCGCTCTTCGCCCTGCTCAGCACCAACCTCGCTCTGCCCAAAGCCCTGCCCGGCATGCTAGTCATGATCCTATTGCTCATCTCTGGGCTGCGCGCCGCCGAATGGCGCAAGGACCCACGCCATGGACTGCTGATTTTAGGTCTTTTGGCACCTTGCCCTTTCTATTTGTTTACCCCGCACAGCGAAGCGCTGCTGCTGTGCGCCCTGCCTTGCCTCTTCGGACTGGCGGCGATCGGCCTCAGACTCTATCCGCGCTGGGCCCGCCAGGGCCTTTGGGCCATTGTAGCGGTCTGTTATATCTGGAGTTACTGGCACTTCTACTAAGGCCCGTGCTTAGGCGCTCATCGATTTTTCTGGTTTTTAAAAAAAAATAGCCACGGCCCAAAGCGATTTTTACTCCTTTTCATTTATTTGCTACTATTAACGCCCATCCTTAAATTTATAAGACTATAAAACATGCCATAACCTATTGTAAAAATTGACTGAAGCGCCCAAAAAACCTCACCCAGTCGCCGAGCTCAAGGCTCTGCTGCCCCAGTGCATGCTGCAGGACCGAGTCCGCATCGAACGCCGGCTGAACCGCCGCCGACACCTCGACCCCAAAGAGATCGACCGCCTCTTAGGCCAGGCCCGCGGGTCTTCCCACCTGCGCGAAAAACGCCATACAAATCGACCCGAGCCAACCTATCCGCCCGCCCTACCGATCAGCGACCGCAAAGGCGAAATCCTCGCGGCGATCAAAGAAAATCCCGTCATCATCATCGCCGGCGAAACCGGCTCGGGCAAGAGCACACAACTGCCCAAGATTTGTCTCGAAGCCGGCCGGGGCCAAGACGCGCGCATCGGCGTTACGCAACCGCGCCGGCTCGCCGCCCTGTCTATCGCCCAGCGCATAGCAGAAGAGCTCAAGGTCACCTATGGCCGCGATGTCGGTTGCAAGATCCGCTTCCGCGACCAGACCGCGCCTGAGACCTGTATCAAAGTCATGACCGACGGCATGCTGCTCGCCGAAACGCAGACCGACCCCGACCTACTCGAATACGACACCATCATCGTTGACGAGGCGCACGAGCGCAGCCTCAATATCGACTTCCTGCTCGGCTATCTGCGACTGCTGCGCCGCAAACGCCCCGAGCTCAAAATCATCATCACCTCGGCGACCATCGACACCGAAACTTTTTCCAAGGCCTTTGACGACGCACCGATAATCGAGGTCTCCGGTCGGATGTTCCCCGTCGAGGTGCGCTATTGGCCGCTCGACGAAATGATGCAGGACCGCGGCGACTACACCTATATAGATGCCGCCGTCGATTCAGTCGACAAGGTCCTGCAGGAATCGCGGCAGGGTGACCTGTTGGTCTTCCTGCCTTCCGAACGCGATATCCGCGAAACCTGCGAGCGGCTCGAAAGGCGCACGCTGCGCGGCCTCGAAATCCTGTCGCTCTTCGGCCGCCTGACCGCCTCCGAACAACAACGCGTCTTCACACCTGGGGGTAGCCGCCGCGTCATATTGGCCACCAATATCGCCGAAACCTCGCTGACCATTCCCCGCATCCGCTACGTCGTCGACACCGGCCTGGCCAGGCTCGCGCGCTACAACCCGCGCACGCACACCCAGCGCCTGCCCATCGAAGCGATCTCCCAGTCGAGCGCCCGCCAGCGCGAAGGCCGCTGTGGCCGCATTGAGGACGGTATCTGCATCCGCCTCTACTCTGAGCAAGACTTACTCGCACGGGACGAATACACGCTACCCGAGATCCAGCGCGCCAACCTCGCCGAGGTTATTCTGCGCATGATCAACCTCAAGCTCGGCGAAATCGAAGCCTTCCCCTTTATCGACCCGCCCTCCAAACAAGCCATCGGCGGCGGCTTCCAACTCCTGCGTGAACTCAACGCGCTCGACGAAAACCGCAAGCTCACCCGCACCGGGCGTGATATGGCCCGCCTACCCATCGACCCCACCGTCTCGCGCATGCTGCTGCAGGCCCGCGAAGAGCACGCGCTGTCCGAAGTGCTCGTTATCGCCGCCGCGATCAGCGTGCAAGACCCGCGCGAACGCCCCTTGGACGCGCAGGCCGAAGCCGATACTATGCACCGGCAATTCCAAGACAAGAACAGCGACTTCCTCTCCTTTCTCAATATCTGGAACTCCTATCACGACAAGATGGAAAGCGCCTCGCAGAATCAGCTACGCAAATTCTGCAAGGCGCACTACCTATCCTATATGCGCATGCGCGAGTGGCGAGATATACACCAGCAGATCAAGGAATCCCTGCGCGAAATAAAGGGCTTCCGCTTTAACGAGCAATCCGCCAAATACGAAGCGATCCACCGCGCTATACTCACCGGCCTGCTGTCGAGCATAGCCTGCAAAGAAGAGGGCAACCTCTATAAAGCGGCGCGAAACCGCGAAGTCATGGTATTCCCCGGTTCAGGGCTCTACCAGCGCAACGAAAAAAAGAAGGCCGCCGAAGACGGACAACGCAACAAGGACAAGACGTCCAGTTGGATCGTCTCTGCCGAAATTGTCGAAACCTCCCGAGTCTTCGCCCGCACCGTCGCCCGCATCCAACCCGAATGGCTCGAAGAACTGGGCAGCCACCTCTACCGCACCTCCTACGACCAACCCTATTTCAACACCCGCTCAGGCCAGGTGCTGGTGCGCGAAAAACTTACCCTCTATGGCCTCGAACTGCTCACCCGGCGCATCGGCTATAGCCGTATCAACGCCCGCGAAGCCACCGAAATATTTATCCGCGAAGCGCTGGTGCCGGGCGCCGTGCATACCCCCCACGAATTTCTCGAACGCAATAACCGCCTCTGCCAGAAACTGGAAACCTGGCAGACCCGCGCGCCCGGCACGAAAGCCGCGGCCGTCGATATCGAACAAGCCGCTTGCGACTTCTACACCCGGCGCCTCGACGATGTCTCCTCACTGCACGACCTCAACCGCTTCATCAAGGACAAGACCGACGGCTTCCTGTTGATGCAGGAAGAGGACCTGCTCGGCGCCACGCGCACCGACTTCGATGAACAGGCCTTCCCCGATACGCTTGATTTCGACGGCGAGGAGCTGGCCCTCAGCTACGCCTACCGGCCAGGCCAGGACGAAGACGGCATCACCGTCGCCCTGCCCTACAAACTCGCCCAGGCCGTCGACCCGGAAGTGCTCGAATGGTTGGTACCGGGCCTGTTGCAGGAAAAAATCACCACCCTGTTACGCGCGCTGCCCAAGACAATCCGCAAACAATTGCTGCCGATTCCCGAAAAAGCCAAGAATATCGCCTCGGCCCTTAAACCGACGCACCCCACCTTCCTCGAATCTCTGCAAGACCACATCCGGGAAAATTACCGCATCCACATCCAAGCCACCGATTGGAACGTCGACGAATTGCCCGACCACCTCAAGATGCGCATTGAGGTCCAGGGAACCGACGACCAGCCGATCGCCGCCGGCCGCAACCTGCAGCAACTGACACAAAGCCTCGAGCAACACGATACCCCGGCAGAGCTCGACGCCTGGAAAGAAGCCGCGCAACAATGGCAACGGGAGGGTGTTACCGAATGGGATTTCGGCGATTTGCCCGAAAGAGTAGAAATCACACAAGTCGGCGGCGTGCCGCTCTACGGCTGGCCCGGCCTCGACCGGGGCGAAGTCGGCATTTCTCTCACGCTCTGCAAGAGCCGCGCCGAAGCCGAGGCCCGTTCGCGCGAAGGTTTTTTCGGTCTCTGCACCCTGGCACTCGGCGACAAGCTGGCCTGGTTGCAACGCGAGTTGAAAGAATTGGCGCAGTTCAAGGCGCTCTACCAAGGCAGCCCCCTTGAACTGCGCGAACAAGCTTTTGAACACCTCGAACGCTATCTCTTCCACCGCGAAAAGATCCTGCCTCTCTACCAAAGCGATTTTACTACTACGCTCGAGCAAGCAGAAAAACTGCTACGCGGCCTGGCCCCGCGTTTTATCTCGCTGGTCGACGGCCTGCTCAGAGCCCGCCGAGAAATCCTGCTCTCCGGCCAGACCTATCTCGGGCTCGACGCAGACCTTGAACGCCTAGTGCCAGCCGACTTCCTGGCCCATGTCCCCTTCCATCAGCTCAGCCACTTGCTCCGCTACCTAAAAGCGGTGCAAATCCGCGCAGAAAGAAACAAGACCGACCCGCGCAAAGACGCGCAAAAAGCGCAACTGATCAAGATCTACCAAAACTCGTTGGAAAAATTCGCCGCCGAAGACAATTCGCCCGAGCGAAAGAAACTAATCGAGGAATTGCGCTGGATGTTGGAGGAATATCGCGTCTCGGTCTTCGCCCAGGAGTTGGGCACCGCCCATCCGATTTCCCCCAAACGACTCGACAAAAAGATCGAGCAGATCCGGCAAATCCGATGATCCGCGCCCTGATCTTCGACCTCTGCGACACCTTAGTGCGCACCGCCGGTCTGCCCGGCCTCGTCCACCTGCCCGGAGTCGAAGGCCGCCACGACGAAGAAAGCCTAGGGCAATGGCTACACGACAGCACCGAATTCTACGCCTTTGAACGCGGCGAAATCGGCGCCGATGAATTCTTCGCCGCCTTCCGCGCCGGCCTTAAATTACACGCCACCGACGACGAACTGGGCCGCGCTTTTGAAGAATTGATCCTGCACGAGATTGAGGGCGTCGGTCTCCTGCTCAGGAAATTAGCCGCCGACTGCCCGCTCTACGCGCTTTCCAATAATAATGTCGTGCTGTGGCAGGGGGTACAACGCGTTTGCAACACACTCGATGTCTTCGAGAAAATATTCCTGTCACAGGAAATCGGCTTACTCAAGCCTGAACCGGCCGCGTTCCACTATGCATTGCAGCAGATCGGCTGCCAACCACAAGAAGCGGTGCTCATTGACGACAACCCGCACTGCATAGCCACAGCGGCGGAACTCAATATGGCGACCGTGCTCTTTCGCGATGCCGCCAAAACAGAGCACGAACTAGCCGAAATCAAAGAAAATAAAAAACTTGCCTAATTTTTTACGCTTTGTATGTTTTGCACAACAGGAGAAGGCAAGCCGCATGGAAGTAATTGAAAAACCGGCCATGATCGCTGCGCTGCTGTTAATGTTTGCTTCGATTGGCACTAAGGCAGGCACCGCGCATCTGATCTGGCGCATGAAACACCAAATCAACCACGTGGCCACTATCAAGAAGGAGGCCCTAACCCGGCTTAAACTAGCCCAGAGCCAAAAAGGTGTGGCCGTGCAAAATAAAACCTTGCTGACGATCAAAAAGGTAAAGCTCGAGAAGCGTCTCAATCGCATGAATAAGGACATGGGCGATATCAAGCAAGATGATGACGCGCGCAAGCAGCGCAACGAAAAGCGCAAAGTCGAATAGAGCTCAGATCTTCTCTTTAAGCCACCCGTAGCATTTTTCGTAGCCCACCCCGCCCTCAGCCTCCGGTCCTTCGTACTCCGCCGTCCAAGCTCCGTCGTAACCGACTTCTTTTAGACATTTGACCGCGTGGTCCAGATGGATTTCCCCATCGCCCAACGCTGCGCCCTTGTAATCCTGCCGTGAACCCGTCCCGTCTTTCATATGCGTATGGAACACATGCGGCGCCAGAATCTCGTAGAATCGATCAATCTGGTCCAGCTCGTGCCCGAACCAGCGGTAGTTCATCGTGTCGAGGTTGACACCGAGCCGGTCCGAGCCAACCCGCTCGATCAGACTCAACTGCCAATCCCCGTCGTTGGTGGAAATTCCGTGGTTGTCCAGCGCAATACGCACGTTGTACTGTTCGAGAAAATCGGCGCAGCGCTGAAAGGCCTCGAGCATCATCGCATCCCACTGATCTTCGGGTACCTGGTCGTTGCGATTCCAGCCCCCGTCCGAGCGTACGATATCCGTGCCGGTAGCGGGAATGATCTGGCAAACGTAGCGATAGCGCTCGATCTGTGCTTCGAATTCCGCCGGATCGGCTTGCAGGAAGTCGTTACCCGCCGCCACCGCCGAAGCCTGCATACCGTATTTCGCCAAAAGCTCGCGCGTGGCCTCAGCCGACTTCTCGCCGTCCTTGGACTCGCCGTCCCAAATATCACCGATCTGTAGCTCGCAATGCTCGTAACCGATCTCGCTGGCCCGGCGGGCAAAGCCCTCCAGATCATAACCGGGCCAGTTGTAGTGAATTGCACCAATTTTCGCCATATAGCCTCTCCTATTCGATCCCCAATAACTCAACTTCGAAGATCAACGTCGAGCCCGGTGGGATTTTTCCAGTTGGACGATCACCATAGGCCAATTCTGGCGGAATAATCAGTTTGGCCTTGCCGCCGACCTTCATCATCCCCACGCCTTCGGTCCACCCCGCTATAACCTGGTTAAGCGGAAAATCCACTGGCTCGTTTCGTTCGACCGAAGAATCAAAGACCGTACCATCGATCAGCGTACCGTGGTAGTGAACTTTGACCTTGTCCGTTGGTTGTGGTTGGGCACCACTACCTGCGACCTGCTCGACATAAACCAGGCCGGAAGCTGTTTTGACCGCACCCGACTCGGCGGCGGCCTGCTCAATAAAAGCAACGCCCTTTTCTTTCTCACCGACGGCCTGTTCCTGGGCACGAGCCGCCACATTCTCAAAACGTTGCTGCAGATAGTCGTTGAGTTCCTGGCCGTAATCGTTCATATCGATCGCCGGCTCCGCTTCGACCATTCCGGCCTTGAAGCCTTCGGCAATCATCGCCACTTCTTCAGCGGAGAACTCGCCCTTGAAGGTCCCGAGCGTGTTTCCGGCGACCGACAAACCGACAGCATAGAGCTTTTTCTCTTCTTCTGTTTGCGGGCCGGGCGGCGCTTGGGTCTGCTCGGCGCAGGCGGCCAAGGCGATAAACGCGATGGCGATCAGGCGCATTGCTTCCACAATAAACTCCCTTTTTTAGATTCTTTGATTTTAGGTCTATGCAAGGTAGAGACGAATACTATTATAAGCAAGGCACTTAACCGAGCCGTCATACCTGCGTCTGTAAGGGCATAAGACAAAGCTCGAAAGCCCCGTCACCAACCACTCTCGTGGTCTCGATTGCGAAGGCTTCATAGCTGTCGAAATATTTTTCGCGCCGCATCGGCGACCAGGGCAAATAGTCAAAATCGTAATGGGCTCGGTGGGTCGTGCGCGAATCGAGATTATGGGCTACCAACACCGCCCCGTCGGCACTATAGCAGACATAGGCCAGGCTGCTATAGTCGGAATCACCGCCGTCGGGGTTATTGCGGTGAAATTACACTTCCCCGGCACTGAATTCGGGGCATGCGCTTTGCAGTTCCAGCAATAGCGCATAGGCCCGCACCAGGCTCGCGTTCAGACCAGGCGAAATTCAACAGGGTCTCCGTCTCGAAATCGGTGCGCGTCTGCTCGCCCCATTCGCTGCCCAGTTCCAGCCCCCGAGGCCGAACCCGCCGAGCTATCGACAAGTGCGGTCTGCAAGTTTTTGAGCAGCGCCATCAACAGTGCCTCCCCGCGACCATGGCTCTGGCTTGCAAGTGCCTGCCAATAAGACCGCGCCGGCTCGTCATGTTGCAAGAATTCCGCAAAACGATCTTGCCATACCTGCGTGGCCCGCGGGCTATCGTGATTTTCGAAATAGACCATTGCCACCGTGCCTGGCGCATAGGCGCAGTTGGTCTCTTCGAGAAAATCGACGAGCGGTCCGGCGTGTTCGACATCCCGACGAAAGTCGACCAATAGCGCATAGACCATACCCACCGGGATATCCACAGCCTCCGCCAGCGGACACAACGTCTCGCCTAGCACCAGAGCCTGCGGTTCGGTAGCTTGGATGCGGTTTTTAAGCTTTTTGAGGAAGGGACAATCGATCGTCTGGCTGACATTGATGCGCACCCCGTCGAGATCGCATTGCTCGATCCAATAGGGCGCGACCTCTAACAGATAGTCCTGCAATGGCCGGTTGTAGACCAAGTCGAAAAGCGCCACATCGAAATAGACCAACCAAGCGATCTGGTGTACGCGCGGCGCGTCGTTTTCGTCGAGCTGATACCACTGGGGATGTTCTTCGATCAACGGGCAATCGCGACTGCTCTGCATCAACACCAGATCAAAAATAACCTTCTTACTTAGTGCGTGGACCCGCCGGGTCAATGCCCGCAACTCGGCGCGACCGACCAGTTGCACCAGTGCCTTGCGACCAAGCGCCCGCTCCGCCGCCGCCGTCGACATGCCGGCGAAAGCCTCCATGTCATCCACTTCGTCCAAACGCACCAGCCCTTCCTCCACCAACCCCACCAGATCTACGTTGGCCAGCGGCGAAACCAGTTCGGGGTCAATCTGAAAGAAGTCGCGCACCGGGTAGACGCTGCCCAGGCTGCCTTTGCGCACGTCGTCGCCGGTATGCAGATCGGCAAAACCCGGCAGAAAGAAGGGCAACAGATAGATCACATCGGCCGGTATATCCGCCAACCGTCGCGTTATGTCTGCGAGCGTGCTCTAACGAAAACCACCCTCTTCGACCCGGGCGCCAACCTTGCGCGCGCACACCTCGGCGATCGTCGGGTCCTGTCGCACCCATTGCGGGCTGACCACGATCACGCAGTCGCTGTTTTTGGCCAAGTCGTTGAGGCTGATCCATTCCTTGCGCCCTGCTTCAACGTGGCTATCGGCGGAAAACTCTACCGTGTAGTTAAAGGCGCCGGTGCGCGATAAATAGAAGGCCGTCGACTCGAAAACGAGATTATTGCCGTCGGACACCGCCGCGTCTTGCCCATCGGTCACCAGCCGCATCTCGATATACGAGCCCGTGTCACCGACGTCAGTCCACAATCGCGCGTTGACGTCCTCCGCACCGACGGCGCTTGCGTCGATGGCATCGATGAAGCGATGACAACGCACCGTAAGCCCGAGCCGACGTCTTGCCGGGCTCGATATAGGCTCTCGCTAAGGTCGGTCCATACGTTGTACCGTCTATTTCAATGGTCTCGCTGCCGCCCCAAACCAGCCAATTGTCGAAGACATGGCGTTGGTAGCGACAGTGCAACTGCTCGTAAAACGCAGCGCGCAAGTCGAGTACAGCCGTATCGGTCACAGCATAATCCCCAGGATGGAATGGACTTTCAGGCGTGGCCTTCCTTATAGTGCCGCCGCAGAATATCCTCGCCAAAATCATTGCTCAAATCGCGCCAGACCGCGTGGATGTGGTTCGCATCATTTTGCGTATTATCGTATTCGGCGAGAAAGCTCGGTCCCAACACCCGATAATAATGTGGCCCGCCGCGCTCCTCGGCACCCGCCCATGCAAAACGCGCCGCCTGCAGGTCGGCCTCCACCAACCGCGCCCATTCGGCCTTCGCGACCGCCTCGGGCAAGCGTTTGACATAGGTCTCGACGAGGGCGTACAGAACCTCGCGCTGCGCCGCATTCATGTCCTGGCTACCCAAACCCTCCGGCTGCACCTCGCCACGTACATAGGGCACATTGGTAGTGATAATATCGTCCGGCGCCTGCTCGTCGACGATAGCCACCGTCTTTTGCTCGCCGTCGAGCGCATGCAAAAGCTGTCGCCCTAGGTCCTCCTCTTCTTTTAGCGCCCGCAAACCCGTTTGTTCACCGTGGCGCACCTCGCCGGGGTTCGAACCGAAGAACAGCGGCGTCGGCCCCAACATCCGTCCCTTGACCAGCGTGTAGTTGAGCGAAATATGATGCCCCTCGAAACGCCAGCCCCAAGGCGCGTCGGTACCCGGTTCGCCGAAGACGCTAACATAATAAAGCTCGGGATCGCGCGGGAAACGCCGCCTACCGCCCTCAAGTTTCGCCAGTATTAGCTCCAACGACATAATCGTCGAAAGCTTCTCGTAACCTTGGACGCTCACCCCCGTGGCCACCAGCGCGTGTGCCAACTGCCGCTGCTTCTCGTCCATCTCTTTTAGCGGCAACCCCGCCCGGTCGCGCGGTATGTAATGCCAATTTTCGCGCTCAACCGTATCGGCAAAATCGATGACCGCTTTTTGTTGCCCCGTGGCGTCTAAGCCGGCGAGAAAATTACTGGCCGCCTCGGCCATACGTCCTACGGTATCGGCCTGGTCCATTGCTCTACCTTTCTCAAGTCGGTTCGCGCGATGACAGGTCGTCGTGCAAATCGATCGTAGTATATTCTTCGTCCCTTTGTGCCACGGCTATGCGCACAAATTCCAACTCCTCAGGGCCTGGGTTGTAGATGCCGTGCCCCTGTCCGATACCCTGCCAGGTCACCGACCCCTGCCCCACTGCGAAAGTCTCGTCATCAATCGTCATCAAACCCTCGCCCGACAGCACCACGAAACTCTCCTCAAGCGCGTCGTGGTAGTGATAACCCACCGACCCGCCTTCACTCAAGATCGCGTGATCGAGAAAAGTCCATGTGCTGCAGAAATCCTCCGGTTTGAGCACGTGCCGGGTGGCGATCTTACCGCAGCCGCCGTGTATCGCGTCCCGCCACTTGAGCTCGGCCTGGGAAAAAGACCCCGCATGCACGAAGGTCTCCCGCTCGACCGCAGCCATCTGCCCCCTATCCATTGCGACCTGCACATCGAATAGCCCGAAGACTCTCTCGGTCAAATTCCCCAGCTCGTGATCA
>Ga0315339_1000967_pt1 | contig 28809 bp, 23 predicted proteins | sample ASW17metaG_FD_204514 | JGI IMG/M metagenome (GOLD analysis project Ga0315339, IMG submission 204514) | Ammonia-oxidizing marine archaeal communities from Pacific Ocean, United States - ASW #17 | ecosystem: Environmental > Aquatic > Marine > Oceanic | place: USA: California | collected 2016-12-05 | reverse complement strand
CATTGGCGGAGGGGCAACCCGTCGCGGTGCCGGATTTTCGCGACGAGGAAAGCAGAAAAAAATACGAGGATGATCATTGGTCGCCCTGGCCCGAGGATGCGGGGGAGGGGCAGCCGCCGCCGAGTATTCGGGGGGTGGTTGAGCCTAGAGAGGTGGGGCGGGTGTTGGCGAAGAAGGTGTGGAAAGAGATTGGTTACGAGGGAGATTCGGGCGGTTGACGCTCCGTCGGGGAAGCGCCCTGCGGGGGTAAATATTGCAATAGCATCGCTACGTGATGCGTGGTCTTTGGCTGCGTGGCTAGGTTAGGAAATGTGTGCAGGTCAACGCCCGGCCCCTTCAATGGGGCCTCCAGCCCGTAGGTGTATAGTGAATCAGAGCAAGATCGCACAAGCAGTGCTGCAAGCATTTGCCTGCTCGGACACTTCCCCCTACCGGATATAGATCACATTCTTCTTATAGGCCTATTTTCAATTCACCTGGTCACGTATTCTCATTATATAGTAGCGGCAAACTGTAGATTCATACACAATACCCTAGAGTGGGTTTGGGTTAATCCGCTGAGCGGATTTGCAGTTCCTTATTTTGCAGGCTTGCTAAATAAGGAACTGTCCTCGGAGCCGACCGGCGATGGTTGGCAGAGAATGAGCGAAGGGATTTACCTAAACTCGCCGCTCCGAAAGCAATACCGGAAAATGACGGTAACCAACCAACACCCGACAGATGCCGAACGCTTCTTCTTCGACAACAATGGCTATCTGGTTATAGAAGACTTTCTCAACAAAGAGCAAGTCGACGGGTTATATGCCGCCTTGCAACAGGCAATCGAACGGCGGCGTTCGCCCGAATTCAAACGCGACCACCAGCCGGCGTTTGACGATCGGCTCGATACGGCGAATATCCGGGTTATGCACTTGCTGGCGGAGGATCCGCTTTTTTTACAAATGCTCGATTACGGGCCGATGATGGCCTATGTACACGGTCTGTTCAACGAGATGCCGCACCTGCATTCGACCGATGCCTTCTACGAGGTAGAGTGGGGTGATTATCACGGCCGGGGCTGGCATATTGACGGAATCCAAGACGGGTTTCGCAACCTCAAGCCGCATATCCCATTTTTGCAATTCAAGGTGGGCTATTATTTGAGCGATATGAGTGAGCCAGACCAGGGCAATCTGACCCTAGTGCCCGGCAGCCACAAGGCCTTGGTGGACCCGGATGCGCAGGCCATGCAGGATCAGACACTCTTTGACAGGGCTTTGCAGGTCTGCGGCGGTCCGGGTACGGCGGTTATCTTTCACAATGCGGTGTGGCATACCGCGGGCCCTTTTTCACGCGATGGCGGCAAACGAGTTATGCTCTATTATGGTTATGAACATCCGTGGATGCTGGCCTGTGCCGAGCAGTGGCGTTATGACAGGGCATTTTTGCGGGGATTGAGTGAAGCGCAACGGCGTTTTTTCCACGGTTTTGTTTTTGATCCGCCCGAATATCGCTGGGGATAGAGATGAGCGAACACGAGACGACGAAGATCGGTTGGAACACGCCCGACCCCGGAGGCAGTCGCCGTCTGGGCATGGCCCTGTTTCTGGTTTCATTGGCCATGCTTTTTGGTTCGAGCGTTGTGGCTTTCGCCTATTTGCGGCTGACCAGCCCGGCTTTACAGGGGCTCGACCCCGTCGAATTGCCCTTGGGGCTTTTTGCTTCGACCGCCGTATTGATGGGTGCCGGTTTTACAATGCACAAGTCGTGGCAAAGCGCTCGCAGGGGGCATTTTTCACATTTGCGTAGGTGGGTGGGACGGACTTGGAGCTTTAGCGCGTTGTTTGTCGCGATACAGGTGCCGTCTATGTGGCAATTGCTCGAACACCATCAAATGCTTGGGCTCAGCGAGCAAGCCGGGCTTTACGGTATTACTTTTGCACTGATTCTCGTCCATGCATTGCACGTTGTCGGTGGGATGGTGCCGTTGTCGATCTTGGCTTGGAAGGCGCGGCACAACCGGCTGGACAGCGAGCATTTGCTCACGGTGCGGGCTTGCGCCGCCTACTGGCATTTTCTCGAGGCCGTGTGGGTTGCGTTACTGGCCTCCTTTTTCTTTTTGGGATGAAATGAGCGAACAAGGGAAAATGGTCAATCATCTGGTTTGGCACGGTAAGCCTTTACCGAGCAGAATTAGATCAGGCAGGACCTTCTGCGCGATGTCCAGGGCTTTTTTCCCGGTCTGCGCAAAATTAAACTGATCGCCTTTTTCTCACAGAACGGTGCCCAGTATCTGGATGTTCTGCAGGTTATCGTCGACGATAAGAAGACGGGCACTTTGATTTGTTTCGCTCGTGTTTTTCCTCGTATTTCCCCTGGTGGTTATTCCTCGTCCACGAGCACTTCGACGCCGGTTCAATCATCGGGTATGCCGTGGACGACGGCTTCGGCGATGCGTTCTTGGTGGTATTGCAGTACGCGGTCGTCAGGGGCCTGCGCCAAGGCTTGGGCGATGAGCAGGTTGGCTTGCGTGAACTTGCGGTTGTAGTAGAGCCGCAAGGCTTCTTCGTAATCGGCCTGGGTGCCGAGTTTGCGTTCGATTAAGGTGTCGGTATCGCTTTCGAAGATCTCATAGACAACCAGCGGCTGGTTGCGGCCTTTGACCTGCACCTTATCGAGGACGCGAAACTTATACTGGTCGCGTGTGGTCAGCTTGCCCATCACATGTTCGCTGACGACCAACCTCACATTCGTAGCGCCGGGTTAGCCGTTCGAGGCGTGAGGCTACGTTGACGGCGTCGAAGACGAGGGTGGTCTCCATGCGCTGGCTCTCGCCGATGACGCCGAGCATCAATTCGCCAATGTGCATGCCGACGCCGATCCGGATCGAATGAGAGCCCGGGGCGATAAACTTCTGGTTGAACTGGGCCATCGCTTTCTGCATCGCGACGGCGGTCTCGACGGCGTCGTCGGCCTCATTTGGGAAGAGCGCCATGATCGAGTCGCCGGTATATTTGTCGATAAAGCCCTTGTTCATACGGACGATGGGACTGTTCCAACTCAAATAGGTGCTGATGAAACGGAAGCTGTATTCCGGTGCCAGTTTTTCCGATAACGAGGTGAAGGCGATGATGTCGGAAAAGAGAACGCACATTTCGGTTTGGACCTGGTCGCCGAGTGGCACGTCGAGGATATTGTCGCATTGCAAAAAGGTGAGGGATTCTCGCGGGACGAAGGAGGAATAGACCTGGTTGGCCCGTTCCATGTGCTCTTACGCGTCCTGGACCTCTCGGTCTTTGTTTTTAACTTCGCGCGAGAGGCTGCGTTGGAGCTGGTAGAGTTCGATATGGGTGCTGACCCGGCGGAGTAATTCAGTGGTGTTGAAGGATTTGGTGATATGGTCGACGGCGCCGAGCTCGAAACCCTTTACTATTTTTTCAGTTTCGCCTTGGCCGGTGAGATAGATCACGGGCACCTCTTTGGTCGCCGGGTTGGCCTGGAGGCGCCGGCAGGTCTCGAAGCCCTCCATCACTGGCATCGCTAGGTCGAGCATGATCAGGTCGGGCAGGGCCGCCTGTGCGGTTTGCAGGGCGGCTTGGCCGCTGGTCGCCGGGCGGACCGAGAAATCGGCCAGCTCCAAGACTCTACCCAGCAGTTCCAGATTCTCGAGCGCGTCGTCGACGATGAGGATTTCGACTTTGTCGTCGTACATGTCGGCTCTGTTATCCTTCTATACAGTAAGTGGTGATTTCCGGGTCAATGCCCTTGACGCGGATTGCCTCGTTCCGCGAAGAGCGGCCACGCTGACGTCTGGGCCGATGATGGTATAGTCCAACTGGTCGTCGCCGCCGAAATTTCCGCCGATGCACTCGCCGCTATTGATGCCCATGCGGACGGCGATCTGCAAGCCCGCGGCGCGTTCCTGCATTGCTTGCGCCATGTGTACGCACTGTACGGCGTCTTGCACCGTGCCCGAGAATTCCGGGTCGCCGAAAAACCTCATGATGCCGTCGCACATGAATTTGTCCAAGGTGTCGCCGTGTTTGTTGCAGATCGCGGCCATCTCGTTGAGGTTGTTTTGTGAGAGATTGGCGTGCAGTTGCGCGTAGATCTGTTCGCTGCTGATTTCAGGGTGGATTTCGACGAAGGTGCGGGTCGTTCGGGTGGCTTGTGCGTCAAATTGCTTGGGGTAATTCGGCACTAAGTTGGCCATGCGCAATTCGGTTTCGTGTTCGACCCGTTGCCGAACCGTGAGGATATCGAATGCCATAACCGCCAGATAGGTCAATACGACGGGGATGCCGATGAGCATTATTAATTGTACGTATTAAATAGCGCATGGATATTTCGTGAGTTGATAGGATACAAAGCTAATATAATGAAGCATTTACGTCAGAATAAAAACATAAAACTAGTAGGCTACCGACACGGCGCGTCGCACACTGCGATCGCCGCTGTCACTGGCGATTTGCAATTCGAGCAGATAGAGGCCGGGCGGAGTGAGATGCCCTTGGTCGTCGCGGCCATTCCAGGACAGTTCTTGGTGCCCTGCTTGCGCGTCTAACTCGATGGAATATAGCAGTCGGCCGGCCAGATCGTAGAGGGACAGGCGCAATGGGCGTGCGGAGAGCACATTGACCAGATCAAAGGAGACCATGAGGCGGTCGTTGATCCCGTCGCCATTGGGAGTGATGAATAAAGAGGTGAACGAAAGGTTGGAAAACAATGTTGCGCTGGTCGGTATGCCCACCACATTGCTGCTGCTCTCGATTTGCGTTTCGGCGTCGCCAGGATCGACCAATTGACGAGTTTGTTGGCGGGCGCTGTCGTGGAGAAATGCATCAAAGCGAGTCGATTGCAGGTAGACCGGCGAAATGAAACGCAATTCGACGAGCTGGCGGCTCTGGATCCGGCGCGGAAAAGTGGCGAGAAAGCCTTGGGTGAGCGATATAGTCTCGACCTCGACGCTTTCGCCGTCGATAAAGGCGGCGGCAAAACGAGGGGTTGTGGTAGCTTCGACCGAGATCTGGTCGAAGCCGGTGGTGGAGACCTCTGGGCGAACGTAATAGGAGAAGGTGGTTTCTTCGCCAGGTATGACTTCGAGGGGGTAGACCTCGCCGACGACCCGGGAGGCCAGGGGGTCGGTGAAGTTGATGGCCAGCCAGTCGAAACGCGCGGCTTGTTCCAGATAGGTGGAGACTAGCTTGACGTCGAGTTCGAGAAAACGGCGCGGCGAAGGCGATAGGAAGAAGGCACCGGAAGTGCTGTAAATATTACTCCACGGGCTCCAGTCGCCGCCGGCGATACGCGTGGTGTCGATTGCGCCTCTGAAACTGGGGATCAGCTTGTTGTATTTTTTTTCCGTGACCTGCTTGCCATTCTTGTCGTGGAAAGTGTATTGCCCGACGATTTGATTGCCGGTGCGCGAGCGAATCTCCACGTGGGTGCCCGGAGGGGTCTGCGTCTGCCATTCGACGGTGTTGAGGCTCTTACCTTCTTGTAGGTCGATCAGCGGCGAGCGGAAGCTTGTTTCGAGCGGATAGCCCTCGCCGTAGACCTGGATCTCCTCGGCCGAGCCGTTGGCGTAACAGGACCAACGCGATGTCGCGTCAGGGGCGGTCTCGGCGCAGGTCGCGTCCCAGATCAACCAGGCGACGCGGACGAAGCGCGTAGGCAAGGTCGGAAATTGATGGTCGGCTAGACCCGCTTGTTGGTCTTGGGGTGTGCCTCGTCCGGAAAAATGCCGGGTCCATATACGCGAGCCGTCCGGAGCCAGCGAGCCATCGGATGTGAGGATCTCATAGACCTTGTAACTGAAAGATCGCGCGCCGCTGGCACCGGCCCGACTGCGCAGCAGTTGTTCGCCGAAACCGCCGCGGATGGCCACGCCGGTGATTAGCCGCACGAAGTCCACGGGGTAGACGGCACCGAGGTCGATAGTGATATGGCTCCAGGTGTTATAGGAGTTGCGGGGTTCGCGACCGTTGCGCCAGCGGTCGAAGATTGAGCCGTCGACGAGGTTGAGCGCGTTGCCTAGGGTGACTTCTTCGGCGCGGTTGAAGACGTCGATGATCACGTCGATCGTGCCGCCGCGCTCGGGCAGGCCGATGATCAAGTTGTCGCCGATGCTTTCGACTTCTATTTCGACCAAGCGGGCGCCGTCAATGTGTTTGAGGTTGCGTACCTGGAGGTAGCGGATCGGGGTCAGGTCGAGTGCGTCGCCCGGCGCGTAGGTGACGTGGTGGCGGTCGTTTTCCTTGACGCGTTCCCTAATACGGTAGATCAGCGAGCCCTCGACGGGGTTGGCGACACGGTCGAGTTGCGGTTCACCGGAGGAAAGCAGTAGGTCGAAGAGCTCGAAGGGTGGAGCTTCGTCGGCGAAGACGAGGGTGATGCTGCGCGCCGAAACGCTGCGGCCGAGATCCACTTCGACAAACCAGTCCTCGTCGTCGTCCATCGGGTCCGGCGTCCAGCCAGTCGCCGGGTCGCCGTCGAGTATGTTCAGGGCGTCGAAGCCGTTGGATCCGACGCGGCGGATACCGCCGCCCAATGCAATGGCGTTGAGGGCGGCATTGATTTTTTTCTGGACGCGGACGGGTTGGATCGAGCCGTTGGTGGCGACTTCGACTGCGCCCAGCGGCAAATCCCAGTTGCTCCAATCGGCGGGGGTGCTGAAGCGGAGTTGTTCGGCTTCGGCGGCGAGGGCGCAAAGCGTGCAAAGCAGGATGGAAAGTATCTTGAAGGACATGGTTTCCTGTTGGAGAGCGGGTGTCTTAAGATACTTTGATTGCGGTGGCTTATCAATGTGAAAAGAACGTCATACGCTGCATGGGATAATAATGCAGCGTATGCTCTTGTAGGCTTGGGGGGCCTAAAAAAGTCGCTCCGTACAGCGAGCAGCACTTCGACAATATCGTGCTACTCCATAAGGACGGGGCAGGCTCATCGGCGCGTAGTTATAGTCGTAAATAGCGTCGATCTCCGCATCGGCGTCGAGCCATTTTTCGACGACGACCTTGTGGCCCTGGGCCACTGCCAGGTGCAAAGGGGGGTATTGCTCACCGGACCACCGGACGGGCACGGGACCGCGGGCGGCGAAAATTCGGATTTCCTTTGAGCGGTGACGCGACGTTCTCCGCGTCGCCAGCGGCGGTGGCCTGGAGTGTGAACTCGTTTGTGTGTTATGGAATTTGTGGCGGCTGTGGTTTTGCGGTGCAAAAAACCATTCAGTCGATCTCGAGCGAGACCTCTTGGTTCAGCCGTTCGTTGGCGGAGCAGGCGTCTGCGGCGGCGTAATGGAAGATCACGGCCTTGCGCCAGGTGTCAGTGCGGTTATCGTCGCTAAAGTGTAGGGTACAGCCGTGGTGAAAGATCACCGAGCCGGCGGGTACCGGGCAGCGCACTGGGTCGGGTAGGGCTAGATCGCCGGTGTCGGGCACGTGGTGCACAGGGCGTTCGGGGTCTTTGTCGATGGGAAAGACCCCGTGTCGGTGTGATCCAGGAACGTAGCACATACAGCCGTTTTCCGTCGTCGCCGCATCGAGGGCGATCCAGGCGGTGACCAGCTTGTCTGCCGGTTCGACTAGGAAGTAACTTTGGTCTTGGTGCGGGGGTTTAGCCTGGCCACCCGGTGGTTTGAAGAGAGCCTGGTCGCGGAAGACTTTGATGCGGGGACCGATAAGGCCACGGACTGATTCGAGTAGTTTTGCGTGGCGGGCAAAATCCTGAAATAAGGGCAGGAAACGCACCAGAAAAGCGGCGCTGCGCACCGAGTCATCGCGGGCCTGGCTCGCTTGGCGGTCGGCGGCGGTTTTGCCTTCGCGGCCGACGGTAACGCCCTCTGGGGGGTGATCGGGGTCGGCGATCAGGGTATCGATGCGGCGGCGGATTTCGTTGATTTCGCTCTCGTCAAAAAGCGCCTCGGCGATCAGGAAGCCGTCGCGGTCATATTTTTTCTTCAGGGCCGGGTCGAACAAAAAGGATACCTTTCTGATTAATGCGGATCTTCTCGTACAGTGGTCTTATAGCAGCAATGGATTAATTGCGAACTCTGCGCTGTTGCGATACTAAAATCTCAAATAGGGCTCCGACTCGACCGGCGCAAAATCGGCCGGTGGAAATTTCGCCAAGACCGCGTCGTCGAGGTCGGTGCCCCAACCCGGGCCGGCGGGTGGTGTGCCGTTGCCGTTTTCTATGACGATGGGGTTGGTCAATACCTCGTGGTAGAGATCGACTGAATTGAGGAAGAGTTCCTGCATATGGCAGTTATTGATGGCCATGTCCAGGTGCAGGCTGGCGACCGTCGAAAGCGGGCCGTTGGAATTGTGCGGGGCCAAAGTGACGTAGTAGGTCTCGGCCATTGCGGCGATTTTACGCAATTCGGAAAAACCGCCGGCGTGGCAGATATCGGGTTGGATGATGCCAATGGCGTTTTGCTCCAATAGCGCGCGGAACTCCCAGCGGGTGTAAAGCTGCTCGCCGGTGGCTACCGGCACGCGCACCGAGCGGGCGAATTCGGCCATGGTATCGGCGTTATCGAAGAGAATCGGCTCCTCCAGCCAGGCGATGTCGAGCGGTTCCAATTGTAGCGCGACCCGGCGGGCGCTCCAGATATTGAGGCGGGCGCGCACGTCGACGCCGATTTCGATGTTAGGTCCGACGGCTTCGCGCACTGCGGCTACCAAGCCGACTCCGCGGGTGATGCGTTCGGGGGTTATGACCTGTTCGCCGCTGAAGGGGTAGAGTTTTAGGCAGCGATAGCCCTGTTCGACGACGGCTTTGGCGCGGGTCGCGTACCAGTCGCGTTCGGGTTCACCGCCGTCTTGCGGCCCGTGCGCAGAGGGGCGTTTGCCGGAGAACCAGCCATTGGCGTAGAGCGGCACGCTGTCGCGTACCTTGCCGCCGATCAATTCGTAGACCGGTACGCCCAAGGCCTTGCCCTTGATATCCCAGAGAGCCAAGTCGATGGCGCTGATGGCGCTGATGGTCACCGCGCCGCCGGTCCAGGTGGCCCGGCGGTGCAGCGAGGTCCAGATATTCTCGATCTGGAAGGGGTCTTTGCTGCGCAGATAGCTGCCGAAGTTTTCCAACTCGGCCGTCAGCGCGGCATCTTTGTATTGCAGGCTACCCTCGCCCAGGCCGCTGATGCCCTCGTCGGTGTGGATACGCACGAAGAGCCAATTGTTGTTGGGCTCGGTGCCGGCTTGCATGCGCAGGACTTCTAAGTCGGTAATTTTCATTAACGGTGCTTTCTTTGCGGTGCGATAGGCGTTATCCGTCAGGTCGTTATCATTTAATCTGGCGGTCACAACGGCGAAAATGTGATGGCAAGATTAAATGATAGGGCAGTTTATTTGTCAATCCTCTACCGCAAGAGCAGCAACTTGCGCGACCTGACCAAGTCACCCGCCCGCAGGCGATAGATATATACCCCTGTCGCCAGATTGTGGCCGGTGTCGGTGCGGCCATCCCAACGGGCGGTATAGCGCCCGGGTTCGCGCCAGCCGTGCAGGAGCCGGCTTACCTGCTGCCCGGCGAGATTGTATAGCGATAGTTCGATTTCTGAGCCGATCGGCAAAGTGAAGCCAATCGAGGTCTCGCTATTGAAGGGGTTGGGAAAGTTTTGCGACAGGTCGAGGTCGTTGGGCAAACCCTCGCCGCGCTCTTCCAAGACAGCAGTCGGGGCTGGTGGACCCGAGGGGATACGCGTTACTAACCGTACATCGTCGAGATGGAAGGTGCCCGTCGGGTTGCCCTCGAAACGCAGTACGTCGACGAAGTCGATCTGGTCTCGGATGCCGGGGCCGTAATAGTTGGGCTGGTTGAAGGCGGCGAAGGGGATTTCGATTATTTGCCACTCTTTCTTCAAGAAGTCGATGTGGAATTTTTCCACATCGCGGACCAGGTCGATGCCGAGGCCGTCGATGAAGATAATGAAGATCGGCAGGTTTGGCAGTTCGGCGTCGCCGGGGTGGAAGGCGAAACGGATGCCGGCAAAACCCAGCGGCTTGATCGGCATCTCGGGGCGGAATTCTATCGCCCAGGGGGTGTAGAAGTTTTTTGGCTCGGCTACGATGGTGGTGGCGCGGGTGCCGTGGAAAACGGGGTTGTCTCTGGCTTCTTGCACCAGTGCGCCGCCAAGCCCATCGAGCTGCCAACGGGCGGCGAGGCCTTCGTCAAAGACGGCTATGTCCGTGGGCAAAATGGCGATTTCTTGGATAAAGTCAAAACCGCGGAACGCGCCGCGGATTTCCTGTTCGAGCCGGACCTTGACTTGATAGAGGCCCTTGGGCAGGCCGTCGGTCTCCAGGCGAGCTTCGAGTCGGTAGGTTTTGTCGTCGATTGCCGTAAGCGGCAGTGCGCTAGGCCCGCCAAACGCACTCAAGTCCGCGGTCAGGCGCGTCGGGCCGCCTTCGGGGTTGGTGCGTTCGACGTGCACTGTGGCGCGGAAGTCGATGCTTTCGCCGAAGGACAGGTCGTCGGGCAAATTGTGTTCCCAAGAACCGGAAACCGGGCTATTGGTGATTTTGATGATGAGGTTGTTGCGATTGTCGCTGGAAACGTAGAGGCTGCCTTCTTCGTCGGTGGCCAGACCGACGGGGAAACCCCAGACGTCGTCTTGCGTCTCGCCGGCTTGGAACCCAGTGACAAAACTGCCCATGCGGGCGTTTGAGCCATCGGGGTCACTAAAGATGGCGGCGACTTGGTAGCCGGGGTGCGACGACAGTTTGGCCTTGCCGGCGCGAAAGGCGACGAAAGCGGCGTTTTTGTAGCGGGAAGGAAACTGATCGCCGGTGTAGAAATGGATGCCCATTGGCGCGTAGTGGGCGGGGACCAGGGCGACAGGCCGTTTCTGGGTGGCGACGCGGTCGCGGTCGGCTTGCGCGATCGGTAGAACCCTTTTGTAGACGTCGATATCGAAGTCGTTCCAGACTTGGTAGCTGTGCACAAAGGGATAGCCCATAAAGTCCTGGTCGCGGATAATATCGATCCATTCGGGTGGGCGGGTGCGGCCTTCGAGGTCGTGACCGTTATTGTTGCCCCACAACTCGTTGGTTATGGGGTGGAAGTCCATGCCGAGGACATTGCGCACGCCGGTGGCGAAGACCCGCCGCCCGCTGCCGTCGGGGTTGAACTGCACGACGGTGCCGCGCTCGGGATGGTAGGATACGGGTTCGGTGCTATTGCCGACCATCTGGAAACCCTCTTCCATTCGGCACAAGTCGCAGGGCGAGCCGACCGACACGTACATCTTGTCATTGATCTCGTCGACGACGATGGTGCGGGTGTCGTGCCAGCCGTCCCAGGGGATGTCGGGCAGGATGACTTCCCTTGCTTCGTAGACAAGGTCACCGTCGGTATCGCGGGCACGGATGACCTGATGTTCTTCGCCGACATAGAGGTCGCCCTTATAAAAGAGCAGGCTGTGTGCCTCTTCGAGGCCGTTGAGCGCGATGATGCGCTCGTCGGCGACCCCGTCGTCGTCGCGGTCGGGGAAGGCGATGATTTGATCGGAGCCCATATTGGCCACGTGCAATACGTCCTGGTCGTCAAAGGCCATAAAACGCGGTTGGCGCAGCCGTTCGTGGGCGAAAACGCTGGCGGAAAAACCGGGCGGCAGGTTGAGGGTCAGGTTTTCGGGTACTTCACCACGGAATTGTTCGGGCACTTGTAGCCGGACGGGTTGGAGGCCGAGATCGACATCGGGGACCAGAGTGCCCGGAGGATAGTCTTCGTCGCTATTGGCGAGTAAGGTGAAGGTCATGGTGCCCAACGAGGCGGGGCCGACCAGTTGCTCGGATTCGTCGGTAATCAGGCTGATCGGCTCGGCCGGATTGTTGAAATCGCCGTAGAGAGCCCATTCGTTCTCGCTGCGCGTACCACCGTCATAGGGGTTCAGATCGACGACGACCTGTGGCCGCCAACGGGCGCCGTCGCGCAAATTCAGCCCGCTTACGCCGACGAACCAATCGGGGCTTGGACCGAGCATTGTCACCAAGGTGACCAGCGGGAACTCGCTATCGACTTCGAATTCAAAAATGGACGTGCCGCAGCTTTCGTTGACGATCCCGTCGGCGCAGACCCACCATCGATAAGGCAAAGAAGAGAAGGCGTTACCCTCGGCGATCTGTTGGTCGATTTCGCCGACGAGCATGTCGATGACGCCAGTCTCGGCCATCTCGACGATGCCGGGGCTGGCGAGTTCGCCATGTTGCCAGAAAGAGATCCGGTCGTTGTGCGTGCCGCCACCGAGCCACGAGAAGTGCGCCCTTTCCGGAGGCATACGCCCGGGATGGGTTTCTTGGCTCCAGGTGTTATCGACTTCGAGGCGATAGGTGACGGTTTCAGCGTCAAGCGGGCCGGAGAGGAAAAGCGAAATGCCCATGGCGTAGAGAAAGCAAAGGGCGAAGGCGGTATAGTTTGTCGTCTGTAAGGGGTAGCGGGTATTTTTTCGCGACATCGGAAGCTCTCCCTCTCCGGCGATGATTGCAATGGTCGGCCAACGTATTTTGCACCCAAAATGATACACGGATATATCTAAAGGGAGATTAACTTCATTATGTGTTCTCTGCAATGGGGCATGGTTGGTACACTATTGTGCGGTACGCACGTATGTTGGTTGGGGGATGTTGGGGCTGAGCAATTATGGCAGCAGGAGTTATGGGGATGGCGCTGTTGAATTGCTGGGGCAACTGTCGCAATCGTCATAGATAGGATGGTATTCTGTGCCTAGTGGCTTATTGCTGCAAGGGCAGTAGTGGCAAGGGGTTTACGCATAGCCAAGTAGCCAAATTTTTCCATTTATACTACTGTAGAGGTCCGGATTTTATGTGGTGTGGGCCCGGTTTCTATTATGCAAATTGCAAGTTACGACATCGGACGTATAGCCTTAGGGCTTGCGGGGTTTGGCCTGGCGCTCTACGTGCTGGTCGGAGGCTTGCTCTATGTGTTCCAGGACAAGCTGGTCTACAGGCCCTATCGCGAGTTGCAGGCGACGCCGGCTGATGTTGGACTAGCCTTTCAAGAGGTATCGTTTGCCGCTGAAGATGGAGTGAAACTGTCGGGGTGGTATATACCCTTGGCTGGTTCGCGCGGCACGGTGCTTTTTTGCCACGGCAACGCAGGCAATATCTCGCATCTGCTCGAGGTGGCTAAGGGCGCGCACGCGTTAAATTTTGGGATTCTGCTATTCGACTATCGCGGCTACGGCGAAAGCGAAGGGGAGCCTTCTGAACGTGGCACGCATCTCGACGCTGCGGCGGCCTGGAAGTATTTGGTCGAAGCAGAAGGCATCGATCCTGGTCAGATCATCGTCATCGGTCGGTCGTTGGGCGGGCCCATGGCCGCGAAGTTGGCCCGCGACCATAGGCCCGCGGCATTATTCCTCGAGGCGACTTTTACCACTCTGCTCGATGTTGGGCAGGAACTCTATCCTATATACCCTGTACGTCAGCTCTCCCAGATCGAGTATCCGACCTTAGATTTTCTCGCCGATGTACAATGCCCGGTATTGGTTGCGCATAGCCGCGACGACCGATTGATCCCCTTTGCGCTGGGTCGCAGGCTCTACGAGGCGGCGCCTGAGCCAAAGACCTTTATTGCATTGCGCGGTGGACACGTTGCTGCTTTCCGCACGCAGGCGAAAGTTTACAAGGCGGGGGTCGAGGAATTTCTGGCGCATAAACTCGGCTGGTAGTTCAGATCCGTCCTTCCCTTTCCCATTCTTCATACAATTGTTGGCGATAGGTTTCGGCCTTTTCCGCGTCTTCTTTGGCGCGGGCTGCAAAATAGACGAAGCCGAGGGCGCGGCGCGTGCGCGTGCTCGGGTTTTCGTCGGCGCGGTGAATGCACATTGAGTGGTGGACCAGCAAGTCGCCCGGTTGCGCGTGCACGGGGTCTTCGTGCTGGTAATCCGCCACGTCGTAATCGGTGATGCCCTGCGAGAAGCCGAGGACCTCGGTGCGTTGGTGCGGGCGCATAGATTCTTTGTGCGAGCCCGGCAAATAGCGCACGCAGCCATTTTCTTCGTCGACGGTGTCCTGGGCCAACCATAGCGTGATGGCCTCGTTGGGTTTGAGCATAAAGTAGAAGCCGTCTTGGTGCGGCGGCGTAGCCTTGCCGCCATTGGGCAGTTTGTTGAACCACTGTAAGTTCTTGCCGACTACGTCGTCATCGAGCAGTGCGCGGGCGAGTCCCATGAATTTTTCGCCATGGTAGAGATCGTGGAAGAAGGGGTCGTGATCGCACATGCCCTGTAGCCGCATTAATGTCGAAGGGTCATCCTTGTCTTCGAAGAAACCGGTAGTTTCGTCGAGGGTGGGAAAAATCTCGCGTATATAGCGGTCCAACGCGTTGTTGACTTGGTCTATTTCGTCGGAGGACATAAAAGCGGGCCAGGCGACATAGCCTTGTGTGTCGAAGAGCTCTTTGGCTTGTTGCAGGTCCATGATGCGATCTCCTATTCCTTGTGTTTTTTGGGCCAGCCCAGGTGATGTCGTAAAAAGCGGAAGGTGCTCTCGCCGTGGATGGTGTGCGGGCCGTCGAAAAATTCTATCTCGCTCTTGTCGGCAAGCCCCAATTCGACATAGCGCCGATAGGTGCGCGCGTATTCGTAGGCGACCCACTCGTCGGGGGCAACGCCGTCGTGGTGGCCGCGCTCGACCATAAAGGGCCTTGGACAGATCAACCAGCTCATCTCGGCGTAGTTGAAGGTGTTGCCGAGGTCAAATTCGGGCATCTCATATTCGCCGGTCAGTAAATACGAATACTTATGGCGGGCGGAGGCATTTTTCCAGATCCACTCGTTGTAGTCGGCTGAGCAGATCGAGAGGCAGTATTCTTCGAGCAGCGCCGGGACGCGCATCGCGGTCTTGCCGCCGTAGCTCAGGCCGTAGAAGGCGATGCGTTGCGCGTCGACCTCGGCGAGGCTGGACAACCATTGCAGGATGCGTTGGTGTTGGCGGGTGATAAAGGAGAATAGCGATAGTTTGAGCGGGTTGGCGAGTCGTTGTAGGCGGCGAAAATTGTCTGCGCCAATATAGGGGTTTTGCGGTGCGAAGACGATATATCCGAGATCGGCTAGGCGACAGGCATAGCGGTGGTAGGCCGGGGTCTCATTGTCGTTGTCGGCGAGATCCTGCGGGCGGCCTTCAAGGCCGTGCTGGCAAACGACGACGGGACGGCGTTCGCCTTTTTTGATGTTCTTTGGCAAGAGCAGAATGCCATAGGCAAAGACATCGCGGTAGACGTCGAGCACGACCTCATAACTGAGGTATTTCTTTTCGCGATAGATCAGACGTGAGCGCGGGCTGGCAGCCATTTTAGGCGCGGGCAGTCGGCCGATGACTTCGTTGTAGAGATGGAGGCGGTAGCGACGGCTGGTTTTGGCCCAGGTCTCGGTGTTGCGGGCGTCGGCCTTGGCCCAGAAATCCTGGCGTTTGAACTCGGCTTGCACGAGCAGGTCCTGGGTGTGGTCGACTAATTGGCGGAATTGCCTTTTGCGACGCTCGTGTGCGTCCGGCAGATCCCGTAGACGGCGGACCGTGCGGCTTGGCGATTGCAGGCGATGAATGCCGAGAGTGCGGAGAAAGGTCTGTAAGAAGTTTTCCTCGCAAGGGGTGGGACTATCGACGAGGGCGAACTTATCGCCCTGTTTGCCGGTTAGGTCCTGTGCACGTCGGAATTCCGCGGTGACCTGGTCGCTGGACGGGGTGATGATCCGGCCGGGGGCCGCGCCGGTGCGATCTGCGCTGGCGGCAGGTGGTCCGTCAATGGTGGGTTGTGGGCAGCTTTCGATAATAAGGTGACGGGGAGCTATCAGGCTGGCGATCTCGGCGTCACCAAATTCTTCTAATAGGCCAAAGACATTGCGATAGATCGGTTCGCGCCACAGGGCCTGGCGGTTGTGGAAGTAGCCGCTGACGGCGGCGGCCTGGATGCGTTGGTCAAGCGCGGCGGCGTATAGTGCGAGCAACCCGCCCTCGCCGTAGCCGATGACGCCGATCGGGCTGGAACTGAACCCGTCGATGGCGGCCAACACTTTTTGTATCTCAAAGCCGATGAGGTGGCGTCCGAGTTCAAAAGCCGCACGATAGATAAATTCACGGTGCGGTTGGTTGCTCATACGCACGCCAGCGAGGCCTGAGTGCGTGCAGGCGCGGTCTGTTATTGCCGGGATAAGCACGCGGCAACCGCTTTGTGCTAAACGGGCGGCAAAGGCGTTTTTGTGGCCTTTTTCGAGGCCGGCGAGGTCTTCTGGTGTCTGGTCGGCGTCGGGCAGGGCGATGATATGGGCGCGGGCTTTGCGCTTGGGTTCGAGCAGCAATCCCTCAGCATCAAGGCGCTCGAAGGTGCGCCAGCGCACGGCGTGTATCTCATAGTTGCGGCCATGGGCTACAGGGCGATCGGCGAGATAGCTGAGTTCCGGCGTGGAGCGAGGGTCTTGCGCGCCGATTATTTTCGCGAGGCGCTGGCGATTGTCTTCGACGGATTTGGCGTAGGCCGCTGGAGTTTTCGTATCACGGTGCCAATGCCGCTGGCGTCTTTCGACGGATGCCTCAGTGGCGCGCAGCAGGTAGCGTTGAATGCCGGCAACCATAAGCTCGGCGAGGTCCCCGCGTTCGGTCAAGAGCTGGGTATTGGGCAGATGCATGGGTTGGGGCATGAGTATGCGCTTCCGTTTTTGCCTTGCAGCTTACGCAATCGTAAGATGGAGGGCAAGGTTTAGTGCGGTCGGTGGCCTGATGTGTCGGAATAGAAACGGGTAGTCACTGTTGAGTAGGGAAGCTATGCGGGAGTGAAAGGCGTTTTTACAGCGGATGGTGTTTTACAATATCGCCGCGGGTGACTGGATGGGAATTGAAAGCGGTCGGTGGATGGTGGGGAGAGTTGACAGGTGCAGTGGTAGATTCACTCTGCGCGAAAATAGTGAGATGGCTTAATCGTCGAGCGCGAGTACGCGCCGCGTTGCCGGGGGCAGTATGGCCTTGGTTTTCGGCGAGAGGTATTTTTTTTGATCGGTTTGCTGTTGGGCGCCTTTGCGCACGAAGTAGCCATGCAGGACTCTACGGCGGCGGCCCGAGTGGTTGGCGGAGGCGCCGTGCAACAGGCTGGCGTTGATGATGACGACGGTGCCGGGCTGGACCTCTACGTGTATGACGTCTTTTTCGTCTTCGGGAGCAGGGATGTCGGCCAAGTGCGAGCCGGGTAGGACGCGGGTGGCGCCATTTTTCTGGTCCATGCCGTCAACGACCCACAGCGAGTTGAGCGAATAGACCTGCTCGCCGGGCGGGGTCCCAGTGTCGCGGTGCAGCGATTGGTTGCCCTGGTCCTTGAGTGGTTCGAGCGAGTTGAGGCTCGAGAGGATACAGTCTTCGCCGAGGAAGTGGCGCATGATGTCGTAGACGGGCGAGCGCAGAAAGAGCGTGTGGAAAAAGGGGTGTTTGTCGACGGTGTTAGCGCTGAAATTATAGCCTTCGGGTGATCGCAGGCCGTCGCGTTCGGGGTCGTAGGCGGCGTAGATGTCGTCCATTGTCGTGCGCAGGAATTTCAGGTCGTCGGCTTTTAGCACGTTGTGGACCTTGGTAAATCCCTGCGTTAGGATATGGTGAATATGGGAGTTGAGTTCGGTCATTGATTCCTATTTGAGCTAGGTGGATCATTGTAATATATTGGCTGCGCGTGCACAGGTAAAATCTAAACGAGGTAAATATGGCGGCTAAAAAGAAGGGCAAAGTTATCAATTTGGCGATGGTCGGCTGTGGTGGCGGCTGGGGCGCATTTGAACGGTTATCAGGAGCTTTTAAATAAGGGCGAGACGCGTTTTCGTATTGTCGCGGCGGTGGATGAGGCGTTGGACCGGGCGAAGGGTTTTGCGGAGCGCATTGGGGGTTTTTCTGGGCAGAAGGTCAATGCCTATAAGAATGTCGCGCAATTGCTCAATGGCGAGAACAATCTCGACGGGGCCGATATTTGCAGCCCGCACGGTTTGCACCATGTATTGGGCTGTGAGTTGCTCAATGGCGGGGTCAATGTGCTGGTCGAAAAACCGATCGGCATCACGGTTAAGGCTTCGAAAAAGATCATCCAGACCGCCAAGCGCAAGCAGCTGGTCGCCGCCACGGCCGAGCAGTGCCGTCGCGCGATCGGCCAACGCACGATCCACTGGGCTTTCAATGACGGTCTACTGGGCCAGCCGCGCATGTGGTGGGCCGTATGTGCAGGCTGGAGTGATCCGCAGAATGTGCCGAATTGGCACTGGCGTGTCGATCGCAAATTGGGCGGTTGCGGCATGGTCATGGATAGTGGCGCGCACTGGGTCGATACGATGCGCTATTGGTTCGGTGAGGTCGACAGCGTCTACGCGCGGGTCGAGCAAATGTACGATAGGCCGCACAATAAGAACGGTAAACTCGTCAATAACGCGATGGAGGATTTCTGGACCAGTATCTTCAATTTCAAGAGCGGGTTGGTCGGTACCTGGTCGTGGACGACGAGCGCGCCAGGCAAGGGCTTTACCCAATTGACTATGAGCGGCACGAAGGGTTCGATCATCGACTCGGATATTTTTCATCCGGCCGCATTCCAAGCCAATGGGAATGCCAACTCGTTGACGGGACGAGTTATAATATGCCGAGGTTGCAGGAGTTATACCTGGAGACGCTGAGTCAACGCAAGAAGGATCTGCTATTTCCCTATGGCATTACTAGCGGAGTAACTTTGGAGTTATGGGATTTTATTGACGCGTTGAGCAAGGGGCGGGCGGTGGAAATCGACGCGGACGAAGGATTGCGGAGTAAGGCGATTAGCGAGGCGGTTTACGAGTCGGGCAAGTCGGGGCAGGTCGTTAAGGTCGCCGATATGTTGAGCGGCAAGATCGATGGCTATCAGCGCGACGTCGATAGGGCCTGGAAGCTATAGGAGGTGCGCTTTAGATTTATGTCGGCGCGTGCCCCCCTGCGCCCGCGAACGCCTACGGGATGAAGGGGGTGCTAATCTGCATCAGTGGTGGCGGATATTAGGAACGTTTCTAAGGGGGCCCCGGTGCTTTTTTCGCCCTTAATGCGGCGCCACAGTAGGTCGAAGGCGCGGTCGATCGTGCCGTCTTCACCGGTGGCGAAGGTGCTTTGTTGCTGGAAGCCGACTACGCGACTGGGGTCTGTGGAATCTTGCATTAGGCGAAAGACAAAAATATAAGAGCCGGTGCTATCGAGATAGGAGTCTGAGCGGCCGAAACGCAGGTCATTGAAATAGAGTGCGTCGTTTTTATCTTCGATTTGATAATAACCGCGCGAAAACCACAGTAGTTTTTCGATCGGCGCCTCGGTGAGCTTGTCGGCGATAAGATGGCTGTTGCGTTCGATGCGGCGAAAGTATACGCCGGATTCGTCGTCGAGCAGCGAATAGAGCCCCGCCCAGAGGTGGTCGTCATCAAGTGCTAAGCCTGCCCAAAGCACGGTATTAAACGGCGTCGGAGTGGTGAATAGCTGTTGTTGCTCGATGTTTTGCGCGGCGAGCGCGTGGGTGAAGACAGTGCGCGCGTGTAGATAAGTGGCTGCAGTCCACAGCAGATAGGCGGTGCTCAGGCACAGGCCGAGCGCGTTGAGTCGGCGTCGCCATTGCAATTGGCGCTGGCAGAGGGCCGCGATAAGACCGAAGCCTACGGGCAGCGTGTAAAGCGGGTCGATAATAAAGATCGAACCGAGGGCGACCGGGTAGTCGCTGAAGGGGCTGAAGAGTTGTGTGCCGTACATGGTGAAGCAGTCGAGCAGGGAGTGCGTCAGAAGGCCTAGAAAGCACAACAGGCTCCACTCGCGCCAACTGGCGCCGTGGTGTAGTTTGGCAAGTGCGTAGCCGAAGGCCGGTCCGCCGACGGTGGCAAAGAGCAATGAATGGGAAATGCCGCGGTGCACGCCGAGTTGCGCGCTTTCGGACAGAAAGGCGGCGGCGAGTATGTCGAGGTCGGGCAAGGTGCCGGCGGCAGCACCCCACAGTGGGGCCTTGCGGCCGACTTTTTTGCCCAGGACGAGCTCGCCGACGGCGGCGCCGAGGGCGATTTGCGTGACAGTATCCATAACAGATGGTGGTTGAGAGTGCGATTGCGACGATGGTTATGGAATATAGGCAGCCGGCACGAATACGCTATCTATCTGCGGCGAATAGTCAAGTGAGTTGGCGGTCGATAGGTCCGGATGTCGAAGAGGTGTCCGCCCAGTACGCGGATCCGTTAGCGGCCTTGGCCCGGGCAGAAATCCCGGCGATTCTGTTGCGCGAGGCATACGATTCGGCTGATTGTCGTTTCCTGATCGAGCGCTTGGTCGGGCGTGGGTTGATGCGCGATCCATTGGTCGATGACCCCGATGATCGGCGCACGCGTATAGATATCGGTACCAGCCTCGGGAATAAAGGTGGTGACAAGGAAGATTTCTTGGCGCACGCGGCTGAGACGCGGGCGCTCTTCTGCACATTATTTGCCGGTGTGCAGGACCCGGTCGAGACATTATACGAGCGGTTGCAGGCGCTCGCGCCGGATAAGAAGGTGCAAACGGCGCGCGAGCCGGATGGTCGTCAATACGGTCCGGCTATTTTCCGTGTCCACTACGATAGCCACGCCTATAAACCTCATATAGATCACGTGAGTTTGAGGGAAAAGCGCTTTGACTATGAGGTCTCGCGTTTTACGCACCAGTTTGCCGGGATCCTCTGTGTGCAGAACGCCGATGCGCGGGGGCCTGGGGTACAGTCTATTCTACACCGCTGCTTGTGGACAGAAGAGATACAGCCGCAAATCGCCGAACAGCGCTTTGCCGAGTACGCCAAGGTGCAAGGCATTGAGCACTGTCGAGTAGAGCTTGAACCGGGCGATCTCTATTTTTTCAATACGCGCTGTATCCACGAGGTTCCTGCCGTATCTGGTGATGATCCGCGGGTGGTACTGGCGGTTTTTATTGGTTACGCCGAGGACGATGGTGAAATCTATGTGTGGTCTTGAGGAGTGAGGAAATGCAGACGGATCTGACCGATTATATTAGCGATTATGTTTCATCGGAGTATTATGCCTTGTTAGATCCCGGCCTAAAACCGCACGCCGAAGCGCTGTTGTTTCAGGCTTTGGACGGGGCGCGGCAATTGGCGCCGGGTTTTCCCGCACAAGCAGACGCGCCGCTATTCGGCAAAGTATTGTCGGAAAAGATCGCGCCGCTAGATCTGTCGCTCGACGCTCGGCTGGGGGTTCCGCGGTTGCTCGGGGCCTTTTTTGAATATTTGGCGGCTTCGGGAAAATATCCAGAGGCGGATCGGTGGACTGAGTGGATGCCTGCGGTCGGGGCCGAATATGTCGAGCGCTTCCGCGAAGACGGCAGTGTCCGCGGTGAGACGGTGCGCAAGAAGTTAGCCGATGTTGGCCGTAATAACCCTTGCCCCTGCGGCAGTGGCAAAAAGTTCAAAAAGTGCTGTATCGATTTGTTGAGTTGAAGAGCGCTGATGATTGGCGGGACCGGTTGCCAATGGACGCTAATGGTTGAAGAAATTATATGCCATTGCAAGTTCCATTCCTACCAATCGTTCACCGAGCCGTCGGCGCGGCGCCAGTGGGGAGGTTCGTCGGGGATGCTAGGTGGATGGAGGCGTGCGGTCTCTTCGTTGAGATCAATGCCTAGTCCGGGTGAATCCGAAGAGAAGAGATAGCCATCTTCCTGGTAGCAATCGTGGGGGGTAACCTCGGCCATCCATGCGGATGCTGGTGCGAATTCCTGCACGGCGCAGTTGGGGATCGATAGGTTCAAGTGCAGCATCGCGGCGGTAGACACGGGGCTACCGGTATAGTGGCAGGCCAACTCCTGGTAATGCACCTCACCCATGGCGGCTATTTTCTTGCCCTCGGTGATGCCGCCGGTGTGGCAGATGTCGACGCGCAGATAGTCGATCAGCTCGCCTTCGATCAACTCGCGGAAGGACCATTTGTCGTGCAACTGCTCGCCGGTACCCAAGGCGACATTGGTGTGCGCGCGCAGGGTGGCGAAGGAACCCGGGTTCTCCGAGCGGATGGGATCTTCCACGTAGAATGGGCGGAAGGCTTCGATCGAGTTGCAAAGTTCGATGGCGTGTGGGGGGCTCAACCGGGTATGGGCCTCGAAGATGATTTGCGGGTCGTCGCCGACCGCTTGCCGCAGTATGTCCATATAACGGACCCCTTGCAGTACGGCTTTTTGCGGGTCGAAATGACCGTCGGCGAGGGTATCGGTCGGTGAGATGCGCAAGACCTTGTAGCCTTCGGCGAGCAATTGTTTGCCGTGTTCGACCATGTTTTCAGGTGTGTCGCAGCGGACGTGGCGATAGGCGAGGACCTTGTCGCGGACTTTGCCGCCGAGCAATCGGTAGGTGGGCACGCCGAGCGCCTTTCCCGCGAGGTCCCATAGCGCGATGTCGATGCCGGCCAAGGCCGATTGTAGCACTGGACCGCCGCGCCAGAAGGTGCCCCGGAAGACATCCTGCCAAATATGTTCGATGCGGGAGGCGTCTTGGCCGATTAATAGCGGGCGCAGGTGGTCGAAGGCATGCACGACGGACATCGTGCGGCCGGAGAGCGAGGCTTCGCCGATGCCGTAGAGGTCGTTGTCGGTAGAAATTTTAATGTAGACGAACTGCTGGACGGGAAAGACGTCGACGGCAGTGATTTTCATGCGAAGCTCCTTTGTTGACGGTGGAGGTAGCTTACGAAAAATGCGGTATTGGGACCAGTGCTGGTGGTCTTCTTGTGGATCTCCCTTCGCTCATGTACGCATCGCTTTGCGATACGCGGCATGCGGGAGCTTGGACCACACATCCCCCTATGGGGTCCTCCGAGGGCTATCCCCCTACGCCGCTTCCTGCGGGCTATAGGGGACGGAAAAGCCGTTCATCGGACATGCTCTCCAAGACCTCGGCTAGCGGATTGCTTATCGCATGTTTCGTTGGGTATCATGAACGCGCACCCAAATTATTATCGCTCAAGGGGTCGCGCGGGGGTTGCTGGCGTATATAATCAAAGTAGCCGAAGGGCTGGACAAGCCCATTCGACTGGTGTCGAGCGCATTTAATCTCGATTCATTTTCCCTTTATACTCGGGTGGGTTTTGTGCCTCGGTGCGTCTATCAGGACATCGAGTTGACGGTGCCGGAAGAGGGCATCGTCGGTTAGGCGGAGGGGGTGCGGGCGAAAATCGGAGCTGCACTTGGCGCAGGTGCGCGGGGCCTATAGAGAAATAGCGGGGGTGTCTTTGCCGACTTTTATGTTAGAGACGGGTTCGAATGTCGAATGGTCCTGGCGTGCTGCCGGGGCGTAGACTAGGAGTATTATGAGCGTGGAACGATCTTTCACTCGCATCGTCGAATCCTTGCCGACGACGATACCCTTTGTAGCGCCCGAGGCGCTCGAAAGGCAGCGGCGCCGGGCACTGCAATTGAGAATCGGTGCTAACGAGAGCAATTTTGGCCTGTCGCCAATGGCGCGAGCAGCGATGGTTCGCGCGGTGGATAATATACATTGGTATAACGATCCAGAGGGATTTGAATTGCGCCAGGCGCTGGCGGCCGAGTTAGATGTCGACATGAGTGCAGTGGCGCTCGGGGCCGGCATCGACGAATTCCTAGGATTAATGGTGCGTCTCTTTGTCGAACCGGGTGAGACCGTAGTCACCTCGCTCGGGGCTTATCCGACGTTCAATTATCATGTCGAGGGGTATGGAGGCGTATTGCACAAGGCGCCCTATCGCGATGATCGCGAGGACCTTGACGCGCTTTTGGCCTTGGCGCAAAAGGTGCAGCCGAAATTGGTCTATGTGGCTAATCCCGACAATCCGATGGGGACCTGGCAAAATGCCGATGCCTTGCGAAATTTTATCGAGGCCCTGCCGTCTGCAAGTATTTTGCTGCTCGACGAAGCCTATGTCGATTTTGCCCCGGAAGAGGCGCTCTTACCCTTGGCGCCGGATGGGGCACGGGTCGTGCGTTTGCGCACTTTTTCTAAAGCGCATGGTATGGCAGGGGCGAGGATCGGTTATGCCGTGGCCGACAAAGAAATTATTGCCGCGCTCGACAAGATTCGCAACCACTTCGGTGTCAATCGTGTCGCGCAGGCCGGGGCGTTGGCTTCGTTGGCCGATCGAGCGTTTGTCCTCTCGGTGGTTAAGCAGGTGGAAGAGGGCAAAAGGGCATACGCGGCCTTGGCGAGAGAATTGGGTATAGAGATGATTCCTTCGGCGACAAATTTTGTGGCTCTCGATATAGGCAGGGGCGAGCGGGCACGGGCTTTGTTGCAGGCGCTATTGGCGCGGGACGTATTTGTACGCATGCCTGGTGTGGCACCGCTGGATCGGTGCATCCGTTTGACGGTTGGGCCGGCGGCGGAACGCAAGGTTTTTGCGGAGATCCTGCGCGAAGTCTTGCCGCAGGTCGGGTGAACGCGCGATGAAGGTATTGGTTGCTGGTAGTAGCGGGTTGATCGGTTCGGCGTTATGCGCAAGGTTGGTGGAAGAAGGCCATGAAGTTGTGCGGATGGTACGACGTGAGGTGCACGGAGAAGACGAAGTGCGTTGGGATCCGGAGGCAGGGCTGCTTGAAGCGGATGAGCTGGTGGGGGTGGAGGCGGTTGTGCATTTGGGCGGGCGGAGTATCGCTACGGGGCGTTGGACGGCAAAGATCAAAGACGAGTTGATGTGGAGCCGGGTACGGACGAGCGAATTGCTTGCGGCCCGGATGGCGGAGCTGAGTACGCCGCCTAAGGTATTGCTGTGTGCTTCGGCGATTGGGATTTACGGCAATCGCGGCGCGGAGGAATTGCACGAAGAAAGCGGGCCAGGGGCGGGTTTTTTAGCCGACTTGGGCCAGGCGTGGGAAGGGGCGAGTGCGGAGGCGAGTGTGGCGGGGATTCGCGTCGTGCACGCGCGTTTCGGCATTGTGCTCAGTCGTCGGGGCGGGGCGTTGGCCAAGATGCTTCTGCCCTTTCGTTTGGGTATCGGCGGCAAGATCGGCGACGGGCGGCAGTATTTCAGTTGGATTGCCCTAGCCGATGCGGTGGCGGCGCTGAGTTATGCTCTGGGAAATGACGCGTTGCAGGGTGGGGTGAATTTTACCGCGCCATACCCTGTGACGAACGCCGAGTTGACAAAGACCTTGGGGCGGGTATTGCGCAGGCCGACTATATTGCCGTTGCCGGCTTTCGCGGCGAAGCTGGTCATCGGCGAGTTGGCCGAAGAGGGGCTGCTGGCCAGTCAGCGGGTGCTGCCAAAGCGCCTGCTGGATAGCGGTTTCGCGTTCGAGTATCCGTATTTAGAAGCGGCATTACGACACGCCTTAAGGGAGTAGAGCGCTATGGCAGAGCGAGTCGTGATCGTCGGTGGCGGGTTTGGCGGGCTCTATGCGGCACAGAAATTAGGTGGTGCTTCATCGCTGGAAGTAACGCTGGTCGACCGGCGCAATTTCCACCTCTTTCAGCCTCTGCTCTATCAAGTGGCGACCGGTGGTCTGTCGCCCGGGGATATCGCTTCGCCGCTTCGGTCGGTGCTAAAAAAATACCGCAATATCTCGGTCTTGCAGGCCGAAGTGGTCGGCTTGCATGCTGCGGAGCGGCGCCTCGAATTGACGGACGGTGCGTTGCAATACGACACGCTGATCATAGCCGCAGGCAGCCAACCGTATTATTTCGGTCGCGATGAATGGGCTGAGCAGGCACCGGGACTCAAAAGCATTGAGGATGCGTTGGAGATGCGGCGGCGCATTCTCTCGGCTTTTGAGCGGGCCGAACGCACTACCGACGAATGCGAGCGCCGGGCGTTAATGCGTTTCGTGGTGATCGGCGGCGGGCCGACAGGGGTTGAATTGGCCGGGACACTGGCCGAATTGGCGCACAATTCGCTCAAGGGTGAATTCCGTCATTTTGATCCTAGCGCCGTCGAGGTTTTGCTTTTAGAGGGCGGTGACCGTCTGTTGCCACCTTATCCGTCTTCGCTGTCGGATCGGGCACGGCGCGGATTAGAAAAATTGGGCGCGGAGGTGCAGACGGGGTCACGGGTGAAAGAGATAGAAGAGGGACGGGTGGTCTATGAGCGGGATGGGCGAGAGGAAGTAACCGAGAGTTATACGGTGCTTTGGGGGGCGGGCATGCAGGCTTCGCCTTTGGGGAAGATCATTGCCGAGAGCACTGGGGTGGAATTGGATCGTGGGGGTCGGGTAGTTGTCGAATCGGACCTGAGTGTTGCTGGGCATCGGGAAATATTGGTCTTGGGCGACCTGGCGCATTTTGCGCATCAAGGCGAAGGGCCTTTACCGGGTATCGCACCGGTGGCGATGCAACAGGGTCGTTATGCCGCGCGTTTGCTCAAGGCGCGGCTCAAGGGCAAGGATCCCGGCGCTTTTCGCTATTTGGACAAGGGCAACTTGGCGGTGATTGGCCGGCATGCGGCGGTGGCGGATATGGGTTTTATACGAATGTGGGGTTTCCCGGCCTGGTTGATTTGGCTTTTTGTGCACATCGCTTATCTGATCGAATTCGACAATAAGGTGATGGTGCTTTTTCAGTGGGCTTGGAATTATTTCACCCGCAAGCGCGGCGCCCGGCTGATTACCGGGCGCGATGCTTAACGTATCTTTTCTCAATATGAACGCTCTAGAAGTCTAGATGTAATGCGCGTCTGTTATTGTGACGGTTATTTCGTTCCCCTGCCCGACAAACACCCCTTCCCGATGGGGAAGTTTCCCGCCCTACAGCAAATCCTGTTGCGAGAAGGCCTGCTTAAGTCGGTTGATATTTATGAGCCGAGCGAAGCATCTTGGCACGATTTGCGTCTGGTCCATTCCGAAGACTATTTGCAAAAGCTTGCCGGGGGCTCGGTGGACCGGCGAGAGGAACGGCGGCTTGGCCTGCCGTGGTCTGCGGCGCTGGTGACGCGCTCTCGTTTGGCTGTTGGCGGCACGTTGCTCGCGGCGCGCATGGCGCTTACAGACGGCGTAGCCGCAAATTTGGCCGGCGGCACACACCACGCCTTTCCCGATTATGGCGAGGGCTTTTGCGTGCTCAATGATATAGCGGTCTCGATCGCCGTGCTCAAATCCGAAGGGATGGTTGAGCGGGCGTTGGTGGTGGACTTGGATGTGCACCAGGGCAATGGTACGGCGGCTTGTTGCGCGGCAGACGAATCGGTCTACACCTTCTCGATGCACGGGGAGAAGAATTTCCCCTTTATCAAAGAGCGTTCCTCGCGCGACGTGGGGCTTGCAGACGGCTTGCATGACGCCGAATACCTCCAGGTGCTTTCCGAAAATTTGTCCGAGGTGTTGGATGAAGCACGGGCTGATATCGTCTTCTATTTAGCGGGGGTCGATCTGGTGTGTGGTGACCGCTATGGTCGGCTGGATTTGAGTCGGGCAGGGTTGCGGGCGCGGGATTCTATGGTGCTGAAAAAAGTCAAAGCTACGGGCGGGGCGTTGGTGCTCTTGCTTGCGGGAGGGTATGCGCCGACACCGGAGAAAACGGCGGATTTACACGCCGAGGCGCATCGTGCCGCGCGAGAAATCTATGGAAAGTAAAGTGATGACTGAAGAAGGTGGACTTCTGCGGGGCTTTATCGGTTTAGGGGATACGGGCCGCCTTATAGCAGGGAATTTGTTGGCGGCGCGTGATCTGAATATTGACTATAGTCAGCCAGGTGGTTAAGCAAAAGATTGGGTTGGTCGCCAGTGCGATCCCGTAGTCTGTTGCTTTAGAGTTGGCATTGATCTAGGGTAAGACCGTAAAACCCACCGAATCGACCGAGGCCGAGGCGAACAGGCCGATTCCCCCTTCTACATTAAACGCCGGGCGCTGGAACTGGTCCCCCAATAGGCCGCCGAAGCCGCCTCCGTTTCCGTCGGGGTCCGTTCGGATAAAATCATACCAGTTCTCGTCGACGGCGTAAATCTTGAACTTGTGCCGTCCGGCGAAGGCAACGGCGAACCACGGCAGACGCGCCTGTCCCCTGCGCACGGCCAAAGGCGGTGATGCGCCTTCGCGCTCGAATTCGGCGAGGTCATCTTCTTCGAGGAAATCGGCGTCGATAAGCAATGCTGAATCCTCTTCCAAATTAAAAATGGCGAGTTGGTAGGCGGGTATATCTATTTTCTCCGCGAGTTTGGCTTCGAGCAAGCCCTGCTGGTAAAAAATCTGATTTTCCGGTGCTTCGTAAACCGCCTCACCTAGTTCGGCAAAGAGTTTGAGTTCGCGTCGCGGCAACAAGGTTTCTTCATCGAGCAGCAGCAATTGTGTGATTTGTAGGCGGTCCGGGGTGTAAGTTTGCGCTTTTACTTGGCGTCCGTCGTTGAGTAGGACTTCGAGTCGGTAAAGCGTGGCCGGCAATGTCGCAACGGATGTGGTGGGCAGGTAACGGCCGGGGTCTTCTGGATCTTCTGTATAATCGATGATTTGATCGGCTTGGCGGATTGCGACTACGGCGCCGGATAGGGCTGTAGCGGCGGCCGTATAGGTCGTTCCAGGGGCCAAAGTCCGGCTCAGGTGGACCGGAGGCAGTGGGGCATCAACGATGAGTTGCACGTCGACGACGACAAGATCCTCTTCGAGTGGTCCGAAGAGCTCGCCGGGTTGGCGGTCGGCGGCGCAAGCGCAAAATAACGCGATGATCCAGGCGAGGTAGTGGGTCAAAACTTGAAGTCCAGTCCGAAAGTAGGCACGATGGGCAGCATTTTGACGACTTTCGGATCGGTTTCGGGTTCGTCGGTGTCGTATTGTACGAACCATTCGTTGCGACGGCTGTAGAGGTTGAAGATCTGTAAGTAGAACTCGGCTTCGCTGCCCCATAGACCA
>Ga0315339_1000966_pt1 | contig 28809 bp, 31 predicted proteins | sample ASW17metaG_FD_204514 | JGI IMG/M metagenome (GOLD analysis project Ga0315339, IMG submission 204514) | Ammonia-oxidizing marine archaeal communities from Pacific Ocean, United States - ASW #17 | ecosystem: Environmental > Aquatic > Marine > Oceanic | place: USA: California | collected 2016-12-05 | reverse complement strand
ATGGCGAAGGATCTCCGGCCCCAATCGCCTGCCCGAAGTGATCAAAGGGGTTGAGTTCAGAGACGGGATCAAGCAACTTAACCAAGCCGCCTGAACACGCCGTCACCAACTTTTGGGCATAACTCGACGACGTGCACTTCAAGGTAGAAATTTACAAGCTCGAAAATGGGGATGGCTGGTCGCTAGAAGTTGTGACCGCTGACGGAACATCCATTGTCTGGGACGATCTGTTCGAAGACGACGGGGCTGCTTTCGAGGAAGCAGTCACGACCATTCGCAAAGAAGGCGCTGTGGCGTTTACCAATGGTGGGTCAAACGTCATTCCATTCAAACACTAAGCCACGTGCGAGTTGGCTGAGTCACTCTATAGATGCTAACGGCCCTTTGTGACCGTGACCTACCGCCCGACGGAGGTCCGAAAAGGCCGCATATGTGCCGTTTGCAATTGTCGAATCAATGGGTCCTGACCCTAGTACGGTTAATCCTGTCGGGACGATGGCGTATGTGACCTGACTCACGAAATCGTCTGGCCGGTCTTTTTCCAGTCGGCAAGAAAGGCCTCGAGGCCCTTGTCGGTGAGCGGGTGTTTGACCAGGCCCTTGAGGACTGCCGGGGGTATCGTCGCGACGTCGGCGCCGGCCATTGCCGCCAGCTTGACATGGTTGGGCATACGCAATGATGCGGCGAGAATCTCCGTCGAGAGCGCCGGGTAATTGTCGTAGATCGTTCGTATCTCGTCGATCAGTTCCATCCCGTCGATGCCGATATCATCGAGGCGGCCAATGAACGGCGAAATAAATGTCGCCCCGGCTTTGGCGGCAAGCAGCGCCTGATTGGCCGAGAAACAAAGCGTGACATTGACCATATGGCCGCGCTGCGTCAGCGCCCGACAGGCCTTCAGCCCGTCCCAGGTGAGCGGCACTTTGACCGCGACGTTTTCCGCGATTGCCGCCAATTTGCCGCCTTCGGAGACCATGCCGTCGAAATCGGTCGCCGCGACTTCGGCCGAGACCGGTCCCTCGACAACGCTGCAGATCTCGGCGATGACCTCCTTGATCGGCCGGCCGGCCTTGGCGATCAGACTGGGATTGGTGGTAACACCGTCGAGAAGGCCGGTTTCGGCAAGATCGCGGATTTCGGCGGTGTCCGCCGTATCGACGAAGAATTTCATTCCTCTGTCCTTCTTTCGCCGGCAAAGGGTCGATTGGCCGGTTTCAGGCTTTCCTTTAGCGGAAAGCCGGCCCATCGTCAGCCGTCTTTTGCAGATAAGGATTCGGTATCGATGGCGAGTGAGAGCGTGGTTTCGGTCATGGTCCCGATCGCCGTCGAGGCGCCTTACACCTATCGGGTCCCGCCTGAAATGCAACTTGCTCCCGGCGACATCGTCCAGGTGCCGCTCGGCACGCGCGATGTTGTCGGCATTGTGTGGGACGATCCGCCCGACACTGAAATCGGGCACAATCGTCTGCGCGCCGTTGCTGCCAAGTTTGATGCGCCGCCGATCTCCCAATCGGTGCGCGGCTTTGTCGACTGGGTGGCGAATTATACGCTGACCCAGCGCGGTATGGTCGCGCGAATGCTGCTGCGCGCGCCGGGCGCCCTCGCGCCTGAAAAGCCACTTGTAGGCGTTCGCCAAGCCGGACCACAGCCGGCGCGAATGACTGCCGCCCGGCATCGTGTACTCAATCAGCTCGAGGGCGGTCTTGCCTGGTCGAAATCCGGACTAGCGGCAGCGGCGGGTGTCTCCCCTGGAGTCGTTCAGGGCCTCGTCGATGCCGGAACGCTTGAGATTGTGGCGCTAGCGCCCGAACCGGTTGTGGCGCCGCCTGATCCCGGTTTCGGCGTGAATGTGCTTAACGATGAGCAGCAAAGCGCGGCCGTGTTGCTCGGCAATGCCGTGGCGGCGGAGGCTTATTCGGTCGCCCTTCTCGACGGGATAACCGGATCCGGCAAGACCGAAGTCTATCTCGAGGCCGTCGCCGCAGCCTTGAAGCGGGGCCGGCAGGTGCTGATCCTGGTTCCCGAGATCGCGCTGACTGTCGATTTTCTCGACCGCTTCGCATTGCGCTTCGGTTCGCGGCCGGCCGAATGGCATTCGGAGGTGGCGCCGCGCCGGCGCGAGCGCGTCTGGCGTGGGGTTGCCTCCGGTCAGATCAAGGTCGTGGTCGGCGCGCGCTCGGCGCTGTTCCTGCCCTTCGCCGATCTCGGGCTGATCGTCGTCGATGAAGAACACGATCTGGCCTACAAGCAGGAAGACCGGGTCTTCTACAATGCCCGCGACATGGCAGTGGTTCGCGCCCATCTGGCGGGGTTCGCGGTGGTGCTTTCCTCGGCGACCCCTTCAATCGAATCGCGGGTCAATGCCGATGCCGGCCGCTATCAGCGCATTGTCCTCGCGGATCGCTACTCCGCCGCCAAGCTGCCCGAAATCGCGGCCGTCGATATGCGCGACACTCCACCCGAACGAGGGCGGTTTCTGGCGCCGCCGCTTGTCGCCACACTTGGCGAAACGCTGGCGCAGGGGGAGCAGGCGCTTCTGTTTCTCAATCGGCGCGGCTACGCGCCCCTGACGCTTTGCCGGCGCTGCGGTCATCGCTTCCATTGCCCCAATTGCTCGACCTGGCTGGTCGAGCATCGCTTTCGCGGCATCCTGATGTGCCATCACTGCGGTCACTCAGAAACACGGCCTGAAGCCTGTCCGAATTGTGATGCCGAAGACAGTCTGGTTGCTTGCGGACCTGGCGTCGAACGTCTCGCCGAGGAGGTTAAGGAGCGCTTCCCCGAGGCGCGTATTATCGTCATGTCGAGTGACATTGTCGGCGGGGTGAAGCGGCTGCGGCTGGAGCTTCAGGCGATTGCCAAGGGCGAAGTAGATATTGTCATCGGTACCCAGCTGGTCGCCAAGGGCCACAATTTTCCGCTTTTGACATTTGTCGGCGTCGTCGATGGCGATCTCGGCCTTGCCCGCGGCGATCTTCGCGCCGCTGAACGCACCTTTCAGCTTCTCTCTCAAGTTACCGGCCGGGCCGGCAGATCGGGCGGGTCGAGCCGCGCACTGTTGCAGACGTTCGCGCCAGACCACCCGGTGATGCGGGCAATCGTCGCCGGCGACCGTGAGGCGTTTTATGCCAAGGAAATCGCCGAGCGCCGCGCTGCGCTGTTGCCACCGTTCGGCCGCCTCGCCGGAATTGTTGTCTCGGCACCTGAGCGTGGCAAGGCCCAATCCTACGCCGCGGGAATGCGTCGTGTTGCCCCGCGCGCGCCCGATATCGACGTGCTTGGGCCCGCCGAGGCGCCACTTTCGGTAATTCGCGGACGCCATCGATTTCGTCTTCTCGTGCAGGCACCGCGCGCCGCCGATCTACAAGGCTGGCTACGCTCATGGCTGGCCATAGCACCGACGCCGCGCGGCGGCATTCGGGTCCAGGTCGATATCGATCCACAGGGATTCCTGTGACTTGCCAATCCCAGTGGAAAGTGAGGCATATGGCCGTATTGCGAGTCCCCAAAGCCTGTGCTATCGAACCGGCGACTTTAAGGAGTTGGGCTGCTCCGCGCATCAATATCAGCCCTCGAAATACAATCCGTTCAAGGCCTTAGCGTGACGGGCCGGGCATATCCGGGCCTTGGCCCGCGCGTCGGAGAACTGGAAACAGGTGGCTGACACGACCTCTCTCGTCTCGGGCGTTGCCGAGCGCTACGCAAATGCTCTTTTCGAGCTTGCGCTGGAGACTGGCGGCCTGGAGGCTGTCGAACTTGATTTCAGGCGTGTAGCCGGTCTTCTCGATGAAAGCGACGATCTACGCCGGCTCGTCGAAAGCCCGGTATTTTCCGCCGATGACCAGTATCAAGCCATCTCGGCGGTACTCGACAAGGCCGAAATTGTTGGACTTGTCGCTAATCTCATCAAGGTGGCGGCGAAGAACAGGCGTCTGTTTTCCGTGCCCGAAGTGATCACCGCCTTTGGCCGACTGCTTGCCCGCCATCGCGGCGAGGTATCGGCCGAGGTGACCAGCGCCAATCCGCTATCCGAGGCGCATCTCGACGATTTGAAAGCGGCATTGAAAGCCTCGCTCGACAAAGATGTCGCGCTCGAGACCCATGTCGATCCCACGCTAATCGGCGGCCTGATTGTCAAGGTCGGAAGCCGCATGATCGACGGGTCTGTCAGGACCAAGCTCAATTCACTCAAAATTGCCATGAAAGAGGTCGGCTAATGGATATCCGGGCCGCAGAAATTTCCGCGATCCTTAAAGATCAGATCAAGAATTTCGGTCAGGAGGCTGAAGTCTCCGAGGTTGGCCAGGTTCTTTCGGTCGGCGACGGCATCGCCCGCATCTACGGTCTCGACAATGTCCAGGCCGGTGAGATGGTCGAGTTCCCCGGGGGTACCCGCGGCATGGCGCTCAACCTCGAGAGCGACAATGTCGGTGTCGTGATCTTCGGCACCGACCGTGAGATCAAGGAAGGTGACACGGTCAAGCGGACCGGCGCCATCGTCGACGCACCAGTCGGCAAGGGACTGCTTGGCCGCGTTGTCGACGCGCTCGGCAACCCGATCGACGGCAAGGGGCCGATCGAAAGCGAGGAGCGGCGTCAGGTCGACGTCAAGGCACCGGGCATCATTCCGCGTAAGGGCGTCAACGAGCCGATGCAGACTGGCCTCAAGGCGATCGATGCGCTTATTCCGATCGGCCGCGGCCAGCGCGAACTGATCATTGGCGATCGCCAGACGGGCAAAACCGCTGTCGCGCTCGACACGATCCTCAACCAGAAATCGGTCAATGACACCGGCGATGAGTCGCAGAAGCTCTATTGCGTCTATGTCGCGATTGGACAGAAACGCTCGACCGTCGCCCAATTCGTCAAGGTACTCGAGGAAAACGGGGCGCTCGAATATTCAATCGTCGTTGCGGCGACCGCCTCCGACCCGGCGCCGATGCAGTTTCTGGCGCCGTTTACCGGCTGCACGATGGGCGAGTATTTCCGCGACAACGGCATGCACGCCCTAATCGTCTACGACGATCTTTCCAAGCAGGCCGTCGCCTATCGTCAGATGTCGCTGCTTCTGCGCCGCCCGCCCGGGCGCGAAGCCTATCCCGGCGATGTTTTTTACCTGCATTCGCGGCTTCTCGAACGCGCCGCAAAGCTCAACGAGGACAACGGATCGGGCTCGCTTACCGCCTTGCCGATCATTGAAACCCAGGCGAACGACGTTTCGGCCTATATTCCGACAAACGTCATTTCGATCACCGACGGGCAGATCTTCCTTGAGACCGATCTGTTTTACCAGGGCATTCGTCCGGCCGTGAATGTCGGCATTTCGGTGAGCCGCGTCGGTTCCGCCGCGCAGATCAAGGCGATGAAGCAGGTCGCCGGCACTATCAAAGGCGAACTCGCGCAGTATCGCGAAATGGCCGCCTTCGCCCAGTTTGGCTCGGACCTCGACGCCGCGACCCAGCGGATGCTCAATCGCGGTGCCCGTCTCACCGAACTCCTCAAGCAACCGCAATTCTCGCCGCTTCGTGTCGAGGAGCAGGTCGCGGTCATCTTTGCCGGCGTTTCGGGCTATCTTGATGAGTTGCCTGTCAACAAGGTCGGCGATTTCGAGAGTGGCTTTCTGGCGCTCTTGCGTTCCGATCACACGGCGCTGCTTGATGAGATCCGTGAGAAACGCGAACTCGACGACGCAATGCGCGAAACGCTGCGCGGCGCCGCCGACGCGTTCGCCAAAGTCTTCGCCTGAGCCCAAGCGGTCGATCGGAAACCCATAGAGCGGAATATCGATGGCGAGCCTCAAAGAACTTCGCACGCGTATCGCCTCGGTCAAGGCGACGCAGAAGATTACCAAGGCGATGCAGATGGTTGCCGCCTCGAAGCTGCGGCGCGCGCAGGCCGCCGCCGAAGCGGCGCGGCCCTATGCCTCGCGGATGTCGGCGGTGCTCGCCAATGTCGCAACCACGCTTGCCGGTCGCTCCGACGCGCCCCGGCTGCTCGCCGGTACTGGAAGCGACCAGACCCACCTTCTTGTCGTCTGCACGGCCGAGCGCGGTCTGTGCGGTGCCTTCAATTCCTCGATCGCACGCCTGGCGCGCGAGCATGCCCTCGGCCTCATGGCCGACGGCAAGACAGTCAAGTTTCTCTGCGTCGGCAAGAAGGGATTCGATTCACTTCGCCGGCAATTTGCCAGTCAAATCGTCGAGGTCGTCGATTTGCGCGCCGTCAAGCGGCTCGCCTTCTCTGATGCCGACGGTATTGGCAAGAAGGTGTTGGATTTGTTCGAGGACGGTCAATTCGATATCTGCTCGCTGTTCTACTCTGAGTTCAAATCCGTGCTCGCCCAAATCCCGACGCGGCGCCAACTCATACCGGCCGAAATCAAGGGTGAGGCCGCTGAAGCCGGTGCCGGGGCGATCTATGAATACGAGCCGGACGAAGAAGCGATCCTAACCGAGCTTTTGCCGCGCAATTTGTCGATCCAGATTTTCCGGGCGCTTCTCGAGAATGCCGCCTCGGAGATGGGCGCCAAGATGTCGGCAATGGACAGCGCGACACGCAATGCCGGCGATATGATCGACAAGCTAACGCTGAACTACAATCGTACACGACAGGCGCAGATCACTAAGGAACTGATTGAAATCATTTCCGGCGCCGAAGCCGTTTGATCGAATAATTAAGAGGTAGAACGATGGCCATGAATTCCACGATCCAGGCGAATGTCGCCGGCGTTACCGGTCGGGTCACCCAGGTCACCGGTGCCGTCGTCGACGTGCAGTTCGACGGGAACCTTCCGCCCATTCTCAATGCCCTTGAGACCGAAAATCGCGGTAACCGTCTGGTGCTTGAGGTTGCCCAGCATCTCGGTGAGAACACGGTTCGCACCGTTGCCATGGACTCAACCGAGGGTCTGGTTCGCGGTCAGGAAGTGACCGACACCGCGGAGGCGATCACGGTGCCGGTCGGCGAAGAGACACTGGGGCGTATCATCAACGTGATCGGCGAACCGGTTGATGAGGCTGGGCCGGTTAAGACGCAACAAAGACGCGCCATTCACCAGCCGGCACCCGAATATATTGATCAGTCGACAGATGCCGAGATCCTGGTGACCGGCATCAAAGTCGTCGATTTGCTCGCACCCTATGCCAAAGGCGGCAAGGTTGGCCTTTTTGGCGGGGCTGGCGTCGGCAAGACAGTGCTGATCCAGGAACTGATCAACAATGTTGCCAAGGCCCATGGTGGATATTCAGTGTTCGCCGGCGTCGGCGAGCGCACCCGCGAGGGTAACGATCTCTATCATGAATTTATCGAGTCGGGCGTCAATGCGGACCCGCACAAGAACAACGGTTCGACGGAAGGGTCCAAGTGCGCCCTGGTTTATGGTCAGATGAACGAGCCGCCGGGAGCGCGGGCTCGCGTAGGTCTTTCCGGCCTGACTGTCGCGGAGTATTTCCGCGATCAAGGCCAGGACGTGCTGTTCTTTGTCGACAACATATTCCGTTTTACCCAGGCCGGTTCCGAGGTGTCGGCACTGCTTGGCCGTATCCCATCGGCGGTTGGCTATCAGCCGACGCTTGCTACCGACATGGGCGCGTTGCAGGAACGAATTACCACCACGACCAAGGGGTCGATCACCTCGGTACAGGCGATCTACGTGCCGGCCGATGATTTGACCGATCCGGCGCCGGCAGCCTCGTTCGCCCATCTTGACGCGACCACTGTGTTGTCGCGAGCCATCTCCGAAAAGGGCATCTATCCGGCGGTCGATCCGCTCGATTCGACCTCGCGGATGCTGACGGCGGCTATCGTTGGTGATGAGCACTACGAGACCGCGCGCCAGGTTCAGGAGGTGCTTCAGCGTTACAAGCAGCTCCAGGACATCATTGCCATTCTCGGCATGGATGAATTGTCCGAGGAAGATAGGTTGGCGGTGTCTCGCGCCCGCAAGATCGAGCGCTTCTTGTCACAACCGTTCTTTGTCGCCGAAATATTTACCGGCACGCCTGGTATCTTTGTCGATCTCGCCGACACCATAAAGGGCTTTAAAGCGCTCGTTTCCGGCGAGTACGATCACCTGCCGGAGCCAGCCTTTTATATGGTCGGGACCATCGAACAAGCGGTCGAAAAGGCGAAGAAGCTCGCCGCCGAGGCGGCCTGATTGCCTGCGACGGGCGCGAAGGAGAGGTCTCATGAATAGCAAAGTGTTGTTGCTGCTCATCGGTCTTTTGGTCGGCGCTGCGGCTGGTTACGTGACGCGCCCCGCGACAACGGAGATTACGCTCGGGGGGCTGAGCATCGAGGTTGAGGGCAACCGCACTGCGCGAGGCGGAACGGCGGAGCTGACAAGCAGCCAGTGGCGGCATATCGCGATCTTTGCGGGCATTGGCGGTGTTCTCGGCCTCGGCGCTGGTTTCGCAATTGGCCGCCGCAGCTGAACTAGGAATTCGATATGGCAGAGGCATTGCAGTTTGAACTGGTCGCGCCCGAGCGACTTTTGATGTCGGAGGAGGTCGACCGGGTGGTCGTCCCGGGATCTGAGGGTTATTTCACGGTGTTGAAGGGCCACGCGCCATTCATGTCGACGCTTCGCCCTGGTGTTGTTGATGTCATGCCGGCCGGTGGCGGCGCGGCGGAACGGATTTTCGTGCGTGGCGGCTTCGCCGACGTCAATGCCGAAGGCCTGACCATCCTCGCCGAACAGGCAATCCCTTTGGCCGAGATTGACGCGGAAATCCTCGCCCAGGAAGTCAAGAATGCCGAGGAAGATGTCGCGGACGCCATGGACGGCGTCGTGCGCGACGCGGCGGAACTGAAATTGTACCAGTTGAAGGAAGTCCAAGGCGCTCTGGCACGCTAGGCCTTGTCTGTCGGGCCGACGTCACGGAATTCTGCCACGACTTCCTCATAGACCTTGCGCTTAAACGGCACGATCAGCGCCGGCAATCGATTTAGTTTTTCCCAACGCCATTGTGAGAATTCCGGCTTGTGCTTGCCGCCACCGGGATCGATGACATTGATCTCGTTCTCGTCGCCTTCGAAGCGAAGCGCGAACCATTTCTGTTTTTGACCGCGGTAGCGTCCGCCCCAGGAACGGCCGATCAATTCGCGCGGCAGATCGTAGATCAGCCAGTCGGAGGCTTCGCGGATAAGGCGCGCGCTTTTCACCGAGGTTTCTTCATAGAGCTCGCGAAGCGCCGCCTGATAGGGGTTCTCATCTTTGTCGAGCCCGCCTTGCGGCATCTGCCACCAAAGGCCGTCGCCCTCGGCCTCGGCGTCCTTGTCGGAGCGGCGCCCGATCCACACAAGGCCGGCGCGGTTAAACAGCGCGATTCCAACGCATGGCCGATACGGCAAGCGCTCGATATCGATCGTCTTCATCGGCCATCCACGTCAACAAGCGCACTTATGGGGACGATTTCGATGCCGCGACCGGCGGCGGATTTGGCAAATCTGGCAATCCGCGCGATCGTCACAGGAAAAGCCGTCGCGGTGGCAATCGCATGTCCACGCCGGCGTGCGATCGCCTCGAGCTGAGCCAGGCGGGCATCGATCGCTTGGTCTTCGGTTACTGCATCGAGGACGACGTCGGCGCGGGCAAACGGCGCGCGCCCCGGCGCGAGGTGGTCGGCGCGGCTTGTGCTCGAGGTGCCGTCGTCGAAATAGAGGAGACCGCGCCTGCCAATTTCGGCAATCACCGGCTCAAACGCGGTTTCCTCGCCTGTGAAGCGTGCGCCGAGATAGTTGGTGACCCCGACATAATTGGTGATCCGGCTCATCAGCCAATGCAGCCGGTCGATATTTTCCTCGAGCGTGGCATCGACGGTCAAAGTGTGCGGGCCGGGATCGTTGTTGGGGTACCCGTATGGTTCAAGGGGCACTTGCAATAGAATTTCATGGCCGCTCGCCCGGGCCTGTTCCAGGGTCGGCGGTAGTTCCTTGCCATAGGGCGCGAAAGCAAGGGTTACCGCGCCGGGAAGTTCCATAATTGCTGCATTGGTGCCAGTTTCGGTAATGCCGATACCGCCGACAACGATGGCGATTTGAACAGGAGCGCGGCTCGTTTGCGGATCGGTCGGGCGGGCATAAGCGTCCATCGGGCGCATTCCGTCGGGACCGGTTCGCGGCAGAAGCCCATATGGGCCACTTTCCGATAAATCTTCGGCGGGAGCGGCGGCAAGTCGTATCGGCACGGGATCGTTCGGATTGGTGATGACAACAGTCTCGACGCCAATCTCGACAATACCGCCATCGGGGATGATTTCCGTCAGCCCGGCTCCGGCCTCTGTCGCCACCGGCCTCGACTGCGGAGGCGTGAGGGGGGCGGCGACGATTGTTTCGCGTCTTTCGGTCGGCGCGCTCGCCGGCGCCGGGGTGTCACCAACGACTGCCACAATACTGGGTTGGCCGGATTGGGGATCCTGGACAAGCAGGAACCAGACCGCGCCTGTCGTAATCAAGATCGCCGCGCCGCCGGCGGTGATCTTCAATAACCGGGCAAGATTCCCCGGCGTCTTGGGTTTCGCCAAGCCTAGTGGTCTGGTCAGATCGTCCGTCGCCATGAACCCGCCATCGGCCGTCGCAACGGTCTCTTGGGCGCCTGGCCGTGGCGCCGGCCGCGTAGATTAGTTCGGAACAACCAGTTCAGGGTCGGGAGGGAACGCCGCGTTGGCCTGAAGGCCGCGCAAGAGATCGAGCGCGTGATTGAGCTGCTTGTCGTCTTTCGGATCGGCTGGGACATAGGCGAGCGAGCCGGACGCCTCTTCGGTTTCCTCGTCAGCACCCTCTCCGGGCAAATGACCACGCAAGCTTGCCTCGCCGCGTGGCTCAATGCCCAGCTGCTCGGCGAGTTCGGCCGGCAATTCCTGAATCACTTCGATATCGGGGTCGATGCCCTTGGCCTGGATCGATCGACCGGATGGCGTGAAGTAGCGCGCCGTGGTCAATCTCAAGGCACCGTTGGGACCAAGCGGAAGTATCGTCTGGACCGAACCTTTGCCGAACGAGCGGGTACCAATAATGGTTGCACGGCCATGGTCTTGAAGGGCGCCGGCGACAATTTCTGAAGCCGAAGCCGAGCCGCCATTGACCAGAACGATAACCGGCTTGCCGGCGGCAAGGTCACCGGGACGGGCATTGTGGCGCCGCGTCTCTTCGGCGTGCCGGCCGCGGGTCGAGACGATCTCGCCACGATCGAGGAAAGCATCGGAAACGGCAATTGCCTGATCAAGTAGGCCGCCGGGATTGTTCCTCAGATCGACTACATAACCCTTGATATTTTTAACGCCGAGCTCGGATTCAATCTTTTCGACCGCTGTTTCGAGGCTGTCATATGTCTGTTCGTTGAACGTCGAGACACGGATATAGCCGACATTGCCTTCCTGGCGGGAGCGAACCGAAAGGATGGTGATGACGTCACGGACGATCGTAACGTCGAAGGTCTTTTTTACGCCCTCGCGCCTGACGCTGATGGTGATTGGCGTGTTAACCGGTCCCCGCATCATATCGACGGCTTCGCTGAGGTTGAGACCCTGAATGGCTTCGCCGTCGATGGAGACGATCAAGTCACCGGCCAGGATTCCGGCGCGGGCGGCAGGGGTTTCGTCGATTGGCGAGACGACCTTGATCAAACCCTCCTCCATCGTCACCTCAATGCCAAGCCCTCCGAATTTTCCGCTGGTCTGGACCTGCATGTCTTCGAATTCCTGGGCGGTGAGATAACTCGAGTGTGGATCGAGCGAGGTCAGCATGCCCTGTATCGCCGATTGGATCAGCGCCGATTCTTCCGGGCTTTCGACATAGTTGCCGCGGATACTCTCGAAAACGTGACCGAAGAGGTCAAGCTGGCGATAGGTGTCCGGAGCCGCGGCGACGGCTGATCCGCCACCCAATAAAAGCTGGTTGTGAGTGATCGACACAGCGCCAAGTGCACCGAGCAGGACACCCGCGAAGAGAAACGTAGCTTTGCGCATCATCCGCCAACCTTTTGATCGCTGGAAACGGCCCACCATGGGGCGGGGTCAATGGAAGTACCATCCTTACGGAATTCGATATAGAGCACTGGTAGCGTGACGCCTATACCTCTTGCCTCGGCGCTTGCCAATCGCGGCGTAGTCATTGCCGCGACCGGTTCGCCGGCTAAAACAAATTGGCCGAGCTGGACATCGATCCGCTCCATGCCGGCCAAGAGTATATGATAGCCGCCGCCGGCATTTATTATCAAGAGTTGCCCATAACTGCGGAATGGACCAGCATAGACCACCCAGCCATCGGTTGGTGAATTGACCTGGGCACTCGGGCGGGTGGCAATTGAGATACCCTCGGCGATCGCACCAAGGTCGTCTTTCTCGCCGAATTTCCGGAATTGTCGTCCATTGGCCGGTCGCGGCAACAGGCCGCGTGCATCGGCGAAGGCGATGGTTGGGGCGAGACGACCGGCGCCACCAAGAGAGCTTGGCCGTTGATCGTCCGCCGACCTTGCGGCCGCGATTGCCGCTTGTTCGGCCTGCGCCGCCGCGCGCACCGCGGCAGCAATCTCCTTTTCCATAAGGGCGATCAGATCGTGAAGGCTTGTTGCCTGATCGGCGAGGATCGCAGCGCGTCGTTCCTCATCGGCAAGCGCTTCCGCGGAGGCTGCCCGCTTATTTTGCTTTTGCCTGATCAAAAGCCGGATTCGCGCCCGATCCTCGGCCATTGCTACCGCATCGGCACTCAGCCGGTCACGCTCGCGATTGATCTCGGTGCCGAGCGCGATCAAATGGACAAGATCGCTGGTCAATTTTTCGGCGGCCCCACGTAGACTCGGGACGACGGCACCGAGCAGGATCGCGCTGCGAACGGAAGTAAGAGCGTCCTCGGGCCTGACGAGAAGCGCCGGAGGCGGTCGATGCCCCATCCGCTGCAAAGCTGCGAGAACCTCAGCGAGTATTCCGCTGCGCTCGACAAGCGAGGCACGAATTGCGGCTTCGTCCGTGGACAGCGCGCGCATGCGAATCTCAGTCTCATCGATCTTGGCTTCGAGCGCTTGCACCCGCTTGCCGGTGCCGAGCAGCGTCTGATTTAGCGTGGCATCGTCATTCTCGAGCGCTGCAATCTCGCGCCGCAGCTCTTCCTGGCGCTCTTCGGTGAGAGCGATATCGCGGGTGACCGCGTTGAGTTCCGCCTGGCGGGCGTCCCGAGCCTCGGGCGAGGCGGATTCGCCGGCCGCCTCCGCGCCGGCGGAAAAACCGGCAACAAACGCGATTGCAACGGCTATGCGGGCAAATCTGTCGGCCAATTTGGCGGAACCATTGGAACGTGTTGGGCAGTAGTGCTTATTTTTGCTCAATAGAGACTAGGTTTTGTCAACCATATTGGAAAGGGAATATGGCCGCCGAATGCGGCCGAAGCGCGGCTTAGTCGCGGTGATAGGGGTGCCCGGACAAAATCGTAATGGCGCGATAGAGCTGTTCGGCAAGCATCAGTCGGGTGAATTGATGGGGCCAGGTCATGGCGCCAAATGCAAGCCGCATATCGCTTTGCTCGAAGACCGCCGCACCGTGACCATCAGCGCCACCGATAGCGAAGGCAACGTCCGATACCCCGCCGTCCCTCCACTTTTCAAGCTGTTGAGCGAAGGTTCGGCTATCGATCGCCATTCCGCGCTCGTCCAAGGCGACCAGAACGGCTTTCTTCGGAAGCGCCCCGCAGAGGGTCGCGGCTTCCTGGTCCTTTCGCGACTTGCTCGACCCGGCTCGGCTTTCGGCATGCTCATGAATTGCAAACGACAGACCGATTTTTTTGCCCGAGGCTTTGGCGCGGGACAACAACCGATCGGCGATTTCGCGCTCCGGTCCAGCCTTCAGCCGGCCGATCGCGGCAATTGTGATCTTCATGGCGTCCGCGGCGGCGCTGCCAGCAAGGCGCCGGCGCGGTTCAAACCGCCACCGGACCAGTGGAGTATTCGGCCTGCCACATCTTCTCGATATTGTAGAAGGATCGGACCTCTGGATGAAAAATATGAACGATGATGTCGCCGGCATCGATCAGCACCCAATCGCAGTGAGGCAAGCCCTCAACGCGAAGATCATGGCCGCCGGCGGATTTAAGATCGTCACGAAGGCGATCGGCGATCGCACCGACATGACGTTGCGACCGCCCGGAGGCGATGACCATGAAGTCGCCAAGCGAGGATTTTCCGGTGATGTCGATTGAGTTCAGATCCTCGGCCTTTGACTCTTCGAGGCTTTTGAGGATTACCTTCAGCGCATCGGCCGCTGCGAGTTCGCGGCGTGCGGTGGCTGTTCGCGCAGAGCGCGATTGTCCGCTCCCGGTAGACAGTGTCCTTGTCAGCTTTCGCTCCCTTCTCCCTAATCCCCTGGGTCCGGCCACAGGCCGGCACGCCATCGGGTGGTTTAGCGCCGGCTCAATCGACGCCCTATCAGCATAGGCTCGAGTCCGTGATGCTTTCAAGACGCTGTTTTGGCCGCAAGGTGGCCTGGCGAATAGCGGTCGACGACAATGGAATATGCGGCTTCGACAAGAAGACCCACGCCGGCGCATGCGCTCCGGCAAGTGTTGGGGCGGCAGGCTCGGGAATTCGGCTCTTCGCCAGGGCTTTGGCCGCCGGGCTAGCCAACGCCCGCAGCGCCGATCCGGGCCGGTTGAAGACGGCAAGAGGAACACTTGCAGCGATCGCCGGCCATTGGCGCCAATGGTGGAAATCGGCAAGATTATCGGCCCCCATCATCCAGACAAGATTAATCCCGCGAAGACGGGGAACAAGCTCTCGAATTGTCTCGGCCGTATAGGTCGTGCCGAGGGCGGCCTCAACACCTGTAACGCGGATATACGGGTGGCTGGCGATGGCGCGGGCAGCACTGATACGCCGCGCCAGATCCTGCGATGGTGGTTTGGATTTTAACGGATTTTGCGGTGAGACCAGCCACCACACCTGATCTAGGGCGAGCGCCTTCAGTGCGACCAGGCTAACTTTCAGATGACCATCATGAGGGGGGTCGAACGAGCCGCCGAAAATGCCGATGCGCATCCCTGGCCGGCAGGCCGGCAGACGCAAGAATTCGCGGTTCAGTGAGTTTTCAACCATATGCACCGGTGCCGTGTCACGGTCGGGCCTGACCGGAGCCGCGCACCCGGTATTTGAAGCTCGTCAATTGCTCAACGCCGACCGGTCCGCGGGCATGCATCTTGCCAGTGGCGATGCCAATCTCGGCGCCCATGCCGAACTCGCCACCGTCGGCGAATTGGGTCGAGGCATTGTGGAGAACAATGGCGCTATCGACCTCGGCCATGAAGCGGTTGGCGGTCTCCTGGTCGGCGGTGACGATGGCGTCGGTGTGGTGCGAGCCATAGTGCTCGATGTGGTCGATTGCGGCGTCCACGCCCTCAACAACCTTCACCGAAATGATCGGCTCGAGATATTCGCTCGACCAATCGGCCTCGCTCGCCGGAGCAACATCGTCTGCGGCCTCACGAGTCGCGCCGTCACCGCGGATCGAGCAGCCGGCGTTTTGAAGTGCATTGACGATCGGTCCGAGATGGGTACCCGCGACCTTCTTGTCGACCAGAAGCGTCTCGGCGGCGCCGCAGATCCCGACGCGCCGCATTTTGGCATTGACGACGATCGACACGGCCATCTCAAGATCGGCCGCACCATCGACATAAACATGACAGAGGCCTTCGAGATGAGCGAAGACCGGCACGCGCGCTTCGTTTTGGACGCGCTCGACCAGGCTCTTTCCACCGCGCGGCACGATGACGTCGATTGTTGCCTCAAGGCCGGAGAGCATCTGGCCAACGGCCTGACGATCACGGGTCGGAACGAGCTGGATCGACGCTTCGGGAAGTCCCGCCGCGGAAAGGCCCTCGACCATGCATTGGTGGATGGCCAAGCTTGAACGAAAGGCGTCGGATCCGCCACGCAGAATCGCGGCATTGCCGGCCTTTAGCGACAGCGCGCCGGCGTCGGCGGTGACGTTCGGTCGGCTCTCATAAATAATGCCAATGACGCCAAGCGGTGTGCGCACCCGCTCGATGTGAAGACCATTCGGCCGTTGCCATGCGGCGATGACGGCGCCGACCGGATCGGGCAGGGCGGCGATCTCTTCGATGCCCTTGGCCATGCTCTCGATTCTTGCCGGCGTCAGGGTCAGCCTGTCGACGAAAGAATCGATCACGCCAGATTTGCGAGCGGCTGCAACGTCGAGCGCGTTGGCGGCGAGGATCGCCGGCTCATTGCGGCGGATCGACACCGCCATCTCGGCGAGCGCCTTGTTCTTTTCCTCGGTTGTGGCGATGGCAAGGCGCCGCGCCGCCCGGCGGGCGCGTTGACCAAGGGCGATCATTTCAGCGGCAACGCCGCCAGTCTGTTCGGGCACAGTCTTGGGATTGGTCGCCAAGCTCATCGATCGATTCCGTGGGTTACCAGCATTGTAGCCAGCGCCGCGGTATTTCGCACGCGTTATCCAGCCGCGCAAGGCGTGGCCGGCGCGCAATCAGCACCGCGGCAGTGAACAATCTATTCGCCGCGCAACGCCATGTCGTCGCGGTGAATCATCTCGGAGCGGCCGGCAAAGCCAAGGGTAGCCTCGATTTCGCGGCTGTTGCGGCCGGCGATCCGTTCGGCGTCGGCCCGGTCATAGGCGACCAGACCGCGCCCGATTTCCTCGCCGACGGGGCTCTTGATCGCAACCGCGTCGCCCCTTTGGAATTGGCCCTCGACGCTGTGAACCCCGGCCGGGAGAAGACTTTTTCCTGAACGCAGTGCCTTGATCGCGCCGTCGTCGATGATCAACGCGCCATGGGTCTCAAGCCCACCCGATATCCACTTTTTTCGCGCGGTGACCGGATTGGCCTCAGCGAGAAACCAGGTGCAAGCCGCTCCCTGTGATATTCGGAGAAGCGGATGGAGCGGCTTGCCGCTGGCGATCACCATGTTGGTTCCGGCCGACGTGCCGATTATTCCGGCCTCGATCTTTGTCCGCATGCCGCCGCGCGACAATTCCGAACCGGAGCTGCCGGCCATCGCCTCGATCTCAGGGGTAATGCGCTCGACCAGTGGAACAAGTTTTGCGTCGGGATCGGTCGCCGGCGGGGCTGTATAAAGCCCTTCGACATCAGACAAGAGGATAAGCAGGTCGGCCCCCATCATGGTGGCGACGCGTGCAGCGAGGCGATCATTATCGCCGTATCGAATTTCGGTGGTGGCGACCGTGTCATTCTCGTTGATCACCGGGACGGCCCCGAATTTCAGGAGTGTCGCAATGGTCGAGCGGGCGTTGAGGTAGCGGCGCCGCTCCTCGGTGTCACCGAGGGTCAACAGGATCTGTCCGGTGGTCAGGCCATGGTCGTTCAGACCCTCCGACCAGGCACGGGCAAGCGCGATCTGACCGATGGCGGCGGCGGCCTGGCTCTCCTCGAGTTTCAGCCTGCCGGTGGACAGGTTGAGCAATCGCCGGCCGAGCGCGATGGCACCGGATGAAACAACCATGATTTCGCGCTTTGCCGAGGCGAGCCCGGCCAGATCACTGACCAGGGCGGCGAGCCAATCGGTTTTGAGCTGTCCGCTTTGGCTGTCGATCAGCAAGGCTGAGCCGATTTTGACGACGATCCGGCGAAAGGATTCAGGCGTTCGGGTCACGATGGTGTCACGCGGCGGTCAGAGAACGAATTAATCGGATGAAGAGCCTGCAATATCTTTGCTTTGCAAGCCTATGCGATATTATTGCTCAGCGGCGGTCACGGGTGCCATGCTTCCACTTTGTCGGCCGGGATGCCGTTCGGATCGGGCGCGACAGCGGCATCGATTTGGCGGGCGAGGAGACGCAGTGCGGCTTCGACACCTTCTCCGCTGACCGCCGAAATCAGGATCGGCATCCGGCCGGCGGCCTTGGCGAGTTCCGTCCGGCACTTGGCGATTTCAGCCGGCGGCAGCGCGTCGATTTTCGAAAGGGCGATAATTTCAGGCTTCTCGGCGAGGCCGTGGCCATAGGCGATGAGTTCGGACCTTACAGTTCGATAGGCCGCCGCGGGGTCGGGATCGGTGGCATCGACCAGGTGGAGAAGAACGCGGCAGCGCTCGACATGGCCGAGAAATCGGTCGCCAAGTCCGGCGCCCTCATGCGCACCCTCGATCAGGCCGGGAATGTCGGCAAGGACCAAGCCACGCCGATCGATATGGACGACCCCGAGATTGGGATGCAGCGTCGTGAAAGGATAGTCGGCGATCTTCGGCTTTGCCGCCGAGACCGTGGCGAGGAACGTCGACTTGCCGGCATTGGGCAGGCCGACAAGACCGGCATCGGCGATTAGTTTGAGGCGCAACCACAGCCAGCGTTCGGCCCCGTCGAGACCGGGATTGGCGCGACGCGGTGCCCGGTTTATCGAAGATTTGAAATGGGTATTGCCGAAGCCGCCATTGCCGCCGGCGGCGATAAGCACCCGCTCGCCGACATGCGTGAGGTCAGCGATGAGGGTCTCATTATCCTCCTCGAATATCTGGGTTCCGACGGGAACTTTCAAAACCGCGTTGGCGCCCTTGGCGCCGGAGCGATCGCGGCCCATGCCGCCGCCGCCGTTCTTGGCTTTGAAATGCTGCTGAAATCGATAGTCGATGAGCGTATTGAGACCATCGACGCATTCGGCGAAAACATCGCCGCCGCGACCGCCATTGCCGCCGTCGGGCCCGCCAAACTCGACGTATCTTTCCCTACGGAATGAGACGGCGCCGTTGCCGCCCGCGCCGGAGCGAACATAGACCTTGGCTTGATCGAGAAACTTCATCGCCTCGCCTCCGCACCATGCTTGAATTCGGTGGGATTGGAATTCTTTGTACGCGACACTGAGGATGCAAAAGCGACATTGTTATCGTCGATCATGACATCCTCCAATCGGCGTAGCAAAAAAGGGAAGATGGCGCCCCATCTCCCCTTTTCAAACCATTGATTTGGCCAGGTCGAAGTGACGCCGGCGAACAATGAAATCCGGCTACTCGGCGGCTTCCATCATCGGGGTCACCGAGACATAGCTGCGCCCGTTGGCTCGGGTCCGATAGGCAACTTTACCGTCGATAAGCGCGTAAATCGTATGGTCGCGGCCAAGGCCGACACCGGTGCCGACGCGCCATTTGGTGCCGCGCTGACGGATTATGATGTTGCCGGGAATGACGCGCTCACCACCAAATTTCTTTACGCCGAGGCGCTGTCCGGGCGAATCGCGGCCGTTGCGCGAGGAGCCGCCTGCTTTTTTATGAGCCATTGCCGCTCTCCTTTATTCCTTGTCGTCGGTCGTGGCGGCGGGCTTCGCCTTTTCGCCATCAACCGAGGCGCTGGCCGCCGTCTCCGTCTTCTTGGCAGTAGGCTTCTTGCCCTCGGTCAAGATTTCGGTAATTCGCACAAGGGTTTGATGCTGGCGATGGCCGCGGCTGCGTTTGGAATTCTGCCGGCGGCGCTTTTTAAACACCAGGATCTTGGCCGTCCGCTTCTGCCCGACGATCTCACCGACCGCGGAAGCGCCGGCAACAGTGGGGCTGCCGATTGTGGCTTCATCGTCGCCACCGACCAGCAGAACCTGGTCAAAGGCAATTTCATCGCCGGCTTCCCCAGCAAGTTTTTCGACCGCGATAAGGTTGCCTGCGGCGACCTTGTATTGCTTGCCACCGGTCTTGATGACTGCGTACATGATTTTGGTCCAGCTTTATGGCGCGACCGGAACGGGCCGCCGCCAATGCGCTTCTATTCGAAAAAAAAGCAAAGGCGCGGCCAAAGGCGACCGCACCAATTCGCCGGCACTATAGGGATGGCGCCACCCCTGTCAAGAATGAGCGCGGCGATAGCGCCTTAAAATGCCGGATTTCCAGTCTTGTTCGCGTGGGTTCGCCTGTGTAATGTCCGCCGCGCCGCGAGGTTGACCCATGGAGAGGTGCCGGAGTGGTCGAACGGGGCGGTCTCGAAAACCGTTGAGCGCGCGAGCGTTCCGTGGGTTCGAATCCCACCCTCTCCGCCAGATATCAATGACTTAGGCTATGGGCGGCCGATGTAAAGGCGGGCTCGAAGCGTTGACTTGCTAACAGATTGCTAATCGCGATGTTGGCTAAGCGGCATTATTGTTCCGTTTTGGTTCCGAATGCCGCTCGCATGGACGCGTCAATTTTTGTTGCAGCATCTTCCTGCATTCCCGGCAGGAGGTGGCTGTATGTGTCCATGGTAATGGCGATACTGGAATGGCCAAGCCTTTCACTCACGACCTTCGGATGAATATCCGCGAGCAGAAGTTGGCTGGCATGTGAATGCCGCATGTCGTGTAGGCGGACGTGCTTCAAGTCCGACCGGCTAATGAACGTTGCGAACAGGCTGGAGAAGGTGTCAGGAGCCCAGACGCTGCCATCTGGCTCGGAAAACACGAGGTCATTGTTCGCATAAGCTGGGCCGAGCTTGAGCCTAGCCGCCGTTTGTTCGAGCTTGTGTGCCCGCAAGGCTTCAACGGTTAACGACGGTAATGCGACCTTGCGTCTGCTGCGTCCAGTCTTTGGTTGCTTAAACCGCACACCGCCAGCCTTAGTCTCCTCAAGTGCACTGCTCACCACCAGTGTGGCTCGGTCGAGATCAACCTCTTTCCATTTTAGGGCCAGAAGTTCGCCTCGTCTGAGGCCTGTCGAAGCCAAAACCAGCACTGGAACGCGCAGGTTTGTGCCCTCAAGCTTTCGGAGTAGTTCGGCTGTCTCTTTTGGATCGAGCGCCCTCATCTCCCTTCGCTCTGGGCGCGGGGCTTCAACTGCGTCCACCGGATTGCGACTTAGCAACTGCCACTTCACCGCCTGAGCCATGGCCTTGTGCAGCACACGATGGAAATGCAGGACGCTCCGGGGTGATAGTCCGCCCTTTCTGTCTTTGCGGCCAGAGGCAAGGCTGTCGCTATAAAAACTCTGAATAGCCATCGGCTTTAACTTTGACAGCTGGATGCTGCCGAGCGCTGGTTTGATGTTGCCATCAACAATCTCTTGGTAACGCTCGTAGGTCTTCGCGGCCACATTCGGCTTTGCGTAGTCCGCGAGCCAGCGGTCAAGATATGCATCAACCCGCATATTCGGAGCTGCAACGAAGCCGCCAGTGCTCACCTCATTGAGCAGCCGGGAAAGCTCGGCCTCTGCCGCCTTCTTGGTGCCCCTCACCGTGAACCACTTCTGCTTGGGTTTTGCCAAGCCGGTCGGAACCACGAGGCTCCACGTATCCTTGCCACGCTTCTTGATGTGTCCTCTCATCTCATCACCTCACTTGATCGCCGGACTCGTCGAGTTTTCTTCTAGGCACGCCTCGGTTGGGTCTGATGCGGCGACCCCCTTTAGACGCCTGTGGTGCCTCACCCTGCACCTGTTGGAACAAACACTCTTATGTCGTCGTCCAGTGTCTCGCCCGATTTCGATGAAATTGGAGCATTCGCTGCATTGGATGAACCGAGAGACGCCCGCTACGGCAAGCCCAAGCTGAAGCCACATTGTGGAGAGAAGGTCATTCACCTCAAAGGCAAACTGAAGCCCTTTCGTGGCGCTAGGTTCCAATGTCGGACGAATTCGATCTACAAAAACGGGGTTGTCTTCAAAAAAGTCGTCATAAAGTTTCTTGAAGGCTTCCGGATTGTCGTCGCCAACTTTTGACCAAGTGTCGACGGCATTGCGCAATTGAGCGATCCTAAAATACCAAGCCTCAACCCGATCAGGCTGATCACGCCACAACAATCCGTGTTCATTTGCGAAGGCAAGAACACCGGCGGGTGTCGGCTCTGTGTTTGCGAAGGCAATAAATAGCCCTTGCGCGAGACTATAAGGAATCGGCGACCGGTCAATCGGCACGATGAGTTGGATATGATTGTCGGGATCCCAATTGTTTGGGGCCAATTGGTGCTCCCATTCGTCTAAAGCCTGCAGTGCGGCCACCGACAAATTTGGCGCAATCGAATCTGCGGGCACCCCGTCGGTTAAAGCCGACCAATCGACCTTGCTTCGATCAAAGTCGACGACCTCATAACCCGTGCGGTTCTTTTCCCAAGCGAGGTGGATGAGCGAGTTCATAGGGGCACCATGTAATGGTTCATAAGTATTGTCAAGGCACATTTTTTATGCTAGTAATGTATAATGGACAGAAAAACATTACAGAGGCCAATGAAGCCAACTCTAACAGTCGAAGAAACGGCAGAAATCCTTGGGGTGTGCCGCTCCTCCGCCTACGCGGCGATCCATAGCGGCGAGATCGACTCTTTTACCATCGGTGGTCGCATTCTAGTGCCTACAGCGGCGCTTGAACGCAAGCTTGGCTTGCCCGCTGGGGCGCTGATCAATGCAGATGGTGTGGAGGATTTAGCGCCATGAGTTCGCGCCCTACTACGAGCGCTCCCAAGCGATTCCACTCACTAAAAACCAGACATAACTGTCATCCGCATGGGGGACACCTAGCGGCTGTCGAGGCACATGTTCCGGTCAATCCCTACTTCGGAGGTGGCCATGACCGCTGAGACAATCGCAAGAGCCCTCGGCGGGCACAGATCGGGCAATGGCTGGAAGGCTTGCTCGCGCCGACTGGGGCTTCGATTTCAACAACATGCTTTTGGGCCAGAGCGCCTTTAGCAAACAAGGAAAGGAATGATTATGCGTGATTTTTCCCGAGAGACGATGATGCACGCCATTTTTGGCGACGAATTCGACAAAGGACCGGCTCCAATTCGAGCGGCCATCAACGACGCCGAGGAGGTCACAGATCAGACTGATCCCTCGGTTCCCCTCGACCCGGATTCTAATGTGGAAATAGTCTCCGATGAGAGCGTCGTCTCCTCATCCGAGGACAGTCGCAAGTACGTTTCGTTCGGACGGTTCCGAATGAATAGGGTTGGGCTTCATTACAGACACAACGATGAAGATTACAATCAGGTTTCCGGCCCCATCGAGGTGTTGGCACAGACGCGTTCGGACAACGGTGAGAATTGGGGTTTGCTCCTGCGCTGGCACGATGACGATGGACAATTCCACAAGTGGGCCATGCCCAAGTTACTACTTGCTGGCGATGGAACCGATCTACGTAGAGCGCTTCTCGACCAAGGTCTCTTCCTCGCGCCGGGCTGGGACGCCAAGGCTAAGTTCTTTGAATATCTTGGCCGCGTCAAAGTTGATGCTCGTGCTCAAGCAGTGACGCGTATCGGCTGGCATGGCGAACGTTTTGTGCTTCCCAATCAAACGTTCGGCGACACTCCAGCGGATCGACTGTTGCTCCAGACAGAGAAGAAACGCGATCACGCCTTCAATGAACTCGGAACACTCAGCGAATGGCAGAACACAATAGCAACACCGGCAGCGGAGCACAGCCGGTTAGTGTTTGCAATTTCTGCCGCCTTGGCGGCTCCTCTCCTTAATATTGTCGGTGGTGAGAGCGGCGGGTTCCACCTGCGTGGCCCCAGTTCAATCGGCAAATCAACGCTCTTGCAGGTCGCTGGCAGTGTTTGGGGTGGCGGAGGTGTAAAGGGTTATTTGCGCCAGTGGCGAGCTACTGACAATGGTCTTGAGGCAATCGCTGAGACCCATTGCGATGTGTTGCTATGCCTCGATGAACTATCTCAAGTTGATGCCCGCGCCGCCGCATCGGCGGCCTACATGCTCGCAAATGGGGCCGGGAAAGCCCGGGCTGGCCGCGATGGCGCAGGTCGGCGCGGGGCCGAGTGGCGAACACTGTTTTTGTCCTCGGGCGAGATCGGCCTTGCTGAGAAGGTCAGCGAGGATGGCATCCATCGAAAGTTGACCGCTGGCCAGCAAGTAAGGGTTGTTGATATTGAGGCAGACGCCGGTGACGGACGCGGTATTCTCGAAGACGGGCTTGATATTAGTTCTCCTGCTGACCTGATCAGAGGTCTTCAGGAGGCAACGAAGCAGTTTTATGGAACCGCCGGACCGACCTTCCTCGACGCCATCATCGATCAGTTGGATGAAGTGCGTTCAGCGGTCAATGGCTTCGAAAGAGAGTTTGTTGAAAATGCCGGCCTCAGCGGAGCGGATGGTCAGGTGTTTCGTGTCTGCGAGCGCTTTGCCTTGGTTGCGGCGGCAGGTGAACTAGCTATCCAATTAAGGGTTTTACCATGGAAAAAAGATGCGGCTATTTCGGCGGTAAAACGCTGCTTTGAAGATTGGGTTTCTGCTCGCGGCACGACCGGACCAGAAGAGGTTGCGGCGGCAATTCGAAAAATCCGAAAATTCATCCAGGAGCACGGCGACAGTCGATTCACACCATGGGACGAACCAAATGCGCGATTTGGTGCGACGTATAGCCGAGCCGGATTTCGTCGTCCGGATGGCAATGGTGGCACTGACTTCTATGTGCTGTCGGAGATTTGGAAGCAGGAGGTCTGCAAAGGTGTCGATACGAAAATAGTTAATCGGGCACTGGCTGAGCGGGGCTTTTTGAAGACCGACACGACGGGCAAGGTCCAGTATCCGGCAAAGCTGCCCGGGTTCTCCAGTACGGTTCGCTGCTACGTGCTGACCGCTCGGTTATTCGACGATGGCGGCGAAGTCGATGCGTGATTGGTTCTCTAACATTAAGCCGATTGTCGGCGGGCGAGAATCGCAGGTAACCGATGTAACTGGGGTAACCGAGCGGAGAAAGCGCTCCACTTTGCCATTCTCGGGGTCTCGCAGGGTTACACCGCGCCCCAAGCAAAGGGTAACGAGTGTAATTCCGATTACCCCGGTTACCCTCACTGCGCCAGACAGAGAGGCCACGAGTGTAACCGAAAAAGCCAAGCGATCTGGGGGATTCGGACGCGCGCTTACCCCGGTTACCCCGGTTACACCAATTTCGACCAACATTCCCAGTGGCAATCACCACTGGTCCGCATCGGACTGGCAAGCCTATTTCGACGAAAGGGCTGGTATTGCAGAGTTCGATGGCGGGCTAACACGGCAGGAGGCTGAGGCTGTCGCCTTCGAATGTTGTGTAACGGAGTGGCTCAATCGTAACCGGGTGGAATCATCACCCGATATTTGCGCCGGATGTGGTGGTGGCGAAGGCGATAAGAGCCGGCTCATTCCTTTCGGCACAAGTGAAAGCGGATATAGCTGGCTTCATTTGAAATGCTCGCCCGATTGGCATGTAGGCCGGAGGGCAACAGCGGCTGGTGTTTTAGCGGTGATGGGGATTGTAGTTTCCACAGAGCCGTCAGGCGATCTCGGCATGTATGTGAAATAAAACCCCGCTGCGCTTGTGCGCCAGCGGGGCAATGCGATGTTTATCGCTTGCCTTTCGCAGCGGCGGGTTCAGTAGCCTTGAGCAGGAAAGAGCCTAGGTCTGCAGAGGATCGCTCCCTCAAAAACGCCAACACAGATTGTGCATCAGTTACCACGCCCGCCTTGGCGGCCGCGCGAAGCAATCCTTCGCCGCTAGTACAGCCGCATTTGCCGAGTTCAGGGTATGCTCCTTTTGCGCAAGCTGCCCAATTTTCCGCCGCCGCCGAATTTGTCGCGCCCATCACTAGTAGTAGCATCGCCCACACGAGGAGCTGTCGGATCTTCAGAAATCCCTTCCCCACTGGCGGCATCTCCTATTGAGACAGATTGACGATCGTCACACGCCGGTTTTCATCGGCCTCGGGTGATGCAGTGTTCTTGAGCAGCTCTTCGCCATACCCCACCGCAATGAGGCGCGCGGCGGTGACACCGAAATTTTCGACAAGAAACCGCTTAACTGAGAAGGCCCGATCCTCGGAGAGATTCTGATTGTATGCGTCAGAACCGCGTGCATCAGTGTGGCCGCTGACGACAAGATCGGCGTCGGACATGCGGGGATCGCTGAGTGCGCGCCCAAGCTGCACAAGTCCGCCAACCGCCTCTGGCGCGATGGCGGAAGAGTCATAGGCAAAGAAAATTTCAAGGTCGAGGCTGGGGAGGTCGTTCGCCGCAATGACCTCGGCAAGCCGCTCACGCTCCTCGACGACAATCCCTCGCGTCTTCTTCTTCAGCCCGCTGACGAAACTCCGGTCTTCAGTTGAGAGGCCGACTTTCGGCGTAATACTCCGGGTCTTTATCTTCTTCGGAGCGAGCGAATTAATAATTTCCTCGCTCGAAGGACCCTGCGCGGACGAGGTGACAACCGAAGCCAGCACCATCATCAGAACTACGATTGGGATAATGATCTTGTTGGTCATAGCCGCATATCTCCCCTAATGGCCGCATTCTTCCGCTTTGTTAGTGTCCTCATCATGCCAAAAATGAACCATGTGATAGCGGCCCGCTCGGACGGTCACATTTCGACCTTCGTGTGTGAAAGCCGCACGAACGCGCGTCATTCCACCTTAAGTTTGATGGCGGTACGGGTGAGAATATCGTCAGCCTCTTTTTTCTCGACCCGTATCGCTCGCGTCTTGCGCGCTATCTGTTCCTCGTAATCTCCGAGTTCGGTGAAAACTTGCGAATAGTCGACGTTAATACCGTCGACTAATTTATCTTGCAGGCTGCAGACCGCGATCACGGTCTCGGTGCCCGGATCGGCGAGCCGGAACTGAAATGGTTCTTCGTCGCTCGGAAACTGAAGATCGACGCCAGCTCTGATGAAGTTGTCCTGCCGAAACTTGTTCGGATAAATCAGCGTGGCGGTTCCTTTACTGTCGACATTTATCAGGTAGAGAAAGCATGCCTCCTCCGAGCTGACGGTGAACACCGGCAGATCATCGACCCGATAGGTTGACTTGTCGGAGATCAGCGACAGGTGGAAATTTCGTCGATCTTTAACAGGGCGATTGACTTTGGCTGCGGCGGGACTGGCCACCGTCGCGATCACAGAACCAAGGTCAACCAGCACAAGATCGGAAACCCGCTCGACAATGTCGATGAACTGGGGCTCAAAAGTGTCGCGTGGGACAAGGCCCTGATCGAGGCGCCGCGAAAGCCGGACAGCCGATTCGTCCCCAGCTCCAATGAGCGAGGCGACGAATGCCTCTTGCTCCTGGCCGAACTCGGCCGCGGCGAGGCTAAGTTCGACATCATCCTCATAACGCTTGGCAAGCGCATTGATCATCTCGACGCCGTTACTCTTCAGTGTAGGGGTCAAGCCAGCGGCGACCATTGCGTTCTGGAAGCGTACCGCATCGGCGGCGAGAATTTCGTCCAAAACCTCGTGTGTCGGATAGAGCGCCTCGACGGCATCGCGAACAGGCTTGGGGAAAGTCCTGCTACCGAGGACGTGATCGCGGATCTCGTCCTTTGCCTTGCGGATACCCTGATCGTGGCAGCCCATACATGAGATGCCGTTCGTAACGGTCTGGTCGCGCCGGCTGGGATCAAGAACGATCTGGGTCGGTCCCTTATCGAGTTTCGTGCCGTCGGCAGCATTGAGATAATAACCCTGAAAGCCATTCGGCAGCGAGAATATGCTTTCGCCGCCGTCATGTCGGAAATCAAACTCGCCGTCGCCGGGGCCAAGCGGGGCGTTGAAGAGGCTCTGGCGATCAGCGTTGCCGGCAAAATCATAGGACGTCCAGAAAGCCGGTTGGTATCGTGTGGCGCTCTATCAGGCGGTTGTTCCGCGATACGCCGGATATCTGGAAGCCAGCCCGTTTGGCTGTGTAGCGATCAAGATCATTTTCGACATCGACGCCGAGATCGACCTGTAACCCCCCAAAATTGTCAGCGAGATCGAGAAGCTCGTCGTAGAGCGGTGGCTGCGACGCCGTGAAGGCGAACCAGTCGCCGCGGACGAAGGGAAGTGGCGTGTGAGTTGTGCTTGCCAACAAGTCGAAAAACCGACTGTCGGGTGCGACCCCATAGGGATAAACCGCAAGGACTTTATCCCAGTCTTCGGGAGCCCAGCCGAGATCTCTCAGATTGAACCGAATGATGGTGCCGGCCTCGTCGATGGGCTCGAGGCGGATCACGTCCGACACTTGCGACAACGAGTTGAGAAGTTTTACCGTCGCCTGTCGATAAACCTCCATGTCATCGTCACTGACGCAGGCGTTTAACAGATGCGTGAGTGTAATGTAGCGGGTATCAATACGCCGTGTATCCTGCACTTTTTCGAGGTCGTCGGCCATCGTCCTGACCATGTCGACCGGGGAGATAAAAGTTCGTTCCGAGCATGCCGCTGTCTCGACGTCACCAAGAGAATTGATCCAGGTACGGAGTGCCGCGATCTCGACTTCGGTTGGCGGCTCTATGGCTAGATCAAACTCGTAATAAATGTCGTAGGGCATCTCCTCGTTGAGGACCTGCTGTATGATCCTTGAGCCGTCCGGATTGCCGGGAACAACGTAGTGCGGATCAGCAGCGAGTTTGTCGAGCATCAGCATGAAGCCGAAATTTTTGGCCGGCTTCAGCCGCCCCTCAAGCCGGCCGTCCTGATGGCAGCGGGCACAATGAGTGTCGAGCACATCGAATGCCGCTTTTGCGATCGGATCGGTTGGTACGGGTATATCAACGTTGCCAGAGACCGGCTCATCGCTCGCCGCCGGTACGCCTACATCGGTCGTCGTTGATGCAGCCCAGCCGACAGAGGGCGCAATCAGCAGCGTAGCGGAGACAAACACAGTCAAAAAAAAGACGAGTGGCGTGAAGCTAAGTAATGTGGACGTAGTATCGCGTCTGACAGTCATCACACACTGCTCCTATTCATAAATCAGGCTCGGCAAGTGGGCGCCAAATTCATCGATACCAAAGACCACAGACCGGGCAACGGTTGGTCATCCACCCCGATTAGCGACATCGTACTCGCTACAATAGCGTGTTGCCCGTTCTTGTATACGTCTCCATTGATGGCGCGGCCGTCCAATCAAGGTTCTAGGCCTCGTGAG
>Ga0315339_1000964_pt1 | contig 28871 bp, 27 predicted proteins | sample ASW17metaG_FD_204514 | JGI IMG/M metagenome (GOLD analysis project Ga0315339, IMG submission 204514) | Ammonia-oxidizing marine archaeal communities from Pacific Ocean, United States - ASW #17 | ecosystem: Environmental > Aquatic > Marine > Oceanic | place: USA: California | collected 2016-12-05 | reverse complement strand
CCCCTCCATATGCAACTCCACCCCCCACCCCGGCCCCTCCGGCAACCCGATACTGCCATCTACCACGTCCAACGATCCCGTAATAATCTCGTCTCGCCAGTCAATGCCCGACACAAACTCCATCGGCGCGACATTGGGGATTGAGGCCATCAAGTGTGTCGCCGCGATAATGCCAATCGGCCCCTTGGTATTGTGCGGCGATATCGGCACGTGATAGGTATCGGCGATCGCCGCAATCTTGCGCACCTCGGTGATCCCGCCCGCATACATCAAATCGGGTTGGGCTATATCGATGCCGTCGAGATCCAATAACTGGCGAAAATGGCTCTTGGTATTGAGCCTTTCGCTACCCATCACCGGAATGGAGATTTCACGGCGCACTTTGGCGTAGGCGTTCAAATCCTCCTGGGGCACCGGATCTTCAAAGGCGTAGAGCTTATACGGCTCCAGCGCACGGGCTAGTCGAATGCAGTTGGCCACCGTGAAACGACCGTGACAGTCGATCAGCAATTTGATATCCGGCCCCACCGCCTCGCGCGCGGCGGCGTAGTGTTCGGCCGTCTCTTCGGGCCGCCCATCGTCCTCGTAAGGGTCAAAGCGAAAGCCGTCACTGGAGCGCGCGCTGCTCTTGAGGGCGGTAAAGCCCTCGGCGACCATGCGCTTGGCCATCGCCGCGCTCTCTTCGGGCGTCGCACCATAAAAGTGCGTATACAGCCCGACCCGCTCGCGAAATTTACCGCCCAGCAACTCGACCACCGGTAGATTCGCCACCTTGCCCTTAATATCCCACAGCGCCTGGTCGATACCCGACAGCGCGCTCATCCACACCGGCCCAGCCATGCGCCAAAGTCCGGAAAGCGAGGAGATACGCCAGATTTTATGCCAGAGATATTCGATGCGCGCAGGGTCCTCACCGATGAGCTCTTGTTTCATATGGTCTATCGCCGCGACGACTACCGGCTCCTTGTTGGAATAAGTCGCCTCGCCCAATCCCACCAAACCTTCATCGGTATGCACCCGCACGATGGTCCATTTGCGGCTCGGCGAGTCAATGAGCAACGTGTCGATATCGCGAACTTTCATGGTTTTTCCCTTACGACATGGCTAAGAAATGGAGTGCAATACAAATAACAAGGCCCATCGGGTTATTCACCGGTCTCCACCGTATCGGGCCGCCCGCCAATTGACGGCGGCGCCAACATGCGCTGTTGCTGCTCGGTCGCGTTCGGATAATCGGCCGTGTCGTAATAAGTGCTCGACCACGACGAATGGCCCGGGCTGAATTTGTAGAGCAAGGACCTGCGCTCGTGCTCGGCGTTCCACTCCATCGTCCCGTGTACCAGCGCCTCGGTAAAAATGATCAGATCGCCGGCCTCCGCTTCGACCTGGCGCACATAGTGGACCGTGCGCTGATAGGTGCGCACTTCGTCCGGGATCTCGACGGTGAAATTGCTCTTGTGGCTGCCGGGGATACAACCAAAACCACCGTCACCCGGCCCCGCGTGGCTTAGACAATACGTGAAAACCGTCAGCCCGTTGCGCATCATGCCGTCGTGGTATTTATACCAGTGGTCGCCGGGTACTCCGCCCTGCATGGTCTGCCCACCGTGCAACCTGCCCGCCTTGCCGCCCTTGCGCATAAAAATGCTGTAGTCGTGGTCGACCCTCACCATCGGACCGAGCAGTTCGACCATATAGGGCAGGGCCTTCGGGTGATCGATAAGATTTTGGCTAGCCGGTCCCCACAGCGAGACGCGGCTGGTGCGCCGCAACCCGTTTTCCTCGTATTCGCCGGGCCACGCCTCGTCGGCCAGCGCGTTGAGTTCGTCTACTTCGGCCGGGGTCAGGACGTTTTTGACGACTAGGTAGCCATCGAGGTCGAAGATGAACTTTTCTTCTGGGGTCATAGCATACTCCTTCTTTTTCACCTAACAAGCGCGAAAAGAGCAGAGCGAGCAAGTTCATCCGCAAATATCTGGTTCACCCCGCCCAATTACCCATTTGCGCCCCACCTTGCTTTGGCGTATCTATTCCCCTGCAAGCAAGCAAACCCACAATCTAAGAGACGCCGAATGCCAAACGTTCAGGCGCGAAAGAAAGGACTCCCCACCATGGTTGCCAAATACCGCGTCGGCGTCATCGCCTCCGGCCGCATCGCCCGCGAGCACGGCCGCGGCTGGGCCGAATGCGAGCACACCGAAATCGCCGCCATCGCCGACACGCACCCCGAAGCGCTCGCCAGCTATGCCGCCGATTTCGACGTCAAGACGACCTATACCGATTACCGCGAAATGCTCGACAAAGAAAACCTCGACATCATCAGCGTCTGCTCTTGGGACCCCCAACACGCTGAAATGTCTATCGCCGCCTGCTCGCGCCGCCCCAAAGCCGTGCTCTGCGAAAAACCGATGGCCATATCTCTCGGCGAAGCCGACGCGATGATCATTGCCGCTCAACGCAACGAAGTAAAACTCGCCATCGGCCACCAGCGCCGCTTCTATTCCTGCTGGCGCGAAGCCCGCCGCATGATCGCCGACGGAGCCATCGGCAAACCGCAACGCCTGTGGTCGGCAATCAAAGCCGGCATGATGAACACCGGCACGCACTGCATTGACTTCCAACTCTACGCGCTCGGCGACCCAAAGGTCAACTGGGTGATGGGCTCGGTCGAACGCCATACCGACCATTTCGTCTTCGGGCACCGGGTCGAGGACCGTTGCGCCGGCATTATCGGTTACGAGGGCGGTATTGAAGGCGTGATCGAAAACGAGATGAACGACACCTACCAGGTCGGCGCGCATATCTACGGCGAGGACGGCATGCTCGCGGTCAACGACAATAGCCTGCGTCATATGAACGCGTCTTCGGGCGGTTGGAAAGAGTTCGAGCCTGACGAAAAAGCCACCGGCGGCTACGGCAACGCCTTCGTCGACCAGGCCTATGGCATCTGCCGTTGGATCGAGGGCGATTTCGAGGACTACTACGGCAAGGCCGATCACGGTAAGGCCGCCACTGAGATCATGATGGCCGTTTATGAGTCGGCGCGCATGCACGAGCGGGTCTCGCTGCCATTGCAAACGCGGGCCAATCCCTTAGATGTCGCCGTCGAAGAAGGCCGCATCCCCGTCACCCGCCCAGGTTTTTGGGACGAGCGCTCCTTCTTGGTCCGCGGCGAGAGCATGAGTTGGGTCAAGGACAAATAGCCATGGAAATCGGCATCCTGATCGCGAACGAGCGCAAATACGACGAGGCCTTCGACTGGGACTACGACTATATCGAAGGTTTCCCCGGCATGCTCGGCCCCGACGAAGACGATGCGTGAGGCGATCGTGCTGGGTTTGAGCGAGGAATCGCAGGACAAGCCGCTGTCGGCCACCGAAACTGACGCCATCCCGCTACGCGTGCTCGCCTTCGAAGGGTCATGGCCATGGCCGCATTGCAGATCGAAAAGCTCCGCGCGTTGGAGGCGGAAATATTGCACCCCTATCACGCGACCCTGTGCGAAAACGGCGTGCAGGACTATGGCCTCAAGCAATGCCAAAACGACCACCACCTGTCACTGGTCTGGGTGTTGGCGCGCATGATCGCCGTTTTCGCCATCGTCGACTTTTCTGGTGAGACCGAGGGCCTTGTCGACGCACTCACCAGCCGCACCGAGGCGATTATAGCCAACCACAATATCGGCGAGTTGCTCTCGTGAACATGCAACCGCTCACGCCCACCGAGGCCGAGTACTTCCTCGACAAGGGCTACGTCATTATCCCCGGATGCTTCACCCGCGACTTCGCACAACCGCTCATCAATCACGCCTACGAGCGAATGGGCTGCGACCCCAATGACCCGGCCACCTGGACCGAGCCAATCCGCTATCTCGACCACGCGCACAAGTTTAACGTCAAGGAGCTCTGTCCCAAAGCCTGGGGTCCGATCTGCAATATTTTAGGCGGTGAAGACCGCATGGACCCAACGGTGCGACGCATGGAAACGATTCACTTTTCTTCGGTCGAGTCGTTCAAATGGTCCGACGCCTTTATTGTCAATTTCCGTTACGGCGCCGGCGAGCCCTGGCGACCGCCCGCTGGCACAAGTACGGCAGTTTCTTCAAGCACTTCCTCGACAGCCCCGAACAAGCCCTGCTCACCGTGCTCCAATGGACCGACACGCCGCCCAAGTCAGGCGGCACCTTTGTCACCTGCGATTCCTTTCGACACATCGCCCGTTACCTCGCCGAGCACTCCGAGGGGGCAGAGCCCGGTGCTTGCGGCGCCCTTATCGACCAGTGCGAAGACTTTATCGAGCTGACCGGCAAAACCGGCGACCTGACCCTTCTCCACCCCTTTACGCTACACGCCTCTTCGCCGAATCCCTCGGGCCGACCTCGCTTTATGTCCAATGCTCCAGTCGCTCTCAAAGAGCCGTTTAGTTTCAATCGCAAAGACCCGGCCGATTTTTCTCTGGTGGAGCGCGGTGTATTGCGGGCGTTGGGCATCGAGCGCTACGATTTTCAGATTTCGGCACCGAGAGAGTGGTACGTGCTTTGATGAATATCGTCATTTTATCAAAGCGGGGATGGATCCGACGATATATATCCGTCTCCATCGCGGACGAAAGCCCAACGCTGTGACCTATCTCCCCGAAATACTGCTCAACCAGCGGGCCTGCTTCTACACTCATTTTATCATATCCATCGCATACCTACGCCTTTATTGACAAAGGCAAAATATTCGCAGGCTGTTACGGCAGTGTGGCGTTTCGGTGTGGATTGATTTTACAGCCGTTAGCACCAAGCGGCACAGTGCCCCCAATGAATAGGCCTGTGCAAATTTCAGGTCCAGAGGACCAAAGCGGTTGGGTGCTCAGAAATGATCTGAATGACGAATTCTATTTCGGTGGACAAGATTCTCGCGCTATCCGCTGCCTGAGGTGACCCTCACACACGGCGTGCAGCGTAGACCTGAATCTAGATTCTGCTGAAATACCAATACAGAGCCCTGGTGGTAAGAATTTTCTGTATTTTGAAAACCGCTATTGTTCGTAGAACTTACCGGGGAAGCGTTGTCTTATATCGCCGTATTTTAATCTGTAATTTTCTTTTGCCCGGGCTGCATTTTCGCGGTGCTTTTCATAATCTGAAATATTCTCGAAGCTCAACTTGCCCGTGGTCCAGTCGAAAACGAAGAAGTATATCGAATTATCGGCGCGGGGTTTTTTAACCGCTGCCAGAGCGGCATCGCTAAAAAAACAAATGGGCGTAGGTGGCAGCCCAGTCCTTGCATACAAATTATAGGGAGAAGAAGAGACCGATTCCAGGTCTCTATACAACAAAAAGGGCCGGTGAAAACCCAGGGCATACTCCACCGTCGGACAAGAACCTAATTTGTCGTCTCTGGCAATCCGATTGTAGAAAACAGCTGCGACCTTGTCGTGATCTACATTGGAAACCGCTTCTTTTTCTACCATACTAGCCAGAATCATCTGCTCCTGCAGCCGCAACCCGTTGCCGCCCGGCAAGTGCTCCAAACGTGCCGCGCTTATCGCCAGCAGTCGCTTTATTACTTTGCGCGCATTTGCCAAATCGCGCTCTTCATAAGCTCCTGCAGCATCGAGCACCGGTTTCTTCAAATCCAGATCTACAAACGCAAAAACACCGGGTGGCAACAGTCCCTCGAAACGATTTCCCGCAAATGGGTTTTTAGATTGAGTGGGCAGATCCCGGAGACCAGGCACAAAAGAGTGCGCAGGATAATTTTCCGTCCTTGCCAGGTGCAATACTGAACCGCATGTTAGAATGTATTGGGCTGCGAGCCGCTTGCACCAGTCCTGCACCCGCTCCCCTGCCTTTACTTCGATAAAGACTTTTTCCGCAAAAGCATTACCCGACCACCCGAGCAGGAAAATAAGAATTAGCCGCACGGGTTCAACCCACAAATACACATTGATTCTTGAGACTTGTTTGGGGTGCTAGCGCTCATCTATTTTTTACCAGCAAGGGTTTTTTTGCTCATTAATAGACCAAGAAGTATAGGAAATGTCAAAAGACATCTACCGACAACGTGAGATACGTACTTCCTTGTGCCCACCTCCTTTTTCTCCTAGCTTTCCATTATTCCATATTTAGGAGCCGCCACCATGCCCCATCTAACGCCATCCCAGCTCGACCACTACCGCGAAAACGGCTACGTGCTCGTCGAAAACCTACTCGACCCCGCCGCCGACCTCGACCCCGTACTCGCCGAATACGAAAAAGTGCTAGGAGAACTCGCCGACGAACTCTTCGGCAAAAAGCAAATAGCCTCCACCTACGCCGACCTCGACTTTGACCAGCGCCTCTGTCAGATCTACAACGAAACCGGCCAGGTGCACGCCCAACACTTCGACATCTCGCTGCCGCAGGGCAACACCACCGGCGCGGCCATCGCCGTCATCCCCTCCGCCTTCGCCGCGTTGCGCAATGAAAGACTGCTCGACATCATCGAGAACCTCATCGGTCCCGAGATCTACTCCAACCCCGTCCAGCACATCCGCATCAAGCCCCCTGAACAGTATTTGCCCGGCATTCCCAAGGACCACCACGGCCGCATCGCCGGTTTCGCCGTCGGTGCCACGCCCTGGCACCAGGACAATGGCGTGGTGCTGCCCGAAGCCGACGGGACCGATATGCTGACAGTGTGGATGCCGCTGACCGACGCCTTTCGCGAACACGGCTGTATCGAAGTGGTCGCCGGCAGCCACCGCGACGGGTTATTGCACCACTGCCAAGGCAATGGCATCGGCCTATTTGTGCAAGACAAACACCTCGACCCAGACCGCGTCGTCACCGCACAAATGAAGCGCGGCGACGTGCTCTTTATGCACCGACTCACCTGCCACTCCTCGTTGCCCAATGTCAGCGACAAGGTGCGCATCAGCTTTGACCTGCGCTATAACCCCACCGGCCAACCCACCGGTCGACCACTCTTCCCCGGTTTTGTCGCCCGCAGCCGCCAAGACCCCACCAGCGAACTGCGCGACGCCGAGGCCTGGGCGCAGTCTTGGTACGACACACGTGAAAAACTGAGCCGCGTAGACGTGCCCACCTTCAACCGCTGGCCGTCCAACGACCCCGTCTGCGCCTGAGCGTTATATATGATTGAATTACAATTGAGCGACTATGAGCAAGCCGCCATAAAACTAAAACCCGAGCACTTGCAACAAGCCGTTGCCGCCATCCGCAAAGATGGCTTCGTCGTCCTCCACCGCGCCATTGACCCGAACCACATCGCCGTCTTGCGCGAGCGCATGCTCGCCGATGTCGATGAGATCCTCGCCCTCGACGATGTGCCCTATCAGTTCAAAAACGGCCACCTGCAACAAGACCCGCCGCCCTTCCCGCCTTATCTCTTCCGCGACGTGCTGGCCAACGACCTCGTCGTCGACGTGACGCAGGCCGTGCTCGGCGAGGGCGTCAAAAATGCCTTCTACAGCGGCAACACGTGCCTGCCCAACCCGCACCAACAGCCGCTGCACGTCGACTCGGGCCAGCTCTGGCCCGACCTCCGCCAGGCGACACCCGCCTACAACCTCGTCGTCAACGTACCCATCGTCGACACCACCCCGGAAAACGGCAGCACCGAACTCTGGCCCGGCACCCACCTCGACACCACCCGCGCCATGAGCGACGGCGATATCAAACTTGCTCCTGCAGACGAAGAACGCCAACGCGCCGAATGCCAACCTCTGCAACCAAGTATACCCGCTGGCAGCGTGCTGATCCGCGATCTGCGTCTATGGCACCGTGGCATGCCCAACCACAGCGAGCAAGCCCGGCCGATGATCGCGATGATCCACTGGCCGCGCTGGTGGCACATAGGCAAGCCGCTATTGTTCGCCAAAGGGACTGAAGCATTATTCGCAGATAGCGCACTGGAGACGGTGGCGGAGTTTGTCGACGGGCCGATCGATTATATCAGCCGAAACCGGAAACACGACTACAAACCGCCTGGTAATGCCGTACCTCACGGCGCCAGTCGACGACACTCCAAGTAATAGCGCTTCTCCTTCGCCTCACCCAACGAGAAGGTCTTGCGCGGTGTAGCCCCGTCGATGACAATGGTCTCGAACAAATCGTGTTTGTCCATCACCGGCAGGAAGAAGCCAATGCTGGCCGGCGCGACGGCAAGCTTCTCTAGTGCCTCTTCCCCATGGATATAATCGAGGCTGGCCAAAGAATGCGCGTCCAGATAGCGGTCGAGGAAAACCTGCAACGACGCCACCTCCAACTGGAAATCGGGTTTGGCAATGCTGAACAGGCCGCGTTCGGCCCCGTTTATATAAGGGATATGATGCCCTTCGCTTGCTGCCGCCTGCTGGCAAGTCGTTTCCCACGCATCCCGGTCGGGGAAAGTCTGCCGGCTAAAACCCAGCCCCGCGCAATTCGCCTCTAGTTCCGCTAAGAGATCATCGACCTCAACGCCAAAGACCGCCCGATGGATCGGTGCGAACTCCAGACCCTCATCGTGCACGTTGACCAACTCGACGATGGCGTGGCGCGCCGGGTGGTTCATAACCAACGACTCGTCTTCGGCCTCCGCCTTGAGTTGCTCCCAGACGGCACGGGCGGTGGCGAAAGAGTGGTTGCCGTCACCCATCGCATAGGCCATCGGCGGTTCGCCGCGCGAGAGGCAGGCGATATGCGTGGCAACTTCGTCGATCAGTTGGCCGTCGTCGACGCGCCAACCGCGGACCCGGCCGCCCCCCAGCATCAGCTCGACGTCGTAGGCTTCTTCGAGATCTTTCAGGAAAAGCGGTTCGATAACCGTGCGCTGCGGATCGTCGATCAGCACCATGATATGCGGCGTCTCCAGCGACGCCTCCTGCCGCACCTGTATCCTTGGCGGCAAGCGACTCTCGTCGGTGCCCTCGGTGGTGCGGATCAGCTTCTGGGTCCCGTCGCGATAATCATATTGCTCAAGGTCGAGCGCGACGATCAGCCCTTTTCGCGTCGAGGCGCGCCCGACATTGCGTTCGACCAGCATAAAGCCAGGCCGTTGCTCGACCAACACTCCATCCGCCAAATATTCCTGCATCCTTTGGTTGATGCCGGTGATGACTTCTTCGCGGTTGGCCGAGTCGAGATATATCTCCGGAAAAACCAGGTGCAACGACGAGGGGGCGGCCCCTACGCCCCGCCGTACTTCCTCCCAGTATTCGGGCTGCGAGGTGAACTGGTCGCAGGCGATAACCGCCCATGTTTCGAGCGGGACATCCGCCCGCGGTAAGAGCAGGGTCGGCACGTGCAGGGCGATTTCGGGATAGTGGCGTTTCATCTCCGACTAACCGATCAACGGCCTGGCCCAAGCGGAGAATACCGGAAAAATATCCTCCGGGTCCTCCAACTCCTGGTGCCAGCGCTTCTCGTGTTCGAACATGATCCAGCCGTCGTAATCGTGCTGCTTGAGTAGGGCGATAGCTTCTTGCAACGGCAGTTGGCCCGAACCCGGCGCCACGTAGCGCCAACCGTCCTTCATTGCCTCGGCGTGCTCGGGCTCGTAGACCGCGTCTTTGATGTGCGTATAAGCGACACGCGGCCCCACCGCATCGTAGGTCTGCGTCGGCGACTCCTCGCCGACGCGCGCAGTATGGCCCATATCCCACAACACGCCAAAGGCCTCGTTCGGCACGCGGTCGAGCAACAGCTTGCACTCCACCGCCTTGATCCATTCGTCATGCGTCTCGAAAAGCCATTTGAGGTCGACCGCCCCGTCCAATGCGAGAATCTGCTGCATCGTGTCCCGGCCGATATCGGCCAGCTCTTCTTTTGAATGAACTGTGGAATCGCCGCCGCCAAAGACCCGGACCGCCCCGCAGCCCAACGCCTTAGCCACTGGAATCGTACGCTGCGCCTCCTCGACGTTGTCCTCCAGCTTCTCCGGCACGCACACCCGAATGCTGGAGCTGATGCCCGAGACTTCCAACCCGGCGTCCTGCAACTGGCGCCAGGTCTCGGCAACTGCGCTGGTAAAGGCGGGCAACTGCGTGATATCCACAGTCTCCTGCAAACCGCGGAAATCGACGCCGTCATAACCGTATTTGCCGCCTTTGGCACAGATCGTATCCAGATCCCATTCTGGACAGCCCAAAGTCGTAAAACTGAGTTTCATGCATCCTCCAGCATTAGAGCGGACACCAAAGGCGCCAACTCGTTTATATCGTTTAGAACCGCAAAGGCCCGGGAGAAATCGCTCTGCTCCGTCAGGCCCTGCGGAATAACCACACAGCGCAATCCAGCCGCTACCGCAGCCTGCAGTCCGCGCTCGGAATCCTCGACCACTAAACATTCGTCCGCCGCCAGTCCATTGCGCTCCATCGCCACAAGGTAGGGCTCAGGCTCGGGTTTGGACGCCTCGTAATCTTCGCGCACTAAGACAAAATCAAAATACGACAACAGGCCCGTACCGGCGTGGATCATCTCGAAATGATCTCCGCGACAACTGGTCACTATGCCCATCCGCACTTTACCGTGCAGCGCTGCAAGTGTTTCCCTCACCCCGGTTATCGGCTCGACACCCCGCGGCAATAATGCGCTATATCGCTCATTGCGCCGGGTGCGCAAGGCCGCAAATTCAGCCTCATCAAGATGCCCGACAAATGCTTTGATGCCCTCGCTGGTCTTGAGGAAGGTCGCCACGAAGTCGGCTTCATTGATCTCAATACCCTGCGCCGCCAACTCATCGCGGCAGGCCTCGAAGTAGAGTTTCTCGGTGTCGACCAGCACGCCGTCGTTGTCCCAGAGCATTGCTTTTAGCATAGACAGTCTTGATAGCGAATGGGGGAAGCCATACCTTGACTGAAAATAAGATCCGCCCCGGAACCATCGTCGTCAACACATTCATCCATCACATGCGGTCGCAATGCCCCGCGTCTCGACTTATTCGAGCTATCGCGATGTCGCAATAGGCTAGGCCGCAAGAAAGCCAACCCATGCTGAGCGAGCAACAGCGGCAACAGTTCCGCACCGAGGGCTATCTGCTCGTACCTGACGCACTCGCCGATATCGGGCCACAACGCGTGCGCGACGCCTACGAACAAGTGCGCGCGCAAACCGGAGCCCAATGGCGTGAGACCGTCGCCGCCGACACGGGCAAGGGGGTCTACGGGCTGGGTGCCGCCGCCCACGTCATGCCCGACCTTTACCAGTACGACCCGCTCTTTCTCGATCTGTCCAACAACCCGGCCGTAATCCCAATACTATGAAGCAGTAGTCGGCCTCGACCTGCAGCTCACCGAAATGATAGCCCACAACCACCCCGCCGACACCGACGCGCATATCGAGTGGCACCGCGACTGGCCGCCGTGGAACCATCCGACGCAAATACTAAAGGCCAAAGTCTTCTATTACCTCGACGATATCACCGACGACATGGGCCCCTTCAGTATCGTGCCCGGCAGCCATACCCGGCCGGACGACCCACCGGGGTCGGCGAACTCGTTCGCCCAAAATCCCAGCACTCAAGCGCCGTCCTACACCGGATCAGAACTTGGAAACATGCCGCAGATGAAAAAAATCACCGCCCCACCGGCACTGCTGTCATCTGGAATGTCGCGCTTTGGCACACCGCCACCGCCAATACCAGCCCGCGAGACCGCCGCCTTATCGTCTACGGCTATACGCATTTCTGGGTCAAGCAATGGGAAGACCGCACGCGCCAGCACGAGAGGTCGTCGCCTGGGCCGACACGCCGCAAAAGCGACAGCTAATGGGCATCCACGCGGTGCAGGGCCGGGCGGCCTGGGACCGCTGCGACGTCGCCTACCTGTCCGAGCACCAGGCTATCGCCGACGCCAAACCCTTCTGAAACCCACCGCGCAACCATAGAGTCTATTGAGTATATGAAAACCATCCAACGCATCCTCGATCAACACGGCGCCCTGGCTCTACCCGGCCTCTTCGACGCGCTCTCCGCCCTTATCGCACAAAAAGCCGGCTGCCCAATGGGCTTCGTCTCCGGCTATTCCGTCGCCGCCACCGCACTCGGTGAGCCGGACCTCGGCTTATTGACGCAAACAGAAATCGTCGCGCAGGCCCGCCGCATCTGCAAAAGCGTCTCGATCCCCGTGCTCGTCGATGCCGACACCGGCTACGGCAATGCTCTCAACACCTACCGCACCGTCAACGAGCTAATCGACACCGGCGCCGCCGGCTGTTTTCTCGAAGACCAGGTCTGGCCCAAGCGCTGCGGCCATATGCGCGACAAGCGCGTTGTCGAGCGCGGCGAATACCTCGAACGCATACGCGCCGCCGTCGAGGCCCGCGGCGAACACGATTTCTTTATCGTCGCCCGCTCCGACGCCGAAGCCGTCATCGGGCTGGACGAAGCCATAGACCGCGTCTCAGCCGCGCACGCGCTTGGCGCCGACGCCTGCTTCGTCGAAGCACCCGGTTCCGTCGAACAGCTCGCGGAAATCGGCCGCCGCACGCCCGGCCCGCGCGTCGCCAATATGATCGAAGGCGGCAAAACCCCGCTCTTACCCAAGCAGCAACTCGCCGAACTCGGCTTCCAGCTCATCCTCTATCCGCTCACCGGCCTCTTCGGGGCGGCCGCCGCGATGCACCAGCTCTGTACAAAACTAATGGCCGACGGCTCCTCCGCCGGCGCCGAGGATCAGCTAATGGATTTCGCTTCGTTTAACGAGTTGATCGGTGTCGAAGAACGCCTCGAACTAGTCCGGCGACTGCAAGAAGTCGAAGAATAGTGCAACGCTATGCCAGCGCACTGATCATCTCAACGATCCTGCTCGTAAGCGCCTGTGGATCAGGCGCCCCCATCCAAGTCAAACCCCTGGCCACGATCGAAATGGATCAGCTGCTCAGCACCCTGCAACGCATACCCAATCGCCCCGGACCCAGCCCCACCGCCACCTTCGAAATCCCCCACCAACAACTCAACCAACCCGCCCCCATCATCGTACAGGAGGAATTAATCACCGCCGTCGCCGCGCTGCCCAACGTCCTGCTCTGGGAGTCACCGAACTCCTTGCCGGGTGCAATCGGCTGGATCCTCGGCGAAAGCCTCGACACCGACGAAAAAGGCGACCTGATCGCCGGCAGCGAATTCGGCCACCAGCACCGCAACGAAGTCGGCAGCATGCATCTGAACCTACCGGCCACCGCCTCGCAAATCGTGCTCGAAAAAGGCTGGGCCGTATTACACCCCTTTTCCACCGTAATCCACGGCAGTCGCGCCGTCGACTACCTGCTGGTATATGCCCCCCGCGACAACGAGGATCTGAAAATCGTCTGGCTTATCGTGCAGGCGTCGTATGCTTTCGCGCGGGGTGCGTTGTAAAATTACGCGGGGATTCCCGTCGAGACCGAGACGGGCTGGTGAGAGAGTCCTACAAATTGGAATGCGCTGGCGAGCGTGGTTATAAAAATCAGGCGATTATTTATACGATCAATCTGCATCACCACTTAACGTCCGAACCAACCAATAGAAGCACTCTTTCCTCCCTATATAAAAACGGAGATAGGCCCCGAAGGCCTCGCCGAATAGCGGGTATCGGAGGTCTCCCGTAGCGGCTTGCTGTCCCCAATCTCACAGGATGTAAAATTGGAGGATAGCCCTCGGCAGCCGACCATCCCTGGTCGGCTAGAATGAGTGAAGAGATCCCCTCGATGCCCGCCCGCCACCGATTAGCGCTTCCCAGTTTTACTCCACCTCGTACCCATTCTCCGCCATAGCATCAGCAAAAAAATCAAACATATACTCCCCATCGCTCTTATCATCCGTCCTCCACCGCCCCACTGCATCCTCCCGCACGATAATTCGCCCCAACGGAAAACCCAAAAACGCCTCCAGATTCGCCAACGCCTGCTGCTGCTGCAAGACAAAATCCTCGAAACGCACCAACAGCCAGTCCTTCGGCTTCGGCGTCGCCTTCATCAACTCGTATTGGTATTTCCACGAAATCGCCCGCCGTTGCCGGATATTATCCGTCCACTCGTACTCGATGCCAAAATCGCTCAGATCGTCGGTTTTGTGCCCGCTGAGAATGCTATCGCGCGGGTCGCGGATCCAGTGGATATACTTGATGTCGGGGAACATGCGCACGATCCACGGGTAAATCAGCGTCGTCTCGGGCAACTTCCAACCCTTGTGCTCAGACCGATCGCCCGTGACATCGGCCAAGTACTCGCCGATCAAGTCTTCGAACTCCGGGTCGATATCCATATCGTGCAACACGGAGAAGTCCCACTCCAAGCCGCCCTTCCACTTGACGTATTTGGCCATGACCCGACAGGCATCGTAGAGCTTTTGTGGCGGCACTTTGTCGCCGGAGCGGTTGAGTGTATGGCCCATAAACACGCCGCTGGCATAGAGCGTGTGCGAGATGGCGCGCGTGCCCGAATGGCCGCGGCCGATAATGGTGATCAATGACATAACTGCTCCTAAAGACAAGACAAAACCTCAATCCCCTATTTAAACTCCATTTTCCACCACAAACCACACCAAACCCTGCGCCGGAATCTCCACCTGTAGCTCCACCTCATAAACCCGATCCAGTCGATATTCCCGCACCTCACCTTCCCCTTTGCGAATCAACGCCTTCTCGCACAACCCCGTATAATAAAGCGGCAACTTCCAAGCCCGCACGACCGCTTCGTCGAGCGGATTAAAAAAGAGCGCCAGCCCACACGTCGGCAATTGCGGATTGACATGCAAAACCCCATCGATATCCCGCCCGTCCGCACGTCTTAAGTGAATAATATCGGATTCGAGTATCGCCCGATAGCACTTGTAGAAGTCTACCCATTTTTTCACTACCGCCTTGGTCTCGTCGGTGTCGTAGAGCCGCGGCCCACGATAACAAGCCTGTACCCCGCAGCCAAAATTCTGCGCCAAATGCGCTTCATAGGCGTCCAGGTGCTCGGCCAAGGGCTCCAAAGCTGCCGCTTCGCCGCCACCGTGATACTCGACCAGCGGCACAAACATCCAGCCCATGCTCGGCGTCTTCTCCCACGTGCCGTCATAGACATTTTGCCGCGCCAAAAGAATTTGCCTGTCGCGTGGCAGCGACCAATTCACCTCGCGATAGCCCATGCCATTTTTGTTCGAGCCATTGAGGAAATACCAGTCGGGCACGTTGAGATAGATACCCTGCGCTCGGCACCAATGATAAAAGCGCGTAATGCGCTGCCACTGCCGCCACTGCGAATCGGCCAGTCCTGCATGCCGTGGGTGCGTGGTCGAGGCGCAGACATCACCCGGATACGAGCCGTCGTGTTCAAAAAGATCGAGACCGGACGCGGCGTAGAGCACTTCGACTTTGCGAAAGTAATCTTCGCCCCAATCGCTGCACAAACACGGCGACTGGCCAAAGATCGCACCGCCGGGCGCACCGGTCTCCGGGTTGATAGCGTCGTTTTCCACGTCGATACTGCGACTGGCCAATAGCGAATAACCGCCCAGCTCTACGCCCTTATCATGCGCGTAATCGGCCAGCGTCTTGAGCTCGGAGATATAGTCGGCATCCTCGCTCTCAGCATCAAAGCCGCTGCCAAAAGTCATAATCACCATCTCAAAGCCGACCTCGGCGCACTGGTCCACCGCCGCCCTGACCGACTCAGGATCAGCCTTGCGCACATGCATCAGGATCGGATTCTCCTGGGTCCAAGGAGCGAGCGTACGATACATCCGGCGCAGCGCCAAACCCCGACGTTCGCGATCGCTGCTGTCGGGCGCGAGTTCATAGGTGCGAAAACTCTCAAAGGTCTCGCCCGCCGCGATATCGACCTCGGGGCCCATCGGCAAACGACTCTCTAACAGACAGGGCGTGGCGTATTTGTAATTGACCTGCGTCGTATACTGCGGGTCTGTAACCCAATGCGTCGTCGCATTGGCGCTCTTGGGCGTCATGCCATGAAAAGCGAAGTCGCTCTCGACGTGCAGGTCCGGGTAAACCCACTCGGCCGGCGCATCCACCGAAACCTCGCCTTCGACCACCGCGAGGATCTCGCTGTTGAAGGTATTGAGACGCACGGCACTATTCCCGCCATTGCGCAGTTCCAACCATTTACCCAACAATGGCAAGCCGTCATAGAGCTCGTAGACGATCGCCGCCGCGAGATCTTGCGGACCACCAAAATTCAACGTCAAACGCACGCCCGGCGCCGGCCACGGCAAATCGGGACAGGGCCGCACTCGTTTCCACGCAAAGGGCGCCTGCGTCTTGCCAACGGCAAAGTCGACAAACTGAAAGGCCGCGGGATCGCTCGCAAAACCGTCGATCCACTCCCGGCGCAAATAGGCGTATTCTTCCTGGCCGACAAGCCCGCCGATATCATAAGATGCCCCGTCCACAACGACGCTCGCCTCGGGTTTAACCCCGCGCAAGATAGATGCGCCAGTGACGAGGTTGTCGAATCCGACGGTGGCGGCATTTGGTGTGACGCGGAAGGTGCGATTTAAGAGGCCATTGGTGAGGATGATTTCGGCTAGATGTTCACCAGCGTAGACGCCGGCTTTATAGGGCGAGGAGTCGAGCAGCCAGTCGGCCTCGTAGACCGATGCTTGGCTGAAAGGGGGTAATTTATTGCTCATGCCCTAAAGTTCGACAGTGCGATGGACCGGGGCAAACGGCGATATGGCCTAGTAGGTTCGACAGGCTATTTGCTATATTGCACATGCGATGTAACAAAGAACGTTGCAACTGTCTCACGCAAAACATAATCTCTTTTTTAAAAACCCCTCACTCAAGCGCAAACAAAAATGAAAAACTGCAGTAGCACTTCCAAGGAGCCCCACATGAAACAACAACAACTGCTACGCCATCTCCTCCCCCTACCGCAAGAAATCGCCATCGATAACCAGTTCGAACTCCACCCATCCGAAATCGGCCTCCACCTCACCTCCAACGCCGGCCCCATAGCCGAACAAGCCGCCACCGAACTACGCCAGCTCTTCATCGACAAAGCCAACTGCGCCCCAGAAGGCAACCGCTTCACCATCACCATAGGCATCCCCGACGACCAGGGCCAATTAGCCGATAACCCTGTCGACATCCACCGCCTGCAAAAACTGCCCGTCGCGCAAAATACCCCGCTCTCCCGACACCACGAGCAAGCCTATCTCATCCGCCCCATCGGCCAAGAGCAACTGCTCATCGCCGCCCTCAACGGCCGCGGCCTCTACTACGGCGCCCGCACCCTGCAACAACTGCTCGCCGCTACGCTCACACCCGAACGCGTAATCGTACCCCTAGCCCACATCACCGATTGGCCCGACTTCGACGAGCGCGGCCTGTGGAACTTCCCCGACGAAGCCGAGTGGATCCCCGAGCTCGCCGCGCTAAAACTCAACTACGGCAAAATGGCAGCGACACGCCTAGAGACGATCGAACGCGACAAAACAAACCAGGCCATTATCGAAAAGGAGCAGATGCTCGCAAGCCGCTGTCGCGCCTTCAACTACTCGCCCTATATCTTGCACCTAAATTTCCTGCACGACTGCGGCCTCTACCGCGCCTATCCCGAGTTGGCCGGCATCGGCGACGACGCGCTAACGGGCCGTTACTTCGCGCACAAAGAAGGTAACCAACACCGCGCGCCCTGCGCTTCGCAACCCGTATTGGTCGATATTCTTACCGAGTGGATGGAATCGATCGCCGAGCAAGACGGGCTCGATATCAGCTGTTGGCTCAGCGAACGGCCCGGCCAATGCGGCTGCACCGACTGTACCGCCACGGGCCAGTTCGCGCTCGAAGCCCGCGCCTTCGTACAAGCCTGGCGACGCGCCAAGCAAAACCACCCCGACCTCGAAATTCGCCTCTTCCTTTCCACCACCACCCTCGAACGCGACTGGCGGGTACTCGCCGAAACGCCGCCCGAAATCAAGATAGAACGCGCCTGCGCCATGGGGCTGGAACGCGTAGCGCACAAACCCCGCGACCTCTTCACCAACCCCCTCTACGACCACTACGCCGAAGAAGGCCACTGGATCGCCAGCTACGACGCGCCCATCGGCGTCAACGGCGATGTCGACACGCCGGATTTTAAAATACCCGAGCGCTCGGCGCAGCGCATCCGGGACTATGTCGGGCAATTGCACCGACGCGCTTACCAAGGCGCCTACGGCATGATCGCCTGGGGGACTTTCGCCCGCGAGATCAATGGTTTCAATATCGCCGCCCTAGCCGAGTGGTCGTGGAACAGCAACGGGCGCGACACCCGCGAGTTTGCCGCCGCCTGGGCCACACGCGAAGGTTTTGCCGATCCCGAGCGCGTCGCTGATTGGTCCGAGTTGCTCGGACCAATCGCCTTCGACGTTTTTGACTCGGACTTTCCCGTCTGTTATTCGCAGGATCAGGCGCTCGAAATGGTCCGCCGGCGTCAAAGGCCCTATCTCGGCGAGGGCATGTTTCGCTATTACGATACACCGGAAGCCTTTGACGTAAAAAAAGCCGCCTGTATGCAAGCCCTGGACCTCATACATGACTTACCTGCAGACTTCGCGCTGGAAACCACCGTGGTGCAGACCTATATCGACCTCGCCCACCGCATCTGGCAGGTCGCCGAATTGTTGGCAACAAGCATGCTAAACGACCCGGAGGACCAGACCAGCATGCGCGGATATCTCGCCGCACTACGCCAGGCTGGCGTAGCCAATATCGAAGCCATCCGCGCTTGGCGCGGCCACCTAGGTCCGGAGCCCTGGCACTACCGCGTGCACGACGCGCTCAAGAGCAGCGAGCGCTCCGTCAACGAAATCTGCCGCTTCGTCGAAGAGCGTTATCTCTTTTAGAAGATCGCGCCCGGTCTCGCGTCCGAGCCCTTGTTGAGCTACCTTCTGCCCCCATGCGCAAAGCACCTTTTCTCTATCTGTCCGCCTTTCTGATGGACGGCGGCTTGGCCCTGGCCAGTCTCTGCATTCCATTGCTCGCCATCCGCGTCGGCGGTACCTACGACGATCTCGGCGCGCTCAGGGCGACGCACTCGCTGACCTACGCGCTCGGCGCTTTCTGGCTCGGGCGGCTAGCCGACCGCATCGGCTATCAGCGCTCGATGGCCGCGTGCTGCCTGCTGCTAGTACCGGTCTTTGCCAGCTATTATTATGTTAGTGCGGTATGGCAGCTTTTTGGCTTGGCGCTATTGACCGGGATCGCCACCTGCGCGTTCTGGCCTTCGCTACAAGCTTGGCTTGCAGAGGGACAAAAAAGCGACGGCCTGCGACGGCGCATCGGCGGTTTCAATATGTCCTGGTCGCTGGGCATGGTCCTCGGGCCGGGCTTGGCCGGCGCGCTCTACGCGGCCTATGCCGGGCTCTCCTTCGCGCTGCTCGCCGCGTTATTCTTCGCCATGTTCGTCGGGGCCGCGTTATTGCAGGTCCGCGAGGATGGGCGCAAACAGGGCGACCCGACGGAGACGGCCTCGCTCGCCGCCGCGCGCATTTTCTTACCCGTGGCCTGGATCGCCAATTTCTCTACCTACTTCGCCATCGGCATCGTCCGCTCGCTTTTCCCCAAACTGGCCACCGACCTCGGAGTACAAACGGCACATCTGGGCTATCTGATGGCGCTTATCGGCCTGGCCCAACTCGTGACTTTCGCGCTGATCTCACGCACCGAGCGTTGGCAGTTCCGGCTTTGGCCGCTGGTAGCGGTACAATTCGCGGCGATGCTAGGACTCGGCGTATTGGCCTTCAGCGCTTCGCTCATCGCCTTTGCCGGTGGGCTTTTGTTATTGGGGGTACTGATCGGTTTTACCTATACCGCCAGCGGCTTTTATAGCCTGCATTCCATAGCACCCGGAGGCGGGCGCATCGGCATCCATGAAACCATCCTCGGCAGCGGCAACCTGTTCGGTCCTTTGGCGGGTGGTCTAGTCGGCGAATATATCGGCGCACGCACGCCCTATATGCTCGCCGCCGGCGTTATCGCCATAGCGCTAACCGCGCAGGCGATCTATCTGCGTCGGGCACAGGCATCATAGCGCACTTCTGTTACGGCCGCATTGGGCAAGACTGCGTACCCGCTGGCCTTCGTATTACAAACCAGTATCCCTCCATCGCGACCTAGTGCACCACCATCTGCTGCGCTTTGCTAAAGCACATTCGGCGTACCACATGCACCACAATGATCGAGCCGATCGCCGTAGAAGCTACTAACATTAGCATGACGATAATCTGATATTTGATCGAAGTCATCGGGTCGGCACCGGCCAGGATTTGCCCCGTCATCATGCCCGGCAGAGAAACCAGCCCCACCGTCATCAACGCATTGATCGAGGGAATCATCCCCGCGCGAATGCAGGCGCGCAGGATATCGGCGGTGGCTTCCTGATACGTGCCGCCCAACGACAGCGCCAGTTCGATCCGCGACCGCTCCCTGCGCAACTCGGTGAACATCCGCTCCAAGGCGATGGTAATCGCATTCATCGAATTGCCGGCGATCATGCCCCCGAGGGGAATAAAATACTGCGGACTATACCAGGGATCGACCTGAATGATAAAGGCGGTGACCACCACCGTCACCATCGTGTAGCTGGCCACCATCGAGACAAAGGTTGGCGCGAAAATGGCGACCTTTGTCTCTTTTACCCTACCCCGGACAGCATGGGCGGCCCAAAATACCATCCATACGAAAATTAATAATACCAGATAAGGATTACTGAGCTGGAAGACGAACTTGAGTACATAGCCGACTAGAAAAAGCTGCGCGAAGGTCCGTACTGTACCCCAGGCTAGATCCTTCTCCAAGCCCAGACGCAATACCGCCGAGCCAGTACCGGCCACCACCACGAAGAGGGCACAGAGCACCAATTGCAGCGGACTGATCTCAATAAGGCTCACGCCGCTGTCCCGTCTAAGCGCCGCTCGCGCAGGACATAGCGCTTGAGACGCGCCTTCTGCGGATTAAAGTCCAGGTGGGTTACCAGTACTATGCCGAGGCCGCGTTCCACATTAGCACGCTCTAGCCAAGCGTCGACCACCTCCTTCGAGTCGGTGTCCAAGGCCGAGGTCGGTTCGTCACAAAGCAGTATTTCAGGCTCGACGAGCAAGGTGCGAATCAGCGCCAACCGCTGTTGCTGGCCGACCGACAGTACCACGGCATCGTCGTCGAGCGCCACATCGTCTAGCAGCAAGTCGTCGAGCCAAGTCCGCAAGACCTCGTCGCCGGGCGACTGCTGGCCGCGCTGCGCTTTAAAACCGAAGGGATAGTGCAAGTTTTCGCGCACCGAGCCGGTGACCATCACCGGAGTCTGTTGCACAAAACCCATGCGCCGCCTGAGCTGGGTCACCTCATATTCGCCGACCGGGCGACCATCGATCAAAATCCGACCGGCGCTGGGCTCCTGCAAACGGTTGAGCACGCGCAATAGGCTCGATTTGCCGCAGCCAGATGGACCGTGGATCAACGCAAAGTCGCCCGCGTCGAGCATAAAGTCCAGATCCTGCAATAGCGGCGGCTTGTCACCGAAGCTCAATTCGATTTTCTGTAGTTCGATTTTCATGGGATATAACACGTAAATTCGCTCGTTCGCGGCAGCGACACAAACAGCGGCAAGGATTCGCGACCTGCATCGATCTCAGCAAACCAATAGCTACGGCAGCGCCAGTACTACCAATTCGGGGCCGCTGCGCCGATTACCCACCGGGACCGCAATATACTGCCGGCCAGCAACCATATAGGTCATCGGGCTGCCCGAGGCATTGCCCGGCAACGCAACCTGCCCGACCAGATCGCCGGTATCGAGGTCGAACGCCCGTAAATACGCCTCTTGCGATGTGCTAGCCGATCGGCGACGACGGCGCTCGGAAAACGAGTCTGGATCCTGAGAAGCAACCAATAACAAGGTCGACGTAGCCACCGCGAAACTACGATTAGCCCAACCCAAATCCGGTAGATCTAGGTCTCTAAGCGCCGGATGGTCCACCGGACCGCGCCCCACTGGGCTCATCCAGACATGCTCAGCCGTCTGCATATCGATAGCGGTAATCCGACCATAGGGCGGTTTCGTCAGCGGTAACCCCCTTGGACCGGCGAAAGGCTCAGAGGTCTCAGCTCTATACGACGAAAGAGCCAGCGGATTGTCATTGCGCTTAGCCCACACCAAAGCCGGCAGGGTGTGCGAAGGCACATAGAGCAAGCCTTTACCCGGATGAGCTGCCGCCCCCGACCAATCAGCCCCCCCAAGTAAACCCGGCACTAGGATGGTCCCCTGCTCAGAGGGCGGCGTATAGAGCGGCCCATGCCTAAAATTCACCACCAGCGCCTGCGCCGCTTGCCGCAGTTCGGACGTAAAGTCAATTAGATCGGCTTCGCTCAGGCCTTGCCGGTCAAAGGCCGCTGGTTTGCTGGGCATGGGTTGTGTCGTTGATGCTTTTTCGCTGGACAATGGCGACTGAGGCACTGGCTTTTCGACGATCGGCCAGATCGGCCCGCCGGTAACGCGGTCAAAGACATAACAGAAGGCCTGCTTCGTCACCTGCGCGACGATCTTGCGCGCACGACCGTCGATCTCAACGTCCATCAATACCGGCGCGGCTGGGATATCGTAATCCCAAAGCCCATGGTGAATTAGCTGATAATGCCAGACGCGTTCGCCGGTCTTCGCTTTCACGCAGACCAAACTCTCACCGAAGAGATTGTCGCCGGGCCGCTCACCGCCGTAGAAATCGTGGCTGGGCGTGCTGACCGGCAGGTAGACATAGCCCAATTCCTCGTCCGCGCTCATTGCCGCCCAGACATTGGCCGAACCCGAGGTCTTCCAGGCGTCGTTTTCCCAGGTCTCGTTGCCGTAATCGCCTTCCTGTGGAATCGTGCGAAACTCCCAGACCTTAGCGCCAGTGCGCGCATCAAAGCCCTGCACGTCACCCGGCGCCGTATATTCGGCCGGCGACCTAGAACGCCAATCGACGATCGCCGAACCGACGACCACCACCCCGCGGCAGACGATCGGCGGCGAGGTGATCCCGTAGTTGTCCCTGTCGATCGGCCGACGCAGCGCGCCCGCCACATCCACATAACCACCCGCCCCAAATGCCGGATCGGGCATACCTGTAGCTGTGTCGATTGCATAGAGGCGATCGGAGGCCGTGCCAAAAAAAATGCGCCTGTGTGCGCCGTCGCTCCAATAGGCGATACCACGTAAGTTGCCGATAAAATTACCGCCCGTCCGCCAGGACTCAGGATCAAAAGTCCACAACTCCTCACCCGTCACCGCGTCTACCGCGCAGAGAATCGCCAGCGGCGAGGCATAATAGAGCACTCCATCAACGACCAAGGGCGTACCGCGATTGGCGTCGAAGCGACGAGTAATGCGTCCGTCGGGAGGTGCGTAGCGCCAAGCGATGCTCAACCCGGCGAAATTATCTTTGTCAATCTGGGCTAGGGGGGCGTACTTGCTACTAGCGGCGTCAGCAGCATAATGCGTCCAGGACACGTCTTGGGCCTGTGCGTTCGTCGCCAAGGCAATAAACAGATACAGCAGTCGGTGCAAAAATTGGACTTTCGCCAAAGGGTAAGCCCTGTAATCTATGGGCTGGGCTTGTATTGTCTATGGTCTCCGACACCCCTGTCATGAGGAAAATACGACGACTAGCCTACCATAGGTTGTCCTCTCTTATTATTATGGGTAATGACATTATACGCGGTCGGCTCAAAATAACGCCTATCACCATTTACAGCAGGGAACCTCTATGATCATCCAACCCAAGATCCGCGGCTTTATCTGCACCACCGCCCATCCCGAAGGCTGCGCCCGGGCTGTCCAGGACCAGATCGACTGGGTTAAAGCCCAAGCCCCCTTTGGCGGCCCGACGAAAGTGCTCGTCATTGGCTCGTCCACCGGCTACGGCCTCGCCTCACGCATCGCCGGCAGCTTCGGTGCGGGCGCCTCTACTCTCGGCGTATTCTTCGAACGCCCGGCCGACAAAAAACGTACCGCGAGCGCCGGCTGGTACAATACCGTAGGCTTCGAAAATGCGGCCCGAGCCGCCGGCCACTACGCTAGAAGCATCAACGGCGACGCCTTCTCCGACGAGATCAAGGCACAAACCATCGCCGCTATCAAAGAAGATCTGCAACAAGTCGACCTCGTCGTCTACAGCCTAGCGTCCCCCCGCCGTACGCACCCCAAGACCGGCGAAAGCTTCAGCTCCGTACTCAAACCCATCGGCGATTCCTATTCTAGCAAAACCGTCAACGTGCAGACCGGCGAAGTCTCCGATATTTCAATCGAGACGGCCAGCGAAGAAGAAATTGCGCATACCACCGCCGTTATGGGCGGCGAAGACTGGGAGATGTGGATCCACGCGCTCGATGGAGCCGGCGTGCTCGCCGAAGGCGTGCGCACTGTTGCCTACACCTATATAGGCCCCGAACTAACCCACCCAGTCTACCGCGACGGCACCATCGGCCGAGCCAAAAACCACCTGGAACAGACCGGCCTGACCCTCAACGAATACCTGCAAAATAAAAACGGCAGCGCCCATGTCTCGACCAACAAGGCGATGGTAACCCAGTCGAGCGCCGCAATCCCCGTCGTGCCGCTCTATATCTCGCTGCTCTACAAGATTATGAAAGAAAAGAACTGCCACGAAAACTGCATCCAACAAATGTACCGCCTCTTCGCCGACCGCCTCTACACCGACGCCCCACCTGCCACCGACGACCAGGGCCGCATCCGCATCGACGACTGGGAAATGCGCGAAGACGTGCAAGCGGCCGTCGCCGCGCTATGGAGTAGTGTCAACACCGAGACCCTAGAAGCCGTATCCGATATCACGAGCTACCGCGAGGAATTTCTCGGGCTATTCGGCTTTGGTTTCGACGGGATCGACTACGATGTGGACGTGAGTCCGGATCGACCGCTATAACGGAAAACTGGGAACTACATGACACACTGAGACTGTCCGATCGCAAAAAAACCGCTGTCAACGTCCCCTTTAAAGGAGCGTTTGGCAGCGGTTCTTAGTTTAGAGAGACAGACGCTCCAAAATAGAAAAGTTGATATTGGCATGGCCTTTGCCCTCATCCGGCAAAAGGAGCTATTGTGCCCATAGCCAAAACCTCAACCTCCTTGCCCATACGTTATCTGAAAATAACATCTGTTGCCATGCTTTATTTTGCCATGGCCAAACTAGGGCAACTCCTGGCGCTGTCTGCAGGCAATATAACACCGGTGTGGATTGCCTCGGGGATCATCTTGGCGACCGTGTTGCTTCGCGGCCACTACATTTGGCCGGGTATCCTCTTGGGGGCCCTTCGCCCACAGTGGTGCGCATTGCGCTCTATCGCCGAGAGGCTGTCATAGGGCGGCTGAACCAACGGCAAAGCCTGCGGGCCGGTGTATGTGACTGGCCATCCTCGTCGCATCCATCGAGTCCGCATCTCGGTCGTTGGCCGCTTAATTTCACGGTAGTAATCGCCATCTGCGAGGGCACGTAGAGCGCACCCGAGCGGGGGTCGGCCGCACCGCCCGCCCAATCGACACCATCGCGACCGGAGAGAATTGTCGTTTCCCGTCCACCCTCTCGGCCTATGACGCAGTGCACGACTGGATCACCGCCAATGGCTACAATATTGCTGATTCCCCGCGCGAAATATGGCACGACGAAGACACCATAGAGATCGCCTGGCTCGTTCAATCAGGCGAATAAATGGCCCGTTATTTGCCCGTGGTTTTATACGCTTATAGGTTATAGACCCCGGCGACCAGTATGTTGTCGGAGTCTATATAAATCAGCAAATAAGGCCAAACCATGCCCGCGACACCTGCTACCGCCATACAACACATCTTCGCCGACAAACGCCCCTTCGCGCAATGCCACGCCTCAACATTAGTCCAGTTCGCCGATGACACTTTTTTAGCCGCGTGGTTTGGCGGTAGCAAAGAAAGTAACGCCGATGTCGGGATCTGGGGCGCCGATTACCAACAGGGACAGTGGTCGACTCCACGTCTACTGGCCAAAACGCGCGATGACGCGCACTGGAACCCCGTCCTGCACGTCGACGAAGACGGTCGCGTCTACCTATTCTTCAAGGTCGGCGTTACGATTCCCGATTGGGAAACCTGGCTGGTCGAATCGGATGACGGCGGCCAACACTGGACCGAGCCGCGCGAGTTGGTAGCGAGAGACCGAGGCGGGCGCGGACCAGTCAAAAACAAGATGATCATCCTTGGCGACGGCGCTTGGCTCGCCGGTGCGTCGTTAGAAAAAGATGGCTGGGATGTCTTTGTCGACCGCAGCGAAGACCGGGGTCAAACCTGGACGGCCAGCGATCTCGTCGCCCGCGATCCCGCTGTCTTTACCGGCCACGGTGCGATCCAACCCACGCTCTGGGAATCGGCGCCGGAACAGGTGCATATGCTCGTGCGCACCACCTGCGGGAAAATCGGCCGCAGCGATTCATCGGACGGCGGCCGCAGTTGGCCGCCGCTCTACACGACGGATTTGCCCAACAACAATAGCGGCCTCGACCTGGCACACCTCAACGATGGAACGCTGGCGCTGGTCTGTAACCCGGTAGGGAAAGGCCGCACGCCGATCTGCATTTTACTTTCGACCGACAATGGCCAAACCTGGCCGCGCCGCTTGGATATAGAGATCGACGAGGGAGAATATTCATATCCGGCGATCATAGACACCGAGACCGGCATGGCCATCACCTATACATGGAAACGCGAACGCATCGCCTTCTGGCAGGGATCAATTGAGCAAATACCCGATGGGCAAGGCTAAGGACAATGCATATACAACTGGCTGACAATCGCAAAAAGGCAGTCCTGCTATCGTTCAACAGCTTCTCTGAAGAAGCCTTCAATGAGACCTTGAGCGATTTCCAGGCCGAGCGCCTGTTGGACTTTTTTTGTCAAAGCGCTGGGCCTTCCGTCTACAATCAAGACATGCACAACAAACTCGAAGATCTCGATGCGAATTCTACGAGCCGGAAGAGCCGGTGTGAATAGCAAATTCAGCGCGGCACCCGCGCTAGGCGCGTTCTGTTCGGAGCGCAAACCGATTTAGTCGGCGAATAGATGGGCCATACCCATTTGGTTGCGGTGGTACAACAGCCCTCATCCGTCTTCTTTTTTGGCGTGAACAGCAGAAGCGTTTAAACTTACCAGGCGCGGATGCACATTATACGACGACTAACCGCAGACCTACAACAGGGCAAGAGGTAAAATGAGCGACTCCAGCCAAGGCGTCCTAAAAGAGATCAGCCACCCCGAAGACGAAGAGCAGTCCCGCTCCCTATTGGATCTTATCGAAATCTCCACGGTCGATCTCGAATTGGCGGCGTGGTTGGTCTCGCTCGTGTCGCGCGGGGCCTCGTATATCACCGGCTCAGGCCCCGGCGGCATCGGTAAAACCACCACCATGCATACATTGCTCAGCTTTGTGCCCGATGATCTAGCGTTTAAAATCGCCTTGCCTGACGCCGTAGCCGAGGTCGGCAAGGACCGTCACTGCGTCATCTCCACCGAGCTCAGCGACCACCCGCCGCCGACCTACCTTTGGGGCCAGGACGTGCGCGACTTCTTCGCGCATTCCGCCCAGGGCCACATACTAGTCGCCAACGTGCACGCCGACGACCTCGACGAGATCCATCGCCAGATGGTCGGCGAAAACCAGGTCCCCGAGGACCAGTTCCGTGCGATCAACTTGCTGATCTTTATCTGCCTCGAAGGCGGCAACCCGCCGGGTGAGCGCCGTATCAAAGACAATACGACCCGCCGCATCGTCAATAAGATCTTCTACACCGACGGCAGCAGCCCGCATCAGTCCGTCTACGACCCGACCAGTGGTCTGATGTCCGCTGCGCCGCGCGATGCCGAGCACGAGGCCCGCTGCCGCGCTTTTTTGAATGCAGGGCTCGCGAGTCCAGAGCGCTCCATCACCGGCGTACGCCGGCACTTTATCGAATGGAACGCATAACGCGGATCAGCCCGCGAATCCTTCTTCTTTGCGGTTAGCACGTCACCACACTTACGGGCCGGCCACACTTGAAGCGATGTGTAAATTGCGTTTTATTCGGAGGAAATACACTGCTAGGAAAGGTGCTCCATGACCAGCCAAATCATCAATGCTTTTAAGAGCAACCCCAGCCACGACGAATTGCGGGCGATGGACCGCGACCTGCGCTTCTATCCCAGCCAGGTAGAAAATCCCACGACCCTCTCAGCCGAGGATGTCGCAGCCTTTAACCGCGACGGCTATTTGAAGGGCATCCAGATCTGTGACGAGCCCGAGATCATCGGGCACCGGGCGTTTTTCGACGAGCAGTTGGCCAAGGCTGAGGCCGCCGGTCTCGGCAGCTTCACCCTCAGTTCCGGGCACCTCAAATACGCCAAAATTTACGACCTGATGCATCATCGTAAGATCATCGCCCGCGTCAGCGACCTGCTCGGACCCGAGATCATCGGCCTGGCCGCGCATTATTTTTGTAAGCTGCCCAATGACGGCACGACAGTCTCCTGGCACCAAGACGCCTCCTATTGGCCACTGACCCCCTCAAAAACGGTGACCGTGTGGCTGGCCATCGACGACGCCGATGTCGGCAATGGCTGCATGCGCTTCGTCTCCGGTTCGCACCATGCCGGCCAGCTCGAATTTCGCGCCAGCGAGGCTTCAGAAAATAACGTCCTCAACCAGACGGTCGAAGACGTCGAACAATACGGCAACCTCGTCGACGACGAGCTCAAGGCCGGCGAGATCTCGATCCACTCCGACCTCTTGCTGCACAGCTCGCATTACAACGAGTCGGACCGCCGCCGCTGCGGGCTGACGTTGCGCTACTGCACGCCCGATGTGCGGGCCGTGCCCGGTTTCAACGGGGAAAAGGAAGGCGTGCTGATCAACTGTAGCGACTCCAGCGGCCATTGGGGCCAC
>Ga0315339_1000962_pt1 | contig 28880 bp, 30 predicted proteins | sample ASW17metaG_FD_204514 | JGI IMG/M metagenome (GOLD analysis project Ga0315339, IMG submission 204514) | Ammonia-oxidizing marine archaeal communities from Pacific Ocean, United States - ASW #17 | ecosystem: Environmental > Aquatic > Marine > Oceanic | place: USA: California | collected 2016-12-05 | reverse complement strand
AGGTTCGCCACCGCTCGCTTCAGACGCCCGTTCTCCAGCTCAAGTTCCTTCAGCCGCCGAGCCTGATCCACCTTCATCCCACCGTACTCGTTGCGCCACCGATAGTACGTCTGTTCGCTGATCCCTACATCGCGGCTCACTTCCACGACGGTCTTTCCCGTCGCCAGCCCAACCTCCGCCTCCCGAAGCGCTGTGATGATCTGCTCCGGCGTGTGTCGTCTCCTTCCCATTCTTGCCTCCATATCCTGGCTCGCCAGCTCTCGGATCCTAACATCCGAGCTGGTCTCGGTTCAGGGGGGCACGTCAAGCCACAATATGGCTCCGTCCAGATCCCGGTGTGTTTCGCGGAATCCATGTCCAACCAGCACCTCCGTCAATTCATCTAGTGGGCCGGCATGATACTCCATACGAATCCTCTTGATGCGGGAGAGATCCATTGCAGTGGCCCCCATCAAGAATGGGTATTCAGCTCCTTCGCAATCACATTTGAGTAAGTCAACATCGCCGCCAACGCTTTCCATTATCCCAGACAGGGATATGGTGCTGACCAGGTCCTCCTCCGGTGAAGCGTCACGGCGGCGACTTTCGTTGTATGGACTCGCGGTCTTCGGAATACTCACGCTGTGCCCGCCTACATCGGAGACAGCTCTCCTGTCTGCCTCGACTGTGCCCTCAAGGCGGTTCCCGGAGATGTTCCGCTCGAGAACAGCATGACCCTCCGCACTCGGTTCAATCGCGATGATACTTCGGGCGCCAGCGTGGGCGGCGTACAAGCTAAAGACTCCGATGTTGGCTCCGACGTCCACGACCGTGGCATTTGGCTCGACAGTGCCATAATCCTTTTTTACGAAAACAACGAAGACTGTGATCGTGTCGTGTGGGTGCTCAGACAGGAGTACCTTTGGCCCGTTTCGGATCTGGATATACCCGTCTGGGGGAGCTGTTCTACGGATGTAGTGCCCAATCACCGTGCACGCCGAAATGCCGCGGGGGTCACGTCCACGCCTGTTTCCGTATCTAAGAACGCACTCCGGGAAACACCGAAGGGGTTCTTCCCCGTAGGCGGTAGTACAGCAGGGCACCCCACTCCCTGAGACCCAAAGCCACCGTACCAAGCGATCCGACTGGGTCAATCCCGACCGAAAGCATGGCCGGGCTCGCCCTGTAGTCAACGGGGTAGGGGGTGACCTCCCACCCCAGGGTTCGCCAGACGCCTACTGCGCGCGGCATGTGAAACGCGGACGTGACCAAAACCCACACTTCCGCATCCTCCGGGGCTACCAGCAACTGGCTATTGACGCCGTTCTGGTGGGTGTTGGCTGCTTCTTCTTCGAATTCGACCCGCTCGAGCGGAAGTCCCAACTCCCCGAAAAGCTTCTTCGCCGTTGTTGCCCCCAGGGTCTTTTCACCCGTTGAACTGGAAGGTCCATCGCTAACCACCAACCTCGCCAGTGGATAGCGGCGTGCCAACCCGACGAAAGCCACGAGTCTTTCCGCGCTATCTGACAGACTAGGTTGGTTTCTCCAAACAGTCATCTCACGATTTTCCGCGCCGCTCAGGACAATGATGCCGTCGACCCTCTCCGGCATCGACTGGGGTGCGGGGAACCGTTCCTCCAAGGGGAGCAAAATCCAGTCGTCGATCGGTATGCAAGCAACGAGAACGAAGGCTCCGCAGGTCCAGAGAAGGACCTGCCTTCCAAGTTGTTTGTGCTTTCCGTATAAGAGGCCCACTCCCCCACAAAGACTCACGAGGAACAGGTGCTCAAGGTTCAGAATGCCCCACGGGGCAAGAAGGAGGACCACCAGTAGGGCCCAAGCAGGTCGTCGCATCTCGGGTGGGTGCATCATCCAATGAGTCTTTGCTTTGCCACGATAACGTTCAAGGCGGTGACCCTACGTTCGGCGCCGTGGGTTCAACTCTCGTACGATGCGGAAAAATTCCTCTAGATCCCTGTCACCGCTAGCTCGGGCCACTCGGAGACGATCCCGTACGACCGAGAAGGCGAAAGCCAGGAGCCATCCCAAGGCTGTGGCCATCGCAGCGCGGCGAACGGTTCCTCTCCCATTCGGTTGCACGGCCTCAATGGGAGATTCGATGATGTTAATGAGAGGTGTTTGCCGTACCTCGGCGATTCGCGATTGCTCTAGTGAACTGGCGAGGGAGGTGAACACCTCTTGATGATGGGAGATCCTTCGCTGCAGTCGGCCCCTTTCCAAGTCCAACTGGGGAGAGATAAACTGTCTGTTCGAAGCGAGGAATTCCTGAAGGGCCTGTTCTGCTGCCGCCAGTTCTCCTTCGGTCGTGGCCAACCGCCCTTCGACGAAGATACGCTCCGCTGCCGCACCAGACTGGCGCGTCTCGATATTGAAGTCGTTCACTTCATCTAGTAAAGCCTGCGCCAGATCGAGGGCCAGTGATGGCCACGGAACCGTCACATCGACCGCCACAATGCCCGTTCGCAACTCATGCCGAATCGATGCCGCGCCCTTCAAAAACCGTACTGCTCTAGAGACCTGAAAGGCTTGATTGCCTTCGATCTCGAGTATCTCTGCGAGGGTCCCTTCCAGCACGCTGTCGCTAGCTTCGACCCGGTATTGACCTAACACTACCCTCCGGTGGATTTCGGGCGAGGCCAGCAGTTCTGCAAAGAACTCTGGGGACCATGATCCCGATCCCGACCCCACCGACAGCCCGAATTGCGCCGCCAATCCTGATAGTGCGGCCGGGTTGTCCTGTTGGCCGGGGATAAAGGAAGCTGTGCTGGTGTACGTTCGAGCTTGACCGAGTTGGAGGACTCCGGTCGCGACCCCGAGCAGCAGTCCTGGCAGCACGATTCTCCAGCGACTTCGCAAGATTAGGTTAATCAGAGCGAACACACTTGCTCCGGAAGGTGAGTGCGTCTCCTCATTCTGGTCAGGCATCAAGTATCTCCCACCTTTGCAAGGCCCTCGTTTCTAACGTGTAAAGCTGCCAGTGGAAGGAAGGCTGCGCCTGCCGCGCACAAAAAGAAGGGCCCCGACAAGAACCACGTTATCAGTGGAGCCAGACACGCGGCTACCGCGATGTTGATTACGATCCTGCCTAACTGGGGATCATGCCTCCAAATCGTTCGCAGCCGCCCAACATAGACTGGTAGCATGACAAGGGCCATCGCAGCTAGCCAAGGGAGACGTCGACCGATCTTGGCGTACCCGGACTCTGCTCCGGTCAGAATCGTGTAGGTCGAAACTCCATTGAGATTCTCGGCGACCACGGAGATGACCCCTCCGCCCGTCAGGGAGCCAAGGAGGTCCGCCCAGCGAATCGTGAAGTTCAGTAGAATGCTTGTCGGCGACAGGTTGTAAACAAATGCACCTGGAAACGACCACCAATACAGTGACATAAACAGAGTCAGTAGGCCTGTCAGCTTCAACATGCGCCAGCGGCGGTCGGCGGATCCAAAGATGAGGTAGCCAGACAGAAACACCAAGTATGCCAAGAACAGGAGCTTGGCCATGGCCAGCGTGAGCACGGCTGCGAGAAATCTGTCACTATGAGCAAGACGGCGCCCCTCCATCCTCGCTAGGTGAAGAGCCATGCCGAAGAGGACAACTATCGAGAGGAAGTTGTTCGCGAACATTATGCCTGCAGGGCGTAGCTGGAACGTGCCCCATCCGCTCCGGGGATTCGTCTGACCTAGGATGGGGACGAAGAGTTCATCGCCTGTCGGATTGTGGGTGTCTGTTCTCCACATGTGCACCCAGTCCCAGTCGGGCCCGCCCGTGAGTTGGACGACCATGAGGGGTGCCGAAAGAAACAGAAGGACAGCGAACTGACGGTTCAACATCTTCTGTCTCGTCCACACAACCACAGCACCAGCTGGTCCGTAAAGCAGGGCAAGACCAGCCGTGTAAGTGGAATCGATAATCGGTCCGGCCGTAACCAATCTAAGCGCCCGTGAGAATACGATGATGGCTAGTGCAGTGAGGCCCATCAGAGCCAGACGTGGGTGTGAATAAACGAGTTCCAGCGCGGCCAACATGGAAATCCATAGCAACACCTGCCCAACTCCCTGCGTCCATGTTTCACGTTGCTGAATGAGGGTTGTGCCGATGACCAGACACGGAAAGATCAGTTGGGCAGCGAGATCTGTGAGCCAGGGGTGCCGTGATTGGGATGAACTTTGTGTGCTCAAGCTCCTCCCCCCTCCTCGGCTAGCAACTTCCGACGGTCTCGGCGCAGAAAGACGTTGCCGGCTATCACCCATATTGCAGCGATTTGCCCCAGCGCAAAGTGGAGATCCTTCCTTTCTCCTCGCACAATCCCCCGTCCGAAATGCCCCGCGATACGGAGTCCGAGCGTCCAAAAATATAGCCAGACGGATAAGTCGTCATTGGATGTGACGAAGTGGAACAACCACAAGGTTTGGGTCCGCCCGTGATACATATGCAGAGAGGACCGGACCGCATAGTCCGACACATGAAAGTGATGCGCTCGAGCTTGAGCCGCTACGATCAGGGGAAACTCCTTCCCCACGGGATAGCTGAAGAGGAGGTCCTCCGCGATCGCCCATCGGGCCCGAATGTCTTCACGAGGGCGCTCGAGCAAGATCTCACTTCGCCAGACCGTTGCTCCTCCGGGTAGCCACTGCACTTTGATGTCACCCGTTGCGGGAAACAGAGCGCTTGTCATGCCTGACCGTAACACCTGACCCGGTGTCCGTGATCCAAGGCCCAACAGTTCGTGTAAGAGCGATGCCTTCTCCGGTGCACCATTTACAAGGTTGAAGGCAACTCCTGCCTTGTCCCACGGTGCTCGATTCCAACAGGAGACCATTTCCGAGAGACACTCCTCTTCGAGCACTATGTCGTCATCCAAGAGGGCAACCAGTCGATCCTGTTTGGAGAGCTTGGAGAGACCCAAGTTCCGCTGACGGAGCTGCCCAGGAGGATGGCATTGGTGGTACTCGATCGTAAGGCGGTTGGCGAACGCCTCTACCACTGGCCCAGCGTTGCTGGCTCCATCGACGATGACGACCCGCCCGGGTGGACTACTTTGGGTGGCCAGACTCTCCAGTAGATCGGCCAATTTGCCGGGTCTGTTCAACGTCGGCACCAGGACGGCAATATCAGTTGTGGTGAAGGGACGTTCAGGGCCGCCGCCATTTTCTGAAATTTCCGTGATCATGGTGTGGCCGTCCCTGAGGGTTGATCTCCCGAGACTCCAATGTCCAAGTGCTCGATTCCACGAGACAGTTGTGGAGCCAGGGGTGTCTCAAGATCTCCGAAGACGCTGGAGGTGATCTCAGGCCAGTGACCTCTCTTCTCTGTTGACGTGGGTCCTGAACTGAATACGTCATCCAGTGCGGTACGCAGCTCGATCGCATCCCGCACCGTGAAAAGCCCGCGCTCGTAGCTTTCCAATGAGGTGCCGGCAAAGGTTGCCGCGTCTTGGAACACGAGAGGCATCACGCCGAGCGCCATGGCGTCGAAGGCGATCCAGGAACCAATGCAGAGAAGCGCGTCGGATGCGGCAATATACTCGTAGATGTCTGCTCCAGCTGGGACGATCGAGGCCTGGCCGGGGGCCATGTCAGCTAGAGCAGCGGTCAACGCCTTGTCCTCCCCGAGCTGGTTGGGATGGGTCTTGATCTGGAGCCGCATTCCGGTTCCTGCACAAGCTCCCGCCAAGGCGCAGAACAACCCCTCCGTCTCCGCTTCCAGCAGGGCGAGGGCCACCAGGAGTATGGGTTCGTCAAGCTGTAATCCCAGACGTCCACGAGTGTCTTTCCGGGGTTCTCGAGTGCTTAGCCTAGTCAGGAGTGGCCCGTGTCGTTGAGGTCCGCAAGTAGAGATGCGTTCTTCCGGAAATCCATCCCCGGTGAGTATTCCCGCTCCGCCCGAACCGCAGACAAGTACGCTGTCCGGAAGCGGACGGTCGAGCCTCGCATGGGCCGCCTCCCCCTTCCCCGACAGTTCGCCGTGCGTGAAGCGCATCGGGAGGAAGTTGTCCACGATAGGCGAGTGGAGAAAGCCCACCGTTTGCACACACCCTGATGCTCCGAGATGGAGGGAATTTTCGTCTGTTTGAAACTCCAATCGATGGACGATCGCCTGGGGGCTCGTTTCCTCTGCGAACTTGCGGATTGCTCCACTCAAGAGGAAGGCGCCGAACATGCTCGATCCGGTAAGCGATCGAGCAAGGTCGTTTGCGATCAAGGGGCCCACCTGGCACCCGAGCAAATCGAACTCGAGATGACGACGCATGTGGCGCTGGAATCGGACCGTTCGCCCGAACAACCTCGGCGAAAGAATCCGCAACCCGTCAAATACGCTTAGATAGCGCTGAAGCGGGACTAGCCTCCTCGTGCGGATCAAGTCGGCCATCCCGCGTCGCTTGCTCCATATCTTGAGCGGCCAAACGAGCCAGGTGAGATACTGGTTGGAAGGGTGCGGCAACTGAGAAAAAAAACGCTCCTGCGCAGTTAACTCGGCTGGGCGTAGCCACCAGTAGGGATACATCGTGAAGAAGAACAAGCCCCCGTTCAACGCTCTTGGCCAGGGCCAACGTGTAAGCGCAAGGATAATCTTCACGCCGAGAAAGTTGGCAAGTGTCACGCCTACGTGGACCCAGTGTCTAAGCAGCGGGAAAGTATCCCACCATCGCTTGGGTTTGCGATCCCGGGTCGGTAGTACTCGAAGTGTGGGAGGTTCTGTTGCGGATCGGATTGCCGCTCTTACGGGAGCCTCCGCTACCTGCAACCAGACTTCATCGTAGGCGGTTGTCTCCATCACCAGCCGTACCATGGCCACTCGGTACAACTGTCCCACGAGCGGATCACGAAGGGGATTCTTCTCTGACGTTTGGAGCCACCACCAGTGATTCCCCTCTGTGGCCTGCAGCATTTCGGCGAGTGTTGCCCCGCCTAGGTCCATGTAAGGAAGATCACGAGTGGAGTCGAGGACAAACTCCTTGACCAAGGACCGGGCAGTATCCGGTATGTCTCTGGTGCCTACGACCTCCCAGTTGGGCAGGCCTTTGAGATCGTTGGCAGAACGCTGTTGGAAGGAGGCGGGGCTTATGCCCAGAGGGAGCAGATGCCAAGAGTCTCTGGGCAGCGATTCCGAGTACGCTGACTTTACCCAGGCGAGATCATATGAGTCGCAGACAAGAAGCCGTTTCACCGTGTGTCAGAGCCCGGCTCGAGCGAGCCACCGAGAGACCCGTCCGTATTTCAAATCTCTCCTCACTTGGGCGGGGTTCTCTCCCGGGACATGGTACCGGGGTATCGCGCTACGACGGGTCTGGGAATCGAGAAGGCCGGGATGTGTCGTGAAGCTCCATCGATACACATCCCGGGCGAGAGACTCCGTCCCGCGATCCGCAAATCCGTGGGGATACGCGCAGGCTGTAATCGGGTAGCCGAACGTGTCGGAGAGAATCTCTTGCGACTTTTGCAATTGCCGTAACTGTTCACCGTCCGAGAGCCAAGTCAGCGGTTGGTGGGTGAGCATATGAGAGCCGATCTCGAGCACGCCCTCAGAGACAGCGGCCTTCAATTCGTTCCAACTTGCTGTCTCCCAGAAATGCCGGTCGCGTACGTTGGACTGGCCTATCCACGGCTCGCCATCAATCAGTACATGCTCTTTGCCAAGCGCAAGTGGTGGAAACCGGATCTTGAATAAGAACTTCCACAACTCCGAGAACGCTCTCTCCGCGCTCGCCCTGGAGTCGATATGTGACTCGAATCGTTGACCTCCAATCGTCACTACGAGATGGAGCGGACGACCCTCCCACACTCTTCGTTCCAGTCCGAAGATCTCAGGGGTACGCCCGGTGTCGGTCCACTCCGTGGTCACGAACACAACGGCCGAAGCCCCGTGAGCTCTCAGGACCGGCGTAGCCAGATCTACGACCGAAGCGAGTCCGTCATCAAAGGTCAGGAGTAGCGGCGGACGACCCGACCATTCGCCCGAGATCACTCGGTCAAGATCTTCAAGGCGGATCAGGTCGTAACGGCTGGCGCACCAGTCTATGAGCGTCGAGAAGTCGTCATGGCGCAGAAGGCACGTGCGCCCTCCGCTAAAGAGAGCGTACTCTGGCACGGGATCGGCCAGCCCATGGAACATCAGTACCGGCATCCCACTTCGGCTGTCCCCAAACACTACCCGATTCCTCCATAGCCGTCTTCATCATTGCAGAAGATCTGGAGCTCCACGTCAGCCTCCATCTGCTTCCCACAATCACCTCTCTTCATGACCAACCGTTGATGCCACGGCGGTGATTATGGTGCGCTCGAGTTCTACGATCGCCTGAATCTCGTCGAAGACCAGTTCTCCGACCGGGGAATGAGCTTGGTGGGGCTTGTCCCAGTTTGGAGCGAGTTCTTCGCAGTCGAATTCAAATGGACTCAGGCCGATCCTTTCGGCGGCGCTTCCTAGGGCATTCTGCGCGGAGGTTTCACTCTCGTGGAGTTGATGAAGCCAAACTTCGGTGTAGCGCCCTTGCGCGTACGCTTCCAAATCGTAACGAGCGATCAAGTTGACGAGATGCCAATGGAGGCCTACGCGCGGATCATCAATGCGGAGCTTTGTGCCGCTCCCGTCGTGCGTCCATTTGTGAATGGCTCGTTCGGCAAAGTTTCCGAACCGTCGGCTGACCAGAATGAACCGCGCCCGAGGCAGGATGTCTGCAATTAGCCCGATGCGCAGCATGTTAAAGTGGTCCTTCAGTAGCGGTCGTCGGTCGCTTCGTCGCAAACTCTCGATATCCCAGGCGAGCTGGAATCGCTCCCGATCGCTGTTTGCCTGTGAGCGATACACCTCACTCAGATACTCAGGTAGAGCCCATAACGGACGTTGCTGGCGCACCTCTTGTTGGCTGTAATCAGGTCTCAGGGTTTTCCAGACGTGCATCGACTCGGCGAAGCCTATCGCGTGCCCCGCGGCATCACTCCTCGACACCGGTCTGCTCTCGTACAAACCCTCTAGATCAGGATGTTGCGAGAAGATCGAACTCACCACAGAGGTCCCGCTTCGGTTTGCTCCTATGATGAACACAGGGGCCAAGTCCTCACGGAGGCGAGCCAAGGAGACCCCTCTCCGACGTCCCAAATTTGCCACGCGCCCAAGGGCGGCCTTTAGACGGATCAGCCTGACGCGAAGTTGGGTGCCCAACAATGCCACTTTCAGAAGGAGGCTTGGATTGCGAGCTCTTTCATCCCGTCATCTTTCTCTAGGCGAACCAGCACCTCTGCGCTCACCGCGAGATCAGATTCCATAACCGGCGGATAACGCGTCGTCATAGAACATCTTTACGGTTTCCAGCGAGAATTCGGCTAGGTCCTTGCCGACCAGCTCCAGTTTGTTGAGGACCGAGTTCGTAACAGTGATGACGTGGCAACCCATGGCGTCAGCCTGAAAGATATTGAACAACTCCCTCGGACTGGCCCATATCAATTCTGCTGCGGGGTTCTCGTTCACCAATTCGACCGCCTTCGCCATAAGAGGAACGGGGTCTCTCCCGGTATCGGCGATCCTTCCGGCAAAAACGGACACATAGCTTGCCACGGACGGGTCCAGTCGGTTGGTTATGGCCTCGACCTGTTGGAGAGTCATCACAGCGGTCACGTTGACCTTCACCCCGTTCTTGCTCAACCGCTCCACCAGCTCGAGGGCGGGGTCGCCACGGGTGTTGGTGACCGGGATCTTCACGAAAACGTTGGAGCCCCATCCGGCAATCTCATGAGCTTGTCGCTCCATCTCGTCGAAGTCATCAGAGAACACCTCAAACGATATCGGCTTTTCCTGAATGTGGTCCAGGATATCGAGTGCAAAAGCCCGATAGTCCGAGATGCCTTCCTGCCGCATGAGGGTCGGATTCGTGGTCAGTCCCTTTATGTATGGCTTCTGGGCCATCTCCAACATCCCTGCCTTGGCTGCTCCGTCGGCGAAAATCTTGACATTAAGCTCGGCAACTGTTTTCGGGTCACTCGTCATGTCGTCATCCCGGTGGGGGACGTTCTTCCTTGTCTGCGGCTACTCAACACTCGATTCCCACTTGTTGGACATAATCTGGAGCCTCGGGTCGGAAACTAACAGATGCCAGACGAGCGCTTGGAACGATTCAGTATGGGGCGTGACCATTGCTGGGTTCACTGTGGGTACGACCACACAGGCCTCAGCTACCGTCGCAGTGTAGCCACCATCACGGCCCACGACTCCTATAACCGATGCTCCAACCTCTGTGGCAAGTGACACCGCTCGCACAATGTTGGGACTGATATTCCGCGCGGCATCACCTCCTCCGACCGAGAAGACGAACAACATATCAACGTCGCTCAATCGGCTCACTTTGAGCCATGCTTCGTAGGTCGTTTCCCAGCCCTCGTCGTTCGTCCGAGCGGTGAGTTCACTCACATTGTCGCTCGGTGAGTAGGCTTCTATGCCCGCGATCTTCCGGAAATCGTTAACTGCGTGACCGGCATGACCAGCTCCGCCGCCAACGCCCACCAGGAAAAGGCGACCACCGTTCGCCCTGAGTTGTACGAGGAGGACGGTCATCTTCTCGATCTCGTTGCGGTCGATGAGATCAATGACGGCTTTAGCCTCTGCGAGATACCGATCTGCAAATAATTCGTCTTCGTTCATTTGATTTGCGGCCTACATTGGTCAACTGTGAATGGTTCCCCCCCAGTCAGCGGTCTGGGGCCGTCGTTCCGCGTGTGCAGTCTACGAAATCCGCCTCTCGGGGTTCACGGAGTCACTCAGAAAATCGAGGGCGTTCTCGACGCACTGCGTTTCCATTGCGGACCTTGTCTCCAAGGTGCCGGTTGCCGAGTGTGGCGTGAGGATCACCTGATCAAAGTCGCACAGCGGCCCAGCATAGGGCTCCTCGCCGTATACATCAAGCCCCGCGCCGGCCAGGTGCCTCGCCTCCAGCACGTCCACCAGGGCGGTCTCATCGACCATCTCTCCTCTTGCGAGATTCACAAGCACAGAGCCCGGTTTCATCGACCTGAGTTCAGCAGCCCCGATCAGTACTTTCTCGGCGCCCCCACTGGCGGCGTGTAACGAAACGATGTCGGAGCGAACGAGGAGTTCCTGCTTCCCAACGAGCTCAACTCCGAGACGCTTAGCCTCCTCCGAATCCCCGTACGGATCGTGTGCTATGACCCTGCAACCGAAGACCCTACACAGCTCGGCTACCCGACGACCTATGCGTCCCAGCCCGATCAATCCGACGGTCCGCCCGCTCAGCAGATGTGAACTCAGCCTCTCCCATCGGCGGGCGGCCATCGAATTGGCCTGAGGTCGGAGGTTTCTGCTCAATGCAAGAAACATGGCCAAGGCCAGTTCTGCGACTGCTTGCGTTGGGACTGCCGGAGTGTTCGTGACGACGATCCCACGGTCACGAGTCATCGGTAGGTCGATGGCGTCGACGCCGACGCCGCAACGCGAGATGCACCTCAGAGCGGGCAACTGGGTGAGGGTCTGGGCATCGTAGGGCTCGACACCGGCTACTATGACGGTGGCGTCTGATCCCAACCGGATGAGCTCGGGAGGCGTGATCCGTTTCCCCGTTTCATGGAGGCGAAACGGATATCCGGACTCTTCCAGCATCGACAGCGGTCGCTTGTCAACGGCGGCAAATGTGGACAGCGAAACGAGAATCAGTTCACTCAAGCCAGGTACCTCTCAAATTCATTCATAAGCTGGTTCATGTCTGGAAAACGCTGGGGGAGCGGTTCGTCAAAGGAGAGTCCACTGTCCCTGGCCAGGAATCGAACTCCTGTGTCCAAAGCCGCTCTCTGATCTCCCGCAGAATCCCCTATCAGCATTGCTTCTTCGGGAATGACCTGTTCTCGGTCCAAGACGTCAAGGATGGCTTTGGACTTGATCCACGGTGGACAGCCGTACACACCACGAAACCACCGGTCGAGCTCACGGTGCTGTAGGATTTCAGCGAGTTCTTCGGCCGGCGTAACCGATGCGAGATACACAGGGAGGCTTTGAGTTACCGTCTGAAGGAACGAAGCGGCCCCCGGTACGAGTGGGACGCCCCGCATCCGCTCGAACACCAATCTTGAGAATGTTGCAGCTAGGTGGGCTCGCAGCTCTTGATCGTCAGGCCTATCCATCAACTTCAGCAAATGATCGAATTTCTTGAAGCGGGTTATCGAGACATTGTCACGATGAAAGGCCATCATAGCCTCAGTGTGTTCTGGAAATTGGCTGAACACTCGCTCGAAGGCCTCGGTCTTCACGTCGTTCGATTCTAAGATCACGCCGTCAAAATCTAGAATGAGGACCCGTAGTCTAGGCAGCATATCAAGTGAGGGTGTCATTCATCCCGCACCGCCCCATAAAGCGCCCGGGCGCTGTCTCCCAGGAAGAGGATATCTGTACCCAGGGCAATGAAGCGGTACCCCTCCGCGACAGCGTCTGCGCAGTCCGTGCTTGCAGTGTCCGGGTGAACTAGATGCACCCCGGCGACCAATTGATGGTCCAGTGTTGCGGCGAGCACTCTCTTCTTGCTGGCCACCACATCAGGGTGATCCAACTGTCCTGGAACCCCGAGGGACATGGATAAGTCGTAGGGCCCAATGAAGGTGCCATCGATGCCGGGAACAGACAGGATCTCCTCGATGTTCGCGACCGCGTCCTTGTGTTCGATCTGCACAATCAATAGCGAATCGTCGTTGGCATGTGTGACATACTCTTCGAAGTCTTCCCCATATCCCTGAGCACGCGCCAGACCGACGCCACGGGATCCCAGCGGTGGGTATTTCACCATCTCAACCGCCTGTACTGCCTCCGCTCTGGTATTCACCATGGGCACCAGGACGCCGGCGGCCCCCGAGTCGAGCACGGCCTTGGCCTGGATCGGGTCGATTCCTGCCAAGCGCACAAGGGGTACTGAACCGCGGTTCTCGATCGCGATCAACAAACCCACCACCTCGGACACATCAATGGCCGTGTGCTCCGTTTCGACGACGACGAAGTCGTATCCGGCCATCGCAAGGATCTCGGCGATCGAGGGATGCGACATCGACATCCATGTGCCGATCACTGGCTCCCCTCTGCGAAGCGTGTCCTTTATTTTTCGAGCGAGCATCAGTGGATCCGGCGCGCTACGACGCGCGCGAAAGAGGTGAGGCGGCGAGATTGCAGGTACTCGATGAGCCGACGTTGCTCGCCGACATCGGTATGCTCGACCAGCGCACGCAGCGCCCGAGGCCATTCGGCTTCCGGCGTGCTGGACATTGTTCGGCGAATGATTTCCACATCGAACATTCCGGGCGTGCTGAGTTCAAGCAACGCCCAGGATCGATCATCGAACAACCTCTGCAAGCCCTCGATCGTGGGCAAGTTCAACTTGTCCGGGGGCAGAATGCTCGGCGAACGATCCCAAAGCGACTGAATCTCGAATCCACTCGCTACCGGAACCGTAGCCAGGAGCACACCGTCCGGTACCAGCGCATCACGTGCGGCACGCACAAGAGCGGGCAGGTTAGCCGCACGGTCAAGGGCGTCGACAGCCGTAACGACATGCATCGGTCCCCATCCGGTCAATCCCGCTACGGGAGTGGGCTGTGCGAGTACACGTTCCTGTGAACTATCTTCGATATCTGCCGTTGGCCCCGCGACCCACGCTTCGAGTGCAGGAGACTCTTCCAAAACAGCGTCCACCAAGGGTCGGCCGTTGGTGCTCACGTCCAACAACCGCGTTGCGCTCGGCACGTATTCGGCGATGCTATCCATCACCCATCGTGCTCTAGGGAGCACGATCTTGTCGCGCCGCATATCGCGGCTGGCAACGAGCAATCGATCACGCCAAAAGCGCGCCGGGAGTGAGTCGCGGTACCAGGCGCTGAGTGAATCTTCATCCGGGCGTTGTGGTGCATAAAGCGTCTGGCAGGACGGACACTCCACGTACGGGATGCCCACACGTTCGAAGGCGGTTTCCTTGGCCTCCTCGGCACAGCAAGGGCAGGAAACGGATAGCCAACCCGACCGGTCCGACCACCGGTCACGAATCTCTGAAGCTACAAGCTGTCGCCATTCTGAGACCTCGGATTGAGGCTTGATCTCAAGTTCGTCGACTTCCTGAACGGAGACGATAGTCTTCATTGTTGGGGCGCCTTCGTTGTGTATCGTGTCGTAATGGGCGCCTGGTAAACCTGGTCTACGATTTCCATGGCCTTCAGGGCGTCATACGAGTTGCCGTACTCGACAGGCTTTCGCTGTTGGATACACTCCACGAAATGTGCCACCTCAAGGTCCCAGGAGGGGTCGACATCGTAGTAGGTGGTCTCTTCCCGCGGATTCCCCATAGCTACACGCTCCCCACGGGCCGGCCGGCGCCCCACCAAGAGCGTCTCGCGACCATAACTTCCGGTTTTCGACAAGAGGCCGCTGATGGTCACGTACCCTTTTTCGCACCCGATCTCGATCCGGAATGTGTGCTTCCAACTGGTCGCTGTAGAGTGGAGTTGAGCCAACTGTCCCCGAGGAGTTCGTAACATGACCATCGCATTGTCCTCGACAGGCACTTCGAAGAGCGTGGTGCCACGAAGCCCCACAACCTCCTCGAAATCACCCACGAAGAAACGAAAGAGGTCTAACATATGAAGTCCCTGGTCGAGGAGAATGCCACCGCCAGACGTCTCCGGGTCATTTCGCCAGGATTTGTGGTAGTCATAGCCTCCATCCTTCCCGTAGACGCCGCGCAGGGTGAGGATCTGTCCTAGAGACCCGGAATCGATAAGCGCCTTGGCATCCGTGATGCCGGGGTGGTGCCGATGGTTGAACCCGAACACGAGCACACGACCAGGATTCGCAGCCTCGGCAGCACGGATCCGTTTGACGTCCGTGAGATTCCTCCCCGGGGGCTTCTCGCAAAACACATGTTGTCCCAACTCCAGGGCCGCGGTCGCTATCTCCGGAATCAGGGAATTCGGTGTGCATACGAAGACCGCGTCGAGGTCCGCTGCGAGCAGGTCTTGCCATCGATCAAAAATTGGCACGCCCATTGCCTCGACCTCATCAGAACGCGCTGGGTCGCAAAGGCCGGCCAGGATGAGGTCATCGTGGGCCTTCACGTTCCGGTGCCGAATCTCTCCCATGTAGCCGTATCCGACGATGCCAGCGCGGATGCGCTGACTCATGACGTGTATCCGGCCTGCATCGTGCGCTCGAGCAGGTCCCTTTGCACCGGGTCATCCCGAAATGCCTGCTCCACCACGGCGACGTCATCGGGCCGGTCAACGCCCAACGTCACGTAATCCAAGACGATTCCAAGGATACGCCTGCTATGTTCGAGCACGCGGAGCATATCCACCGACTCGGCCTTTTCCAAAGGGGTCTCAGGGATGCTTGTGTACTGATGGAGGAAAGACACACGAAAGGCGATGATTCCGGTCTGGCGATACACGGGCACGTCGAGGCGTTCACGAAAATGGGGTACGGGGGCACGAGTAAGGAACATTACGTTGCCGCTCTGATCACAAACGGCCTTGACGATGTCCGGATTGGTGTGATCGGCGTGGCTCTCGAGGGGGGAGAGAAGATTGACGCAGTCGAGCGTGGGGTCCTCGACAAGTGGTCGGGTCACTTGCCGAAGGGCGGCGGGAATGAGCAGCGGCTCGTCACCCTGTACAATCGCGACGATTTCCCCGGGCAACCCGAGCATTGCTTCCTGCACTCGGTCGGTACACCGTTGGTGGGTGTCCTTGGTCATCACCGCCGTTCCTCCCTCGGCCTCGACTGCTTCCTGAATCGCTGCGTCACATGTCGCCACGACGACATGGTCGATTCCCTCTGCGAGTAGCGCCCGCCGGCGTACGTGTTCGACCATCGGCAGACCAGCGATGGCGGCGAGTGGCTTACCCGGGTAGCGCGACGAGGCCATTCGAGCCGGAATCACTGCAGTAATGATCGGTGAGGAAGTGGTCATTGGGGCAGGACGCCGCAATCAACGTTGATGCATTGCCCGGTAATTGCTCCGGCCGCGGGGGAGGCCAGGAAGACGCAAGTGGCGGCTACTTGATCGTCTGTCGGCAAGACACCAAGGGCCGTCTGGTTTTTCGCGAAATCTTGCAGATAGTCAGTAATATCGAGTCCTCCGGTTGGCGATCGGCTCTCGCTGAGAGCCTCGTCAAGCCCCGGTGTCCTCACGTAAACCGGGCATACTGCGTTCACACGAATCTGATCTGCGCCCAATTCCTTCGCGAGTGCCTGGGTGAGGGCATTTACACCGAATTTCGTCGCACAATAGACCGCGTTGTTTGCGCTTCCCCGTTTGCCGGCCAGGCTCGAGACATTGACAATCGTACCGCCGTCCGGAAGATGCAGAGCGGCGGCCTGGCTAGCGAACAAAACACTCTTCAGGTTTGTATCAACCATGTCGTGCCAGAACGCCTCATCGATTTCGCCCAACGGGCGCCAGGCCGACAACCCGGCGTTGTTGATCAAGGTGTGGAGCGCCCCAGTCCATTCGATGGCGAGGTCCGCTGCTGCGGTCAGTTCAGCGGGGCGCCGGACGTCGGTTTCCACGAAGCGAGCGCGGGAGCCCAAAGACTCCGCAAGGCCACTATCGCTTCGGCTTGCTATGAGGACGTGATCGCCCTCGGCGTGAAAGGCTCGGGTGATAGCCGCGCCGATCCCCCGAGACCCGCCAGTGATGAGAACTGTTCTTGTCATGTCAGCCAAGGTGCCCAGGTCGCAAGGAGCTTCATGTCAGATCGTCATCGCCGTGAAACCGCCGTCGACAGCAATCTCGGCGCCGGTGACGAAGCTTGCCGCATCCGAGAACAGCCACATCACGGCACCGAGGAGTTCAGGTGGTGTCCCATACCTCTTCATGCCTGTATGTCCCAAGATGGAAGCCTCGCGCTCCGCGGTAATGAAGTGTTTCATCGACCATTCCGTGGGGAAGAACCCAGGCCTCAAGGCGTTGACCCGCACCCCGGTGGTGCCCAATTCCCGCGCGAGGTTCTGTGTCAGATTCTTGACGCCGGCCTTGGCCACCGAATAGGCGAACGCCTTCGACAGTGGAGGACCGGAAGACGCAGAACTGATGTTGATGATCGACCCCTCCCCTTGATCGACCAAGTGCTTACCGAACACTTGGCAGCTGAGCAGGGTACCGGTGAGTTGCACTGCGAGTACCTCATTCCACTCATCGACCGTGATTTCAAAGAATGGAGTCGGTGCATTCAGTCCGGCCCCGTTCAGAACACAGTCCAATCGACCAAAGGCGTCCAGCGTATCGGTGAGTGCTCTCTCGAAATGCGATCGTTCTCGCACGTCTACGGCCAGCGCCAGCGCCTCGCCGCCCGCCTTTCGCACTTCCTCGGCCGTCTCTTGGGCGGCTTCGATATTCGCGTCGAGGCATACGACGCGGACTCCCGCCAGTCCCAGCCCGCGGCACATCTCGCCAACGAGGAAGCCGCCGGCTCCCGTGAGAGCAGCGACTTTGCCGGATAGATTGAACTGCTCAGCCAGAAATTCGGACATTTATCTTTAGGCTCTGAATCGGTGTGCTGTAAGGTGATCTAAATGTAGTGATAGAGGCGATGACAGTTCGGTCACGTCTATGGCTTGATGGCCACGGCGCGGAGCCACCATGCTGCGTCTCGGTGCTCAATGTGGGCCTGGAAAGGGCGCACAGCTGCTCGTTCCAGTGGCTTGTCTACCATCTCGAGGCTACGCGTGGAGCCAAAGGGTGCCACGATACCCGTGGCGAGCAGCCGGCCGCGGAGCGAGTTCCAAGCCCGGCGGAGCAGACTCCGGTCACGCAAGGAATAGATCGTTTGACCGTGATAACTCAACTGTATGCAGGTGAACCCGGCTCCCTTCAGAAGCATCTCCATCGGGGATTTGTCAAAGAAAAGCAAATGAGGTTCATCTTGCTCCTTGTGCTCCCAATCCCGGCACGGTACCTCGATAAAGATCACTCCACCTGGGCGCAGGCGCGCCGTCATGGCCGCGAGAAATCCGACTGGATCAGTCACGTGCTCCAAGACGTGAGACATCACGACAAGGTCGAAAGTCGTTCCTTCGGCTAGGTCCCCGAGGTCTTTGATGGCATGGACTCCCAAGGTGGCGAGCCTAGTATGACACGCTGTGTCGGACTCGATGGCATGATACGCCGTTGACGGGTTCTCCGTCAGCCATTTCTCCGCAAATTCCGCACCACCTGGACCCACCTCGAACACCGAGGCCACAGCGAGTTGTTGCTCCTGCAAGTACATCTCTACATGAGCGCACCTGATCTGATTGATCGCGGAATGAAAGGCGGTGACCACACCATCCGTGGCGACACCGCCGTGTGCATTGTCGAAGTAGCTGGAGTTGTAATTCACCCATGCGTCGGGGTCCGGCATCGGTGCGGCGAAGACCATGCCGCATCTTTGGCATAGAGCGCGTTGGATGCCTGCGAGTGCGGGGTGGGTGTGCCGGTAAGGGCCCAGGACCGAAGCATTGGGTTTGCGGCAGACTGGACAGTCGGTCATGGGGAGGAACCGGAGTCAACGTCCAGATGTACGAAGCTGCGCTCACACCTACTTTGTGATCCTGCACAACGCAGCACAACATTACCGTGCGAGAGAGTCAGCAACCGGCTCATCTTGAGCGTCCGGACGCTTTGTTCGCATCCGTTGCCGGCGCTGGCCTCGACCACGGGTGTCTCCAGCTCGAATCGGGGGCCTTCCTGGAGGCTCGATCGTCCCTCCGTCCCACTCGGATATTGACTCGTAAGCGTGTACCCCTATACCTGTCCAGGGATCTTTTCCTCTTGGCGTTTGCGCCACGTTGGGTTCTGCTGTCCACTGATGATAATGCATCCATACGAGGGGTCGAAGGCCATCTCGTTTTGATGTCATTCTCGAGAATATTGTCCGTCATTGCCCCCCTCTTATGCGGCAACAATATCCGTGTCTGGTATTATGGCAAGAAGCTCTACCATTCATGGTTCTGAGGCGGTGTGGATTTGGCAAAGTGTTCATCAGGAGGTTCCTGGAGCAAATGCACGGCGGGGGGTCACCGAGATTCGTGTTCGCGAACTGCGATGGGAAGCCGAGACCGAGTGAGGGTGTATAGAGAATGAGTTCCGATGGTCACCGCAGTTCTCGCCAACTCCCGAACGAGACACTGCTTAAGACGCTCTACGATTCCTACTACCAGACGGAGAAAGCGCAGGAGGAGGCCTCGTCCCACGGGCAGAAATACGGAAAGGAATGCACGGTGGAGTTGAATGCGTCCGGGGTTCCTGCCGTTGTGCACGGGGAGGGCTTCGGCGATCTGCAGGTCAGGACGCTGGCGTCTCCAATCCTGTCCAAGCTCACCATCATTGGACACTTGGCCCTCCTCAAGAACAGAGTCGATCTTATCAGAGTGATGGGCGCTGCTCGACGTCTGTCGACGCGGATGGGCCTGGAGTTCACGCAGGATGCATTCCGCCAGTTGTGCACACTTTGTCTGATCCAGGCTCAGCTTAGAGCGGACGGGCGTGTGCCAAGGCGGGTCCTTCTCATCGGTGACGGTTATGGGTTCCTTGGGAGTCTGATCAGAGCCACGTACCCCAACATCCATGTGGTATTTGTGGACTTGGGGAAAACTCTTTTGTTCCAGTCGCTCGATTGCCAACGTGCTTACCCCGACGCGATTCACTCGGGTGTCCAAGAAAGCATTGCTTCCGAAATCACGCCGGACTTCGTCTATTGCCCTGCTGAAGAGGTCGAGTCGCTAGGCGGGGAGTTCAATGTATCCGTAAACATCGCGTCGATGCAGGAGATGACCAGGCAGTCGGTCGAATCGTACTTCGATTTTATGCGGCGGCGCGGCGTGAAACTGTTCTATTGTGCCAATCGTGAGCGGAAGGTCTTGGTTGGAGGGGAGACGAGAGTCTTCATGGAGTACCCCTGGATGTCTGCCGATGTCCATCTGGTCGACGAGCCCTGCCCGTGGCATCAATGGTATGTGGCGTCTTCGGCGCACGCCGGAGGACCACGGTGGCGCGGCGTGAGGGTACCGCTCATCAACTATTTTGACGGCATCCACGTGCATCGGTTGACCCGATTGGAACTCAGGTCTGTGGGCTCTGTCGGAGCTGCGGAAGAGTAGCCCCGTTCTCGGCTCTGCTACTGCCGAATCGCGTCCGTAGTGACCATGAACCCGAAGAACGGCCGGTTGGTCACCATTCTTCCAATCCGGGCCGGAATCGCCTTCATGAGCTGCGCCTTGATCGCCCCCATCGGAATAGGGACAAGTTGGGACCGACTTCCGAACACCTTTGTGGACTGAACCGTGAGACCCGGGCCAAGGGCCTCATGCCATTGAGGAATCGTGTCATACCTCGCTAAGGCGCCATCGGTGGAGTCCTGGATGATCTCGTGTAAGGAATATCCCCTGAAGAATTGACCCTCGAGAACGCCGTAACACAGTCCCCCACGGACGGGGTGTTCCAACAGCTTATGGTACACCATCGCAATGAACCGCCTCCCCGGCCACAGCACGCGCGTAATCTCAGCGAGGGCCCTTCTGGTGTCGGAACTGTGATTGATCACTCCCCGGGACCACACGAAATCAAAATACGCCTCGGGGAACTCCATGTTTTCGGCGTCCATTTGTTGGATCCGACCATCGAGTCGGAAAGCCTGCTTGCTGATCCGCACACTTTCGGTGCTGGGGAATCTCACGTTCTTATCTTAAGAAACGACAAATTCAGTTGGACAACCAGTCCCTGAATCTGGCTCGGTGGCGTACGCGGACGGTCAACTGTCTCCGCGGAGCCTCTTCCGTCTGAGTCGTAAGTTCCGGACCGTAACCTCCCCTTGTTTTGAAATCCTAGACTGGTTCACTTAGGCTGTCCCGTATTTTGTGATGGTGAGACACCCTCACCACCCTTGAGTTGAGCGAATGCCGCACCTGTTGCGTTTGTCGAGCTGGCGGCTTCGTTGCTCGCCATCAATCCCATCCTCTCCGATTCCAGACCATACAGAAATCGCAGCGCGAATGACGATTGTCGGTAACCCTCGAAAGGTGATCGGTAGCAGATGGCGATAGAGCCGAGGAAACTCCTCATCTATGAGCCCTACCCGTTCGGAACCGAAGGGGGCAATCTCCGCACCCTCAGATACCTCCTGGGGCGAGGCAATCGTGATCGGCTCGACGTACTCCTCGTGGTCCCGTTCGAGACTCCGTTCACCGACAAAATGAAGGCGAAGGGAGTCAGCGTTAGGGTCGTGGCACCGTCAAAGAGAGTGAACCGTTACGGTGGTGAGGCGCTTCGCGATTCTGCTTTCGGCCGTTTGCTGACTGGATGGGATCTCGTGCGGTACAACATGCTCGTTCGTCGGGTCATTCGCGCTGAAAGCGTCGACGTCATCTATGCGAACTGTATCCGGGCTGTGCTGTACACGATGCTCGCCGGCCTCGCCAGCCGCACACCAATTCTTTGGTATGTGAAGGGAGAGCTCGGCAACAGGGTTCTCGATACTCTGGGCTTCATCGTTTCTTCCAGGATACTTTTCTTCTGTGAGGCCAATCGAGACGACAGGTATCCGCGTCTGGTTTCTCGTTACAGGAAGAAGATCGGTGTATTGGAGATCGGCATCGATCTCGATGAGTTGGACGCTGTGAAGCAAGCGGACCATGCACAATTGCGTCAGGAGCTGGACGTTCGTTCCGAGAATCTGAACGTCATTATCCTCGGGCAACTCTATCGACCGAAGGGCGTCGACTTGCTTATCAGGGCGTTTGGTGAGCTGGCAAAGGACCGCGCCGGCGTGCGGCTATTCATAGTGGGTGATCCCGTGCTTGAGGAGTACCAACCCTATCGGGCGGAGTTGGTTGCGATGGTCGAGGAACTCGGCCTCCAGGACAGAGTTGTCTTCACGGGGTGGCGACCCGACGCACTTGAAATCCTGAGCACGATGGACGTGTTGGTGCATCCTTCCCTGTCCGAAGGGTTCGGGAGGGCGGTTCTGGAGGCGATGGCTCTGGGTAAGCCGGTTTGCGCGTCGCGGGTCGGAGGTCTACGAGAGAGCATTCGTGACGGCGAAAATGGATTCTCTATTCCACCTGGCGATGTTGAGGCACTAAGAGAACGGCTGGCCCAGCTGTTGGATGACGCTGATCTCAGGGCTCGTTTCGGCAGAGCGGCTAGGAAGACAGTTGAGGAGCGCTTCTTGATTGCTGAGAAGGTGAGGCAGTTCGAGGACTTCGCTATCGAACTCGCCGACAGCGCCCGCCGTGGAATCCGTGAGCTTCCTCGTGCAACGTAGGTCGCCGGGCCCACGTGGTCGAGTGAATCACCCGCTGTTCGCTTTCGAGCGTTGGATCTCGGTCTAATATGTGCGGCATCTGTGGCGAGTTGGGCTTCGGTGGTCGCCCCGCGTCCCGTGAGACCCTGGCCAGAATGTGCGAAACGCTGGAGCATCGTGGTCCGGATGGCAGTGGAGCACACTGCCGCGGCTCACTGGCCCTCGGACATCGTCGCCTGGCGATTATCGATCTATCCCCGGCAGGCGCACAGCCGATGTGGAGTGCTGATCGACGCCGATGCATAGTATTCAACGGCGAGATCTATAATTTCCGTGAGCTGCGTGGCCAGCTTGAGGCGGCGGGCCTCGAGTTCTCGAGCGAATCCGATACTGAGGTGATCCTCGAAGCGATTGGGCACTGGGGACTCGATACGGCGCTGAGCCGGTTCATCGGTATGTTCGCTTTTGGCTTATGGGACGAAGCCGATCGCAGTCTGACGCTTTGCCGCGATCGTGTGGGTGTGAAGCCGCTCTACTATATGGTTACGCAGGAGCGAGTTTGCTTTGGTTCCGAGCTACGCGCTCTCTACGTGCACCCCGCATTCGAGCGCGAACTGGACCCGGCCGGTCTGTCCCAGTTCTTCGTTTCCGGCCAGGCGCTCAACCCATACACCATCTTCCGCGGCGTCCGTGAGGTCATTCCGGGACACTATATCGTGTTCGATGAGGGTGGACAGGTGCGCGATTCCTGTTACTGGTCCCTCGATTCTGTGGGGAGGAATGATCGGTGGACGGGACTGGAGGACGCTGCTGAGGAGCTCGAAGATCTCATGGCGAGCGCGTTCGCCTATCGTCTCGTGTCTGACGTCCCGGTCGGTTTGTTCTTGTCGGGCGGTATCGACTCGTCGCTGGTGTCTGCCGTCCTGAGTCAACGCGAGGGTGCTGATCTCCTCAACATTACAGTCGGATTCGATGAGGAGGCCTTCGACGAAGCACCAGTTGCAGCAGAGACGGCCAGCCGACTGGGCGTCCGCCACCAGATCACCTATCTCGACCCCGCGACGGCCCAACGCGCCCTGCATCAGTTTCACGAGGTCTATGACCTGCCCTTCGGTGACACTTCCGGGATACCCACGCGGATTCTCTGCGAAACTGCTAGAGAGCATGTGAAGGTTGCCCTGTCTGCGGACGGCGGCGATGAGCTCTTCTGCGGCTACGACAGCTACGGGAGGTACACCAGGGGCATGGCTGTCCTGTCTCGGCTCCCACAAGGCTTTCGTCGGCTGGCCGCGGGGGCCCTGCGCCACGCGGTTCCGTATCGATGGCTGTTGGACAAGCTGACGCGGGGCGAACATGGGACAAGGCCACAAGCCATCGGGCGCTTCGAGAAGCTGACGGACCTTCTCCGAGTTGGAGGTACTGGAGATCTCGTACGTGCCATGTATGAGAAGGCTTGGGCGGCGAGGGACGTCCACCGACTCCTCGGAGGCTTGGATCAGGCCGTCTTCGATGGCACCGCAATAGGGGGTGCGGGGCCGGAGCCTGGGAGAGCTGACCTGCTTGACGCGATGTTGCGGGCTGACTTTTCTGTTTTTCTAAGAGATGATATCTTGACGAAGGTTGATCGTGCGTCGATGTCGGTGTCTCTGGAGTGTAGGGATCCGATGCTCGACCACAGATTGGTCGAGTTTGCTTTCTCCTTGCCCTTGGAGTACCTGTCTTCAAGCGAAGTTCCGGAAAAGCGGATCCTGCGTCACCTACTTCGCAGTTGGCTTCCTCCCTCTGTCGTAAACGCTCCCAAGAAAGGCTTCAGTATCCCACTGTACAAATGGCTACGCGGGCCTTGGCGCGAGGCGACACTCGACTATCTGTCGGAGGAATCTGTCCGTCGGGTCGGGGTCTTGGATGTAGGGGAGGTGCGGCGCCAGGTGGATCGCTTCTACCGCTATCGGGGGGAGCGTGCAGAACGGATTTGGATGATGTTGAGCTTCCAAATGTGGGCCTATCGATGGTACTTGAAATGAGTAATTGAGCCCGACGTGAAAGTTGCGATCGTGATACCCGACGGCCTTTCCGCGACTCTGTTCTGCTCCGGGATGATTCGGGCGATTTGCCGCTCGGCCGAATGCGAAGTGGCTGTAATCAGCGAGGCGGGCGAATCGGGGACCCGAATTGAGGAACTCGGCGCGCGTAGTATCGAACTCCGAATGCACCGTTACGTCAGTCCCCTGCGAGACGTAGTGTACGTGCTCAGACTAGCCCAGATACTACGCCGCGAGAAGTTCGATTCTGTGGTCAACTTCTCGACGAAGCCGAACGTCTACGGACCCATCGCGGCGCGACTTGCGGGATGTCATAGGGTGGTCTGCCATGTTGTCGGTCTCGGTTCAACGTTCATCGTTTCCGAGGGAAAGGACCCCTCACGGTGGGCTCTCCGGGTTGTGGTGCGGTTGCTCTATCGCTTGGCAGCCCGCCTGAGTGACGCCATGTGGTTCACGAACAGGAACGATCTCGCATGTTTTGAAGAATGGGGACTTGTTCGGCGTACGGAGACATTACTGACGCGTAGCTATCTTGACGTGAACAGGTATTCCGCTGCGGGTATCACGGAGGATGCGGTTGAGTCGGTACGATGCGAGCTAGGCCTCGAAGGGGGCGATCTCGTAGTCCTCATGATTGCCAGGATGATTTGGGCGAAAGGGATCCGAGAATTCGTCGAGGCGGCGGTGTTCCTTCACTCCACGTTTCCCTCGCTGCACTTCGTGCTGGTTGCGCCACCGGAGGAAGACAGTGATGGTGCTGTGCCCGCGAGCTATATCGCGCAACATACGAGCAAGGCGAACCTGCAGTGGCTTGGGTTTCGCAGTGATATTGAGTCTCTAATCGGACTATGTGATGTAGCTGTGCTTCCCTCGTACTACAGAGAGGGAGGGTACCCCCGGGCTCTTCTCGAACCGATGGCAATGGGCAAGCCTGTCGTGGCCGCTGACACAACTGATTGTCGCGGTCCCGTCGACCATGGGGTGACAGGCTATCTTGTGCCGCCACGCGACTCACGGGCACTGGCAGCTGCCATCGCGAAGCTGGTCGAGGATCCCTCTCTACGGAAAACGTTCGGCGCCAATGCGCGGCAGAGAATTGAGAGTGAATTCGACGAAGACGTGATTGTCCCGGAAGCGCTCTGCGGATTGGGCATACTTCCCCAGTTCTCCACACCCTGACGAAGGCAAAGGCGGATACTACGTATGATGGACCGGAAGCAGGTAGAAAGGGAATTTCACGATCGCCTACGAACGATTGGAGACGATCCGCACGTATCGGATACGCGTTGGTCTCCGAAGATGGAGAAGACCGTGCGAGCGAACCCGCTCTGGGCGAATATGAAGTACTATGCGATTGAACGTCGCAGCCGAGACACGGTCCTGAGTTGGTACGACTCGAACGTTGACGGGCGCTCAGTGCTGGACTATTGCTGCGGCAATGGTGAGGACGGCGTTTTGATCGCTCAGAAGGGCGCCAAAGAGGTGGTCGGCATAGATTTGTCCGGCGTCTCGGTTGAGAACGCTCATCGGCTTGCTGTGCGCGAGGGAGTGGCCGACAAGGTGACACATCAGGTTGCTGATGCCGAGGCCACGGGGTTTAGCGACAATCGCTTCGACATCATTACCGAGTACGGCTCGCTCCACCACGTGGACCTCCACCTTGCGTTCGCGGAGATGGCCCGGGTTCTGAAACCGGACGGAAAGGCGATTTGCCAGGAGGCGCTTGCCCACAACCTCCTCATTCATGCCTATCGCCGCCTGACGCCGAAGCTGCGCACCCCTTGGGAGGTTGATCACATTCTGAGGCGTTCTTCTTTCAAGGTCGCTGAGAGTTACTTCGGCCGAATAGAGATGAAGTTCTTCCATTTGTTCTCACTTTTCGCAGTCCCGTTTCGGAACACCCCGCTATTCGTCCCACTCCTAGCGGTGCTTGAGCTTCTTGACGATGTCATGCTCCGTGTGCCTGGGCTCAAGTGGCAGGCTTGGCAGACGGTTTTTGTCTTATCCGAGCCCCGAAAGAACGCGACGGGTGCTACCCCCGGCGAGCCGCTCGCGGAAGGGCAGGAATGACATGCGACACCGACTTGAAGGCTGTCCCGGCTTTTTTGACATCGAGTTGGTCGTCGGTGATCGCGAAGCGTCTTGATATGGGTCAAAGAAAGAGGAGCCCGTCGAGTTGAAAGCGTCAGCTGACGATGGCGGTCAACGGACTGGAGTCTGCCACATCGACGCTCCTTCTGCTGCTGGCCGATAGTGAGCGAAAGGGAGGCGGCCCGGGTAGAGATCGCCGCATGGGCTGATGAACAGGGGTTCCTCCCCGGCGACGGGGAATTAGTGGTAGGTCCCTGGCAGATACTTAATTTCTCGTCTGTGTACAGCGTGCAGAGAGTCGGCCCGGACTCCCGGGCGGGCGTGTTTGTCAAGATTCCTAAGTCGGATTTTCGGCGCCGCACGGTGCTGCCTATTTGCCTTTCGGATCGCGAGATGGCAGAGGATGAATACCGCAGCCTTCGCTACCTTGAGGATCACTGGCCGGCCGACGGCGCTGCAAGATATGTTCAGCCGCTCGCGTTCTGCCGACGCTACAGCGCTATCGTCACGAGAAGGTCCTATGCCAGCGACATGTTCCTCAGCTGGCGGCGTCATGATTTACATCGGAGGGTGGGGTTGGATGCAGCCAATCCCGTTCGGGACTGGTTGGTTCATCTCGGAAGAGCCCTTCGCGAGTACCATGAGACTTCAGCGCGCGAGGAAGGTCAGATCATCGAGCGGAGGCTGGGTGATCCGATAGCGAAGATTGCGGCATCGATCTCACGACTTCGTTTCTATGGTGCGGCCGTATCCACCGTAGCCAAGATGGCTGAAGGTCTACGACACTTCGAGGGGATCACGATCGAGAGTCGATCTGCGATGACTCTCAAAGGATTGGATCTGCGTAACGTGCTTTTGGAGGAACATGGACTATTAACGTTGCTCGACCCTGGTCGACTGAAGCTAGACGATCCCGTGGCCGATGTGGCGAGACTTGTGGCCACATGCCGGATTCTGTACTGGGGGTCGGGTTGGCTGTTTCTGGGACTAAGGCCGTCGAAGATGCACGAAGCCGATCTGCTTGAAGGCTATGGTGCGGTCGACGAGAGAAGCCTCAAGCTGCTTAATCTCTATCTAGTAAAGGAGCTCTTCAAGCAGTGGGTGGCAGCGTATGTGACGATCGAGAGGAAGACGTGGCCCACTGCGATCAAGCGGGCCCTTCGACGTACCTACGTCGACAGGTTCTATCGCAACGAGTGTAGGATTGAGCTAGCCCGGGTGATGAAATGAAGTCAAGGTACGAGCGCGAGACCCGTGCAGCCTACCAGGATACCCAACGCGCTGAGGAATACCAGCAACAAACCCGGCGGCTTACCTGGGCACGACTTGCGACGTGGCGGGAACTGGGACAGGTACGGAGGATGTTGGCCGAGTGCCGCCTCGGCAGCGGTGATCTGGTGCTTGACGCGCCGTGTGGGACGGGGATAGCGGGTCAACTGCTGGGGCAGAGTGGGGTGTCGGTAGTAGCGCTGGACATTGCGATGGAGATGATGGCCCTCGCTCGAGAGGATTATCGGGTGGATCGGCTGTGCGGGTTTGTTCGTGCAGACATGAAGGCGCTTCCTTTTCCAGCACGTGCGTTCACTGGGGCTCTCGTGCTCGGTTTCATGCACAGGGTCCCCGACTCTCTTCAGAACGCTGTGCTCCGTGACCTGGTCCGTGTGGTAGACAGGTACCTAATCCTCACGTTTTCGGTCGACAACAGATTCCAGCGTTTCAAGCGGAGTGTGTTGCAGCGGATGCACGGGCGTCGGTACACCGCGCCCGTCCCGAGGACCCTGGCTGATATTCGGTTGAGTCTGGAGGCGCAGGGGCTGTCCGTGCGGCGGTGTCGATCGGTGCTCCCCGCGCTCTCGTCGTCGGTCGTCATCTTGGCGGAACGCACATAGTGAGGAAAGGGTTGTCGGTCGACTTTTCGGGTCGGCTGAAGTCGAGCTTGACCTGATTCCAGTAAGCCCAGTAATCGAGGGCTCTGGATGTGAATGTGGTTCCGTTCCCCCCGGAGATGACCTTGGGGAGACTGCCGCGCCGTGCGGCCGTTTCAGTCAGCACCCGACCCACGTCGTCACCCCCTGAGCCCTACGCCGGCGTCGAGGGCCACGCCCTGTCTGCTGTATACATCGAGGACGGTGAGCACCCGCACCGAGCGTCCGTTCGACAGCGTATCATGGACGAAGTCCCTGGCCCAACGCTCGTTGATGGACAAAGCCGGGGCGCTGCACACCAGTAAGCGTCGCCAGCCGGCCTTGCTAACCTCGCTCCGCCTCGGATACTTACACCTTATGCCGGCACTTCTAGCTCCGCCGACGTCCATCATCCGAGGCCTCCCACGTCCTTTAGCCAGGGCAATGGAAGCCTATGCAGATCGGTTGGACGTCGAGAAGATCCGCGAGGCCTATGACCTCGCCGTTGAAGCCCACGGGGGCCAAACCCGTGCGTCAGGGGAGAAGTACGTCACCCACACGGTCGAGGTGGCGACGCTTCTCGCTCAGCTCCG
>Ga0315339_1000961_pt1 | contig 28894 bp, 31 predicted proteins | sample ASW17metaG_FD_204514 | JGI IMG/M metagenome (GOLD analysis project Ga0315339, IMG submission 204514) | Ammonia-oxidizing marine archaeal communities from Pacific Ocean, United States - ASW #17 | ecosystem: Environmental > Aquatic > Marine > Oceanic | place: USA: California | collected 2016-12-05 | reverse complement strand
ATACATCGAGCTGTTCTACAATCCCAAACGCAAGCACACCAACAACGGCATGCTGTCGCCCGTTGACTTCGAAGAAAGACAGCGCAAACTGAAGAAGGCAGGTGTCTAGAAAACTAGGGGCACCTCACACCAGTCATGTTCATCGAGTCGTTTTCGGTATCCAGAACACTTAGCAGGTAGTCGGCCTCCGCGATTCCATCATCCAAAAGCGGAAGTAGTAAGTGCTTCACGGTGTCATTGATTTATGAAATCAAAGCTTCGCGTGAGCATTCCCACCTCACGTTCAGCAGCGCTCTGGCTTCTCTGAGGGTATGTGTCGTCTCGGGTTTCATATCTGCTCTGCAACAATTTAACGCGACATTTGGGCATTCTTGGGCCGTCAATGTCAATGTCTACAAGATGCGCTCACCGCGCCCCTCTGTGCCAATGCAATCAATCTAAAAACGGCCCATTCTATACTTCATATCGACCACCATACTGACCAATGGTCTGGTGTTACCAAAAAAACCGGCTGAAGGATTCCAGTTTTGGCACGTTGTTGCCCGGACGAAGAAAGACGACATTCATGCGCGACGCAGCATCCGGATTTTTGGGCTCAAACCGGACATTCCAAAGATCGACCCAACCCCAACTACCCCTGCTGTACGCGCTCTATGTAGCTGCGCAGTTCTTCTGCCTCTTGGCGGGCTTCGCGTAATCCGTCCATGGCGGCGCGCAGTTCGGCCTCTGTCTGGGCTTGCTGGTTGGCAATCTCTGACTCGCGCTGCTGAAAATAGGCGACGGCCTGGTCGCGCTGTTCTTCGGCCTCGTGCAGGGATTGCGCCATCTTGTCCAGCTCTCCCATGTCGGATTGCGACACGCGGGCAAAGCGGTGCACCAGCCAATGGGCGAACCAGCCCAACACGAAAGCCACGAAGAGAATGATCGCCGTAACGGCGATAAATTCGGTTCTATTCATCTGTGCCCTCGTTGGTTGGCGGCGTCTCTGTCGCGGCGTCGTCGGCTGGCTCTTCCTCGGGAAGGATCAGCGTGAATTCGATGCGGCGGTTGGCCTCGCGGCCCTCTTCGGTGTCATTGTCGGCAATCGGATTCGCCTCGCCGTATCCGGTTGGCTTCAGGTTGCCGGTCAGCACGCGGCGGGCCTGCAGGGCGATCAGAACGGCCTCGGCGCGTTGCTGCGAAAGCTGCTGGTTCATCGTCTCGCGGCCCTGGCTGTCGGTATAACCGGCGATCTCCATCGGTACATCGCTGCACCGCTCCATGACTTCGGCGATACCGGCGATGGTGGCCAGCGCGTCGGCCTCTATGTCGGCAGAACCGGGCGCAAAGGTGACCTTGCGGGCGCTCAGCTGTACATTGATCCGCGCGGCGCATTCCTCTGGCGTGGGCAGGTCGGCGGTGGGATCAAGCTTTTCCACATAGGTGACTTTGATCTGGAAATGCGCGCCTTCGCCCAGCTGTGCCGACAAGATCCGAGAGATGTCGGCGCGGGCCTCTTGGTTGCCGGTATTGCCCTGAATATCCAGAAAATCGGGCTGCACGACCAGACTGCCGTTCGACAACAGCGAGAGCGATTCCAGCCCGGCAAACACCCGCGCGGCCCAGCCATCGGGCAGCTTTTCGTCCAGACGCATGGCCCCGGCCACCTCTGCGTGGCTGAAACGCGCGCGGGAATAGCCCTCGACCGCGCTGCGCTGGCGCTGATCACTGACGCGGCCGCGCAGTTGCAACAGCCCCTCGGGGCTTAGGGTGGCGACGAATTCGGGCGGGCCGTCGCCTTCTCCGGTGCCGTCGACCTTGACGGGTTCAGGCTTGACCGCCTGCAGCGAAAACGCCTCTGGCAGGGCGGCTTCAAGTTCGCCAATCACGCGGTCAAACAGCGCCTGATCGGTGCTGTCCAGCGCCACCAGCGACACATCCGCATCAGAAAAAGTCAGCGCGCCGCCACCCAATTGCGCCAGTGCCGTGATGCCAGCGGTCACGGCATCGGCCCAATGTGGGCTGGGAACACCAAGCCCCAGTGTGCAGGTCGCCTTGCCCTGCAATCCGGCCAATGCGGCTGTGCCCAGAATGCGCGCACGGCCATCCTCGGTATGGGCAGAGCAGGCATCAAACCGCCCGCCGGTTTCATCGATCAGAAACCGCAGCGTAAAGGGCGTGATCACCGGGCGCGGAGCCGAGATATTCAGCGCCAGTTTCAGGCTATCAGGCGCGTCCCGCGACAGTTTGGTTTCCAGCTTGCGCTTTTCGGCCCCACTGTCGGAAATCGCAGTAATTTCGACCCGGTCAGCGGCGACAGATATTTTGGAACGTGGCAATTGCCCCAGCGCATCCAGCGCATAATTCAGCGCCTGCACCCAGCCGCGCGGCACCGGATAGTCGGCGGATTCCAACAGGTCAGTCACCAGCGCGCCATTTGCAAGTTTGGTGATATCCTCGACCACTTTGGTGCGGTCCATCGCGCGGGGCACCAGCCCGATCAGCGAAATCCCAGCATCATTGCGCAGAATCTCAATAGAAAAGCGCGGTGCCACGATGTCTTCGGCAGGGTTGACCGTCATCTGGTCAATCACCCGCGTGCCGTCCACGATGGTGCCGGCCAGCCGCAGGGCGCGAAACCGCGTGGCCTCATCCGGAGCGGTGCCGCTAAGCGAGACCAACAGGCCATCAACCGTAACGTCGGCCCAGTCCTGCCCATCGGCCGTCAGCACGCGGTCAACCTGCCGGTGCGCACCACGTTCGATCAGCCCGGCGGTCAGCATCGCCACGGCAATTGCCAGAAACGCCGCGCCCATCAGTGCGGCAAGGGCAGGAATATAGGAGGTGATACGCATAGGCTTAGTGGTATGTCCCGATCAGTCGATCATATGATCTTCATAAGCGGGCATTCGCCGGGCCGCAATCATACGAAAAGCGTGACGGCAAGAAACAGCACAATAATCAGCCCCGCATCACGGTTCGCGCGGAACAACCGCATGCAAACATCGGGGTTATCAATGTCCAGCATCCGCATTTGCCAGCTAAGATGCCAGCCAAAGGCCCATGGCCCGCCAAGTGCGATCACCAGCACCAGAATATTGGCCTGTGCCACCAGCGCGGCAATCATCGCCGCCGTCAGCAGGCCGACTGACAACACCATGAAGATCAGCAAATAACGCGGTGTATCCTCTGCAAACAGCCGCGCGGTGGATTTCACCCCGATCAGCGCGTCGTCTTCTTTGTCTTGGTGGGCATAGATCGTATCGTAAAACAGCGTCCAACTGATGCCTGCCAGATACAGCAACACGGCTGGCCAGGCCAAACTGCCGGTCGTTGCCGCCCAGGCCAACAAGGCGCCCCAGTTAAACGCCAGCCCCAAAAACACCTGCGGCCACCATGTGAACCGCTTGGCGAACGGATAAACCGCCACCAACGCCAATGACCCGATGCCCATCGCAATCGCCAGCACGGGAAAGGTCAGCAGGATGGCAAAAGCCAGCAACGCCTGCACCGCCATCCAGATCGCCGCGCCCTTCACGGTGACTTGTCCCGACGGAATCGGCCGTGACGCGGTGCGCGCCACCTTGCCGTCATAGTCGCGGTCAGTGATGTCATTCCAGGTACAGCCCGCGCCGCGCATCAAAAACGCGCCCAGCGCGCAGCCCAGCATGATCCAAGCCTCGGCCCAGCCGAACCGCCCTTGCATGGCAGCCGCCAAAAACAGCGCCCACCAGCACGGCAATAGCAACAGCCACGTCCCAATCGGGCGATCCGCGCGCGACAACCGCAGATAGGGCCGCGTCCATTCGGGGGCCAGATGGTCAACCCAATTGCCCGCTACCGCATCGCTGACATGACCAAGCGTTTCGGGGCCGGTGGTCTCTGGCGTTTCGTCTGACACTTGCCTATCTTTCCGCGCATGGTGAGTTCAAAAATCCGTCTCTTTGTAGATCAGCCTTTGTCGCAGGGGCAATCCGTAGCTTTGTCGCGCGAACAGGCGCATTATCTGTTCGGCGTCATGCGCTTGGGGCAGGGCGATACCTTGGCGATCTTCAATGGCCAGGACGGCGAATTCCGCGCCACCATCGAGGCCGCGCAAAAGCGAGGCGGCCTGTTAAGGGCCGAAGAGCGGACCCGCGAAATCCAGCTACCGCCCGACCTGTGGCTGCTGTTCGCCCCGATCAAAAAGGCGCGCACTGACTTTATTGTCGAAAAGGCCACGGAAATGGGTGCCGCGCGGATCCTGCCGGTGCAGACCGATTTCACCAACTCTGAACGTATCCGCCGCGACCGCCTGCAGGCCCACGCGACAGAGGCCGCCGAGCAATGCGGCGGCACCTTTGTGCCCCCGGTCGATGACCTGCGCCGTCTGGAGGCTGTGCTGAAAGACTGGCCCACTGACCGCCGCCTGATCTTTTGTGATGAGGTGCTGGTCGGCGCGCGCGAAACCCTGACGGACCTGCCCCCAGATGCGCCCTATGCCATCCTGATCGGCCCCGAGGGTGGCTTTAGCGACGCCGAACGCAAACGCCTGACAGATTTGCCCTTCGTGACCAGAATCAGCCTCGGCCCGCGCATCCTTCGGGCAGATACAGCGGCTGTCGCGGCGATGACCCTTTGGCAATCATTTCTCGGGGATTGGTGAATAGGGGAGCATATCGTCCAACAGTCCGAATTCCGGCACAGATTTGTTTCGAAAGCCGCGAATCAAGGCAAGAAAGCGGCGCTCTTTTGCCTTAAAGCAGCCCGGATTTTCGCTTAGTGTTTTGCTGCATGTCGGGCCTAGTGGTCTAATGGCGAAGCCGGGCTATTTGGTCCTGTAGTGAATTTTGTCCTGTAGTAGAATAGCGTAGGTAAGAAAAATGTCCTTTATCCGTCCCGAAGTCCTTAGCGGTATCTGGCGCTGGCGCGAAGCGTTGTTTGGCCTGTTCATGGCAGCCTGTGGTATGTACTGGGCGGTCAGCCAGCAGGGCGTTCTTGCTGCCATCGGCACCTCGCTGGCCGTGGTTGGATCCCTGATCATCTTTGCCGGCATTCAGCGCACACGTTTTCGTGTCGGCGCGGGCGGACCGGGTGTTGTGCAGGTGCATGAACGGCTTGTCACCTATTATGGCCCCCTTGAAGGCGGTTCTGTTTCCATTGACGCGCTTGCCAGCGTCGAGCTTGAGCCACGCGCCAAACCCGCCGCTGAATGGGTTCTGACAGAGGTTGGCGGCACCCCGTTGCACATTCCAACCAATGCCGAAAACGCCGAAATGTTGTTTGATGTCTTCGCCACGCTTGACGGTATCCGCACTGAGAACATGCTGACGCAACTGCGTAGCCATCCCGAAGAACGTGTGTCTATCTGGAACAAAGGCCTGCGCCGCCTGCACTGATTTCGCCACCACCCGCCACCATAGGTCTGCATTGACTTTGCCGACATTAATGCCCAGTTCTGCGCTCTGACACGGCACAACAAAAGGCACGCCCCATGTCCATTCCACAAACCGGCGGCGGGCCGATTGAACGGCACGAGCAACTGGCAGAATACCTGGCTGACGGCTGTAAGCCGCCCGAAGACTGGCGCATCGGCACAGAGCATGAGAAATTCGGCTATTGCAAAGACTCGCTGAAACCGCTGCCCTATGAGGGGCCGCGGTCGATTCAGGCAGTTTTGGAAGCGCTGCGTGATCGTCATCAGTGGGCCGAAGTGCGCGAGGGTGGCTATCTGATCGGGTTGGAAAAAGACGGGGCCAACATTTCGCTGGAACCGGGCGGGCAGTTGGAACTGTCCGGCGCGCCGCTGGAAACCATCCACCAGACCTGCGATGAGGTGAACACGCATTTGCGTGAGGTCAAGGATATCTCTGATGAGATCGGCGTCGGGTTTATCGGCCTTGGGGCCGCCCCGATCTGGAAACACCAAGACATGCCGCTGATGCCCAAGGGGCGGTACAAGCTGATGGATGCCTATATGGACACCGTCGGCACCATGGGCAAAACCATGATGCGGCGCACCTGTACGGTGCAGGTCAACCTCGATTTCGGGTCTGAATCCGACATGGTGAAAAAGCTGCGCGTCGCGCTGGCGTTACAGCCGGTGGCCAACGCCCTGTTCGGCAACTCGCCATTCTTTGAAGGCAAGCTGAACGGGCATAAATCCTGGCGCGGATACGTTTGGCAGCACCTTGACGCCTCGCGCACCGGTATGCTGCCCTGGGTGTTCGAAGACGGCATGGGGTTTGAAAAGTGGGTTGACTATGCGCTTGATGTGCCAATGTATTTTGTCTATCGCGATGGCAAATATATCGACGCGCTGGGGCAATCTTTCCGCGACTTTCTACAGGGAAAACTGCCCGCGCTGCCCGGCGAAACGCCGACCTTGTCGGATTGGGCCGACCATCTGACCACCGCCTTCCCCGAGGCGCGGATCAAGAAATTCATCGAAATGCGCGGTGCCGATGGCGGCCCGTGGCGGCGGCTTTGCGCGCTGCCCGGTCTGTGGGTCGGCCTGATGTACGACCAAAGCGCGCTGGATGCGGCCTGGGATCTGGTCAAAGACTGGGATGCCGAAACCCGCGAGGCTTGGCGCGTAGAGGCGTCCGTGATGGGCCTTCAGGCCGTCGTTGGCGGGCGTCGCATGATTGATCTGGCGGGCGAGGTTCTGAACATCTCGCGCAGCGGTCTAAAGGCGCGCGCGCGCCCCGGCCTTGGCGGCATGGTGCAGGACGAACGCCATTTCCTGCACGCGCTTGAAGACAGCGTTGAAACCGGCAAAGCCCCGGCGGATGAGCTGTTGGAACAGTATAACGGTGACTGGAACGGCGATCTGACCCGGATTTATCAGGACTTCAGCTACTAAGGCAGGTCTTTGCGTCGCGTCAATTGCGTTGCCTTCGCAATGACGCGGCGAAATACGTGATACAAAACGCCAGCCATGCCGCCCCAAAGTGCGGCAAAGACAAAGCCAATGATCCAGCAATATAGCGCAAAGGCGATGGCTGGCCCCCAGGCTCCGCCGATCCAGACAAGCCAAGGGTACAGGATAATCGGCGAGGGCATATTGGCCAGACAGCAGATCAGCAAAAAGCGGATTGGCCGTGTGTCTGCTGGGGTCAGTTTCAGCAGGACCAGCGGGATGCCGAGCAAGAGATAACAAATACCGCCCAGATACACCGATGATATCGCCAGAAAGACCAGCGACGCATAGAGGCTGCCATAGTCGACGCCTTCGGTCAGCACGGCAGGCAAAGCTATCAGCGCGGTGACTGCAAAAGGCGCGGTCAACAGGGCGGCCACAAGGGCACCGTAGTCTACTTTTTCAACAGCGGCAGCACGCATCAGACACTCGGAATAACTTCACCCTAGCGTCGCAGCCCGAATGCGCCGGTGCAACGCGACGAAATCCTAGAATTGCGCGAAAGTCACAGAATCGCCTAGGATTTGGCCCCGATGCGCGGTTCTTCGCCAGTTTTCAGCCGTTTTATGTTCGATCCGTGCTTGAAAAAGATCAGCACCGCCATCACCGCCACCACGATTGCCCCGTGCCAATGATAGAAAATCAGCGTGAACACCGGGGCCAGCCCCGCCGCCACCAGTGCGGAAAGAGAGCTGATGCGAAAGATCGCCGCCACCGCCGCCCATGTCAGGCAGGCCGCGGCCCCGACCGGAAATGACAGCGCCAGCAATGTGCCCAAGAACGTCGCGACGCCCTTGCCGCCCTTGAACCCCAGAAAGATCGGAAACAGATGGCCCAGCATCGCGAACAGCCCGGCAAAACCTGCCTCGCCTTCGCCCATCAGCCAGCGCGCCAGCAGCACCGCCGCTGCGCCCTTGCCCGCATCGCCCAGCAACGTCAGAAACGCCGCCAGCTTGTTGCCGGTGCGCAAAACATTCGTTGCCCCGATGTTGCCAGACCCGATCTGACGCAGATCGCCCAGCCCGAACAGCCGCGCCATGACGATGCCAAACGGCACAGAGCCCAGCAGATAGGCAAGAAGTGCAGTGATGATAAACGACATTCCGGCTCCTTTGATTACGGAAAATATCCGCGCGTGGAACTGGAATGTCTATTGGGAAATTGGTTTTTGGGCAATTACTTGAATGGGCGACGGCTGCGGAATTAGGCCGCCGCCCGGAGATTTATTACCACTTCCAGGCGTTCCAGCAGGTCTTGCCGCCCCAGCCCTGTTGACCAGACATATGTCCGCCATTCTTTTTGCAATTCGCGCGGAATTTCGCGTCACAGGCCACAAAGCCGGGGCCGCAATAGGTGTCTTCGGCGGGGCCGACATCTGCGGCCAGCGAATTTGCACCGGCGGTCCGGCTGCTGTGGCTGTCTTTTACCCACATCAACTCTGATGCGGTGGCCGATGAGGCGACTGCGCCAAAGGACAAGACCAGGCCAAGGGCCAGTGCGGCGGGGGTAGCTGTCAGTGATTTGAAGAGTGTCATGGGAATTTCCTTTCCGGTTGAACAAGTTTTGTACTTGTCTGTCGGGCGGGCATTCCGAATGGTTCAATCGTCGTGTAAGTTTTTTCGGGGGCGGGGGGCCGTCCGCCTATGTGGCCGAATGAACCTGTTGCCCCGCTACCCATGTTTTCAAGACCTTACCCTGCATCCGCGCCCCATCAAAGGGGGTGTTTTTCGATTTCGATTGCAGGCTAAAGCGGTCCATCACAAAGGGCGCGTCGGCGTCAAACAGCACCAGATCGGCCGGGGCCCCCGCCGTCATTCGCCCTCCGGGCAGGCCCAGCCGTTTGGCCGGGTTCAGCGACAGCGCGCGGAACAATTGCGGCAGGGTCAGCGCCCCCGCGTGATACAGCCGCAGCGCCGCAGGCAGCAGAGTTTCCAGCGCGACGGCCCCCGACGCGGCCTCTTCAAAGGGGCGGCGTTTGGATTCCTCGTCCTGCGGAGTGTGCATCGAGCTGATGATGTCGATCAGGCCAGACCCCACGGCGTCGATCATCGCCAGCCGGTCGTCTTCACTGCGCAGTGGCGGTTTGATCTTGAAGAACGTGCGATAATCGCCCACGTCCAGTTCATTCAGCGTCAGGTGATGGATATTCACCCCGGCGGTGACGTCCAGGCCCGCGTCCTTGGCGCGCTGCAACGTCGGCAGGGCGGCGGCGGTCGACAGGTTGTCGGCGTGATACCTGGCACCGCTCATCTGCACCAGCGCCATGTCACGCTCCAGCCCCAGACGTTCCGCCATCGGTGACACGGCGGGCAACCCGCGCAATGACGCGAACTTGCCCGACGTCACGGCCGCCCCCGCGCTGAGCCCCGGATCCTGCGGGTGGGCGATGACCAGCGCGCCAAGGCTGCGCGCATAGGTCAGACAGCGGGCGAAGACCTTGGTGTCGGTCACCACATGGTCGCAATCGCTGAACGCGACGGCCCCGGCGTCGAGCATCAGGCCAATTTCAACCATCTCACGCCCGGCACGCGCCTTGGTCAGCGCCGCCATCGGGTGGATATGCACCGGCGCGGCCTGCGCCGCACGCCGCGCGACGAATTCCAACTGCTCGGGGCTGTCCAACACCGGCGTGGTATCAGGCCGGGTGATCATCGTCGTCACACCGCCCGCCGCCGCCGCCCGACCTGCGCTGCGAAAGCTTTCCTTATGCCGCTCGCCCGGCTCGCAAATCTTGACGCCCAGATCAACAATCCCCGGAGCCAGCATTTTGCCGCCGCAATCCAGCAGCGTGTTGACCTTTTGCTCTTTGGCGGCAATCTCTGCCGGGTCGGTCAGCACGGCGGCGATCTGCCCGTTTTGTAACGCAACCGCGCCATGGGTCTGGCTGCCGGCCTCTGGGTCGATCAGGGTGGCGTTGGTCAACAGCAAATCGGTCATAGGATTCTCTCTTTGATCTGCTTCATCAGGCGATACACGTGCTCGCCTTCGGTGATATTCTCAAACCTGACATCGACGCGATATTCGCCGCGATTGGTAGGCTTCATGTAATGCGCGAAATAAACCGCCGACACGCCGTCATGTTTGAACAAAAGCTGGGTCGTGTCGTCAATCGGGTAGCCCGTCAGTTGGCGCGGCCAGATGGGCAAATCCGTGCCAATAAAGGCGCGCTGGTCGGTCAGGGTGAAAAAGCTGTAGCGCCGTTTTAGGCTGTCAAACAGCGGCATGCCAAACACCAGTATCAACGCAACCGCCACGACTATGCCAAACATCACCGGCGGCGTGTCCGCCCGCAGCAAGAACAAGGCCACAACACCGATCGCGCCCAAAACGCCACGACTGTAATGCTTGCGCCAGTAAAATGCCTGCTTCGGGCCGCCTTGCCACAGAATACGTTCCCCGTCCTGCAGGATACCGCGCCAGGCGGCGGGCAGTTCCTGGGCCGTCGCGGTCATTCTTCGCCTCTTTGGATGTCGCGGATCAGGCGGTAGACTTCATCGCCCTCGGCGATGTGCTCAAACCCGATGTCCACCTGCCGAGAGCCGTTCTTGGTGCGGCGGGTTTCCTGGGCGAAATGCACGGTCGCCAGATCGCCGGGGATGATTTCAATCGAGGTGTCTTTGGTTATCGGATAGCTTTTCAGTTTGCGGCCTATGAATGGCTTGTCGGTGGCAATGAACGCCCGGCGGTCTGTCAGCGTGTACCATGTGTGGCGGCGCACAAAGGCGCTCCAGAATGGGGGCAGAAACGCCAGACCAAGCCCGACCGAAAAATGGATCAGCCCGAACATCCAGAACGCCCCGCCCGCCTGGCTGGCCATCGTCATCCAGAACAAGGCGAACCCGGCGAAGGCCAGCCCGAAAAGGAAGGTGAAGACATAAGTGACCTTAAAGGTGACCTTGCCGCTGGGACGTCCCTGCCACAGGATGCTTTCGCCGTGATCAAGGATGCTTTGCCATCCTGCTGGAGTGCTCATGTCGAGGCCCCCTGCTGGGCGGCCTGTAGTCGGCTTATGGTCTCGGCTTTGTTGCCTTGATATTTCATCAGATGCTTGTCGCCGGTGCGCGTGACGATCTGTACTGCGCTAAGGATGCCGTTGAATTTGGTGATATCAGCCAGCCGGATATTGCGCTCGCCGGGGCCGGTCAGGCGCGTCGCGGTCAGCACCCACTCGTGGCCCAGTTCCTCTGACGCCAAATACCAGCCGCGAATGCCAATCGCCGCCAGCCCACCAACCGCGCCTGTCCAGAGGTGCGGATTGTCCATGAACCACAGAATTGCCATGCCAGCGGCCATCGCAATCGCCGCCATCCACGCATGATCGCGCCAATAGGTGGCCCGGTCGGCGCGGAAGATGTGGAGGGCGGTTCCATCGGGGTTTGGGGCGTCGTTCCTTTGGTCTGGTTCGGGCATACGGTTCATGATGCATCCACTTGTAAGCCACGAATGACATCACGCAGCGCCGTGGCGTTTTCGATGGCGACAAAGGCGACGGGCATCACTCTGAAGCGGTAACCCATTAAATGATCCCGGCCGGTTGGCGCAACACCCAGCGGAATGTCACCGTGTGTTTTCGTTAAAATCAAAGTCTCAAACTCCGCAGGCCCCTGTTCAACCTGAAGCAAGCGGCAATCAGCAAACATAATGGAGTGGAGACGAGATCGTATCAATCCGGGGTCTCGAATCATCGCCCTGCGGTTGGTCAGCGCGTACCGTGTCCTTGCGGCGGCGTCCTGTCTCAGCAGCCAATGGGCCAGTATAACAACGGCGGTGATCCCTGCGCAGGAATAGGCCAAAGCCATCCTTCCGGCATCGGTGGTCGCAAACAGGCCGCATAAAATGAATATCACCGCGACGATTGTTCCGCCTACAAAGGTTGTCACGCCACGCCCCGTCCAATCTCGCCAGTTTTGCCCGAAAAGCGGTGCGCCTTCCCACAACAGCGTCTCGTTCGTTTCCAGCGGCCAATCAGCCATGCACCGCCTCCGCCCGCCGGTCTTGCAAGTTGCGCGCCAGCAGGTCCATCGCGGCCATACGCACGGCGACGCCCATTTCGACCTGTTCCTGAATGACGCTGCGGTTGATGTCGTCGGCAATCGTGCCGTCGATTTCCACGCCCCGGTTCATCGGCCCCGGATGCATGACGATGGCGTCGGGTTTGGCGTTGGCCAGCTTTTCGGCGTCCAGCCCGTAGCGGTGGTAATATTCGCGTTCCGACGGGATGAACCCGCCGTCCATCCGTTCCTTTTGCAGGCGCAGCATCATCACCACGTCGACATCGGCCAGCCCCTCGGCCATGTTGTCATAAACCTCGACGCCGAATTCCGCGATGCCGCTTGGCATCAGGGTTGGCGGGCCGATCAGGCGGACGCGGTTTTCCATTTTGCCCAGCAGCAGGATGTTGGACCGCGCCACGCGCGAATGGGCGATATCGCCGCAAATCGCGATGTTCAGCCGGTGCAGCCGCCCTTTGGCGCGCCGGATCGTCAGCGCATCCAGCAAAGCCTGCGTCGGGTGTTCGTGCTTGCCGTCGCCTGCATTCAGAACCGCGCAATTCACCTTTTCCGCCAGCAGGTTGACCGCGCCGGAATGCGGATGCCGCACCACCAGCAAATCGGGGTGCATCGCGTTCAGCGTCAGCGCCGTGTCAATCAGCGTTTCGCCCTTTTTCACGCTGCTGGTCTGCATCGCCATGTTCATCACATCGGCACCTAGGCGTTTTCCCGCGATCTCAAAACTCGCCTGTGTGCGGGTCGAGTTTTCAAAGAACATGTTGATCTGCGTCAGCCCGGTCAGCCGGTCGGTGTGTTTGACCGGGCCGCGGTTCAGGTCGACATAGCTGTCGGCCAGATCAAGAATTGCGGTAATGTCCTGCGGGTTCAGGTATTCGATGCCCAAAAGGTGGGTCTGGCGAAAACTCATCGGCGTGATCCTGATATTTTCCGGGTTATAGGCGGCCATGCAGGGGCGGGCAAGGCTGTGATGGCGGCAATGCGCGATTCCGGTTCCGCTGACGATTGCGGCGGGGTAACTTGGCGGCATGGAATCGGGGGTATCATATTATCAGGCCAAGGCCCTGCTGGAATGGCAGGTCGAATTGGGCGTGGATGAGGCGATCTGTGAGGCTCCGGTCAACCGATATGAGATACCCGCCGCCGCGCCCAAACCCAAGCCGGTTGTGGCTTTGGAGCAGCCGGCAGTGGTCAAACCGCAAGAGGTCGATCCGGTTGCGGTCGCGAAATCTGCTGCTGCCGGGGCGGGGGACTTGGCGGCGTTGCAGGCCGCTTTGGGAGCATTCGAGCATTGCGAGTTAAAACGCGGCGCGCGCAGCACTGTGTTTGCCGATGGCAATCCGGCAGCACGGGTGATGATCATCGGCGAAGCTCCGGGCCGCGAAGAGGACCAGCAAGGCAAGCCCTTTGTGGGCCGCGCCGGACAGCTGCTTGACCGAATGCTGGCCGCCATCGACATGGACCGCGCCAGCGAGGATGCGGCACAGGCGGTCTATATCACCAACATCCTGCCTTGGCGCCCGCCACAAAACCGTGACCCGAACCCGGCGGAGATTGCCATGCTGATGCCGTTTGTGCAGCGCCATGTTGATTTGGTAGCGCCTGATCTGATTGTTTTGATGGGCAATATTTCCTGCCTCGCCCTGCTGGGCCGCAAGGGCATCACCCGTCTGCGCGGCAACTGGCAAGACGTGCTGGGCCGCCCGGCGCTGCCGATGTTCCACCCGGCCTATCTGTTGCGTACCCCGCATGCCAAACGAGAGGCTTGGGCAGATTTGCTGGCGCTTCAGGCCCGATTGCGAGGGCTGTAGATGCGGATTCTCGCCTTTTCTGATTTGCATATGGCGCGCGCACGGGCCGAGGCCATTGTCAAAGCCAGCGCAGAGGCCGATCTGGTGATCGGGGCTGGTGATTTCTGCAATCACCGTGAAAAACAACCCGAGGCGATGAACCTGCTCACGGGTCTCAGTGCGCCGATGATTGCGGTGCCGGGAAATGCTGAAAGCTACGCAGAGCTGTGTGAGGCGGCGCATGCTGGAACGACCGTGTTGCATGGCGAGGCCGTCGAAGTTGCAGGGTTGCGGATATTCGGTCTGGGTGGTGCAGTCCCAGAGACACCATTTGGCAGCTGGTCCTGGGATATCTCTGAAGCCGGGGCCGAAACCCTGCTGAAGGCGTGTAACTCTGCTGACATCCTGGTTACCCATTCACCGCCCAAGGGGGTTGCCGACGAAACGTCAGGTCGGCTTAGTATCGGGTCGACGGCTGTCCGGGACGCAATAAAGCGAATACAGCCGAAGCTGGTGCTGTGCGGGCATGTCCATGAAAGCTGGGGTGTCGAGGGGTGGATTGGTGCCTCGCGGATTGTTAATCTTGGCCCGACACCGAATTGGTTTGAGGTCACCCCATGATGCCGGTTGATCCGCTTGTTTTACTGGCTTTTATCCCCGCTGCACTGGCGCTGAATCTGACGCCGGGGGCGGATATGATGTTTTGCCTTGGCCAGGGTCTTCGCAATGGGCCGCGCGCGGCGATGGCGGCAAATCTGGGTATCGGGATTGGGGGGGGCGTGCATATTTTCGTCGCAGGTCTGGGGCTTGGTGCGACCATCGCGGCGGCACCCTGGGCGTTTGATGTGATCCGTTGGGTTGGTGTTGCTTATCTGTTGTGGCTGGCCGTGGGCGCGCTGCGGGCGGGGCCTGTTACCGCGCAACCGACGACGAACCATGCGTTTCGCGATGCAATGATTGTCAACCTGACCAACCCCAAGGTGATCCTGTTCGTACTGGCGTTCATCCCGCAGTTCGTTGACCCGGACGGCGCGCCGGTTCTGGTACAGTTTCTGATTTTCGGCGCGGTGATGTTTCTGGGCGGGTTGGTCATCAACGGCGCGGTTGGGGTCTTTGCCGGCAGTTTCGGGCAACACCTGGCCGGCTCACCGCGCTTTGCTCGCATCCTTGGATATGTCAGTGCCGGAGTGTTCGCCACACTCGCCCTACGCTTGGCTTTGATGGAGAGAACATGAGCCGTATCGACGAAACCAAAGACTTTATTCCCGTCCGTATCGCGGTCTTGACCGTGTCTGACACGCGGCAACTGGCCGATGACAAATCGGGCCAGACGCTGGTCGATCGGCTGACGACGGCGGGGCATATCCTGGCGGATCGCATGATCCTGCGGGATGAGCGGGCAGAGATCGCGGATCAACTGCGCGTCTGGTGTGCCAACCCCGAGATTGACGTGATCATCAGCACTGGCGGCACCGGGTTGACCGGGCGCGATATCACCGTTGAGGCGCATCGCGATGTCTATGAAAAAGAGATAGAGGCCTTCGGAACCGTGTTCACCATTGTGTCGATGCAAAAGATCGGCACAAGCGCCGTGCAAAGCCGTGCCACGGGGGGCGTGGCCCAAGGCACCTACCTGTTTGCCCTGCCGGGTAGCCCCGGTGCGTGCAAGGATGCCTGGGACGAGATTCTGTTGCCACAGCTCGATTATCGTCACCGCCCGTGCAACTTTGTCGAAATTTTTCCGCGATTGAACGAACATCAGCGACGGAAATAGGCGGTTGCCTCGTATAAACTGCGATTGGCTACGCTCTGCCTTGGACCGCAAGGCATTAGGCACTATCTTTTAGGCTTCAATAGGTGTCCGCGAAAGGCACGGTTAAATATGCGATTTCTACGTCGGTCTTTGGTTGGCTTGTTCCTGCTGTCTTTGACGGTGGGCATTCTGGCCTATGCAGGTCAATCGGTTCGTTCCGCGCTTCAGACGCGTTGGGCGCAAGAAGACCGCCCACGCCCCGCCCGCGAGCGGGTGTTTGCCGTGGACGTCATGACGTTTGAGCCCGGAAATGTGACGCCGGTGATGTCCAGTTTCGGCGAAATCCGTAGCGGTCGCACGCTGGAAATCCGCGCAACCTCTACCGGGACGATTGTCGAACTGGCGGATGGGTTTGTCGATGGCGGGCATGTTGATGCAGGCGATCTGTTGCTGCGGGTCGATCCGTCTGATGCGCAATCGGCGCTGGACGTGGCGGGGGCCGATCTGACAGAGGCAGAGGCAGAGCTGCGAGAAGCCATCGCGGCGCTGGAATTGGCCGGCGACGATGTCGCCTCGGCGCGCGAGCAGCTTGCGCTGCGCGAGCAGGCCTTGCAGCGGCAGGAAAACCTGTCGGAACGTGGTGTGGGCACAGAGGCGGCGGTGGAAACAGCAGCCTTGGCAGAGGCGTCGGCGAAACAGGCGGTGTTGTCGCGCCGTCAGGCATTGGCACAGGCAGAGGCCCGCGTGGATCAGGCGAAAACGGGCTTGGCACGCAGTAACATTGCGTTGGCAGAGGCCCAGCGGCGGTTGGCCGAGACAGAGATTTACGCAGGTTTTTCGGGCACACTTAGCGATGTGCTGGTGGTGCAGGGCGGGTTGGTGCAGAATAACGAACGTCTGGCAGAATTGGTCGACCCGGATACGTTAGAGGTCGCGTTCCGTGTGTCGACAACCGAATATGCGCGTCTGTTGGATGACAGCGGTAGTTTGAACGGGGCCGAAGTCACCGTAATTTTGGACGTGCTGGGCATTGATGTGGCGACGACGGGTCGGATCAGCCGCGAAAGCGCCAGTGTAGGCGATGGGCAGACCGGGCGGCAGCTGTTTGCCCGACTGGAGCGCGCAAAGGGGTTCCGCCCCGGCGACTTCGTCAGCGTCAACATCAAGGAACCAGAGCTGCGGTTCGTCGCCATCCTGCCAGCATCCGCTGTTGATGCGGCGTCTTCGGTGTTGGTGTTGGCCGAAGGTGACCGGCTAGAGGTCGCGCAGGTCGAGCGTTTGCGCCGTCAGGGTGATGACGTGATCGTGCGGGCGCGCGCTTTGCAGGGCCGCGAGATTGTCACCGAACGCTCGCCCCTGTTGGGCGCAGGCATCAAGGTGCGGCCCCTGCGGGCAGAGGACGCGGGCGTGCCAGAAGCCCCTGCAATGGTTGAGCTGACAGAGGAACACCGCGCGCGGCTGGTGGCCTTTGTCGAGGGCAACCAACGTATGCCGGACGAGGCCAAGAAACGCGTTTTGGCGCAATTATCGCAACCGCAGGTGTCTGCGCAGACCATTGCGCGCATCGAAGAACGGATGGGGGGCTAACCCATGGCAGAGCGGTTTTCCCGCGTCGGCGGCATTCTGGGCTATTTCACCCGGCACCGCACGGCGGCCAATCTGTTGCTGGTCATCCTGATTGCGGCCGGTCTTGCGGCGATGCCCCGGATGCGGGCGCAGTTTTTCCCGGATGTGATCGTCGATAATGTGCGGGTCAATGTTTCCTGGGACGGGGCCGGAGCAGAGGATGTTGACCGCGCCATCGTGCAATTGCTGGAACCGGCGGTTCTGGCGGTTGAGGGCGTCGAAAGCACGCAATCCACCAGCCGCGAAGGCTCTGCAACGATTACCCTCAACTTTGAGCCAAACTGGGATATGTCACGCGCCGCCGAGGATGTTCAGGCCGCCGTGGACACGGTCAACAACCTGCCTGACGACGCCGAAGACCCGGTTGTGCGTCGGGGGGCCTGGCGTGACCGGGTCACGGATGTCGTCATCACTGGCCCTGTCGGGGTGGACCAACTGGGCCGGTTTGCCGATGAATTCATCACGCGGCTGTTTGCCGAGGGCGTGACGCGGACCACGATCCGGGGCCTTGCGGCACCGGAAACCGTGGTAGAGGTTCCGTCGCTGTCGTTGATCCAGAACGACATCACCATGCGCGAGATCGCCGATGCGATTGCGGGCGAGGCAGAGGCCGATCCGGCGGGTGATGTCGGCGGGGCGAACGCGCGGGTCCGCACGGGGGTTGCCAAGACCGGGGCTGATCAGATCGCCAGTATCGTCCTGCGGTCCAACCCGGATGGCAGCAAGCTGACCATCGGTGACGTGGCGCGCATAAATGTGGGCACGGTTGACCGCGACCGCGCCTATTTCGTGGGCGAACATCCGGCGATTTCGATCCGGATCGACCGCAGTGATCGGGGCGATGCCATCGACATTCAGCATCAGGTCGAAAAAGTCGCCGCCGCGCTGGAGCTGACCCTGCCAGAGGCGGTGAACATCGAGTTGATCCGCACCCGCGCCGAGGCGATTTCCGGGCGTCTCGACATTCTGAAATGGAACGGGTTGATGGGGCTGGGGATGGTGGTGGCGCTGCTGTTCCTGTTCCTGAATGCGCGCACCGCGTTTTGGGTGGCGGCGGGCATTCCCGTGGCGATGACGGCGACGATTGCGATGATGTACGCCTTTGGGCTGACCATCAACATGATCTCGCTGTTCGCGCTGATCATCACGCTGGGCATCGTCGTGGATGACGCCATTGTCGTGGGCGAGCACGCCGATCATCGTGCGCGGCGGCTGGGCGAAGACCCGGCAGATGCCGCAGAAAACGCGGCGCGGCGCATGTTTCCGCCGGTGTTTTCCGCCACCATGACCACGGTGATTGCGTTCTTTGGTTTGGTCGCGATTGGCGGCAGGTTTGGTGATCTGATCGCCGATATCCCTTTTACGGTGATCGTGGTTCTAATGGCGTCGCTGATCGAATGTTTCCTGATCCTGCCCAACCACATGGCGCATTCCATCGCGCATTCGGCCAAGCAGCATTGGTACGATTGGCCCAACCGCGTCGTGAACGCGGGCTTTGGCTGGGTGCGCGAAGTCATCTTTCGCCGCCTGATGGCCGTTGTCGTCTGGGCGCGCTATCCGGTTTTTGCCGGGGCGGTGTTTATACTGGCGTCGCAGGTTATTCCGCTGATAACCGGCGATTTACAGTGGCGGTTCTTTAACGCGCCTGAACGCGGCTCTGTCAGTGGTAATTTCGCCATGGCTCCGGGGGCGACGCGCGAAGACACATTCGCGATGATGCAGGAAATGCAACGCGCCACCGATGCCACGGCGAAACAGCTGCAAGAGGAACATCAGGCCGACCTGCCAGAGGGTGAAATCGCGCCAAACCCGCTGGACTATGTCATCGCGGAAATCGGCGGCAACACCGGGCGCGGCCTAAGCGGGGTTGAAACGAAAGAGAGTTATCAGCTTGGGTCCGTCGCGATTGAATTGATCGATGCCGACTTGCGGCCCTATTCGTCGTTCCAATTCGTGGCCGCCTTGCAGGACGAGGTGCGCAACCATCCGCTGGTCGAAACCGTGTCGTTCCGGGGCTGGCGCTCTGGCCCCGGTGGCGATGCGTTGGACGTGCAGTTTTATGGCGCGGATAGCGACACGCTGAAGGCCGCCGCCGAAGAGCTGAAGACCACGCTGGCGCAATTTCCAGAGGTCTCGGCGCTGGAAGACAGCCTTGCCTATGACAAGGAAGAGCTGGTGCTGGAGTTGACGCCGCAGGGCCGCGCGCTGGGCTTTACCATCGACGGGCTGGGCAGCGTGCTGCGCAACCGGCTGAACGGCATCGAGGCCGCGACCTACCCGGACGGCCCGCGCAGCGCGACCATTCAGGTCGAACTGCCAGAAGGCGAACTGACCGCCGATTTCCTGCAACGCACCCGGATGCGCACGGTGGCGGGCGAATACGTGGCGCTGGCCGATATTGTCAGCGTGCAGACCCGCGCGGGGTTTTCTACGGTGCAACGCGAAAACGCGCTGCGGTTGGTGTCTGTGACTGGCGACATATCAGAGGACGACCCGGCGCGCGCCACGGCCATTATGGAGCAGTTGGAAACCAGCATTCTGCCCGCGCTAGAGGAACAATTTGGTATCGCATGGGTCATGTCTGGGCTGGCGGAGCAGGAAAACGAATTCCTGAGTGATGCAATGACCGGGCTGATTTTCTGCCTGCTGGGCATCTACCTGACGCTGGCCTGGATATTCTCTAGCTGGACACGGCCGGTGGTGGTGATGGCGGTGATTCCGTTCGGGCTGGTTGGGGCGTTTTATGGCCACGTGCACTGGGGCGTGCCGTTGTCGATGTTCTCTATCGTGGGGCTGATCGGCATGACGGGGATCATCATCAACGATTCCATTGTGCTGGTGACGACGATTGACGAATACGCCCAGGAACGCGGGTTAATCCCGGCCATTATCGACGGTACCTGTGACCGGCTGCGCGCCATCATGCTGACCACATTGACCACCGTTTTGGGCCTTGCGCCGTTACTGTATGAGCAAAGCCAACAGGCGCAGTTCCTGAAACCGACGGTGATTACGCTGGTCTATGGGTTGGGTTTTGGCATGGTGCTGGTGCTGTTGGTTGTGCCCGCGTTGATGGCGATGCAGCTGGATCTGGCCAGGCAGTTCAGCGCCCTGCGCCGTGCCGTGGCCCTGCGCGCCGGGGGGCGCCCGGTTGGGGTGGCAACATGGGCGGCGATTGTGGCCACGGCCGGGTTATTCGCGGCCACATTGGGATCGGTGATCGTGCAGGGGGCGTTGCCCGGTGCGTTGATGAGCTTATTGCCTGCGGGTGCCGTATCAGCGCCCATGCTACCGCTGGCCTTGGGGCTGTTCATCGCGGGCGCTGCGCTGTTGGCGTTGTTGACCTATGTGATCGGAGCCTTGGCAGTGACTTTGTTTGCGCTGCGAAAGGCGGCCTAAGGGCTAGCCGGTACAGCCCAAAATATCGACGGCCCGACCGGCCCCCATCACCGTAATGCGCACCTGACTACGGTCCAGCATAAAGGGCGCGTTACTAGGCGGGACCATTTCGGTGGTGGCAGTCAGGGTGCGGCCTTGGCGATTCGCGCTGGCCTCGGCCACCCAGATGGTCTGATCGGGCAGTTCAAACACCGCGATTTCCTCTTTGCCCAGCTTGGGCATGTCGATGGTCGCCGTCAGGCGCAGGCCATCCGCGATGGGTTCAACTGCGCAGGCAATGTCGCGCATCCCGGCCTCTTGCGCGGTATCAGGGCGGGCTTTCATCGCGGCTTTGATGCGCGGGTCAGCGGCCCCTGCACCTTGCAGGTCGGCAGAGACCCGCACAGAGATCGGCATGCAGATATCCTCGCACACCCCAAGTTCGATACTGGCGCGCAGGGTCACGTCCCGACCGACCTGTTTTGGAGTAAGCTCTATAGGTAGGACCAGCTCGTTCTTGTAGCCGACCGTGCGCATGCCGTTTTGATGGAACACGTCGGGGGTGGGCCAGTGAAACTGCACCGCCGACAGATTGCGCGAGCCGTCCCAATCAAACCGCGGCGGAATGCCGGAGTCGCCGGGCGCGCGCCAGTATGTCTTCCATCCCGGGGCAAGCGTGATGCGCAGGGCGGTCATATAGGTGCCGTTTTCGGTGCGCCAACCGGGCAACATTTGAAAATCCGCCACATCCTCGGCAGAGAATCCGCCAGAGCCAGCGATGGCGCTGGTGGCGAGAAGGGCAAGGCAGGTGGCGGCGGATGATAGTTTTTTCAGCATGGGCCTAATCTAGTCACTCTGAGATAAAGTAAAATTCACGTTTCGCTGATCAGGCGGCCTGTGTCGGTTTTGCCGCACTTGTACAACCGGCGCGGCAGTGCGCTAATTCGGGGTATGAGCACCGATTCCTCTGAGCTGACAGGAAAACTGTTGATCGCGATGCCCGGCATGGGCGACCCGCGCTTTGACAAAAGCGTGGTCTATATGTGTGCGCATTCGCCGGACGGCTCTATGGGATTGATCGTCAACAAACCCGCGTCGGGGGTGAAAATGGACGATCTGCTGAAACAGCTGAAAATCGAAAAAGGCCCAGGCAATCGAGGGATTCGGGTGCATTACGGTGGCCCGGTCGAACATGGGCGCGGGTTTGTGCTGCATAGTTTGGATTATGACAGCAACGACAGCACGATGACCGTGGATGGGCAATTCGGGATGACGGCGACGCTGGATATTCTGCAAGAGATGGCGCAGGGCGGTGGCCCGGATCAGCGGATTCTGGCGCTGGGCTATAGTGGCTGGGGGCCCGGGCAGTTGGAGGCGGAGATTCAGCGCAACGGCTGGTTGACCTGTGATGCAACGCCAGAGATTGTTTTTGCGCGGGATAATGCGGCGAAGTGGACGGCGGCACTGGCGTCGATGGGGATTGATCCCTTGTTGCTAAGTTCTGAGGCGGGGCACGCCTGACGTCTTGGGTTTGTTTTCTCGGGTAGGGTAATCCAAAGGAGCGCTACCGCGCGCTTTTATTCTGATAGGCGAGAGGCGACTCTAAGCAATGGCCTAGGGTCTGGGCGCAGCGGCGCGTTGTAGGCGATCGTTTATGGCGCGACCAAGGCCTTGGTTGGGGATGGGCGAGACCGCGATGGGGTGGCCCATTTTATCCAGCGCGTGCAGGTGGTGAAACAGATTCGCGGCCGCCTCTGTCAGGTCAGCACTTGGCGACAGGTTTAGTGTGGCCGTCACCGGGCCAAAGCCGAGCAGGATTTCGTCGCCTTGGGTCTGGCTGGCGTTCAGGCGGATTTGCGCTGTTGGCGCATAATGTGACGCAAGCTGGCCGGGGGCGTTGGGAGTTTTAGTCTCGGTTGGGCGCGTCAGGGGGTGGCCAAGGCAAGCCTCTATCGCCTCGGTCGGCAGGCCGCCGGGGCGCAGCAGGGCGGGGGCGGGCGTTGTCGCCAGGATGGTGGATTCAAGACCAACCGGGCAGGGGCCGCCATCAAGAATTGCGGCGATCTTGCCGGTTAGCCCAGCGGCGACATGCGCGGCGGTGGTCGGGCTGATCTTGCCCGATGGATTGGCAGAGGGGGCGGCGATGGGCGTGGCGGCGGCGCGCAGCAGCGCCTGCGCCAGCGGGTGATCTGGCACACGAATGGCGATGGTGGGCAGGCCCGCGCTGACCAGCGGGGCGATCTTTGCGCCGGGTTTCAGCGGCAGCACCAGTGTCAGCGCGCCGGGCCAGAAAGCGGCCGCCAGACGGTCCGCCACCGCGTCAAATTCGGCGATTTCGCGGGCGGCGGCCAGATCCGCCATATGCACGATCAGCGGGTTGAAACTGGGGCGCTGTTTGGCTGCAAAGATGCCGGCGACGGCGCGGTCATTGCTGGCGTCTGCCCCAAGGCCATAGACAGTCTCGGTGGGAAAGGCGACTAGATGCCCGGCGCGCAGCAGGGTGGCGGCGCGGGCGATCCCGGCATCATCAGGGGCAAGATGTTCAGTTTCTGGCATGTTACAGTGACGTTGCGTCGTTCTCGCGGTGTTGGTGGCTTGTGTATAGCGTGATTGGAAGGTCATATCGGCCCAAGGCCCGGCTGCCAAGCCGTGGAGCGACATGAGCAGAGCGACGCTATTGCAAGAGGAAACCATTGATGCCCTATACCGCGCCCGTCGCCGAGTTTCGATTTATGTTCGATCATGTGGTTGGGCTGGGGCAGGTTAGCGCGACCGATCGGTTTGCCGAGGCGGATGATGATGTGGTTGACGCGATTTTGGCAGAGGCCGGGCGGCTGTGTGCCGACGTGCTGGCTCCGCTGCAGCGCAGCGGTGATTTGCACCCGGCCCATCTGGAGAACGGCATTGTGCGCACCTCGCCCGGATTTGCCGAAGGGTATAAGGCCATCGCTGACGGTGGCTGGGTGTCGACCAGTGCGGACCCGGAATTTGGCGGCATGGGCCTGCCGATGACGCTGACCACAGCAGTCAATGAGATGATGTCGGGGGCCTGTCTGTCGTTGCAATTGAACCCGTTGATGACGCAGGGCCAGATAGAGGCGCTGGAGCATCATGCGCCGGATGCGGTGAAGGCGGTGTATCTGCCCAAGCTGATTTCCGGCGAATGGAACGGCACGATGAACCTGACGGAACCGCAGGCCGGGTCGGACGTTGGCGCGCTGCGCAGTAAGGCCGAACCAAACGGTGACGGGACTTTTGCGGTTTCCGGCCAGAAGATTTATATCTCTTGGGGCGACAATGATTTCACCGCCAATACCTGCCATCTGGTGCTGGCGCGGCTGCCGGATGGGGTCGCGGGGACCAAGGGAATTTCGTTATTTTTGGTGCCGAAATTCATCCCCGATGCCGATGGCAATCCGGGGGTGGTGAACAGCCTGAAGGTGGTCAGTCTGGAACATAAGGTGGGGCTGCATGGTTCGCCTACCGCTGTGATGCAATATGACGGAGCGACCGGCTGGCTGATCGGGGCTGAAAGTGGCGGCATGGCGGCGATGTTCACCATGATGAACAACGCGCGGTTGGGCGTTGGTGTGCAGGGCATCGGGTCAGCAGAGGGCGCGATGCAGCACGCGTTGGCCTATGCGCTGGAGCGAAAGCAGGGCCGCACGCCGGTTGGTGAAACAGGGACGATCATTGACCACGCTGACGTGCGTCGGATGCTAGTGACGATGAAGGCAGAGACGTTCGCGGCGCGTGCCATTGCGCTGGCCAATGCGGTGGCGATTGATATGACGACGGCCACGGGCGACGCTGATTGGAAGGCGCGCGCCGCGTTGCTGACGCCGATCACCAAGGCCTATGGAACCGATACCGGAATCACCGTCGCAGAGCTGGGCGTGCAGGTGCATGGCGGCATGGGTTATATAGAGGAAACCGGCGCGGCGCAGTATTTCCGCGATGCGCGGGTGACGGCGATCTATGAGGGCACCAACGGCATTCAGGCGATGGATCTGGTGGGCCGCAAGCTGATGGATGGCGGCGAGGCGGCGTATCGGCTGCTTGATGAAATCCAGTCCGACGCAGAGGCCGCGCGCAACGGGTTTACCGACATGGCACAGGCGGTCTGGGACGCGACGGAAACGCTGCGCGAGACGACAGAATGGCTGGTGGCGCAGGATATGAACGACCGTTTCGCCGGGGCTGTGCCATATTTGCGGGCCTTTGCACGGGTACTGGGTGGGCATTACCACCTGAAGGCGGCGCTGGCCGATCCGGGCGGCGGGCGTGACGCGCTGGCGCGGTTTTATATCATGCGGCTGTTGCCGGAACACACCGGCCTTTGTGCCCATGTCCGCGAAGGCGCGGCGGGGCTTTATGCAATTACACCAGAGGATTTGGCGTCGTGATGGATGGCATGCATGCACCGCTAAGTTACCCGGTATCAGAACCGCCAAACCAAGGCGAAGCGGTGGAACTGGCCGAAGGCGTGCTGTGGATTCGCATGCCGTTGCCGATGAAGCTGGATCATGTGAACTGCTATGCGCTGGATGACGGCGACGGCTGGACCATCGTAGACACAGGCTTTGACGGGCAAGGCAGCCGTGCGATCTGGCAATCGCTGCTCGATGGGCCATTGCGCGGCAAACCGGTGCGGCGCGTGTTGGTGACGCATCATCACCCCGATCACATCGGGCTGGCAGGCTGGTTTCAGACCGACCACGGAGCAGAGTTGATCACCACGCGGACATCGTGGTTGATGGCGCGGATGCTGACGCTGGACGAACAGTTGGTACCGGCCTCTGAAACGCTCGCCTATTGGCGCGGGGCCGGGATGGACGCGGATATCTACGCGAAACGACAAACTGAACGGCCGTTCAATTTTTCCGATGTGGTCGCCCCGATGCCGCTGGGGTTTCGGCGCATCAAGGAGGGCGACAGCATTCATATTGGCGGTCGCCATTGGGACGTGCACATCGGCAATGGTCACGCGCCGGAACATGCCACGCTGTGGTCGCGGGATGGCGAATTGGTCATCGGCGGCGATCAGTTGCTGGCGTCGATCTCGCCCAATCTGGGGGTCTATGCCACCGAACCGGATGCCGACCCGGTGGGTGAATGGCTAGAGGCCTGCGAACGGCTGCGCGCCTTTGCCCGCGACAGCCAACTGGTGCTGCCAGGGCATAAGATACCGTTTTATGGTCTGCCGACCCGGATGCGACAGCTGATTGATAATCATCACAGCGCGCTGGACCGGCTGCTGGACGCGCTAAAGACGCCGCATGTTGCGTCTGATTGCTTTCCGATCCTGTTCAAACGCAAGATTGGCGAGGCTGAATATGGGCTGGCATTGGTCGAGGCGGTGGCGCATTTGAACCATTTGCTGCATCTTGGGCAGATCAGCCGCAAACGCCGGGCCGATGGTGCGTGGCTGTGGCACAGGGGGTAGGTCATGGACGGCAAGATCGCGACGACCGCCGAGGCGCATGAGGCGCAGGCCCTGCCACGCAGCCATGCGGTGCATGCTGACTCCAACGCGGGATGCGCCGAGGTCCGGCCGCTGCCCGATGCGATTGCCCGCACGCCGGTGGGTGACAAAAGCCCGGCGCAATGGGCCTATGAGCGGCTGATCCTGTACATCAAGAATTTTGAGGAACAGCTGGATAACGAACATGAGGTCGCGATGGGGTTCACCGGTGCCGATGCCGGGGTGATCCGCATTGAAGGTATTGGGTTTTTTGAACCGGATATTATTACTTTTTATGGTAGCGATCCGACGGGCACCAAAACGCAGTTGATCCAGCACGTGCACCAGTTGAACGTGATGCTGCGCGCCTTGCCGAAAATGGCGACACAGCAGGAACCGCGCCGCATCGGCTTTCGTCTGGCGGCGGATCTGGAACAGGGGTGACGTGTCTCAGCCTGCGCGCAAAACACGCATTTTGAACAGGTGACAGCCCAAAGTGAATCGACTAGACACAGCTAGAATCTGCGGCAAAAACGACAATCGAAGGTAAAGACAATGGCTGAACATAAGCATGGCGAGATGAACATCGAAGTTCAGGAAAAAACCTTTGAGGGTTTCGTCAAATGGGTGACATGGACTGCGGTCGCCTGCATCGGATTTTTGATCTTTCTGGCAATCGTCAACGGCTAGGCAGCCGTATTTCAAGTGGTGCTAGGTAAAATGCGGCGTATTTTGATCGTGCTGATGCTACCGCTTGTCTTGGCGGCCTGTGGTGCCGAAAAGACCTGGGCCCCGGATGACGTGGTGCAGCGTGCGGTTTATCGCCACGATGCGCCGCCCTCTATTACCGTGATCACAGTGGTGTCCAACCGCGACGGCAGCGGCGGGCATTCCGCGCTGTTGATCAATGGCTCGCAGCGGGTTGTCTTTGACCCGGCGGGCACGTGGCATCACCCACAAGTGCCAGAGCGGAACGATCTGCATTTCGGAATGAAAGACGCCGCCGTGCAGTTCTACAAGGACTACCACGCGCGCGAGACCTGGCATGTGGTCAGCCAAGAGGTGCCTGTATCCGCCGAGGTCGCCGAAATGGCGCTGCGCCGGGCGATGGAATATGGATCGGTGCCCAAGGCCTATTGCACGCAGGCCAACACCAATATCCTGTCGGAATTACCGGGGTTTGAGGGCGTGCCGAAAACCTTTTATCCGGTCAAATTGATGGACTTTATCGCGACGCTGCCCGGTGTTAAGACCAGCGAATTCCGCGATAACTCCCCGGCGAACAACGGCACAATCGCGGTGCCACGGCTTTAGGCCGGTCCAAACTATCCCAGTAGAAACAGCGCGCCATACAGGGTTACCGCCCCGGCGATGATGGCCATCAGCGTGTTCTTTGTCAGCAGGCCCGCCAGCACCGTCGCACAGGCGGCCAATAGGCGCGGGGCATCCAGATTGCCGCCGGTCGCCTCTGGCCACAGGATCAGCGGCGCGACAAGGCCGGGCAGCACAGCGACCGGCGTATAACGCAGGTGGCGCAGCACCCAGGGCGGCAATCTGCGCGCGCCGATCAGACCCAAAAACGAAAACCGGATCAGAAAGGTGCCGACCCCAAGGGCGGCGATGATCAGCCAGATATGCGGCGACGAATAATTCATGAGGCGCGCCTTTCGGACCATTGTTCGATCTGCGCGCCGACCAGCATCGCCGCAATCGCTGCCACGATCAGGCCAAGGCCCGATGGCATCCACGCCAGCGCCAATGCCACGATGACGGATGTCACTGCTGCGGCCACATGGGCGGCGGATTTCAAGGCGGGGGCGATCAGCGCCAGAAAGGTGATCGGCATCGCGAAATCGAGCGCGTATTCCGGCGGTATAGTCGCCCCGATCAGGGCACCGACCAGCGTAAAGCCATACCAGACCGGGATCAGCGGCGTTGCGGTGCCAAAGAAATAGGCCACTTTGCGGGCTATTGGCTGGTTTGGCGCGCGTTCGTATTCGGCCTGCGACAGCGCGTAGGTCTGATCAAAATTCATATAGGCAATCGTGGCCCGCTGCCACAGCGGCGCATCGCCCAGATGCGGGGCCATCGCGGCGGAATACATCGCCATGCGCAGGTTGACGACCAGCGACGTGGCCAGCACCAGAATGGTCGATGCGTTGTCGTTCATCAGCTGAAGCGCGGTAAACTGCGCTGCTCCGGCGATCACCACGACGCTGAAGCCCATGACCTGCAAGATCGTTAGCCCGGCCTCTGTCGCAATGGCCCCGAACAACATGGCGAAGGGCGCGGCGACAAAGACGATGGGCACCCCGTCAAGGATGCCACGAAGATAGCTTGATCTGTTGGTTTGCGCGTTCATGGTTTTGCCTCTGCTGCCGTCCACGGGTAGCCGAGCCATTCGGCAGTTTCAAATGCCAATTGGTGATGAGTCAGAATCGATTTTTGTCGCCCAAGCATCGCTTGGTCGCGGCCCGATGATGGGCTTGGGTATTCTCTGGTTGGGTCATCGTTTCATCGGACGGTGCGTCCTGGAACGGTGTGTCTTAAGGTCGGCGGCGCCGCCAAACGACATATCCGGGGGCCAAAACCCCATTTGGTCTGCGAAGCCGTGGTTTTCCACGGTTCGCGTCGCGATTTTCTGACCGTCCCTGCACCTTCATCAGGTGGTCTGTGGGACCGGAAAGTCTGGTGTGCGCGGGGTGATTAGGCCCGCGCTGATGCATCGATGGGGTTTTTATCCTGCTGCGGTTTAGAATTGGTGACGCGACCGTACGGTGGTCTTGAGCATTTCGCGTTAAACTGAATTCATCTGACACGCCGAACGCGTTGTGCTTCGCAAATGCTGCCTCGTCGCGTCAGTTGAATGCTTAGTGCTGATCAAACGCGATATGCTCTAAGTAAACGTGCCCGTGACGCGCCCCAGCAGCATAAAGGCGCGGGCGGTGCGGGTGTCTGACAGTTCGGCAATGTCAGAATCGCTGGCGGCCTGAT
>Ga0315339_1000959_pt1 | contig 28940 bp, 28 predicted proteins | sample ASW17metaG_FD_204514 | JGI IMG/M metagenome (GOLD analysis project Ga0315339, IMG submission 204514) | Ammonia-oxidizing marine archaeal communities from Pacific Ocean, United States - ASW #17 | ecosystem: Environmental > Aquatic > Marine > Oceanic | place: USA: California | collected 2016-12-05 | reverse complement strand
TAAAGAATTTAATGAAAAAAAAAAAAATAATTAATGGATTAACATTAATTGCTCTACAATGGTTTTTTTTAGAATATTATAAAGATTAAGTTCCGACTCCCCGTTTATAAGGTTGGGTTAACTCACGGCACATAATTGATAAATCTAAAGTTTTCATGTTTACATCTAATGTCTGGTATTCTTGACATTCATAAACCTCTGTATCTTTTTGAAGAACAGTAACAAAAAACAAAACAACTATTCCTTCTCTAGATTTAATTGTACTGGTATCATAAGCTTTGATTTCAAATCCTTCATCAATTAAATCTCTGTAAGTCTTGCTACTATCTTGCCACTGATCTATATTAGGATCTGCTAAAAGTGATTTTGCTAAAAAAATAAATATTAATATTGTAAAAGATGAGCGCATTTTTAATTTTTATTTAACCAATCTAGAACTTCTTTAACATTTTTTTCTGGTGGAAAAATAGGATAAAATACATGTTTTATTATAGATTGCTCAACTATTAAAGTTAATCTTTTAATAAACGTATTATCAGCTATTGAAAAAATAGGTAGTTTTAAAGCTTTAGAAAATAATAATTCTTGATCACTTAAGATATCATATGGGACTCGTAAACGTTTTGTCATTTCTCTAAGATCATTGATTGACTGTGTGGATATTCCTATTGGCAGAGCATTATTAATAATTAATTCATCATGATGATCTCGAAATGAACATGTTTGAGAGGTGCATCCTCTTGCTCCAGGAATTAAATCCCATTTTTCAGGTAAAGGCCTGTCCGGATGTCCTGTCATAGGAAAACAGTAAATAACAAGACGGAATGTATCTGATCGATATAGCCTTAGAAGATTTCCACTTTGTGTAGGTAAGGAAATGTCTGGGATTTGCATATTCAGCAAATGATCACAAGCACCATCTTGTTTAAGTTTTGGAAAATCTGTTGGTAAATAAGTAAAATTCATAATGATAAATTTTTTCTAATCGTTAATAATCATGTTAAATATTAATAACTATAATAGATTTTATGGAAAAAATAAAACCAATCTCAAGTATGACCACTCCTCGCTTTGCGGATGTGGCTACTTTTTTTAGATTACCCGTAATAAAAGACCTTAAAAAACTTGATTATTGTATTTGTGGAGTGCCTTGGGACGGAGGTACAACTAATAGACCTGGGGCAAGACACGGACCAAGAGAAGTAAGAAATGCATCATCTTTAATTAGAACTTATCACCCTGTTTCTTTAAAAAGTCCCTATGACATATTTAATGTAGCTGATATTGGAGATTGTCCGGTAAACCCTATCGATCTACAAGACTCATTAAACAAAATTCAAAAATTTTATGAAACCATTGTCTCTTCGAATACGATTCCTTTATCTATTGGAGGAGATCATTTAGTTTCTCTTCCAATTTTAAGAGCTTTAGCAAAAAAAAAACCGTTGGGCTTGTTTCAATTTGATTCACATTCAGATACATGGGACGCGTATTTTGGAGGATATAAATATACTCATGGAACACCGTTTAGAAGAGCGATTGAAGAAAACTTAATTGATCCAAAAAAATATGTTATGGTAGGCATTCGCGGTGGTCTTTACGATCCTAATGATATGACTTGGGCTCAAGAACAAGGTATAACAATTATTACTATTGATGAATATTATAAAATGGGTTTTGAAGAAGTTATGAAAATCGTAAAAAATGTTTTAGGTGACACTCCATCATATCTAACATTTGATATTGATGGAATAGATCCAACTCATGCACCAGGGACAGGAACGCCAGAAGTTGGAGGTTTTAATGTTAGAGAAGCGCAACAAATTATTCGAGATTTAAATACAATTAATTTTGTAGGAGCTGATATGGTAGAAGTTTCTCCTCCTTTTGATATTAATAATATGACCTCTTTAGTTGGAGCTACAATTGCCTTTGAAATCTTGTGCACCGTGACAAAAACAAATAAATGATTAAAAAATTACACTCCTTTATAAAAAGTAGAAACTAAAATTAAAAAAATTCTATAAATACGACACTAACCCTATAGATTTTCTAAAGCGATCCCTAATTGTAATAGGATTTAATGGAATTGGCTTAATTGTTACATTTCCTGACTTAATCTTAGAAATAATAACATAAGAATGATCTTTATCAGCTAGAGCTTTATTAAGATTTTTAACTGTTTCATTTCCAAAGCATTCAATTACTTTTTCACAACCAGCCCCAATAGCAACATTTTTTAAAGAAGTTCTTTCATTTGTAAATGTTTTTTGATCACCTGTTGATCCGTAAGATCCATTATCAATAATTAACAAAGTATAATTAGAAGGAGCTCTATTACCAATCGTAGCTAATGTATTCATATTCATTAAAACAGAACCGTCGCCATCAATACTAATAACATTTTTATCAATTGACAAAGATAAACCTAATCCAATTGATGAAGAAAGTCCCATACTACCAAGCATATAAAAATAATTAGGACGATCATTAATTTTATACAATTCTTGAGAAGGAAGTCCAATATTACAAACTACCAAATTGTCTTGGAGTGTTTCTTGCAATAAAACCATTAGTTCAAAACGATTCATTAATCTTCCTTCATTAAATTAAAATTACATAAAATTGCAACTGGAGATTCAATAACTTTTGCATGATTGGTAAAAGTTGATATTTTTTCCAAATCTTTTTGAACACTACAATTAAGCATTGGTATACGAAGAGTATCAAGAATCTCTTCTGTTATACTTGCCATTCCTCCTTGAGCGCCAACTGGTTCACCAGGAGTGCCTCTATAACTAATAAGAAATACAACTGGCATTTGATATAATTGTAGAAGAGAGACAATAGAATTAACTGAATTTCCAATTCCTGTATTTTGCATCATGATACAAGGTAGTTTATTACCTAAATATGCCCCTGCACATATGCCCATTCCCTCTTCTTCGCGAGGTATAGCAGAGTAATATATATCTTTATCAGCTTCTAAAATTGTGATCATATTTGCTAATAATTTACATGGTACCGATAAAAAAAAGTTAGCTCCCCCTTTTTTTAAATTAGAAATTATTTCCTTACTTATTTTCATTAAGAAAGTGTATTAAAGTAATTTAAAAAATCAACAACTGATAAAATTAAAAATCATTAATCAATTTCATAAGTTTAGTTGAAGAGTATTTTCCACCAGCTTTTAAATTGGGCTAATAAAATTTGATTGATTAATTACATCAGTAAAAAATTGAGGCTCTAAACACAAACCATGATGCTTACCATATTTTCTATTTTCTTTTCCATCGTATTCATTAACCGTCATATTGCCAGTATAAAATTGAACACCTGGTTGATTAGTAAAACAAATCACACCCATTCGGGTTAACTGACTAAACAATTCAACAACTTTTTTTGTGGAAAAATATTTCTTACATCATAATTATCATCATTTTTAAAAGCAATTGAATAAATTAAGAATTAACCGTTATCATAAATTTTTTTTGTATTTAAATAAACAGCTAATCAGTATCAAAACCACCAAAATCTTTAAATAAATTGGGATCACCAAAAATATCGCCGTAATCTTTGTTTCCCCCTAACTCACCACCTTGCAAATCTTTTTCATTAACCTGGTTTTGTTGTAATAATTTTAGTTGTTCAGAAAATTTAGATTTTTTAGCAATTTCAGCAGCTTCAACACACTTTGAACCATATAATCCATTTTTTACAATTTGATTAAATCCAAAAATTCCAAATATTACTATGAATAACAATACAAATATAGATTTTGGAATTTTAAAAGATTTTTTTGGTTCTATTTTAAGACGACTGTCTTGAGTTTTTTTATATAACAAAAGGTCTTGTCTTTGTTTTTTCTTTTTATCTTCCTGACGACGAAAAATTTCATATGTTATTGCTGCAATTAATGTCAAAGCAATTATTACTAAAGCTAATGCGCTTATAGCAGGACTGATTCCAAGCCTAACTTTTGAGGCAATAACCGTTGTAAGTGTTTGATCAGATAAAATGCTAAATACGGTAGTATTATAATTTTCAAAAGATGCTAAAAAAGCTATTACTGCCGAAGACGCAATAGCAGGCATAAGATAAGGAATTAAAATTTTAAAAAATACTTGTGTTTGACTTGCTCCGAGATCTAATGCGGCTTCTTCTTGTGTTTGATCAAAACGTTGAAGTCGTGCTACAAAAATAAGAAAACAGTATGTTGAAATAAAACAAGTTTGACCTAGTATAGTTAAAAAAATTCCATTACGACCAATATCTGCAATAAAACCCTCTCCTCCAATGGTAGCAATTCGATCCCAAAGAACCACAGTTGAAATACCTATTATAACCCCAGGAAATAAAACTGGCATAATTGAAATAGAATAAAAAATTGTTCTTAATCTACTATGAACCTGAGTTAAAACAATTGAAGCAGCCATACCAATAGGTACTGCTAAAATAACGACACCAATTCCTATAAAGAGACTTTTGATTAATCCATCTTGAAGGCGCCAATCAGTTGATAGTCCTGCTAAATGTTGACCATCATAAGCAATTTTGCCTTCTTGAAACCACCTCCAACTAAAGCATTCCCAGGGAGAAACTGAAGGAAATTCAGCTGAATTGAAAGCCGTAATACTCATAATAATTAATGGACCAAATAAAAATGATAAAAAAATAAAAATATAAATACCTAGTACAAATTTTAAAATATGTTGAGATTTCATCGTATAATTTCACCAATCTTTACTTTGAATAAACGCATCATTAAAAGAACGAAAACAACTGAGACAGAAAGAAGTAAAATAGAATAAGCCGCACCTCTTGACCAATTATCGTTCATATTAAACCATTGATAAATTAATTGTGTAAACCAATATGTATTTGGACTACTTAAAACTATTGGGGTAGCTAAAGCTCCTGCAGTTAACATAAATACCATAGTGCAGCCAGAGGCTATTCCTGCTTTTGCATGAGGTATAACAATCCGCCAATGTGTTCGGAATGTTGAAGATCCTAAATCTTTTGCTGCCTCTAGTTGATTTGTATCTAAACTCTCTAATGCATTATACAAAGGAAATATCATTAAAAGAATGTAAGCGTAAGTTAAACCTGTATAGAGAGCTATATCTTGAGCAATAAAATTAATTCCGGAATCTATCAATCCAGTTCCAAGTAAGATATTATTAATTACACCCTCGCTAGCAAATAATATACGCAATGCAAAAGAACGTAAAAGTTCATTAATCCAAAAAGGTATAATAAGTGAAATAATTAATAATCTTGCTGCATTAGGATTAGCAATTTTTGCCATATAAAACGCAATAGGATAACAAAAACACAAATTGATAATTGTAACTAAAATTGCTGTATAAATTGTATTAACAAATACACCAATATCTACAAAATTATATGTATCTTCACTTGATTCTGAACCAAAGATAAAATGTTTATAATGAACTAAAGTATGCACATCATCTGAGCCGCCTCTAAGTAAAGGTGGAAGGTTTGGTCTAAAAGATAAATCCAACATATATAATTGAGGAATAATTATTAAAAAAATTAACCAAAAAACTATAGCTATAATAAAATAAGTTGAAATTAGTGGTCCATTTTTTTTAAAAAATGAATTCATTTAAAAACCAAATCTAATCTACTGCGAGAGCGCCCTTTGGCAGGACTATTGCTTTTTTTGAAGAAAAAGTTAATTTTACTTCTTTGTTGTTCATCAATTCATTTGTATCAACTGCATTTGGAACACTAAATCTAACATTCATTCCAGAATTTATTTTTAGATAAATATTTTTTAAATTTCCCTCAAATTCAACTGTATTCACTTTTGCTGTAAACATATTGTCTAATGTAGTATTTTCATTCTTGATAAAAATTGATTCGGGTCTAATAAACATTAAAACCTCATCACCTTTTGAAAAGGAGTAGTTTTTTTGTTTATTAATTTTTCCAGTAGTAGCTAAAAATGTATAACCTTGCGTTTCAACTTTTACTAAATCTTTTTCAACAGATAACACTTTCGCATAAAAAGGATTATTTTCTCCAACAAAAGTTGCTACAAAAGGAGTATTTGGAAGATTATAAACATCATCACATAATCCAACCTGTTCTAATTCTCCCTCATTCATCACAGCTACTCGGTCAGACATTGTTAATGCTTCGCCTTGATCGTGAGTAATATAAATAAATGTAATACCTACTCTTTTTTGAATAGCTCTAAGTTCAGTTCTCATTTTTTGACGTAATTTTAAATCTAAAGCTGAAAGTGGTTCATCAAGTAATAAAACTTCAGGTTCAATAGCAAGAGCTCTTGCTATAGCAACACGTTGTCTTTGGCCTCCTGATAACTCATGTACTTTCTTTTCTCCTTGGCCACTTAAAGCAATTAATTCCAAGAGTTCGTCTGCTCTTTTTTTTCTTTTATTTTTGCTTACTCCTCTGACTTCAAGGGAAAAAACAATATTATCAGATACTGACATTAAAGGAAACAAAGCTAGATTTTGAAAGATTAAAGAGGTTGGTCTTTTATTTGGACCAATACCTGCCATATCTTGACCCCCTATTAATACTTTTCCTTCTGATGGATCTAAAAAACCAGATATTGCACGTAATAGAGTAGTTTTACCACATCCAGATGGTCCTAAAAAACTAAAAAATTCACCTTTTTCAATTTTAACACTAACGTTCTTTGCTGCAAAAAAACTTCCGAATGTTACAGAAATATTTTGCAGTTCTACATCAGCGCTCATTATTTCCTCTGCAAATCATGATATTAAATTATTATATTAAAACAAAATTTAAAAGTTAATAAAGCGCCCTAGTTAAAACTAGGACGCCTAAACTTAATTATTTTTATATTAAGCTGTTTCGAATTTATTAGCGTACTCAGCTCTTGCATCTGCATACCAAGGTGGCTCAGGTGGCCATGGATTAAGCTTAGAAGCTGTATCCCCTGGGTAAATTGCTTGAGCAAGTGCTTTAGTCTCATCAGAATAATGATCAGAAGCACCAATCACTGCAGAGTTGTAACCAATCTCGTTGACAGTTTGTCCTCCAACTTCAGGAGTAAAGCTATAATTAATAAGCTCGTAAGCTTCATCAATATTAGAAGCTTTAGCTGATAGTGTTATTCCATCAACCCAAGCAAGAGCTCCTTCATCAGTTGTTTGATAAGCAACAGGCTCTCCTGCTTTCATCATTGCTGCAATAGGTCCATCCCAAGTTTGTCCAACAATCACTCCATCCGAAGTAAAGCCTTGTTTTTGTGGATCTGCACCAGACCAAAATTTAACAAGATTACCTTTTTTTGAAATACAGTAATCTGTAAGTACTTGCCAATTTTTTCTCATCGTATCTTCATCTTTATATGAAGACCAGAAGTCCATTTTACCTTGATGATGCATCCAAATTCCACAACCAGTCATCATAGAATAAGTACGACCCATCATATAAGCTCCACTAACTGCAGGATCTGCTTCCCAAATATCTCCAAAACTTGGAAGTCCATTTGGTGTCCACTTATCTGTTCTCCAGGCAATAGATTCTGTTCCCCAAAGTTGTGGAACCCAATGAGATCCTTTCCCTCCAAAATTCCAATCTCTTTCGCCAACTGCAACCATCCCAGGATTAACATTGCCGATATTTGTAATTTTACTCATGTCAAATGGTGCAAGAACTCCAAGATTTTCCCATTGAAGCGCTCTCATGTTTGTAGGACTTGCTAAATCAAAACCAGCACCACCGCCGGCTTTCATTTTAGCAATAATTTCTCCGTTATCACCTATCTTAGTGTGATTAATTGTTATGCCAGTTTTAGATTTAAAATCAGCTACAACGGAATCTGGAAGATACTCTCCCCACATCACTACATTTACTTCACCACTTGACGCAGCAAATGCATTTCTAACAAACATGGGGGCAACACCAGCAAAAGCTGCTACAGCTGCACCTCTTTTGATAGCTGAACGACGACTAAACTTCTTCGCTGCTTTCAACGTAGGGTGACTAATTCTTTTATTTTTATCCATAAGGTTTCCTCCTAATTAATAATTACATATTTTGACCATAACAAGCACAAAATAACAACAAAAATATTAAAAATTATTGTCTAATTTCATTACAATGGTGGATGTATATAGTTCATTAGCCTTTACAATAGGGCTTAAAAAATTTTCTTGATTTATAGCATCAGGAAAAAATTGAGGCTCTATACATAGTCCATATTGAAGGCCATATTTTCTATTTTCTTTGCCTTCGTATTTATCAACCATCATATTGCCTGTATAAAACTGAACACCTGGTTGATCAGAAAAATAAGTAACTCCCATTCTTGTTAAGTTACTATAAACTTTAGCAATCTTTTTAAGTTTAAAATCATTTCCAACATCATAATTATTATCTATGCCTCCTGAATCTAAAAATTCTTGAGTAATATTTTTTTCTTCTAATAAATCAAAATTGGTATTTTTAACTTTAAGTAACTTTCCTGTAGGAATCGCATTTTCATCATTTTCACAAACATTTTCACTAAATAGAGTAACTCTATGATTTTTTATATTTTTATAATAGTCTCCATGTCCATGAAAATTCCAATAATTATGATTAGTAATATTTACTAAAGTATCTGCATCACTCAAGGCTGTATATTTTATAATAAATTCATTTTCATTATTTAGTATATAAGTCGCAGTACAAGCAAGATTTCCTGGATAGCCTTCCTCCAAATCTTGAGAAAAATATCCTAATTCACAGCTTAATTCATTCTCATTTTTATTAAGATTTTTTATACTCCATATTTTTTTATTAAAACCTTGAATGCCTCCATGCAGATGATTGGGATGTATATTTTTAGATAATTTATATTTTTGTTTGTTTAGTTCAAATTCTGAGTTAGATATTCTATTTCCCACTCTGCCAATAATGCTATTAAAATATCCTGGGGCTTCTAGACAATCACTAAAATTATTGTATCCAAGAATTACATCTTCAAATTTATAGGGTTCGTTTTTGTAAGGAATTAAAATATTATGAATATAGCCACCATAAGTATAAAAGGTAATGGAAAAATTATTATCATTGATAAATGTAACTGCATATATCTCTACTTCATTAATTGAATTAATTTTTTCTTTTGTAGCATACATATATTATTTAATTTTAAATATTTTTAAACCAAGAGATTTCATTTTATAATTTACGATTAATAGAAACATAATTACTGACAAATAATTTGTTATAAGTATAGCAAACCAGATGCCTTTTAATTGATAATTTAAATAAAAAGAAATTAAAAAAACAATAATTGCTGCACCTATCACCTCCTTAAATAAACTAATAAATACAGTCAAATTAGGCATTTTAACTCCTTGCATTAAGGCAATAGAGATATTTAAAACTGCTAAGATTGGGGTAAATAATGCTGCTATTTGTAAATAATTAATACCAATTATTATTACTTTTTCATCATTTGTAAATATACTCATGAAGTATCCTGCACCAAAATAAAGGAATAGACTGCCAACAAATAATAATATTAATCCATATTTTAAACACACCAAATATCCTTCCCGAATTCTATCATATTTCATAGCTCCATAATTTTGACCCGTCAAAGAAAGACAGGCAAAATTTAGGCCAATAGCAGGTAATAAAATAATTTGTTCTATACGCAAAGCTATTCCGTAAGCTGCAATAGAAACATTGCTGGAATCTGGAGTAGGGAAAAAAGATACAAAAAAAGTAATAATAAAAAAACCAGCAGCCACACAAAACATATTTATTGATGCAGGAAAAGCTTGTTTAGCAATAGCAAGTTGTAATTTTATTTGTGGCAAAAAATCTTTAATCGTAATATGATCAAAAAAATTAGTCATTTTTTTAATCCGATAAAATACATAAATGGTTGCAACAAACTCTGCAAAAATAGTTGCATAAGCTATGCCTTTAACCCCCATTGAAGGTATAGGACCATATCCATAAATAAATAAAGGATCTAAAATTAAATTTAAAAAAAAACCAATAATAAAAACACGGGCATAAGTCTTAGTATCTCCCACAGCATTCAAACCTGCTGTTGGTGTTGAATCCAAAATAATAAATAAACATCCGTACAAAAGAATATTTGTATATTGAATTGCAAAATTAAAATACTCTCCTTCGGCATGCAAAATTCTAAATAAATACGGTGCTGATACCAAACCAACAATCATGATAAAAATAGCTGCTATAATAGAGAAACTAACAGTTTGAATTAGGTATTGCTTTGCCAATACTTTATCATTAGCCCCTTCTGCATTCGCTATTAAAGCAGTAGCTCCTTGACGAGTGCCAGATGAAATAGCGATAATCATAAAGAATATTGGAAATGTAATTGTGATAGCAGCAACAGCCACTGCATTAATTTGTGATGCAAAATATGTATCAACCACATTAAACATTGTATGAAAGAAAAATCCAATACTAACAGGAACTGCCATTTTTATTATAAGATAAGGGATAGGATCCTCTGTTAGATTTAATTTTTGATTTTTCATAAATTTAATAGAGTCCTGATAAGGACAAAAAAATAGTTAATAATAAATTATTTTTCAAAAGAATAGTTAATAATAAATTATTTTTCAAAAAAAATTAAATTTCGTTAATGCGCAAACATGATGCTTGATGATCACTTCCATTTAATTTCTCTAATTGAGGGACAGTTTTTTTGCAATTTTCATTTACATATTGACAACGTGTATGGAATACACAGCCTGAAGGAGGATTCATTGAGCTTGGAATTTCACCTTTTAATTCTATTGCTTTGTTTTGTTTATCAGGATCAATGGAAGGAATAGAGGATAAAAGTGCTTTCGTATAAGGGTGCTTCGGGTTACTAAATAATTCTCTTGTAGGTGCCTGCTCTACTATACGACCAAGATACATTACTGCCACCTCATCACATGTGTGCGCTACAACACTTAAATCATGACTAATAAATAAGTACGTTAAGTTTAAATCTGTTTGAAGAGCTTTTAATAAATTTAAAATATCTGCCTGAATTGAAACATCTAAGGCAGCAACACTTTCATCTGCAACAATAAATTGAGGGCTACTAACTAAAGCTCTTGCTATTGATATACGTTGACGTTGACCACCTGAAAAAGCATGAGGATAACGACGAAGATGTTCTAAATTTAAACGACATTTTGATGCTATTGATCTTACCCTCTCATCTGTTTCTTCTCTTGATGATGTTAGTTTCATTACTTCTAAAGGTTCAGCTATAATATCACGCACTGTCATACGAGGACTTAAAGCGGCATAAGGATCTTGAAATATTAATTGTGCTTTTTTTCGATAATCTTTTAAATCTTTTTTTGAAATATTAGCTAAATCATAATCATTTTTTTCATCATGAAAGATTACCTGGCCCGAGCTAATATGATTCGCTGCTAAAATAGCTCTTCCTAATGTCGTTTTTCCAGATCCAGACTCTCCTACCAAACCAACAAAAGATCCTTTTTTAATATTTAAATTAACATTTTTTACAGCTTGAATTTTTTGTTTTTTGGAAAAAACATTTTCTTGATAATTAAATTCTACCGACACGTTCTTAACAGTAATAAGATTATTGTTCATAAGTACTAACCTTTAAACACGCAACTTGATGATCATCACTATAATTTTTTAATTCAGGAAATTCTATATTACACTTCCCTTCTTCATATAAATTACAACGAGTATGAAAAACACAACCTGAAGGTCTTTCTAAAGGACTAGGAATATTTCCTGGTACTGGCTTTAAAGGTGCATCAAGATTATTTACATCTGGAAGTGCTTCTAATAAACCGATTGTATAAGGATGTTTAGGATTTTTAATTATTTCTCGAACTGGACCACTTTCTACAACACAACCTAAGTACATTACCGCAACATAATCAGCAGTTTGGGCAATAACACCCAAATCATGAGTTATAAATATAACTCCCATTTGATATTCTTTCACTATACTTTTTATTAAATCCAATACTTGTGCTTGAATTGTAACATCTAAAGCTGTTGTAGGTTCATCAGCTAATAAAAGTTTAGGCATAGTTGATAGAGCCATTGCAATCATTGCTCTTTGACGCATTCCACCTGATAACTCAAAAGCATATTGATTAAATCTTTTTTCTGCATCGGAAATACCAACACGATTTAGCATATCAATAGATATATTTTTTGCTTCTTTCTTATCGATAGATTTATGCAATAAAAGCTGCTCTACCATTTGATGACCTATTTTAATCGCAGGAGCAAAACTAGCCATTGGCTCTTGAAAAATCATAGAAACTTTTCCACCGCGAATTTTTTTTAAATCTTTTGTAGAATCAAATTTTAAAACATTCTCATCATCAATTATAATCTCTCCGCCACTCTTATAGTGGGTATTTCCAGGATTAAGTTGCATAATCGATTTTGCTGTTACTGATTTTCCAGATCCAGATTCACCTACTATTCCTAAAACCTCTCCCTCTTTTAAAGAAAGGAATAAATTGTTAACAGCTAATATTCTTCCTTCATCTGTATCAAATTCTACATTTAAATTTTTAATTTCTAATAAATTTGTCATATAACTATTTGTTTCTATGAGGGTCAGCCGCATCGCGGAGACCATCACCAACAAAAACAAATGATAAAATTAATATAATTAAAAATAATACAGGAAGAAAATACCATTGGTAATTTAATAAAACGTCTGCTTTTGTTGCACTTTGCAATAATACTCCTAGTGAATTAACTGGCTCTCTCAAACCTAAACCAATAAAACTAAGAGCTGTCTCTGATAAAAGCATATAAGGAAAGCTAATAACCAAATCAACGATGATATAGCTAGTAAAGCTTGGTAATAAATGACGAATAATAATATGTGTTGAGGAAGCTCCACAAAGTTTTGCAGCAAGAATATATTCTTGACTTCTCTCAGTTAACAAATGTGTTCGAACACGTCTTGCAAGAGTTGGCCACCCAATAAATCCTAAAAGCGTTGCTATAAAGAAAAATCGGAGTTCAGAACTCCATGTATCAGGTGCAAAAGCTGCCAAGCACATAAACAAAGGAATTGGTGGAATTGTCCGTACAGCATCGGTAAACATTTGACAAAGTCCATCTATCCAACCTCCATAATAACCAGCAATACCACCTATAATTAAGGAAAGGACAAATGAAATAAAAACACCTAATGTTCCGACAGCCAGAGAAATATATATTGCATTAAGGGTTCGACTAAATAAATCTTTTCCAGCTTTATCAGTTCCAAATAAGTGAATACCTCCAGAGTCAATACCGAATAAATGTCTATCAAAAGTTAAGCCAGGAATTCGAAAATCTAGATTTTTTCCTGGTAGATTTATATTATAAGCAAAATATTTATACTCCCAGCCTTTTGGAAAAAATGTAATATAGCGTCTGTTTTCAGTATCTACTTTGTACACCCATCTAAAATTCGTATCAGCACCTCTATATTTTGTCTTTGAATGAAGAAAAGGTCTAAATGAAAATCCATTATGATCCCAAAATATAGGGATTTGTGGTGAACCGTTCTCATATTCTTTATCACGACCTGCGATTGTAGGATCATAAGGGGATAAAAAACCAGAAAAAAGACTAATAACAATCATAAACAAAAGAATTGAGCCCGCTATCATTGCTGCACGATTTGCAAAAAAGCGAGTAGTTACTAACTGCATTTGTGTTGCAGTAAAATAAGCTTCTTTTTGTTTCGAACTAATTTCCACCCATGACTCCTTTACGAATTCTCGGATCCATTATCGCTAACATGATGTCTGTAACAAAATTAACAAAAATAATAGTGGCTGTTAATAAAAATATGATAGCGCCAGCTAGTTGCTGATCATTAGATCTTGCTAAAGATTCTATCAATAATGCTCCTGCTTCCGTTAAGACTAAAATGAGCGCTACAACGGGAAGGGCACTAAAAATTCTATTTAAATCAAACCCTAGTGAATTAATTACTGGACCTAATGAATGCTTTGCAGGATAGCGCCATAACAATGACATTCCTGAAATACCTCTAGCCTTTGCAGCCATAACATAGAGTTTGCCATGTTCATCAAGAATTAATGCTCTCACCGTCTGAAGAGCAAAAGCTGTGGCATTCCAACCTAAAACAAATATTGGCAACCAAGCCCTACTTATAAAATCTTTCACACGTGCTGCTGACCAAGGAGCATTTTGAAATTCTTCTGAAAACAATCCTGTCATTGTGTCACCATAATAAATTGTCATAAAAAGCATGATGCAGAGGGCAACTAGAAAATTAGGTAAGGCTATGCCTAGATAACTTATAAATTTAAGCACAGTATCTAAAGAACGATATTTGGTTGTGGCGGATATAATCCCCACCGGGATAGCAATGAGATAAGAAAAAATTAATGCCGTTATACATATTGCTAAGGAAATATAAAATCGTTCTTTGAGTAAATCATTAATACTAACTCGAAGAATACAACTGTCTCCAAAATCTCTATCAACAACAATATTTTTAATCCAAGTTCCAAAACGAACGGGAAAGGGTTTGTCTAATCCTAAACGTCTTTTTTCAGCTTCAATATCTTCTACGGATATACCTGATCCTTGCGTATTTTTAAAAGCTAAATATCTTTCCGCACAAGTTCCTGGAACTAACTCCATTAAGGTAAAAACTATTAAGCTTACAATCAATAGTGTGATGACTGCCATAACAGCTCTTGTTAATGTAAATTGTATAAAATTTATCATTGTGGTTCTATTAATCCAATATATGAAATTATTACAAATAAATAAAGCGGCAATAATAATTGCCGCTTTTATAATAAATTAATTACTTGAACTAGTCAGCCAAATACCACTGCTGTGGTAAATATGGAAAAGTTCTGTAATAATTATAGGATGCAACTTTGAACTCTGTAAAGTTCTTAAGAGCATTCCTATGATATACAGGATAAGGTTGAGCAACCGTTCCAATAAACAACAGATTTTCAACGAGGTTTTGAACCATGTTATTTCCTGAAGCATGAGATTCAGCACTTCCAGCCACAGCTGATTGGAAAGTATTTACAGCATCAATCATATCATAAGCATACTGTGGTGGTTTAATTCCTGATGCACCATTACTGTCAATATACTCTGCCCATTTAATAGCAGTTGTATGTCCAAAGTAATTTTCATATGGTGGTACAAAGAGCTCGTTTTCACCAAGTATAATTGCAATAGGTTGATTTTTTTGCCAAGCGCCAACATCTAGTTGATTAGATGATTGAGCGCCACGATACTCATCTGGAGTCACTTCTTTAAATAAAGTTTTTACTCCAACTTCAGTCCAATATCGAGCCACTAACTCAACCTCACTGCCCCCAATACCTTGGGTAGCAAAGTCAATGTTAATAACTAACGGATCACCATTTGGAAGTTCTCTCATTCCATCACCATCTCTATCAGTTGCACCTGTTTGATCTAACAAAGCATTTGCTTGCGCTGGATCATATTGTGCATAATGAGAAGACCATTTACCGTCAATAAAGTCTGGTTTTGGAGAAAATCCAATATATTGACCTGGAGTTCCTAAACCATAACTATTAATATCATTAATCTCATCCCTGTTAATTGCTATTGACATAGCTTGACGGAAACGAAGATCACGGAAAAGACCTCTGTAGGCCTCATCTTCATGAGTTACATTAAAACTTAACGCACCCATCTCAACGCCTGGTCTGATATCAACTGCATATCCGCCACTTTCTGCTCCATCCAACAATTGTGGGACAGATTCCATATTAAGGGACTGTGCTTTGTAATCTACTTCACCATTTACCAATTTAAGAATACGTATCTCATTCTCATTAATATATCTCTCATTTTGATAATCGATATAAGGTAATTGATTTCCTGCAGTATCAACCATAAAGAAATAAGGGTTCGCTGCATAAACACGGCCTTCTGTTGTATCTTCAATAGTAATAAATGATTCTAAAGAAGGATAAACAGCTGATGGAAGATTTGCAACTTTATCAGGAGTAGCTAATAAAGGAGAAGGTGTATCAGTCCAACAAGAGCCACCATAATAAGCTTGTAAAACAGCATAACCATTTTCAAAATCCATAGCTTGTGCAAGTGCATCCGCATCAGGGTTTAGATCTGGATGATATTGAGCAAATAGATGCTTAGGCGCAAACCCTTGACAATATGATGTTGCAAACATTGCTAATATACCAGGTTTAGAAGCTGGTAAATTAAAACGAACTGTTACATCATCAATTGCATCAACAGTCATTCTTTCATCTGCAACTAATAAGTATGAATAAGGTTTTTCACGAATATTCGTATCAAACATTAAATGGTCATACCAAAACTTTACATCGGCAGAAGTAAACGGCGCACCGTCAGACCACTTATGTCCTTTTCTTAATGCAAAAGTTAATTGAGTATAATCATCATTCCACTCATAATCTTTTGCAATATTTGGCACAATAGTTGTCAAGTCATCACTGTAACGTACTAAGTTTACGTGACGAGTTGATAACAAGTCAGATGTTCCTGCTTCTGTTGCGTTTGAAAGCATTCTGAAAGTTCCACCATATGTTCCAACTGAATCATAAGGAACAACTACTAGTGGTTCACTTGGTAAACGATCATTTACACTTCCTAGTGCACCATTACCAATAATGGTAGCATTAATACTTGCAATATTTGGATTTTCAGAAAAACTCATTGAACATCCAGCAGCACTTTCATATTCTGATAGTTCGTACTGACCAGGATATTTTCCTGCTGCAGCACTTTCACCAGAACAAGCTGCTGCAAAAGAGTTTGAACTCCACACAACAACTGAAAATGAAAATACTAGTGTTAAAAAAAATTTTTTAACCATATTTATTCCTCCTATAAAAAATTAAATATATATTTAGAAAGGCTATATCTTATAGTAATGACAATAAAAAAATTATTTTTATTAAAGTTTGAAGTATAATGTATATTGTATATAAATAAAAAAAAACACAAGATATAGGGTTATTTTATGATTAAATTTATTTTTTTATGAAAAAATCAGTTTTATTTATTTGTGCTGATCAATGGCGATGGGATTGCTTTGGTTTTATGAAGCATAAAAATGCAGTAACACCCAACTTAGATGAACTAGCAAAAAAAAGTACTGTTTTTAAATCTCATTTTGCAGGTATTGTACCATGTGGTCCTGCAAGAACTACCATGTTAACTGGATTGTATCCTTTTATTCATCGCTCTGTAGGAAATGGCATACCTCTTGATAAACGTTTTACAAATATCGCTAAAGAAGTAAGGAGGGTTGGTTATGATCCAAAATTATTTGGGCATACTGATACAACTTGGGATCCACGTAACTTAAAAGATGATGATGAGAAAAAATTTACCTATGAATCTCCAATGGAAGGATTTGATCCAGTTTGTCACTTTACAGAAGGCGATCAAAGTAAATGGAAAGAACATTTAAAATCAAAAGGTTACCCTTACTTAAAATCAAAAGGTTACCCTTACTCACTCTATCAACGAGAGAATCCAAAAAAAGGTACTGGATATATTTATAAAGCTTGGGACATACCAACTGAAGATTCCGATACTTCTTTTTTAGCCTCTCAAGTCATTGAGAATTTAAAAAATGTTAAATCACCCTTTTTTTTTCATGTTTCTTTTTTTCGTCCCCATCCACCAATATTTGTCTCTGAACCATGGCACAGTTTGATTAATCCGTCAGATGTTGAAATACCTCATGAAGATTTTGATTACGAAGAAATGTCAAAACATCATCCTTTGCTAATTGAATTAACAAAAAGATATATAAACGAAAAAAATTATTCTGAAATTCGATATAATGAATTAACCAATCAAGATAAACAAAATATTATAGCTGTGTATCTTGGAATGTGTGCTGAGGTTGATCATAATATTGGTAAAATTATAGGATCTCTTAAAGAAAATAATCTAGATGAAGATACTTTAATTATATTTACAAGTGATCATGGTGAAATGCTTGGAGAAAATAAAATGTGGGATAAATTTGGATGGATGGACTCAGCGTATAGAATTCCTTTAATTATTCATGATCCCAATCTTAAACCTCAAGTTATTCTCAACTTTACTGAATCAGTTGATCTTGCTCCAACTATTATTGAATGGATTGGTTCAGATGTTCCCATAAATTGGAGCGGTCAATCACTTTTAGAATATATGAAAAATGGAAATGATCCATTAGCTAAAAAATATGTAATCTTTGAATTTGACTTTAGAGCAAGTTTTTTAACAACTTTTGTTAAGAATAAAGTACTCTCACCCGAAGAATGCAATTTTATAGGTATACGAAACTCTAAATGGAAGTATATTCACTTTCCTAGTCTTCCCCCTTTACTTTTTGATCTTGAGAATGATCCATATGAAATGAAGAACTTAGCTAATAACAAAAAATATACAGAAATTATAAATGATTTACTTGGTCAATTAATAAGTCACCGTATACTGCACCAAGACAGACAACTATCAAGTTTACATATTAGCAAAGATGGGGTTTCATCAAATTATGGACCACCCTCTAGAAAGTTAATAAATTAAATTATGCTAACTACAGTTATTGGAGCTTTTCCTAAACCAGAGTATCTTAAAATTACTGATTGGTTTAATGCACAAGGTGGAACAGATACTGCTAATCCTACAAAATACTATACGCAAGAAGTCCATCAAATGGGAGATAAGGCAGAAGAACTTTTTGTTCAAGCAGCGGGAGAAGTTATTAAAGATCAAATAGATTGCGGAATAGATATTGTCACTGATGGTGAAGTTAGAAGAGAAAACTATATTCATTATCATTGTCGTCATATTGAAGGTGTAGACTTTAATACACTTACAGAAAAAGTTGCACGGACAGGTAACTATAAATGTTGGCTTCCAACAATTATATCAAAAGTAAAAGCTCAAGATTCTTTTTTAGTGCATGATTGGGAAGTAAGTCAAAAACTCTCATCCAAACCTGTTAAAATTACTTTACCTGGTCCCATGACTATCGCTGATACAATTGCAAACACTTATTATACATCACAAGATAAAATGGGATTTGATTTAGCAGAAGTAATCAATATTGAAATTAAAAGATTACAAAAAGCAGGGTGCAAATATATCCAAGTTGATGAACCTTTATTTGCAAGAAAACCTCAGCAGGCAATAGATTTTGGAATAAATAATTTAGCAAAATGCTTTGAGGGCATGGAAAATGAAGATGTTGAAAAAATTACACATATATGTTGTGGCTATCCAGATAAATTAGATGCTGTTGATTATCCAAAAGCACCTCTTAATTCGTATCATCAAATTTCTAATCTACTAAATCAATCTATTATTGATACGGTTTCGTTAGAAGATGCTCATCGCTATAATGATCTTTCATTATTAAAAAAATTCTCTGATACAAAAATTATTTTTGGCTTAATTAAAATTGCAAGCAGTAATGAAGAAACTATTAATGAAATCGGATCTAGAGTTAATGAAGTTATAAAATATATTAAAAAAGAACAATTAATTGCAGCACCAGATTGTGGACTTGGCCACCTACCAAGAGATCTAGCAAAAAGAAAATTAAAAATTATGGTCGATGCTGTTAAAAATATTTAAGATGAAATAACACTTATTATTTCAAACATTATAGAAGCTGCTACCATTGAGGTAATATTATTCGGACTATCTTTAGTTGGCATTAAGCAAACAACATCTCCTCCAATAACATTTTTATTTCTCACCGATTGGATTAAAGACTTTGCTTCTTCCATATTAAAACCTGTAAAACTTGGCTCTATATTTGATACGGCTGGAGCAATGGAAGCATCTAGACTATCTAAATCAAATGTAATATAAATAGGATTATCTCCTAATTTATCTAACGTTTCACTGATAACATCCTGTATTCCTCTTTTTTGAAATTCTTGCATCGTCACTACATTGTATCCTAAATCATAGCTTGGCTGTAACCAATTAAGGGCGCGCGGATTACCTCTCATACCTATTTGCATACTAGTACTAGGATCAATAATACCATCATCAACTAAATATGATCCCCAGTGTGCAGCACTTTTTTTAGCACCTAAAAAATGATCCAATTGATTATACGTATCAGTGTGAGCATCAATATGAAGAAAGCTAATTTTTTTTCCTTTTGTGAGAGATAAATTATTTTTACCCAAACCTTGTAAAATACCTCCTGTAATAGAATGATCACCACCAATGGATACAACGGGCTTATTAACTTTTGCTATTTTTTCATAAAAATTAGTGATGTCTTCAATACATTTCTCATTATTATTAGCTTTTGGAAGTGGAACATCTCCTAGATCATGAATTATTTTTTCTTCCCAAGGATTAATTTTAAAATCTAAATGAACCCTACGAAGACCAGCTGATACATGTCTAACAAATCTCGGACCTAAATGCTGATCTCTTTCAGTTGTGCCATTACCTGTGCTATGCGGCACACCTACTAAAGCAATATCACATTTTGTTGGATCAGGCTGATGTGGACATCGAAATAATGTAGGAATTCCCCACCAATACATGGTTTCCATCATCAACTCATCATTAGATTTTGGCATTTTAAAAAAGTTTAGTTAATTGCTTTGCCTGGATCAACATAATCATAACCTAAATCATCTGCTACAGCTTTGTATGTAACATTTCCTTGGCAAACATTTAAGCCTGCAAGAAAATTTGCATCACTAGTTAAAGCATTTTGATATCCTTCTTGTGCAAGTTTTAAAGTAAAAGGAAGAGTTGCCGCATTTAATGCTAAAGTAGAAGTCATGGGAACACCTCCTGGCATATTTGCTACACAATAATGAACAACATCATCAACTAAATATGTTGGATCTGCATGCGTGGTAGGTTTACTTGTTGCAACGCATCCGCCTTGATCAATAGCAACATCAACAATAACAGAACCTCTCTTCATGGAAGAGATCATTTCTTTCGAGATAAGTTTTGGAGCATTTGCTCCTGGCACTAAAACTCCACCAATTAATAAATCACATTCTGCAATATAATCAGATAAATTAATTTCATCACTGTTAAGAGGAATAATACGATCACCAAATTTTGCTACCAATTCTTTTAAACGTTGAGCTGATTTATCTACAATAAAAACTTTAGCCTGCATCCCTGTTGCAATAATAGCAGCATTTTCTCCAACTACACCGCCACCTAAAATTAAAACGTTACCTGGTGTTACACCTGGTGCACCTCCAATTAATAAACCTCGTCCATTTTGAGGTTTTTCTAGAGAATGCGTGCCTGCCTGAATTGACATGCGTCCCGCTACAGCACTCATAGGAGCTAAAAGAGGAAGTCTGTTAAATTCATCTGTCACCGTTTCATAAGCAACACAAATAGCTTTTGATTTGACTAAGCCTTCAGTTAACTCTGGTGCTGCTGCAAGATGTAGGTAGGTAAAAAGAATTTGATTCTCTCTCAGCATTGCAACTTCATTTGTTAAAGGTTCTTTTACTTTAACAATCATTTCTGCATCCTTAAAAATATCTTCAGCTGTAGATATAATTTTTCCACCAGCTTTCTCATAATCTTCATTTTCAAAACCTGCACCAAAACCTGCTTTGTTTTGAACAAGAACTTGGTGACCATAATTTGTTAACTCTTGAACACTAGCAGGGGTTAAACCTACTCTTGATTCTTGGGGTTTTATCTCCGATGGAACACCAATTAGCATAAACTAACCTTTCATATAATTTGTAATACCCGTTCGTAATTTTTCAATTATTTCGTCAATATGATTTTTTTCACAAATAAACGGTGGTGCCACTATCAAACAATCACCTGTTGCCTTGAGACTAAGACCAGCAGCAAATAATTCTTTAAAACAAGCATAGCCTGCTTTTCCAAGACGTTCATCCATTCGAATATCGATGCCGCCCATCATACCATAACCGCGTATATCGGTTACACCATCAATATCTTTTAAACTAAATAGACCATCTAAAAAATATGGGGACATATCTTTAGATCGTTGAAATAGATTTTCTTTTTCAATAATATCTTGCATTGCTAATCCAGCAGCAACAGAACAAGGAATACCCGAATAAGTATATCCATGAAAAAATTCAATCGCTCCTTTTGGAGCAGCATCAACCATTGCATCATATATATGTTCTCTTGAGACAACAGCGCCTAAAGGAACAACGCCATTAGTAATAGCTTTTGCCATAGTCATAATATCTGGAGTTACACCGAAAGCCTGTGCTCCAAATGGTTCGCCCAATCTTCCCCAACCTGTGATTACTTCATCAAAGATTAAAAGAATACCATATTTATTACAAATCTCTCTTAATCTTTTTAAGTAACCTTTCGGGGGAACTAGAGTGCCTGTTGATCCCGCAACCGGCTCAACAATACAAGCAGCAATATTTTCTGCACCAATATGTCCGGCAATACGTTCTAAATCATCTGCTAAATTAACCCCTGTTTCAGGTTCACCTTTTACAAATGCATGTTCAGGTAAATGTGTATGTCTTAAATGATGAACATTAGGCATTAAAATATTTGAAAAGGTTTTTCTGTTAGCAACCATACCGCCAACGGAAATTCCACCAATATTCATTCCATGATATCCTCTTTCACGCCCAACTATATGAGAGCGGTGACCTTCTCCTTTAGCTTTAAAATAGGCAATAGCAGTTTTAATCGCTGTCTCAACAGCAGATGAACCACACATCGTAAAAAATACTCTATTCAAATCTTCAGGTGTGTGTTTTGTAATTCTTCTTGCTAAATCAAAAGATCCGCCATAGCCTTGTTGAAAGGGTTGAACATAATCTAACTCTTCTAATTGTTTATATACTGCATCTCTAATCTCTGTTCGGCCATGTCCTGCTGGACTACAAAATAATCCTGAACTTGCATCAATTAATTGTTTGCCATAATGATCTGTGTAATACACACCTTCAGCCTTAACCATAAGACGAGGATTTTCTTTAAAGTCATGATTTGATGTAAAAGGCATCCAGTGTTCTTCTAATGAATTTGGAAGCTCAGCTCTTTTTTCTATATCCATAATATTATCCCTAAATCAGAAAAATTTATAAAGCCTTATATGATAGAAAGTCTTAATCCAAGTATAATTCTTCTTCAAAATGTTAATTTCATAGGAAAAAATGATACCCTAGTATAGAAGGAAAAATATCAATTATGCTAAGTAATACTAAAGCAATTGTTCCAGAAAATTTAATTTTCTTGGCTCAAAAAACACCTAATATACCTGTAGCAATTGTATGTGCTCATCATGAATCATCAATGGAATCTGCAAAACAAGCCAGTGATTTGGATTTAATTGTTCCCATTTTCATTGGAAAAAAAAAGTTAATTCAAAAAGAAGCAGATCAACTTAGTTGGGATATTAATAATTATAAAATCATTGATCATGCAGATGATCAAGGAGCTGCCTTAGCTGGAGCAGAGCTTGCAAGAGATAATAAAATTAAAGTAATTGTAAAAGGAAATCTTCACACTGATATTCTAATGCGAATGTACTTAAAAAAAGAATTTGGATTAATTGAAGGAAAACGTCTCAGCCATATTTGGCATATGACAACTAATGAAAAATCTAAACCACTATTTATTACTGATGGTGCTCTTAATGTAGCTCCGCGTATAGATGTTAAAATGCATATTCTTAATAATGTAATTGATTTTGCAAAAAAAATTAATATTCAAAAACCACGCGTTGCTGTTTTATCAGGAACAGAAGATCCAATTGAAAGTATGCCAAGTTCCATAGAGGCAAAAGAAATCATGGAGCGTGCCCAAAAAGAAAATATTGATGCTTATATTCATGGACCTCTTGCATTTGATAATGCCGTTTCTCCAGAAGCAGCAGAGATTAAAAAAATTCAGAGTGAGGTTGCTGGCAAAGCAGATATTTTATTAGTTCCTAATCTTGAAACAGGAAATGCATTATCTAAAATCATGGTTTACTTCATGGGAGCATGTGCTGCTGGATTTATTGTAGGTGGTAAAGTACCTGTTGTTGTAACTAGTAGAGCAGATAGCACTGCATCAAGACTTGCCTCTATTGCCGCCTCTATTATTGCGACGCATTAGTGCTAAATAACAAATCTTTATATGTTACACTATTAGCAATTAGTGCCACATTGTTTGGTGCTCTAATGGCATCAAGTGTAAAATATTTATCAGATGATCTGCATCCTATTACAATTTGTTTTTATCGATGTGTCATGGGGTTGATTTTAATTTCACCCTTCATGATCAAAAATAATTTTCAAGCACTCAAATCTCAAAATATTAAATTACAATTTTCTAGATCTATGATTAACATTGTATCTATGATTTGTTGGTTTAGTGCCATTGGCATGATGCATTTTGAAAAAGCTGCTGCACTTGGTTTTACAACCCCTTTATTCACAACAATACTCGCTATTATTATTCTCAAAGAAAAAATTCGTTTTCACCGAACTGCTGCATTGCTAGTTGGCTTTATAGGTATTATCGTAATTATTAGACCAGGTTATGTTCCATTAGAACTAGGGGTAATTTTACTCCTGATTTCTGCATTTAGTTTTTCTTTTGTATTAATTATTGTTAAAAAATTATCAGCTATTGATTCAAGTCAAACTATAATATTTTACCATCTATTATTTTCAACTCCTATTTTCTTTATTTTATCTTTATTTTATTGGGAAACTGTTAGTTTAAATCAATTATTAATTTTTACTTTTATGGGAGCATCAGGCTTATTATCCCATTGGTGTTTGGCGCAAGCTTTTAAATTGAGTGATACAACTTTTGTAATGCCCTTACAATTTACAAAATTAATTTGGGCTTCATTAATTGGATTATTCATCTTCGCTGAACAACCTGATATATTAACATGGGTGGGTGGCGTTATTATTTTTATATCTGTTGTCTATATTACCTATAGAGAAGCTTTTAAGAAAAAAGGAACTGCAAAACCAATTCAAGTAGACAGAGCTATTATTGACTAAACTTTTCTATTTAGCGTTCCATCCACCATCAATTATTAACGATGATCCAGTAATCATAGATGATGCTTTAGATGCTAAATAGACGACTGCCGTTGCAATATCGCTTTCTGTTGCAAGACGACCTAAAGGAATATTATCCATCATTGCTTTTTTAAACTTTTTATCTTTAAAAAAATTCTTTACCATAGGTGTTTCAACAAATGTTGGGCAAACAGTATTTACCCTAATATTATCTTTTGCTAAATCAAGAGACATGCCTCTTGTTAATCCTTCAATACCAAATTTTGTCATATTATAGACACTACGTTTAGAAGCCCCTACTTTTCCTAACTGAGATGACATATTAATAATAGATCCACCTAAAATTTTTCTTTTTTTAGACTGCAACATCGCTTTTGATCCTAATTGCGCAACATGGAAAGCTGCTTTAATATTGAGATCAACCACATAATCCATATCTTCTTTTTTAATTTTCGTAAAATGATCTGGACGATTAGTTCCTGCATTATTAACCACTATATCTAAAGATGTTATTTTTTGAAATACACTCTTCAGCTCATCATAATCAGTTACATCACATACATAGGATGTGCATTTACGTTTTAATTTTATTATAATTTTCTCAACTTTATCTAAATCACTTTTTGTACGACTTAAAATAATTACATTAGCTCCCGCCTCAGCCAAAGCAATAGCACAAGCTTTCCCAATACCCTTACCAGCACCTGTGACTAATGCAGTTTTATTTTTAACTTCAGTTTTTTGTAAATACATATTATTTTTGTTTGTATAACATCAGTAAAATAATAGTTAATAAATTAATTAAAAATAGAGATATCAAGTTTGTTGAGCTTCATTTCACATTGACTAAAACTATCCTGTTGATGAAAATTTCCCGGAAAACCAACACATTTTATGTTTGCATTTAAAGCTGATTTTGCACTTTCTTCAGTATCTTCAATTGCGATACATTCAGAAGCATCTAAAGAAAGGAAGTCTAATGCTTTAAAATAAATTTCTGAATTAGGCTTTGGTTTATTGATCAAATTATTATTACCAATGAAATCAAAATTGTCCTTATGAAAAAAATCTCTAAGTGCCACAAAAACTGCATCAATATTATCTGTTATCGTTGAAGTTACAAAACCAAGTTTTAATCCTTTCTCTTTGGCATAACTAATAACGTCTTCTACTCCTTCGCGAGGTTTAAAGCTTTCAGTAACTAAATATCGATTAAATAACTCTGTTTTAAAAGATTTAATTTTTAAAGCATCAACGGTAGTATTGTTTTTTTGAGCAAACTCTTCAATTCTTTTTATTCCCCCTGATTTTTGTAAAAGATTTCTATAATCTTTTTCATCCCAATACCATTCAAGTCCAGATTCTTTAAATGCGTTATTAAATGAACGCCTTTGAATTTCTGAAGTTTCAATAATTGTACCAATTGAACCAAATAATAAAGCTTTGTACTTCATAAATATTTAAATAGTAATTAATTTAAATTTGTCTAGTTAGCCTTTAATGGCTCCAGTGGTTAAGCCACTAATTAGATTTCTCTGAAAAAACATAACAATCATAAACAATGGTGCAGTTGCTGACACAACACTAGATACTGCCCACATGTAATTACCACTATGCTCAATCGTTCCCAAAAATGCATTTATTTTAGGCACCATAGTATAATTTTGTTGATTGAGAAGTAATGCCGTCACTGTAAAATCATTATAAGCTAACATCAAACTAAATAGCCCAGCTGTTATTACACCCGGCCACATAACTGGCATTATGATGTGTCTAAATGCTTGAAAGTAAGAGCATCCATCAATTAAAGCACTCTCATCTAATTCTTTTGGAACTGTTTTAAAGAAAGAATAAAGAAGCCATAAAGTAAAAGGCTGATTAATTGCTACAAGAACAATAATAGTTGTTGGAAGAATTCCCCAAATTTTTAATTGGAAGAATGGGAATAAATATCCAGATACCAGAGTAATATGAGGCATTGCTCTAAAAACCAATGCGGCTATTAAAATCCAAAAAGTGTATTTATATGTAGATCTTGATAATGCATAAGCACCTAAAGTGCCTAAAAATAAAGAGATGGTTACTACTGAAACAGTCACTATTATAGTATTTCTAGCTGCTCTCCAAAATTCTCCTTCTGTCCAAGAGTTAATATAGGCTTCAAAAGTATATCTTCCTCCTGTTTCAATAATTGTGTTCAAACCATAAATAGCATTCCACCAATCAGAGCGAGAAAAAAAATCTGCCTTTACTTTGAATGAGCCCCAAAAAGTCCAAACAAAAGGAAAGATAGAAATTAAAAGCCAAAAAATTATAAATAATGAATTAAATATTTTTAATTGATAAGAATACTGATTAATTTTACTTTCCATTTTATCTCTCTGTTCTAAATTCTTTCCATGTACGAATAAGCACAGGAGTTAATAAAATTCCTACTCCAATAATTGTTAACATAGAAGTCGCTCCTGCAGATCCAAATAGCATTTTCGTTTCATTTCGAAGATCTTGATATATCATCCAAGACAATGACTGAGCTACACCTTCGGCACTAAAACCAAGTATTGGCTCTAACACTCTAAAATTATCCATCAAGCATATTAGTGCAATAAATGTTGCAACTGGATATAGATGAGGCAAAACAATAAATCGAACTCTTTGAGATCTTGATGCACCATCAATTATAGCTGCTTCAACTGGATCTTGAGGGACAGTTTGTAAGCCTGCATAAAATACTATGAATGCAAATGGGGTGTTGTGCCAAATTCCATAAATAATCAACATCATCCAAGTTAAATTTTTTGATGATTTAAGCGACAAATTTGGATCATTAAAAATATATTGTAAAGTCGCTCCTAAAATTCCTTGCGCATCTATCATCCAAAATAAAACTAAAGATCCAATAAGAGGAGTAACAATCATTGGTAATATTGATCCAAATATTAGCGGTCCTTTAATACTTTTAGATAAAACATTTAAACTCAGAGCAACAAAAAAACCTAACACAATAACGAAGGGAGTAACTGTAAAACAAAATGTTAGAGTAAATAATAAACTCTTATAAAATGGAAGATTTAAAAGAATTGAAATAAAATTTTTAAAACTTGTCTTTTGATCCCAAGCTTCTCCTAATTCAGAGAACGCTAAATGATTTCTATCTTTGTATGTGTCAAGACCATTAAATTTGCCCATGGGTTTTTCATCTCGTAATTTGGAAGTAGCTTCTTGATCAACTTGTACTTCCATTTCACAACCAAAAGGATCACATGTCTCAACCTCAATAAGTATTTGTTCAGTCTCAATGTGCAAAGATTGGAATAAACTTGAAAAAATTGGAAGTCCAATAAAAAAAAGCATAGCTAATCCACTTGGGAGAAAAAACCAAAAAAAAGTTTTATGAGGCATGTGTTTATTTTATAATAAAAAAAAAAGAGTGGAACAAAAATGTTCCACTCTTATAAAAATATACTCGATTTATAAGAAACCTTGCTCTTTAGCTTTAGCAATATATGCTGCTTCCACGTCTTGTAACGCTTTTTCAGCAGATTCATTACCTTGCAAGAACTCTACCATTTCAGTACTTAGAGCTCCATGAAGTAAACCCATTTGAGGAATACTTGGATAAGGAGTTGCTCCCATTTTTGCTGAAGCTAATATACCAGTAGCCGCAGCTCCAGGTGTGTAACCATTTATAAGCCAAACAGTTGCATTTGGATTAGCGTTAGCCATTTTAGTTGAGCTAGCAGCTTCAACTAAAACTCTAAATGAGGCTTCTGCATTTTCATCTGATGTATTTGTAGCAATTGAAAATCCATCCCACCAAAGAGTAGTAGCAGGATTGCTTCCACCACCAACAGTTGGAGGAGGAGCTAATCT
>Ga0315339_1000958_pt1 | contig 28969 bp, 30 predicted proteins | sample ASW17metaG_FD_204514 | JGI IMG/M metagenome (GOLD analysis project Ga0315339, IMG submission 204514) | Ammonia-oxidizing marine archaeal communities from Pacific Ocean, United States - ASW #17 | ecosystem: Environmental > Aquatic > Marine > Oceanic | place: USA: California | collected 2016-12-05 | reverse complement strand
TCATTGCTGCTCGATACGACCGGAGCCGGTCAGTTACAATCACCTTTGGCCGACCGTAACGCTTCATCGCGCGCTTCAGAAACTTGAGCGCAGCCTTGCGATCTCGCCGTTTCGTCACAAAAACTTCAAGTACTTCGCCCTCGTGATCGACCGCCCGCCACAAATAATGCATCTCACCATTGATCCTCACGAAGACCTCGTCCAGGTGCCAGCGCCAGCTAGAATACGAATGATGCTCGATGCGCCGTTTCCTAATTTCCGCTGCGAACATCGGTCCGAACCGGGTCCACCAGAATCGCACGGTCTCGTGGCAGATATCGATGCCGCGCTCGGACAGCAGGTCTTCGACCTGCCTCAGCGACAATGGATATCGGATGTACATCATCACCGTGAGGCGGATGATCTCCGGCGAACTGTTGAAATATCGAAAGGGGTTTTGCATCGCCAAAGACTAGGAAGCTTCCCTGCCCGGCTCAAGCTGATTTGGTCTGACAGTGCCTTGTCACGTTAACAGGCACTCCAAAGCGCCCCTGCGGTCCATGAGCCGCGACTGGAAGCCCCAACCTTGCACGTACGACGGCGCAGGCACCACGGTTCAGGGGCCCGGGCTCGTAATTCAGTAGCCAGATTATATTAACGACGGGCTGGGTTACTCCGATTGGGGCTTGGGCTGGATTTTCCTCGTCTTCACGAATTGTTATAACAATTCGTGAATAAATAGTTCAAAACAATTGGGAGTGAGATAGCTGTGATATTCAGAAAATCCAAGTCAAAGGATAATGATGAGCCATTGGCGCCGAATGGCTATTACGAAGGGGAAATAGTCTCAGCTGAGTATGCGGCTCAGAGTGGCTACGACTTTCACGATATGTGGCCGCACGGCAAAGGCAAAATGACGGTAACGCTCGACGACGGGACGGTAGAGACTTACGAAGGTGAATGGGATGTAGGCAAGTTCCACGGGAACGGGAAGCTAGTTGTGAACGGCAAAATAACTGTAGGCCGATTTGAGGGGGGCGTTTTGGTAACTGAAGAGCCAATCAAGTAATGCCTCTGCCGCTACCACAGGACGTGGCTGAAAGCCCCAGCCTTGCACGTACGACGGCGCAGGCACCATGGCTCAGGGGCCCGGGCTCGCAATTCATTAGCCAGATTATATTAACGAGTGGTCGGTCTGCTCTCATTAAAGGGGTGGTCGCTGGGATCGGGGCTTGGGCTAAGTTTTGCTCAAATGGTTTGCTCGCCGAGCGTCTCGGTTCAGTTATCACGGCACACGGACCGTGGGAATAAGGTTCCAGCATCGGGGTAAGGGACCGTCACGGGCGCTTATTAGTGCTGCTGGCGTGCATACCAAAGCGGCTGCGCTTCTATGAAGACGCGGCCAAGGTCGTGCGGCGGCGGATGGTGCCGAACTTTAAGAAATCATTTGAGAAAGCGTTGCGGACGGCGCGGTGCCGATCCGGCTGAATGGTGTGTGTGCACGCCAGAGTTGGATGAGCCACAGGGGACTGAGGGTGGTGTAGCTTCTAGGACTGCGTTTTTGCCGCGCAGGTGTATATGCTCAATACGCCCAATCCAGCAATTGTGGTACCTCCGTGGTACCTAGAAAAAATAATAGACCTAACGATTTAACGCTAAGTCATTGAAAATATTGGTGCCGTCTGCAGGAATCGAACCCGCGACCTACTGATTACAAATCAGCAGGTCTATACCCCGGTTCTCTCCTGTACTACCCCAAAACCGTTGAAAATCAGCCAATTATGCATTCACTTACGAGCCTGTCGGGAGAACGGTGCTCAACAATTCGTGACCTGTTCATCAACGAATGCTAACGCACTCGCCAGACGGGCAGCAACAACACTCTCTCTTTTGAAACGTCGTTGGTCAGCCATCTGATGCAGGTGATCGGTCCTGCTTCTCTTTATAAGCGTCGTACGAATTCAAATGGACAAGCTTGGACCGGATGGAGGAAATACTCCGCCCCAGTTTCAAAGCGATGTGATCCAGGTCTCGCCCTTCATCGCTAAGATCTAGGAGAATTTGTACCCTTTCTGGCGTCCAATCCTGCGTGTGTTTGCTTGATCGTCCGTCGCGTTCACGCACCAAATCAAAAGTAATAAGAGAGGCTGTGACAATTGCGGCTACAAACAGAAATAAATTGCCCGACACCAGCAGGAAACAAAAAACCGATACTCCACCAAACAACAGCAACAGTCTGGGGAAAAACGCTAATGAACCGCCGTCCTCGATGCTTGGCATGTCAGCCAAGGACGTCGCAGCAAAGGGTGCATATATAATACCTTCATCGCAAAGCTTTCCTCGGATCGAACCCGTTTTTCGTCCCAGAGCCTCTGCAATTTCCGAGACGTCGTTGCCCTCAGACCACAGGCGCTTAAGCTCCTTCGTCTCGCTCGCAATCCATGTCCCTGGCTTTGCCATGCGACAGCCACACCTTACTCAAAGTTCCGTTAGGGAAACCATTCTGCACGACTTTCAGGTTATGAGTGTGACGTCTGGGGTAACAGCTAGAGCCACGTAGACCCGATAACACCAATAATACCAGTAACTTGAGTGACATCTACACCAATGTAGTGCCAGCCAATATCACATAGTTTCGGGCAAAAGTCGCCACCAACTGGTAGCGGTTTTCATCTTGACCGCTTCCAGGTGAGAAACTCTGCGACTGCCTGAAGATGGGCGAATGGCTTCACATGTGTATTGGATGTGGCTGTTCCTGACGTAAAGCTCAATCAATTGGTATCTTGTCTATAAAGACTATTCCCCAGATTGGAGAGCTTTCAGGTACATTAACTTAACACCCTCAGCGACCAGAATAATGTCCGCGAAATCCTCTGGACGACACATGTTTATCGCTCTGTGCTCATTTTTAGTTATCACAATCGATAAAAAAGAGGTGCAAGACGGATCGTTTACTGTGGAAAGAAATTCATCTACCGCTTCTTTTAACCGCGCTTTTTCGTGTATTTTTGCAGGCGATTGACAGACCAATGCCTCATCGACGTGAAAGTCTGTACCATCCATATTGACTATTTTAGGCACGCGCGCCTCCGATCCCCAAATACTTCAAGCAGCCTGATCAAGAAAATTTTCGCGCACGTATTCCAGGTCTTCTGCCCACTCCCTAACAGCCCTACGCTTACCGATCTGGTCAGAACTATTCTTTATCAATCCACTGAGGGTCTGAAAAATTTTGTGATAGCGCGTCATTGAGCCGGGGCAACCCCATTCCGACATATAGTGCACCGAGTGGACCAGTGGGAGCTCTATCACAAAGATGCGATCCAAAATCTTTCGACGCAACTTCTGCTTGCAACCCTGTGTATGGCCTACATGGTAACCTAACGCAGCGAACACACCGATGCTCGGTCCCACCCAGGTAATATATCCGTCGGTAGCGAATTCACGTCCGGCTAACTCGCTCTCAGCGCAGGCTTGTACGGGATCAGCACGCGGACGATCGTCGCACATCACCGCATTTTTCCAAAGCTGGACCAATTTCTCATTATCTAACCTAGCGATCTGACTCCGTTTCATGTTCTTATACCCAGTATCTGACCAGTTCTGGGATTCCTTCTCCGACTAATTCTTTTGGGTGCTTTCCGCCTTCGTGACAGCGTGGAACGCATAAAACTTGGGTCATGAACCCGCACAACTGTAATTGCCATTATGCCTTTCATAAGGACACCCAGATTGCCTAACCTGTCTGTTGATACACCTTCGGGTGTTCGCGGACCTAACTCCGAAATACGTATTTTTGACATCATGAGCAGGGTGCAGCCGCTGCCTCGCGGAATTTCTAAATCAGCGTTGTTGAGATGTGCCGTCAAAACTTTGTCAGGTACACCTCGTTGCTGGCAGCGAATTTCGGAATGCCGGGTCATATGGAGTCCAGAAACGCCAACGACCTGAATCTGGGTTTTAGAACGCTTCATGTCGGCTTCCCTTCAAGGCTGTTTTGTATTACCTCCTGGAGGACTCGCTGACCTTCCGCATCCGACGGTTCCGTTTTTTCGGACCCGAATTTGAATGCGTCAGAATTTAAAGATTCGCTGTCGGCCCCGATTTCTGATGATTTGTTCTTGGAATTGAACATCCGCTACCCCCATGTGATCGAGATGCGTACAATCGCAGTTCAATGTGGCTACAATAGGGCTGAACATATGGCGTTGAGGCGGGAGATTAAGCGGATTGCAAATCTAGCTGATTAGATCATCTAGCGCGGCATATAAAATTGTACATGATCTAATGAATTAATAATGCGCCGAAGAGGCGTAAATTCGCTGCCTCAGTGATAGCGAGTATAGGGTTTATCGGGGCTGGTAATTGCTATAGCAAAGAACGGAAGACCGTTGGCAAACAAATAAATAACCACTGGGAGGGACACCCAATCATTTCCACCCCCTGTGACGCTGCAGCAAACAACCGGTCGCGTTCGATAGCGTTACGTATATACACAGACCAGTCTTCGGGTGGGAGAAGATGGTATTTCTTCGTTGGCCTTTGGCGTAAGCTGCATTGCCGCTTTGGCGAGGACATAGTACGCGTATACAGGACCAAAAACTGTGGCAAAGCTCAATTTCAGAGCCAAGTCACGACCTGATTTTGGGAGAACTTTAACTGCGGCCTCGCCCAATTGCGCCTTCGATATCTTTTTTCTCAAATACGCAATCAAATATGGGTACAGAGCCATCACCGCCGCCGAAGAGCCTCCGATCCCTGCAGCAGCGACTGCATCTCCCATCTCAACAGGGCGTAAATTGCTGACAAGATCAGAAAAATTATCCTCCGTAATCCTGGTCATATCTTCGTTTGAAAAGCTGGATGCCACCACATTGTCAAAGTCTTCAAAATCGCCCGCAACTTCATTCGTCGTCATAATCGGGATGTCCGGATAACGTCTTAGTGCTTCCTCAATGTAAGCTCCACTGTCAGTTGCCTTGAGTGAGACCTCTATTGATTCACCTGTTTCATCGTTGTGAAATGTAATGTCAGAGCCTGGGAAACTTTCATCTTCATGCAACGCAGATGCCCATTTATCTCCGTCTGAGTTTTCATGCGCCTCGACCATATTCTCGAAAAGCTTGCCTTTGATTGTGGAATGAACACCTTGCAGCTGGTCGGAATCGTAGCTGTTACGCATGAACTCCCCAATTTCTTCATTTGAAGACTCTGCAAGATCCGGCCAACGGTCTTTGATCGACTGGATAAACATTTGTCCAATCGGGCCATCGAATGCTTCGTGGTTCCCCATAATCAAAAAGGCTATCGCCGCGGCGGTAAATTGATCACCGCGAAGCCGGGGCATTTCATCTGTGCTTACGATATTGCCCGACAGCCATGCCCACATTCGCTGTCCAGTCTCAGTGATATTGCTCACTGTGAACGTTTGTTTCAGTGCCGTTCCTTGATACGCTAGGAGATCCCGATACAAAATTGAGACTCGTTTTAGAGACCCCTTTGGCACACTAAATTTGTCAGTCGATCTAGCGTTCTCAAATCCCACCCAGAACATGACGCCTACAAAATTGGTTACAAACAATTCTGCTAAAACGATGGGCGGAACAAATGGGATGATTGAAAATGCCGAATACGCAATACCGAGAAGATGGCGAAAAACAAAAATGATTGTAATAATAATTCCGGCGCCGAGAGCCATGTATTTCCATATATCTGACGTTTTCTTGATATCCAGCCCGACATGGCGGGCTATACATATGGCCATGTAGGCTTCCAATGCCATACAGACAAATACACCGACACCCATTTTCCCGGGAAGGCCTGCCAATAGCGCGTTTGCTACCGCAATTTGCGTGATAGTTGCCTTCACTTTCCCTGGCGTTGACTGGTCGGTGCTTGCCCACAGTTGTCCAAAAGGCTCAAAGACAAAATTACGCATTTGGGGCGCTGTAAACAGTCGATTAATATGCTCGTAGTTACGTTCAAACCAATCCCTAGACTCGCGCCGGCGTTTTTTGGAGTAGCGGGACGCCAGTCGTCTTAGGGACGGCCACTTCAAGAATTTTTTCATGACAAACTCGATTGTGCCTGGTGAGAAGTTGGTTGCATCAAGTATGGCTCCGATTGGAATTTGAAGTAAGTTAGGCCGGACTCGCACCAGAGTTTCTTCATGGTCGAGTACCTATTTTTAACCAATCTAACTGAGGTCTGCTTAGCGCCCAATTACGGATATTGATTGATACATCGGACCAATGAGAATAAATCTCGCATAAACGTCGTCTGCTTGCTATAATACTCGAACATCAAGAGTAGGGCTGACGCCCTCGCCAACCTGCCTACCCGGCAAGGTGGTGCTCCGAAAGGGGGATGTGGCCAGGGACGGCAACTAAAGGGTCCAAAGCCATTCAGAATGTCAGCCCTCCTCAGACAACTGTAGGAGGGTTTTATTTTGACGATTACGAACCAAGACGATCCAACTGCCAAAACGCCAAATCCACAATATTTCGATCTCGAATTTCGCCCGACATCTTACTGGGCCCCTCGGGCGTGAAGACCCATTTCGGCTCACGAATCGAGACGAGGGCTGAACTGACCCAGAGGTTAATGGGCGAGCTGCTCTCGGGACCTCTGAAACTCGTAACGTCGCCAGAGCGAAACCGCGACGAGAGATAATTAGATCATATCGATAGGACTGATCCGCCCAACGGATCGGGGTGATTTGAAATCCAGATTGCGCCCCCGGCATTTCGCCAAAGCCGCTAAAGAGGAGAACACTGCTGTGTTGAACCGAAAGCACTCCAAGACGAAACATGACAAACACGATCACGGCGTTGGCAGCGGCTCGCTGCTGGGCGGGATCGGACTGATCGGCTTCACTGATCTCGAACCCATCGTTCTTGCGGCCTTGGCGACAGAAGAGCCGCTGCTCCTCATCGGCCCGCACGGGACTGGTAAGACCCTATTGCTCACACGCATCGCTGAGGCAATGGGCCTTGAGTTCCGCCATTACAATTCCAGCCTCCTAAACTTTGATGATCTCATCGGCTTTCCTTTGCCAGACAAGAATGGGTCTCTCGACTATGTCAGGACGCCGGCTTCTATTTGGGGTGCAGAAGCGGTGATTTTCGACGAGATCAGCCGCTGCAGGCCAGACATTCAGAATAAGCTGTTCCCGATCGTTCACGAGCGCCGCGCTCAAGGAATACTTCTGGATGACCTCCGCTACCGTTGGGCGGCCATGAACCCACCGATTTCCGAGGACAATGATGACGGCTATATAGGCTCCGAGCCACTCGATCCCGCTCTAGCCGATCGTTTTGCCTTCATCGTCGAGGTGCCTACGTGGAACGATTATGGAGAGGCGGAGCAGATTGCAATCATTCTTGCGGACGATTCCGCCGTTCGCCCAGAAGCTGCGACCAATCTGCGCCGCGCCATCGCCTCCACTAGGGCGGCTCTCGCATCAATCCGGGATTCGATTGGCGAGCCTGTTGCCGTATATGTGCGTACTCTCATGGCTCTACTTTCTCAGGCTGGCATGTCTCTCAGCCCACGTCGCGCAGGGATGCTCCTGAGGTCCATTGTCGCGGTCCACGCCGCGGCAATCAGTATCGATGCTGACGCCAACCCAACTGATTCGGCGCTGCTGGCCTTACGGAACGGTCTTCCCCAACTGGCAGAAGGGAAAAGAATCAACGAGGCCAAGCTTCTCGGCGCTCACCGAGAAGCTTGGAGGTTGGTGGATATTCGTCCCGGCGATCCACTCAGAGCAATACTGACCTCGGCCGATCCGGTCGAACGTATTCGGCTTGCCGTCGAAGCAAATAAACTTCGCAAAGGTGACTTTTCCACCATTGTCTCAGACGCAGTTTCCCAATTGTCGCCAGGCGCGAGGGAGGCAGCCGTGGTCCATCTGTTCGAGACGGGTGCGGTTGGTCGTTTGAATGCTGCGGTCGCCGAGCAGATCGCTCAAATCTACGCCGATGTCGCGACACCTCTGAATTTCTCCGAAACCCTGCACGCCCGCAACCCGAGGTTCACGACCTGGAAAAAGATAAAGGATATTTTGTCGCACTTGGATCCGAGTGAGCCTAGAGCCCATCTTGCCGCGAATGCCCTGGCTTCCTGTTTCGCCAAGAAACAACTTGATAGGCCCGAAGACGCTGAGGCTGCGTTCTCCGCCTGGGTTAAAACGGACGATCGACTGGCGGGAGAAGCGGCATGATCGAGCCCGCCCAATTTTTACACAATATGTCAGCGCCACCAAAGACGGTGGTCAAGTACTCTGGCCTTGCTCGTGCTGCGACCACTGCAGGTCCGGGGGGATCGGGCGATTGCGGCACCCGTTTCGACCACGACGTCGTTTTCGGGAGTTTCGTCGCGTTCAGATTGGCGAAGGAATTGCGTCGGCGAGGTCCTGCAACGATTCTGAAACGCCTCGGCATCGATTCTGGATCTGCGCCTGAGAAAACACTCATAGACTTGATCGAACAAAGGGCTAAAGAGCTTCAGCTTCCTGACGCCTGTGTGGTCGTGCCGACGAAACATGATCATTCCTGTCCGTGGTCCGACCCCATTTCCGCTCTTGCGGTAATCACCAAATCGTCTGAAAGCGTTTGGCTTCGCAGTAAAGCGCCTCGCCTCTCGGCGATTAATAAACGTTCCGTGGTGTCGCTTCTCGTTCCACTAGATTTCGCCGCTCGAATAGAGGAATTGTCCATATGAACGCCCTCGAAGAGAAGATTCTCGACACCTTTCCGAGCGGCAGCTATGCGCTCACCGCGCTGCTTCGGCTCATGGACATTGTCGAGAGCGACAGCGTACCGACAGCGGCTGTCGAATGCCGCGTTCAGCCACGCCTCTTGGTCAATCCGGAATTCGTGGGTCGGCACGCCAATACGCCCGAGCGGCTTCTCATGCTGGTGATGCACGAACTGCACCATGTTTTGTTGGGGCACACCACGCTGTTCAAGACGGTGACGAAAACCGACAACTTCGTGTTCGACTGTGTCATCAATGCCCTGGTGTCCCGGATGTTTCCGGATACGGAGCACGTCTCGTTCTTCACGATGTTCTATTCAGACAAGAATTTCCCGGAGTGTCTTCTTCGACCGCCGTCGAGGTGGAACGGTAACACCGTCAATAAACTTCCTCCTGCAATCCAAAATTTGCCAAAGAAACAGCTTGCGGCAGCGTCCGAAGTCTACCGAGACCTCTACTCGGCGACGGGGGTGACCTACCAAGAGATATTCGAGATCCTGCCCCGTCTCATCGCTGATAACGCCGTTTCAGATGTGCCGCTTCTCGGGGGGCACGATGAGGACGGCTCCACGAACGGAAACATCGAGGCCCGGTCTCCTGTCCTATTTGATGTCGTTCGAAGCATCGTCGAAGAATGGCCGCAGCCGCCCGATCCCATCAGCGGTCGCTCGCTGGCAGACAATCTGCATCAGGACGCGCTTTTCACGCGCAGAGTTCCTGGAAATCGAGCCGCATTGCGTTCACTTTTGCGCAAGATCGGCGACAAGGGTGCGAATGGTCGGATCCGGCGGGTCGGTGATCTACGAATTTCCGTGCCCACACCCGTGCCGACTATCGATCGCCGATCGATCGTATTGCGGGCATTGGGGTCCGAGCCTTTGTTCTATGTTGGGTCGACCGAAGTTCGACGCCGAATACCGTCGGGCGACCGTGTCCACGTCTACGTTGACGTGTCCGGGAGTATGGACGGGATCAAGGACGCCATCTACGGCGCGGTCAGTGATTGCCGCGAATGGGTGCACCCGTCCGTTCATTTGTTCTCGAACACCATCTCTGAAGTCACCCATGACGATATTCGTAGGGGCGTCGTCAATTCGACAGGTGGAACCGACGTTGCCTGTATAGCCGAGCATATGGAAAGCAACGAAGTTCGACGCGCCTGCATCGTTACCGACGGTTGGGTCGGTGAGCCCCGCGGAGGGCATTTTACGACATTGGCCGCATCTCGGCTCGGTGTCGCTTACGCGGGTCATCGCGTCAACACGAGTGATCTGTCCGCTGTCGCCGATCACACCGTAACCCTGAGACTGTGAGGAAAGAACGATGATCAATATCACACACACTGCAGAATTCGTGTTTCCAGGACATCCGGACAAGCTTTCGGATGCCATTGCGGACGCCCTCGTCCAGGAGGCGACACAGCGGGAAAAACGCGCTCTCGTCGGCGTCGAAGTCGCCGTTCATCGCAACAGCGTTTTCGTCACCGGGCGGATAGCCTGCGATGGCGCGGAAGAGATCGACATTCCCGAAATTGTCCGAGACGTCTATCGCTCGGCTGGATATGGGGACAACTGGGCACCGGACCCTGGTGATTTGAATATCAGTAGCGATCTCTGCGTCAGCCCATTGGAGAAAGGGGAAGAAGAATTCCGCTCAATCTCCGACGATCAGAGCATCTGTACTGGCTATGCGACGGCGACCCCCGAAACCAACCACCTTCCAGTCGAGCACTGGCTTGCAAACAGGCTCGGCCGGCGTCTCGCCAACCTTCGAAAGGAGGCGCCAGATCTTGGGCTCGGCCCAGATGGCAAAGTCATCGTCCTCATCGCAATCAAGAACGACGAATACTGCCTTGATGCTTTTAGCTGTTCGCTTCAGCAGAAATCGGCGTCGGACGATGTAGCACTTCACCGAGCGGTTCGCGTTTCGCTGGAGGACGAGATGAAGAAGTTATCTGCTGCCTTCTTCCGCCTCTCGCCCGACGTTCCAAGAGAACTCTCCGTCAACGGCGCGGGTGCATTCGAGGTCGGCGGCCCCGAGGGAGACAACGGGCTCTCAGGGAAGAAACTCGTCGTCGATGCCTATGGTCCTCGGGTTCCAATCGGCGGAGGCGCATTGTCAGGAAAAGATTTCTTCAAAGTTGATCGCGCTGGCGCATTGCACGCACGGCGCGTCGCCAAGGCAGTCGTATTGGCAGGTTTGGCCGAAGAGGCTCTGGTGCGGATCGGCTGGTTCCCGGGCGATACGTCGGCGCAGTTGATTTCGATCCAGTCCGAAGACGGGCAGCCAATGGATACCAGAGTTTGGCATGATTTATTTGATCTAACGTTGGAAGCATCCGGTGAACATTGGACCAACGCCGTCAACTTGGTGGAGATCGCCAGGCACGGGCACTTCATGGAAGCCAATCGGCCTTGGGAACGGCTTCAGCGCAAACGATACCAGGGATACTGCATCCCGGATCATGGATCACGCACCACAGCCCAGGGGCCCCGGCCCCTTTTTCAATAGCAGGATTAGGTCGTAGACCGGACCAGCAGCGCCGGATCTGGGGGCATGGTTTGTGGGGTTGGGGCTTTGACCGAGTTTTGCTCAAATGGTTTGCTCGCCAAGCATCTCGGTTCGGCTATCACGGCACACGGACCGTGGGAATAGGGTTCCGGCTTCGGGGTAAGGTGCCGTCACGGGTGCTTATTAGTGCCGCTGGCGCGCATACCGAGGCGGCTACGCTTCTATGAAGACGCGGCCAAGGTGGTGCAGCGGCGGATGGTGCCAAACTTTAAGAAGTCGTTTGAGAGGGCGTTGAAGATGGCGGGGCGTTAGTTGTTGTGTTTTCGCCACCACTCGGAAGCGAGGGCTTGGGCTTTGGATATATCGGCGGGGGTCATTCGGTTTTTAACAATATCGAGATTGCTCGCCGCACTCTCATGGCCCTGCGCTTTGGCAAGTGACCACCACATATAGGCCCTAACGTTATTCACGGGAACGCCTGTGCCTTCGTCGTACATGACGCCGAGGTTGTACTGGGCATCTGCATGACCCTGCTCGGCAAGCGCTAGAAACTCTCGGAAGGCCGTAGCGTAATCTCCTCGCTGAGCCGCCGCCAACCCATCATCCCAATCAGCCCACGCGGAACCCGCACTGAACAACAGCGCAACGACGGCGAGTGTGGCGGCTATGCGGCGTATGAAAATCTAATCGACGATAAACAATTTGGTGCCACCCTCGGTCACCGAGCGGTGTGCCCTTGTATCGTCGGCCACCTGGTAGCTCTGGCCGGGCTTGAGTGTTACCGAGCTGCCGTCCTCAAATTCCGTGACCAACTCGCCGTCGAGGATCAGCAGGATGTGGCCTTTGTGGCACCAGTGATCGGCGAGGTAGTTCTCCGAATACTCGACCATACGCACGCGCAATTCGCCGAACTGCCGGGTGTGCCAATAGGCGACGCCGGTCTCGCCGGGATGTTCGGTCCGCTCGACCTTCGACCAGTCCGTCGTGCCGAACGGGATATCGGTCATTTTCACAGCGCGCCTCCCCACCTTTTTTACTTCACCCACAGCGTTAAATTTTACACTAACTGAGACGCTGTGTCGCGCTGAAAGGTAAGCCGTTTGAGAGGGCGGTGCGGACGGCGCGGCGTTAGTTGTTGTGCTTTTCCAACCACTCGGCGGCTAGTGCTTGAGCCTTGGCTATCTGGTCGGTGTTCATATCTTTTTTAACAATATCGAGATCCCACGCCATCTTATCGCCGTGCGCCTTGGCAAGTGAAAACCACATAAAAGCCATAACATAATCCTCGGGAACGCCCATTCCTTTCTCGTACATAAAGCCGAGATTGTGCTGGGCGTTTGCAAAACCCTGTTCAGCAGCTTTGCGATACCAATTAACCGCTTCAGCGTAGTCCTGTGGAACACCGTCGCCCTTTCTATACATGACGCCGAGATTGTGCTGGGCGTCTGCAAAACCCTGTTCAGCAGATTTGCGATACCAATTAACCGCTTCAGCGTAGTCCTGTGGAACACCCCTGCCGTCGTCGTAAAGAACCCCAAGGCTGAACTGCGCCTTTGCACCACCCTGTTCAGCGGCCTTGCTAAACCACTTCAACGCTTCAGCATAGCTCTGAGGAACACCTGTGCCGTTTTCATAATGGGCGCCGAGATCATTCTGTGCCAATGCATGACCCTGCTCGGCGGCCTTGCGATACCACTTCACCGCTTCGGCGTCGTTCTCGGGAACACCCTGGCCCCTGTAGTACATGGTACCTAAGGTATACTGAGCATCAGCATCACCCTGCTCGGCAAGCGTTCGAAACTCTCGTAGGGCGGTGGCGTAATCACTACGCATATACGCTGCCGTGGCATCATCCCAATTCACTTACGCAGCCTCAGCACTAAACAGAAGCGCTCCAACGACGGCGAGTGTGGCGAGTATGCGGCGCATGATCTACTGCAAATCCTTAAACATGACCTTCTCGGTTCTCAGCTTCTCAATCTGGGCATAGGTCATCCAGCAGGTGAGAAAGAGTGTGCCGTCTGTAATGTGCTGACCAAGCTCTTTCAGTGAGACTTTGCTGCCTGAAGGTTTGCGCAGTTTTACGCCATTGGCATCCAAGAAATTCCGCACAACAGAACTCTTGATACCAAAGTTGGTTCCCTCAGGCACAACCCCGTATTCCTCCAGCATCACCTTAAGATCGAGCTTGGCTACGGCGACACCGACCACATCGCCGTTCTCATCAATGATAGGTCCACCACTGTTACCTGGTTGTAGGGCGGCGTCGATTTGAATTTGGGAGAAGTTGTCGCCTATGCCCGAAAGAGAACTGACAATGCCACGAGTAATCTTGACGCTGCTGCTGACCCGCTCACCGAAGGGATAACCAGCAACATAAATCTCCTGCATCAGCCCCACATTCTCTCCACTCACTGGAAACACCCATGAAGGCTGAAAACTAGCTTTGATTACAGCGAGGTCGTTGACGGTATCCCGCCTTAGGATTTTGGCCTTATAGACATCGCCCTTGGTGTGGACCTTTACCTCTTGGCAGCCGTTGATGACATGGTTGTTGGTGATGATGTGGCCCGACTTGGAGACGACAAAACCAGTTCCAGATGCAGCGGCAATTACCTTTCCGTTGTCAGCCTGCCGTCTTTGTTTCTCTCGCTTCTCTCTGGCAATGCGTTCCTGCTTACGCCTCTCTGCTTCACGTTCTGCCTTACGTCTTTCCTCTACCTTTGGGTCTTTCCTTGCGTATTGATACTCACCGTTCTTCCAAATGCCTTCCTTAACTCTTCCATCGGCATAGGTGTAGGTGCCCTGTCCGTTCCTTTTGCCATCCCTGAATTCACCGACATATTTGTTCCCATTGGCAAAGGTGTGGGTGCCCTGTCCGTTCGGGTTGCCATCCCTGTATTCACCGGCATATGTGTTCCCATTGGCAAAGGTGAAGGTACCCTGTCCGTGCCTTATGCCATCCCTGAATTCACCGACATATTTGTTGCCATCGGCATGGGTTACTGTGAAATGTCCGTGCCTTTTTCCATACCTCCATTCACCGGCATATGTGTTCCCATTGGCAAAGGTGGAGGTACCCTGTCCGTGCAATTTGCCATCCTTGAATTCACCAACATATTTGTCCCCATTGGCAGTGGTGAAGGTGCCCTGTCCGTTCCTTTTGCCATCCCTGTATTCACCGACATATTTGTTGCCATAGGCACCGGTGTAGGTGCCCTGTCCGTTGAATTTACTATCCCTGAATTCACCGACATATTTGTTCCCGTTGACCCAGGTTTGGGTGCCCTGTCCGTTCCTTTTGCCATCCCTGAATTCACCGACATATTTGTTCCCATTGGCAAAGGTGTGGGTGCCCTGTCCGTGCCTTTTGCCATCCCTCCATTCATCAACATATTTTTCCCCGTTGTAAGAGGTAACGGTGAAGTGTCCGTGCTTTTTGCCATCCTTCCATTCACCAACATGTTTGTCCCCTGCCCATTGAGATGACGGACCAAAGGTGTAGGTGCCCTGACCGTGCATGAAGTTATCCCTGTATTCACCGACATATTTGTTCCCGTTGGCAAAGTTGTAGGTGCCCTGTCCATGGAATTTGTTACCTCTGAATTCACCAATATATTTGTGTCCATCGGGAGTGGTGTAGGTGCCAGCACAATTATTCCAATTTTGGAAAGGCGCGCCCTTACAAGGAGGCAGAGCAAAACCCTCTCCCGCACTGAACAACAGCACAGCAAAAGTGAGGCACAGAAATGCGGTCAGATTTCTCATAGGGAAAATATGACAGGAAATGGAGGAAATGGGGAGTCTGGATGAGAGGAGGTTTCCATTCTTACGGTCATAGATGCCGGATAATTTTCAATGTGTCTATTGGCACCCTTCTCACTTCAAATTCAAATTTCTTAATGAACTGGTCATTAAAATATACCTTCATAAAATAGTTTCCCTCAGGGTCTCCCTCCACGACACACCAAATGTTTTCCACCCACCCCTCATCGGGTGTAATGAATTCATTTGTGACTGAGGTTCGCCTCTTATCAATAACCCTATTTGTAGTGAACTCATCATTCTCCCCAGACCACCATATTGGTTCCGCAGGTAAGGTAAATTCTTCCCGTAATGCGACTAGTTTGATGCTGGACGAAACCTTGATACGCCACCCGTAGCAAACGCTCCCAGGCACTAGTGGAACTATGGTTGTGCCAATATCATGAAAGACTTTAGACACTCCAATTGAGGGGGCGAACAAACGAACAAAAAACTTAGTTTCTTCGATTTTTAGCGGAGCGGCATTTCCATGTGCGTTCACCCCCACACTTCCAAGAAGCACGGCAATCGTCAGGCAGATTGTGGCGGTCAGGGTTCTCATAGGAAAAGTCTGACAGGAATTGGAGAGAATGGGGAGTCTGGATGAGGGGGTCTACTCAGCACCTCTGATGTACTTGTTCATAAACGGTTGCTGTGTCTTCATCAAAACAGACAAACTCGACCGACAGGTTCTGTTTTGCCTGTATGGCAACCGTTACATCAAAAGCAATCTGGGTCGCCTCTGTGATCGGATAACGGTAAATCCCCGTGCCAATTGCCGGTATCGATATGCTTTCAATTCCGTGTTTTTCGGTGAGAGCAAAAATGGATTTGTAGCAACGGATTAGAAGTTCCGACTCACCTCTCCTGCCATCCCAATAACGAGGTGCGACTGCGTGAATTACATGCTTACAAGGTAAATTATATGCGTCTGTGATCCGCGCCTCTCCGGTTGGGCAACCACCAATCTCGCTGCATTCTCTCTCCAACTCAGGTCCAGCAATACGGTGAATGGCACCGCAGACACCACTTCCAGCGAGTAGGAGTGTGTTCGCAGCATTTACAATTGCGTCGGTCGCTTGCGAAGTTATATCCCCGAGAACAATCTTTATCATCTCAGTTGGTCAGGCAGAGTGTGGCGGTCAGATTTCTCATGGCAAATGCGGCAGTTATCATGGGTGATCTCCGCTCTTATTTTCCATGAAAGACCCGCATACTAGTCTCCCCGCAATCTCTGTACTTGGATTCCGTGCACCGTTTCATTCTCTTTTCAGCACTTGCTATATCGGAGTCACGAAGTTTCGGAATGATGTATTCTTCTAAATAGTTCTGGATGCGCCTTTTGTCGTCGAGTGCTGCATTTTCCATTGCAAGGGATAACCACATATAGGACATCTCGAGGTGGAGATTTTCATTATGTTCGTATATCCCGCTAACCATCTCCATCGCCGTAGGGTCGCCTGCTGCTGCCTTTATTTTCTGTTCGTCAAAGTAGGATAATTGGTTTGCACCTTGATCAGCGGACTTGGAGGATATTGCGCTAGATTCGTATTGGAGGATGAGTGACGAATGGACCCAGTATGGGTGTTTATCAAAGACGATATGCACCCAGTTCTCAAATTCCCCAAAAGGCACCGCTCTTCTAAACTTTGCGTCTTTTAAAACCTTCGAAATTGGGAACCTCGTGCCGGGTCCTGAGCGAAGATTCACATCTGATACCTTGAACAAAACCTCCATAACCCTTGGGGTTAGGTTTCTGTCTAAGAAGAGGGCGTGAACCCAGAAATCCTCTTCCTCAAAGCGAATTTGTATCCATGTTTTATTTTGTTTGAGTAAGAGCGCCTTCTTACTGATTGCCTGCTTCACAACCTTTGTCACAGGGGATCGAAGACCGGGTTCTGACCGCAAGTTCACTTGCATCTGGGTAAATGAAACCTCCAAACCTGAGTCAGATTTTTCGGAAACCGTATCGGACGCGATCACAGGTCCTTGTCCAGAGTTGGGTACACACGCGGCACTTCCAAGAAGCACGGCAATCGTCAGGCAGATGGTGGCGGTCAGGGTTCTCATAGGGAAAGTCTACGCGAAAATTGTGAAAAAGGTGAGTCTCGTGGAAAGACTTGGTGCCGGGGTTAGCTCACCAATGATGTTTTTCAACTGCCCAAAATCCAACATTTGTGATATAATAACAACCAGTTAAATGGCTACGAATGCACCATCTACGGTTCGGGCAAGAAGGCTCCGCGAGCGCCGCTCACGGGGCGTGGCTATAGTCGCGCCGGTCGAGGTTGGTGAAGGCGGGATCGACATATTGATCCGGAACGAGCTACTGAAGCAGCACCAAACACGTGATAGGAAAGCGGTCGGGGCAGCTTGTCTCGCGGCGCTGGAGCAATGGGCCGAGGGCCGGGGTGCGCGGGCCACGGGACAAGGTTAGCTCCCTCAAACGGTGACCAAGAGCGATGATTGAACGCCTAACCTCATGAATGGTCGAAACGAACAGTGACAAAAGCTGACAACAATAATCTTGTCGAAGCGGGCCGCGAAACGCGTTTCGGGGTCGACTGGCCGGGTCGTCGATGCCTCGCCAAGACACGTCGGAGCACGCTCTGCCAGAAGGCAGCGCTCAAGGGCCGGAACAGGTGCCGATTGCACGGTGGCAAGAGCACCGGACCACGAACACCGGAAGGCAAGGCACGGACGATAGCAGCGCACACGAAGCATGGGCGGCGGTCCAGGGAGCACGTGGAGAAGGTCAAGGCGATCAATTCCGAATTGCGGCAGCTTACCTACGAGCTTAAGCGGGACGGATTGATACCCTAAGGGCGATCAGGCTTGGGTCGGGGTCGGGGGCCACGATACGCGGTACTCGGCTCAAGGACCACGGGACACCTCCTTTACCCTTGGATCGTGGATCGCGCAGCGTGATCCTTGGTGCACGGCTCGTAGAAAAGTGTCCTAGGTGGCCTAGCTGGCCTAGGCTTTTAGCGAGTTAGGTTATCCGTGGCCCACGGCTCACGGCTTTAGGTGCCAGGAGTGTGCAACTCATTCTCTCTAGGGCACCTATTGGTTTGAGCGGCGCGCGCCGCACGCAGGGCTTCCATTGCCGTCATAGCGTTGCCCTCTAGCCTTAGCCCTCATTTTTCTCCGGTCCGGATTGAGATGGTTTTTTTGCGCCCGCTAGCGTCCGCCCTTCCGTCCGCAACGCCATTAACCGTCCGCTGGGTGGTGTCACCGAACACATTGGTTCCATTGCCATTTGGCGAGTTTGCGGACGATGCGGACGGTGCGGACGCAAAAATTCGTACCCAATCTTTCCTGGGCGAAATCGGGTAGACCGCCATCCGTGGCAAGGTCCCGTGCCAAAGGTTACCGGCCGCGCTCATATAATCCCCCCCCTCTCACCTATTTTTGGATGTCTTTGCGCTAAGAGGGGCAACGCATTTGCGTCCGCACCATCCGCTTATTCTGGCGTAGATTGGAGGGGGGAATTTGCGTCCGCACCGTCCGCAACGTTCCAACCCTTTGTTTTCAATGAGTTAGTACGGACGGTCTCGGCTGCCCGATTTGGCCGACCGTCCTTCGGTCGTCTGCCGGATCGGTAGCTGCGGCGGTGATGTGGATGATCCGAGTGCGCGCCCGCCCTTCCTTCATGTAGTCGATCTCGATGCCGATATTGCGCAGGAATGTCGCGGCACGAGTCAGTCGTCCAGACAATGCCTGAGGGCCGTTGGGCCAGGTCTTGGACTTGGCAATGCGCTCTCCAGCCATTTCGGCAAGGGCACCCAGAAGATCCGTCGCTGTTCCCTTCCACTCCGTCCGCTCCTCCATCACCGCACGAACAGCGGCAGCAACCGGGTCAGCATCGACCACGTTTTCGACCGCATCATCGCGGTTTTCACGATATGCCGACCAGAACGTACCTTCGGGCCAGATGGCCGTTTCGCAGGCCGATGCCCACACTGCGAAATCCGCCATGCGAGGGAGCTTTGGCAGGACCGTGTCGGGAAGACGCGTCAATCCATGCGCCACGGCGTCGAGAAGCGCGCCCAATATTTTCGGCCTTTCGGACTCGAATGCCCGCCACAATTCCGCCTCGGGGCGGCGGGCCTCTTCAGCGATTGGTTCCAGCGTGAGGAATAGCGCCCGGTCGGCCAAATCGGGCCGGACCACGATGTTTTCAATACCATTCAACATCACCGGCCGAACAGCGTCGAACAGCACTTCGTCCATATCGCTATAAAGCTGCCGCACTGCGAAACCACCACCGGTGGCAAGCCGGCACAGCGTGTCCGAAATCCAAGACGGCAGGCCCGAAACATTATCGAAGGCCAGCACATGCCCGTTGCTGGCGGCGATGAACAGATCGCGGTCTTCACGAGGCAAAGCCCTCAAAGGCGCAGTGTTCGGATCGAGCAGAGACCGCAAGATGGCTGAGAAAGTGGACTTGGCCGAGCCCTGTTCGCCCGACAGCATTATCACCGGATAAGGTCCACGATTGCGAAGAACCGCTAATGCCCAAGTCACGATAAGAACGAAATCGGAATCGGACTGTACGTTGAGGAAGCATCGCAGAGTTTCGACCGAGCCGCCCGGTGCTGGAACCGGCAACGGTTTCATTCCAGCCGCGCGGCGAAAGCGAACCGGCGGTTCGTCGACTATCCGCCAGCCGGTGGCGTCGATTTCCACCGCCCGCCACGCCTCGTCGCCGAGATCGAGGTAGAGCTTGTCGTCCAGCCCGCCGACGCGAACGAACACCGGCAGTTCCGGTGCGTCGAAAAATGCCCTCGATTCAATCACATTCAGCGCCGCTTGAAACGCTTCCGAACTCGGCGCGCCACCTGTCTGCCCAAAGTACTGCCGCGCCAGCCAACGTTTGAATCCCTTCGTCCGAACCGGCCATGTCTCGCGATGATCGTCGACGGTGAGGTCGGCGAGGGCTGTTCCATCAGGCGAATGAAAAAGCTCCGCGCCGGCTGCGAGGTCGACCAAAATGTCAGCCTGGGTTGGCTCAGGCGCAGCGCCGCCGCCGGACTCTTTTAAAAACTCATTAAATCCGGTCATGCGAACGCCGGCATCCTTGAGGCTTTTACGGAGTGCCTCAAATGCGGCTCTGTCGTTTTTCTTCAGCGCGACAATTGCCTCCATTGTTTCCGGCTCAAACGGTTCGGCGGGATTTTTAATTGCCCGTTCGACTAAGCCGTCCAAGGGATCGGAAATTTCCTCGGCGTCGTGGATGGCATGGGCAATCGGATTCTTGGGCTCGCCAGCGGCAGGTGCATCCGGAGCTTCATCCGCCTCGGGCGGTTCCGTTTGCTCTGTCGCGGCTTCGCTAGTCGGGGCAGCCTGCCTTTTCTCGGAAACCATTTCGTCTAATATTGAAACCCGCCAGCCGAGGATTTTTGCCTTGGCAATTCGGACCGACTCGTATTCTGGCGCTTTTAAATAAGCCAAGCGCGCGATAGTTTCTTCAAGCGTTTCCGTATCGTCGGAGGCCGCTGGCTGGGTATCCGGCGCCTCGACGTTTTCAGCAGGTGGGCCGACCGCTTCAATTTCGCTTTCTTTGGTCAAAGCGCGCCCCCCGCCAGCATGTCGTTGAAATCCAGACCACGAGGCGGTCGAGCAATGCGGACACGCCGACCCTCCCGTTTCCACCGCGAGGCGCAAACGCGCGCCGCCGCTTCGCCGGGATCGTCGCCGTCGGCCAAAATGATTACGTCGCGCGCCGACGCGGGCAGATCGAGCGCCCGCAGCCCGGAGGTCGACAACGCCGCCCAGGCCGAATGGCCGGTCGCGTGCGTCGCGGCGAGGCAGGTTTCAATGCCTTCGCCGACCATCAAAACATCACCTGGGTCACCAAGCCTCACCGCGCCGCCACGACATGGGCCGAGCATCATTTTCTGCGGTTCAACCGGGGCCTTGCCGGAGCCATCGCGAGCGAGAAAAGTCCGGTGAACGGCCAGCGGAATATCGTCTGGGCCACGGGAAACGAGTGCCACCATTGAAGGCCAAAATTCTCCCGCTGGATGTTTTAGACGGGGATGGAACCGCAGGGTATCTGGAACCGGCATGCGTAGGCTTCGCGAATGCAGGTAGGTTTCAACGAGAGTGCCTGTCGACGGAATCGTGGCTTGCCAAATGCGAAGAGCATAATCCGTCTTGTCCGCGTCGCTCCTCTCCGGTCTCGAATTATTTTGTCGGTCCGAATTGAATGACCGTCGCCTGTAATTTTGTCGCCCGTTTTTACCCCAAAGGCCGAGAGACCGAAGAGCGTCGAAAACTTGGTTTTGTGCGCAACCGGCATGGCAGCACAAGAGGACTCGCCCATCCTTTGCTTCAGAGATTGAAAGGCTGGGTACGCGGTCATGATGAGCAGGGCAGCAGGCAACCCAGCCATTCCCCGTCTTATGCCCGCCAAGGGCCTTGGCAATGATTTCAGAGGTCATGGCGCCCCCCGATCATGGGCTCGGTGGTGGATCTCCTGGCCCTCGAGGCTCTTCCTCTGATCTTCTGAGTAGGGACCACCCCAGAGAGCATTTTGACATAACGCTTGATCTCTTGGTCCGGGATTAAAGTCCTCCTGCCAATTTTGACTGTGCATATTTTTCCGTCAGCGATGAGCCCGTAAAGAGTGGAGCGGCCAATCCCTAGTAATTGCGTAGAATCTTGAATCGAGTGCAGCAATGGCGCGGTCATTTGGACCTCCTAAAGTTTGTGAGGACCCAAATCAGATACTTTTATTCCGGAGGGAACGAGGCCCTCTGGGCCTCTGCTAGGAGAAGGCGAAACCCTGGGTGATCTTCCTTAGATAAGCGCCGTGATTGCTCTTTTCTCCGCGCTTGTTCTCCCAATGGCTGGCCAATGCTTGGGCCCCGACAAGGGCCATCGTATCCTTTTTCAGAAATTCACGGGCCATGCGTAACTTGTATCGCTCTGCTCCCCTGGGGTCTCTTCGTCCCAATTCGCCAACAATCTCGACCATGAGGCTCGCCGGGGTCAGGCCATGTTGGTTCGCGTAGATTTCAACGGCATGTCGGCGCATATGGGTAAAACGGTCTACGGGGTCCCTATGGTGAAGCTTGTTTAAGCAATTTCTAATCTCCCGGGAGCCGCACCAGTCCCTCAGCAATCGAACCACTTGCTCCAGGCCGCCTCTTTCAAGGGCCAGGACAACCAGATCTTCCGTGGTTTCGGGTTTCTTGATCTGAACCTTCGGTTTAGCGGGGCTTTTTGAGAATTTTTCCTCAAACATTTTCGACCTCAGTCGTTTCAAACCAGTTCGCGTCGGGTATTAAAGGCGACCACTTTGCCTTTCGGAGTAACGAGATGGGTTGCCCACAGATTCATTAAATGGCGTCGTTTCTCAAATAGGTCGCTTCGCAGATAGGCCGCCTCTACCTTATTTCCGATCGTGTGAGCTAATGCCTGCTCGGCGACCTCCCGCGGGAACTGGGTCTGCTCTGCGGCCCAGTCCCGGAAAGAGGACCGGAAGCCATGAACAGTTTGTTTGATCTCCAAACGCCTTAAAACTGAAAGCAGGGCCATATCACTGAGCCCTTTGCCAGGTTTCCCTCCGGGAAAGACAAAGTTCCCGGGAGTAAGGCCGTGCAGATCCCTAACGATTTGAAGTGGTCGCTCTGGTAAAGGGATCCGGTGTTCCTTCCCGGCCTTGGTCCGCGGACCAGGAATTGTCCAAATGCCGAGGTCCAGGTCAAATTCATCCCAGGAAGCGCCGCGCACTTCAGAGGTTCGGGCTGCGGTATAGATAAGAAATTCGAGTGCCTGTGCAGCTATCCCGTCTCGTTCCCGAAGTTGAAGGATGAAGTCTCCAATTTCTTGGTAGGGCATAGCGGGGTGGTGCCGAACACTGTGGATTCGGGATTTTGCAGGGAGAAGGTTATCGAGATGCCCTCGCCATTGGGCAGGGTTTTGCCCTTGCCGATAGCCACTGACAGTCGCCCAGTCCAGAATTCTCTCAATTCGGCCCCTCAGCCGTCCAGCGGTCTCGGGTTTAAGAGCCCAGATTGGGCGCAAGATTTGCATCACGACCGCGGTATCAATGTCAGATACTAAAAGTCGGCCCGCAACAGGATAAGCATCGGCTTGAAGGGTGTTGTGCCACTGAGACGCGTGCTTGGCATTTTTCCAACCGGATTCATGGGCCGCTATATAGGCGTCTGCGGCGTTCGCGAAGGTTATTGTATTCTGGTCTGCCACAATGCTCTGGATGCGGTCAGATTTTCGAGCTTCAATCGGGTCGATACCTTCTGCCAGGGCGGCGCGGCAGAGGGCAGCCTTTTCGCGGGCGTCAGCCAGGCTGATCGCTTTCAACGACCCCAGCCCCATCTCCCGTGACCGCCCATTGAGCATGAACTTATGTAGCCAGGATTTGGCCCCCGATTTAGAAACCTGAAGGTATAGGCCGCCTCCGTCAGCGATTAGGCCGGAGTTCTTGGCGGTTTCGACCGCTCTTGCTGACAGTCTATTTATGCCGCGCGCCATAACCCTACCCATAAATCTACCCATGAACAGGTTTGGATTGTAGCATGTCCCGGCGAATACAGCCAGACGTGAATTATTCTAAATAGTTGTTTTATATGATATTATAGGACGTCAGCGGACGTTGGCGAACTAAGGTATGGCGGAGGGAGAGGGATTCGAACCCTCGATACAGCTTTACACCGTATAACGGTTTAGCAAACCGTCGCCTTCGACCACTCGGCCACCCCTCCTAGTGGGTAAAATCTAACACATGGTCCTCATACAATCCCCTATCCCTATCTCTCGTCAGGATCGGCGCTCTTAGAGAATCGGTAAGTGTACTCGACGCTCCTAAAAGCCGGGATAGAGGACCCGAGGTGTCAAATTACCAAACCCACTGCCTGCGTCGCCTAATGCTTGTAACGCTCGCGGCATCACGACACATCGGGCGCCCATCCAGATGAACTTGGTAATTTTTCGTATATGTACCATGTGTTAGATTCTATCCACCTCGACTACCTATTCTGCAGCGATGCACCTTATCTAGATGTGCATTGGCGGAGTGTCAACGCGAAGCCTTTATCTTATTTTTTCGTTCCCGGTCGAGCGCTACCCAAGCCCTGCTCAAGCCTTAGCTAACCTTGCCAATATCTTTTCTGAGGGCGCCGCCGGTTAGGCGTACAAGCTCCGCAGCGGTGGTAGCGAAGACGCAATAGGGGTGGCCGGCGGCGGCGTAGATTGTTTCAAAACGGGCCAGGCTAGCGTCGATCACCAGGGGCAAGTTCTGCACATGTGCTACCGGAGCAACACCGCCGATAGAGAATCCGGTGGCGTCCCGCACCAAATCCGCATCAGCCCGCTTGGCCTTGCCTTCCAGGCCCAGGGCGGCAGGCAGTGCTTTGGTATCGCATTGCCGGTCACCCGCAACCAGCGCCATAACCGGCTTACCGCCGACGGAAAAGACCAGAGATTTGACGATACTACCGAGCTCGGTACCGATGCTATTGGCAGCATCCTGGGCACTGCGCGCCGTTTCAGAGAGCTCGATCACATTCGCTTCCGATCCGGCCTCTGCCAGCCAGGCGCGCACACGTTGGACGGAAGGGTGCTGCGAATTAGACATAGGGCTGACCTATATTTTGCCTTGTTCAGGGAAAGCGCCGGACCAGATAGCGCCCATGCACGGCACGGCACGACCACGCTTCACCGCCGGGCGGGCCCAGATACCATCGAACCAGCGCTTAAGGTGCGGATAGTCCGACCAATCGATTTCGTGCCATTCAAAGCGCGAGACCCAGGGCCATGTGGCGATATCGGCCACACCATAATCGGGCCCGGCCAGATATTTGCTCTGCTTAAGGCGGCTATTCATCACCGCGTAAAGGCGCTGTGTCTCACGCAAATAGCGCATCCGCGGATAGGAGAATTCCGCCTCCCGCTTGCTCCTGAAATGATGCGTCTGACCAAACATCGGTCCGACATTGGCCACTTGAAACATCACCCACTGGATTTCTTCCATATGGTGGCGCGGGTCGGCGGATATAAACTGCCCAGCCTTATTTGCGAGATAAATCAGAATTGCGCCAGATTCAAACATTGTTATAGGCTCACCATCCGGCCCATCGGAATCGGTCAGCGCGGGAATCTTGCTGTTCGGGCAAATTCTTAGAAACGCCGGATCGAATTGCTCGTCCTTGCCTATATTAATCTCGTGCACATTATAGTCCCAGCCAAGCTCTTCCAACATGATTGAGAGTTTGAAGCCATTCGGCGTCTGCCAAGTATAGAGATCAATCATGCGCAACTCTCTTTGGGTAGGATGATATCCATGTTAGCGCAGCCTTCTTGCGCCAGCATGCGCTTTTGCCAGGCAATAACGTTAGGCCAGGCACTAAGATTAATCTCGGCATCCGGCGCGCAGCCGGCAACTGTGAAGCACGCCACATCGGCGATTGTCGGTACAGCGCCAACGATAAAGCCGCCACTATCAAGGTGTGTATCCAGCACCGCCAAAGCGTCGCGCGCAGCGCCCTGAAGCTGCTTGATGATATCCGGCGCTCCGTTTTGAAATTTAATTTGTCCACGCGCCCGCGCCAAATTCCACAATCGATCCGCCTGCCAACACACCCACTCACTTATATTGACCTGCTCTTGGTCATTGGCACCGCCCATCTTGCCAAACTTCTGCACCAAGTGATTGAGTATCACATCCGACTGACAGATTGCCTGACCCCCCTGAACGATCGCAGGTACTTGGTTAAAGCGATTGATGGCCTGATATCCCGGCGCCTTCTGCGCACCAGTCATCAGGTCCACATGGTGATAGGCATAGGGGATGGCGGCCATGTTCAACATCAGGCCAACCTTGCAAGATGGCACGGATAGAAAATGTCCATATAATTCGAGTTCCTTGGCGCTCATCTTCTAACTCTCTTTATTCGCGGCCAAATGAATCTCGTTCACACAATTAATCAGGTTGCCATCACGCAAATAGGCGGCTGCCGTCACTGCCGCGCCGTGGCGAATTTCAGTGAAAGTCGCCTCGGAATAAAACGAGCAGTGGGGTGTGATGCAGAGCCGACCACGCAGCCATTCATCTTCGTTCAGCCAGGATGTTAATAGCGGATGACTTGCGGGCGGCTCTTCTGGAAACACATCAAGTGCGGCGGCGGCGAGCGGGCCATCACGCAAACCCCATTCCAGGCCGTCGAAATCTACCAGGCCGCCACGCGCACAATTCACGAAGATAGCGCCGGGCTTCATCAAGCCTATGGTCTCGCGGTTGATCATATTCCGGGTCTCGCCATTGAGCGGCGTGTGGATGCTCACCACATCGGCCCAGGCAAGCACGTCTTCCAGGTTTTCATAGCGCCGAACGCCAAGTGAATTATTATGCCCGGTGGGAAGATAGGGATCGTAATAGCCAGGTGTCATGCCGAAGGCCTGGGCGCGGAGCAGCACACCGGTGCCAATCCGACCGCAACCTATAACAGCGAAATTCTGATCACGAACGCGACGCATCTCGGGAGCTACGCCCCACTTCCAGCCCGCCGCCAAATCAGGCTTGAGAAAACGATCATAGGTGAAAAGACCGCGCATCAGGGCGAGCGACATCGCTAAGGTCGAGCTCATCACATCGGTGAAATCATAGGTCGGCACATTACACACCGGAATGCCGCGCGCGCCGGTAGCCTCGAGGTTCATGCGGTCATAGCCAATGCCGCAGCGGACAATGATCTTGCACTTATTGAGCTTGGCGGCGAGCACCGAGTCTACTGCAATATCTTGCCAAACCAAAATAGCATCGCAATCGGCCCATGAGGCATCAGAAATTTCATCCACCCGCACGCTTCGGTATAACTCGATCTCAACGTCCGCGCCGAGCGCCTTTTGCTCGACATCGGGGGGGCCCGAAAATTGCGCGTCTGGCATAAGAATTTTCATGTTTTACTCTCCTTCAGGGCATCCGCCCCTTCACCAAACATCACTGCCCGCGCCTTGTCATCGAATTCGGATGGTGCTTTACGAATTTCCGCCAGCACGGCAAGACCGCGCTCCACCGCCGGGCGCGCGGACATGCGGGTAAACCAACCGGTGACGTTAGGATAGGGCATGAGAACTTCCGGCTCCTTGGCGTAATCCTGGGTCCAGCCGAAGAGCGCCATATCGGCAATGGAATAATCGCTGGCAATCCAATCCTGCTCCGCCATCTGTTTATCCATGACACCAAGCAGGCGTGCCGCTTCCTTATTGTAGCGCGTAATGGCGTAGGGCACGTGTTCGGATGCATAACGGTTGAAATGATTGGCTTGGCCAAAAAATGGCCCGACGCCGCCCATCTGAAACATCAACCATTGCAACACCTCATATTTTCCACGCGTAGTATTGGCGAAGAAGCGCTCCGTCTTCTCAGCGAGATAAAGCATGATGGCGCCGGATTCGTAAAGAGTAACCGGCTCGCCGCTTGGCCCATTAGTATCCACTAATACCGGAATTTTGCTGTTCGGGTTGAGCGCGATGAATTCGACTGAAAATTGATCGCCGTTAAGGATATTGACCGGGATCACCTTGTAATCTAGACCAAGCTCTTCGAGCAAAATGGTGATCTTCCAGCCATTGGGTGTCGGCCAGTAATAGAGATCGATCATTGCAGTTATTCCGCTCCCATTGTAGCTCAGCGAGCCGAGAATTGTTTATCACCGAACATGATTGAGCGCTGCTCGTCCGTGAATTTTGTTTTCTTGGAGCGCTCGTCTTTCATCACCTCTATGCCACGCACTACTGCCGGGCGTGCATACATGCGCTCAAGCCACTTTTTAAGATGAGGAAGCTCGACTATATTCTGGCCCTGATGGCGCCACAGGCGCATCCACGGAAAAATCGCCATATCAGCGATGGAATAATCGCCAGTGATAAATTCTCGGTCCGCGAGGCGCTTGTTGACCACACGGTAAAGCCGAGTGGTCTCATTGGTGTAGCGCTCAACGGCATATTCCAGTTTCTCAACCGCATAATTGCGGAAGTGGTGGCACTGGCCAAGCATTGGTCCGACATTGCCCATCTGGAAAAACAGCCATTGCAGCACTTCGGCGCGACCGCGTTCGTCTGACGAGATGAATTTTCGCTGCTTCTCGGCATAATGAAGCAAGATCGCACCGGATTCGAAAATCGACAGCGGCTCACCATCATCACCGTCCGAATCAACCACTGCCGGCATGCGATTATTCGGTGCAATTTTGAGGAAATCGGGCGCGAATTGATCACCCTCCCGGATATTGACGGGGATGATATTGTAATCCAACCCCAACTCTTCAAAAAGAATAGTAACTTTCCAGCCATTTGGGGTCGGCCAATAGTAGAGATCAATCATGCGTTTATCCTCCCCGACACGGCAACAGAATGGCGTGCCACCGACCGCTTGGCAAGCTATCCCATTCGTGGGAGCATTGCCGTAACAGTGGAATCATTGCCTTATCGAAGGATGCATCTCACGCAGAGTTGAAGGGAAGGCAGAAAGATGGCAGCGCAGCAAATCAACGCGGATATTAGCCAACGTGCGGTCTGCAATACGCGCGCCATGGAATGGCAACAAAGCCCGGCCCCCGGCGTATGGCGCAAGCGGCTGGAGCTCTCCGGACCGGCTGAATCAGGACGTGTCACTTTATTAGTGCGATTCTATCCGGACGCGCAATTTCCCGAACACGGGCATCCGGAAGGTGAGTAAATTCTCGTGCTCGACAGCACCTTCAGCGATGAACATGGCGACTTCCTCAAAGGGACTTTTGTGCTTAATCCGGACGGCACGCACCATACGTCCTATTCCAAAGACGGTTACGTGTTGCTCGTCAAACTGCGGCAATATCCGGGCACGGAGCGCGAGCATGTATGTGTCAACACACTCGGTGCGCCATGGCGGAAAATCGGCATTCCTGGC
>Ga0315339_1000957_pt1 | contig 28973 bp, 25 predicted proteins | sample ASW17metaG_FD_204514 | JGI IMG/M metagenome (GOLD analysis project Ga0315339, IMG submission 204514) | Ammonia-oxidizing marine archaeal communities from Pacific Ocean, United States - ASW #17 | ecosystem: Environmental > Aquatic > Marine > Oceanic | place: USA: California | collected 2016-12-05 | reverse complement strand
TACTACTCGATAAGGTTCCCGTAGATAAATTACCAAACGCTGAAGATATAAATTGAAATTTATCGTCATTGACGTCGAAGTCGCCAATCGTATCTCCTGCTACATCACCTTTAGTAACATTCGAAGATACTAAACTGCCATCTGTGGGATCAACAAATCTGAAAATATTGGCACTACCACCGCCACCGCCACCTACTAATACATCACTGCCGCTGCCTCCGGTAATCGTATCAGCCCCCTCATCGCCAACGATCACATCATTCCCTGCACCGCCGAGTAGAATGTCGTCTCCCGAGTTTCCTGCGATAAGATCTATTCCGTCACCGCCATTAATTGAATCATTTCCCTGGCGGCCATTTAACGTGTCATCTCCTAAGCCACCATCTATCTTATCAACACCAATGCCACCCTCGATTGAATCATTTCCAGAACCACCTATCAGGGTGTCATCCCCCGTGCCACCATCTACGAAATCATTCCCAGCACCACCATCGATTGAATCTCTCCCACTGCCACCTGTGAGGTCATCGTTTCCGCTACCACCATCGATGGAATCATCTCCAGATCCCCCATTAATAAAATCATTTCCTGCGTCGCCAGTTAAAACGTCATTCCCTCCTAGGCCCACAATCCCGTCATTGCCACCGCCTCCAGAAATTGTATCCGCACCATCATCAGAAGTTTCACTTATATTAATAACTGTGGTCGCACTAATATTCGGAGCATCCCCATCTCCAGCAATAGAATCATCCCCATCTCCTCCATTTATTATGTCGTTACCAGGGCCCCCTAAAACAGCATCATTCCCCGCTAATACTGAGATGGTATCGTCTCCAGCTAGTGCATTAACTACATCAACCCCTAAAGTTCCCGTAATTGAGTCAGCGCCAGAAGTCCCATCAAAAAATGTAGCACTCGCAAACTCCTCTGAAGTTAATACATCACTAACTCTCGAGTCTGAGTCATCAAAATCTTCTGGGCTGAATTCTGGAACTATACCTAGTGCGTTAAAAATTATGTCTTGAACTACTGCAAAAGGATCAAATAGTGGATCAAAAAATGTAAAATCACCTATTTGCACTGGTTCCAGTGGATTAAACCCCGTTGGGTCTGCAATAAATGCGGCGAGAAGTGGATCACCAAATGAAAATCCAGGCCTGTCAAATGAGAATTCGTCAGGCGCCCCATAGGGGCCGTCTTCTTGAACAGGCTGACCATCTTCATCAAACGAAGATTCATCAAAACTTTCTAGATCTTGTTCTTGATCATAATTTTGGTCACCCCCCCATTCTGGATCACTACTTAGTCCCATTTCGGTTAACGAAGCAGCAAAATTTGCAAGTGCTTCTGGATCCCTAAATACATCGATATCCCGTAAATTAAAGTCTTGATCATCCTCGGGCCCATCTCGGTATTGTGGGGAGACTTCAACAGATTCAAAATAAGCCTCCGTGCCACCCTCGATGATTGAGCCTAATAGTGTTTCCTGCACAGCGATTGCCTGTTCCATGGCTTCGCCGAAGCCCGCACCAGATTCTAATGCAGCTTGAAATTCATTGAACGCAACATTTTCCGATACCAGTGCGGCCTCTATTAAGTTCTCATTCTCTAGAGCGCCGGACTTTGTATTATCTTCAGAGAGATCTCCAGGGCCGACACCTTCAACCACAACTGCCCCTTGAAGGAGACCCGTCTCATCTCCTAGCTGGACATCCTCAAGCTCCTGGTTCTCTGCCTCATTACCCTCGATATTTTCTTGGCCTTCATCTAAGCCAATATCCACATCTTCTCCAAGTGGCGTCTCTTGCTCCCCCTCTACGTTTTCACTCTCTTCAGCAGAACCCTGCTGTTCTGAATTTTCTTCAGCAGAAGATGAATCCTGGCCCTGTTGTGCGTCATCATCTTGCCCGTCATTATTTCTTTCAGGTCTCTCCGCATCAATTTTTTGGGCCGCTATATTTGTCGCCAAGAGTTTATTCACGCCGCCAAATAAAGAGTCAGCCTGATTTTCGTTGATGTATGAGGGCTGTTCAGGAGAATTAAAAATACTTGTTATTGTCGTTGTTTGAAAAGCGCTAGAAAGCGTTACTGTACCGGTACTATTGCTGACCGTAATAGTCCCAGTTACGCCGTTATTTTCAGGCATCAGCGTAACTACATTGAGATCCCCCTCCGCCGCCGCACGTCCCGCCACTTTAGTGCCTCGGATGCCAAGCGTTGCAACTGGCGTCCGGACAACCATTTCATCTGGATTATTTGCCGCAATTTCACCACTTACAAAAACAAAAACACCTTGAATGACAGAAAATGAAGATGATCCCTCTAGGGAGCTAGGATCAAAGATCAACTCATCGAGAACCATTCGGCCATCAGTGCCAAGCGAAAATTCTGTCTCATCGATGAAAACAATTGAGACAGCACCATCTTCACCCGTTTCTAGAATATCTCCCTGATAAATAGCCGATTCTTTATTCAGCGCTACCGTTGTTCCATCCACACGAGTTGCCGTAACTTCACCAAGTGTATGGTCAACCCGCCCAATTGCTTGTTGTTCAATCGCGGTCTCAACATCTGCGTATTGGCCGGGCGCCATAGGCCCTGCTAGTGCTGATACCAAGTCCGGCGGCAATGCCGAACCACCCTCAGTCATAAGGGTCGCTGGATTAATCTGAGAGAAATATTCAACAATAAGAAATTGAGTGCCGTCAGCCATCGTGAGCAGAAGATCAAATCCAACTCGAGAAAAATCTGCCCGCAAAAGGGCATCAACTCCGGGGACAATAAGAGTTTCACCCCCGGACGCACTAAGAACAATTGGTGAGCTAGCAGATTCACCCACCAAATGATAAGAGTTGGAATTAGAAGAAACCACCGGCGCTTCCTACTAGACTTAAGGTTCTAAAAGCTTCGCAAGCACCAGGCCTATGCGCTATATCCTCGCACTTTTACGTAAAGCGTATAAGGAGCACTATGAAGCGAGATGCTGAGTAGTTTAGTGATGTTTTACGGTTGGATTATACCAGATTAATATGGAGATATATAGATAGGGATCGGCCTCGACGCCGAGACTGCCGTCACGCTCCCCACACGTCCTGCGCAGCATCTGGAGTGGGGGTAAGTGCGTGGGCACGATTAATTTACTATAGATAACTATCTGATAAACAACAGTAGTTGGCGGAGGGAGAGTCCGCCTAACATTAGACCACACAGGACCGTATGTAATCATAAGCACCTGATAACATGTTATTATTTGTATTTTTATTTTTATATGATCGCCTACGTTCACTTGCGTTCCCATAAAACCACCCTATCTTAGGGGAACGGTTATGGTAACAGCTCGGCGCACTCACGCACGCCGAATGGAGCGAGATAATGCCAAAGAAGCTAAGCAAGGCGCTTACGCCACTGCAGGTGAAAAACGCTAAGCCTGGACGACATGCAGATGGCGAAGGCTTGCATCTGTTGGTCAAGCGATCCGGCGCGAGGTCTTGGGTATATCGCTTCATGTTGAATGGCAAAGCCCGCGATGTCGGGCTGTCGCGTTGTCCCGAAGCTGTCGCTCTTCTGCAGAAGACGGGAAGCAATGACCTAACGCTCGCCCAAGCACGCGATGTGGCGTCGATTTATCGAATGAAGGTCAAACTGGGTATCGACCCACTGACCGAGCGCGAAGATGCGGAGAAGGCTGCAGCTTCGGCCAGGCAAGCTGAAAAAGCAGCAGCCGTGACCTTTAAGGCGATGGCGGAGCAGTTTCTCTCGATGAACGAGGCTAACTGGCGTAACGCCAAGCATCGCCAGCAGTGGCGCAATACGCTCAATACCTATGCCTACCCGATAATCGGAAACATGCGGGTTGGCGATATCGAAACCCCTCACGTACTGCAGATCCTTGAACCCATCTGGAGATCTAAAAGCGAGACAGCGGGCCGAATAAGAGGGCGTATCGAGGCGATCCTTGATGCAGCCAAAGTGCGGGAATATAGGTCTGGAGAGAATCCTGCGCGTTGGCGGGGTCATCTAGCACAAATCCTGCCGGCTCGAACCAAGCTCTCGCGCGGGCACCATAGGGCAGCTCCCTATGATGAGGTCCCTTCTATACTTGCGGCTCTGCGCTCTCACCGCGCGGTCAGTGCTCTTGCATTAGAATTTTCGGTCCTTACGGCAGCTCGTACAGGCGAAGTAATTGGGGCAACTTGGGAGGAAATCGATTTTCCCAAGCGCGCTTGGACTATCCCCGCCCATCGAATGAAAGCTGGTAGGGAACACCGCGTTCCACTCTCGAACCAGGCGATCCGCATTCTTCGTTTGGCCGAGAAGTTGGGAAAGACCCACGTATTCCCCGGCCAGAGGGGCGGTGCGATGTCGAGTATGGCCATGCTTATGCTGCTGAGACGAATACAGCCAGGGGCCACTGTTCATGGCTTCAGGTCGAGTTTCCGTGACTGGGCGGCCGAATGTGCTGGGTATTCGCACGAGGTTTGCGAGATGGCTCTCGCCCATACAATCGGCAACAAGGCCGAGGCCGCTTATCGGCGCGGTGACCTATTCGAGAAACGCAGAAGGCTAATGGATGATTGGGCAACGTACTGTCAAAAAGCACATGTTACAGGCGCCAAAATAGTTCCGTTGCGAGCGGCGTTGTGAAGACCAAAACAAAATACATTACTCTCAGCGAGGCCATCACTTGGCTGGCATTGGGGCAAGAATATACAAGTTCGGATTTACGAGCTGAATTAGCTAATGGCTGCTTTGGCTTAGATTATAGCGACGCAAGACAACGCCTCGCACCCGGCATTAACGCTCTGATGAATGAGGTTCAGTCGGGAATGATAGAGCTTACAGGTAAGTACCTTGAGCAATTTCAGGGAAATCCGACCAACGCACTTACATCTAGTATGACGCAGCTACAAGCGGCGGACTTCCGTGCCTTCGATATCACATGCGACGGCCTTCGTTTTGGTCAAGAAATCCTATGGCTACCAACCGAATACGACAAAGAATTCCCGCTGCAGGTTCCCGCCCGGCCAGAGCATTTCGAAGCGGTTTTAGTTAATCAACAACAGTTGATGACTACGCTAAGGGCGGGAACATCTCCAGAAAGCGAACGCCCACGACTATCGGATGCGGGCTTAAAGAAATGGCATGGAAATCTATCAACTGATGAAAAAAAACTGCCGCAGGACAAGTTACATCAGTTGTGTGTGGATTCTCACCCTCATAACCATATCGCCCGAAATCGAGTTCGAAAATTAAGTGGACCCCGTCCTCTGGGACGTCCTAAGAAAAATTCGCCATAAAAAGACGGCGAATTAATCGCGATTTTAGACAGCGATTTTTTGTGGTCTTAAACCTTTAGTCAGAAATGACCGGAGGCGACCTATGCTACTCGAAACACACCCCCCAAAACTTGCATACAGCATCCGCGAGGCGTGCGAAGCCTCGAGCTTAGGCAAGACAACGATATACTCACTCATCGCTGCGTCGCGACTGAGAGCAATACGCATCGGTGGCCGAACAGTTATCCCAGCAGACAGCCTTAGCGCGCTTTTAAGCGGTGATGGTGATAGCCACTTTGAAGCTCGAGCGGGAGACGCGTGATGACACATGCTGCGCTCGAGTTTCTAAAACTCCTCGATCCATCCCCAGAAGCCCGTTTCAATATCGAAACCTACACCGACGGAAAAGAGAGGCAGGAACGCGACCCACTTAGTCATCGTTTCCCCACCCAATCGTTCCGGGACGTAGAAGCACTTCTCCCGAAACTCCAGTCCCTTAACGGCAAGAGAGCAGCAATCTACGTTGCCGTAAATGAGTTTAATGGGCCAAGGAAACTCGAGAACCTCGAGCGTGTCCGTGGTGTCCATGCTGATCTGGACGAGGCTTCGAATACACAGTTGTGCAAACTGCGAGATACGCTAGCTCCCTCATTGGTTGTTCAAAGCAGCACCTGCAAAAAGCAGCACTGGTACTGGCTTCTAGCTGATGGCGAAGAGCTCTCGGCGGAAGCGGCCAAAGCAATCAACAAAGCAATCTCTATGCTCGGCGCTGACAGTGCAGCGGTCGACGTTGCTAGACTTCTTAGATTGCCCGGGTTCCAAAATATGAAACACCACCCTGACGGCAAAACAAAAACTGTTAGCACCTCAAAACCGCCGACAGTCGCCATTTTGGAGAGAGGACCGCGCTATTCTGCTGCAGTAATCCAAGCAGCGTTCCCGGTAGCTATCCCCCAACCAACCAACCCACCAGCTCCGGACCCGGCTGCTAGCTCAACAAACCCCGCTCAGTTCTCGGACCAAATTGAGAAAGCGGTTTCCTTCTGCCAAACTCAGCAACCGGTCCTCTGGTCAGGGCGTTGGAAGGATTACAGCGACCCTTGGACAGGCGAGAAGCCATTCACGGACCAAAGCCCAGCCGATTATGCCCTCTGTCGGCGGATCGGATACTGGGGTCTGGAAAATAGGCTATCGGGCGGAGAACTTCTCGTCTTTGTAGAGGCTGTTTTTTCCAGATCGGGCCTCGCAGCTCGGCCTAAATGGCGCCTACGCCGAGATTATAGAGACCGCACAGTCGCTGCAGCTTGCAAAGGCCTTACGCCGCCGACGCCGTTATTTGGCAGCGTTTCCCCCACGGCTGAACCTGATTGGTCTCTAAAAGGTGATCTGATTGCCTCCCGGTTCTTTCGAGACGTGCTCGGCGAGAAGATGAAATTCGTTGTTTCGGTAGGCAAATGGATTCGGTGGGATACAGATGACGAGCATTGGCGGTGGTGTGAACTAGGGGAAGAGGTTGAGGCTACGAAACAACTAATCGTGGAGCTAAGACGGCTCGCGCATATGCACGCGGCCAACCACCCTGACACGGGGGCGAAACTCACCAACGAAATTGCAGGCCTGCAGCGCGAACCAAGAATTCGGGCTGTAATCAACCTCGCCAAGTCTGAACCTGGGGTGAGCTTGGGGCCACAAATTCTCGATGCGCACCCCAAACTACTTGGCGTCCGGAACGGCGTTGTAGACCTGAGAACAGGCAGTTTAAGCCCAAATCGACCTGAGCTGTTAATCACCAAGTACGTCGATATCGAGTACGACGAAGACGCAAAATGTCCGCTCTTCAAATCGTTTCTTCACGAAGTTTTTGAGGGCGATACAGACACCATCGACGCGGTCCATCGTCTAGCGGGTCTCACTGTGACTGGCTGCACTGGCGAGGAGGTGATTGTTTTTTGCGTGGGTATAGGAGCCAACGGGAAGTCGATTTTCGGAAACATCATGACGTCGATCATGGGGCAGTACGCTGTAACCGCGCCATCTTCCTTGTTAGCCGCACGTCGCGCTGATGACCATGGTGCCCGTTCAGACTTAGCAATGCTGCGTGGCGCGCGTCTGGTGTCAATCAATGAACTCCCCGGCGGCATGAAACTCGATGAAACTGTTGCCAAGCAACTCGCTGGCCGGGAGCCTATTTCCGCGCGCTTCCTCCACAAAGAGTACTTCACATTCGACCCGCAGTTCACGCCGTGGGTTCGGACTAACCACCGGCCAATAATTAAAGGAACGGATGACGGTATATGGCGACGTATGGTGATTGTGCCATTCAACAGGACTTTTAGCCTCGATGAGCAAGATCATGACCTCGAGAAGAAACTGCGGTCAGAACGTGAAGGCATACTGGTGTGGTTGGTTCAGGGGGCAACGCTCTATCTGAAATCCGGACTTCAGCACAGCCGAGCCATGCAGGCCGGAATCAAAGAATATCGGGCCAATAGCGACCTCCTCGGTGAGTTCCTTGCCGATCACACGACCAGTGCTCCAGATGCCGAGGAAAAGCAGTCAGACCTATTCATGCGCTACCAACTTTGGTGTGAAAGTAACGCTCTAAGGCCAAGCAGTAGGCGCTCGTTTACGGAACAACTTAAGGAACGTGGCTTTGGGCAACGTAAAAGCGGCTCAGTCCGGTATTACACAGGGCTGGAATCTGCGTTGGCGGGTGGAGGGACACATGGACAGGTTTAGACCCTATTTGCGTAAAGTCTCTATAGAGATTGTTATAGGAGAGTTTACACAAAACGGGGCTAAAGCTGTCCAACCTGTCCAACCTCCCACCTGTGGGAGGCAAAATGATGTCAGTTAGCGCTCAAACTCCATGCCATCGCGCTTTTGCAGCTGGCGAACGAGCCCGTGCGGCGTCACCTCTTCCGTCTGGAGCCTACAAGCTCCGGGAAGCACAGCGCACCATTCAGCATTATTTTGAATCATTTTATGCGATACGGGACTACCTCACACACCCTAAGAAGTTTTACCCCGGCGCTCCACTCGGCCGCTGCACGGCCGATGATAAGGCAACCTACCTCAAGGGCATCCCGGAGAGCATTGCAGGGATCCTGGCCCAAGATGTGTTGCCATCTATTGCAGCGCTGGGCGCAGACGGCCTAAGTCAGCGAGAGATAGCCACTGAATTACAGATCGCCACATACAAGGCCCAGAGCCTTCTAGAAGAGTGTGAAATTCAGCACCAGCGCCTGCGCGGAGGGATCAAAGATGAATATGAGGCGATTAAGAGCGGCTATTCTGAGCTATATGCCTTGCTGGAAGATGCAGAGCAGATAATCGAAAGCCCACTTCAAGCTGTAGAGTGGAACAAAGCGACAGCGCCCCAGTCATGAACTCCTGTGAAAAACAGCCCTATATCTCCACTCTCGGCGGACGCATTACCTGTCCTCGATGCCAGGCGTCATCAAAACGCACAAAAAAGCAGTGCCGATCACCAGCCATCAAAGGAAAGCACGTTTGTGCAATACATGGCGGCAAATCAACAGGACCGAAAACAGATGGGGGGAGGCAACGCTGCGCAGCGGCAAAAACCATTCATGGGTGGGAGACACGCGAGAAGCGCAGGGTTAGAGCCGAAAAGCTCAGGGAGCTGAGAGAGTTAGCCTCACTTGCTGGTAGTATAGTTTTAATTTTTTAAATTATCCTTACCCCCCTTCTCCTAATTTATTTTGAATTGTTAACATTACAATCTATTTTGAATTTACCTTCGATAGTAATTTTTACTACCCAATTTCCACTCTTAAAAATATATTTTTCATCATCAATATTTTTTACACCAACATATTTATTTCCTTTAATTTCTTTTAACTCTGAGTTGATTTCATCAAGGGCGACTGCCGTCTCCACACTTTTATTTCCGCCCCGCTTTTGCGCACGTGCCGACCCAATGAGCGCAGCTGCTGCGCCCCGCATCCAATCCCACTTATTCTCCACAAAAATGAATGACCTGCCTTTTTGAGCATAAAAAACGAAGCTCATCCTAATCCTCGGAATATTATCGGACTATGGCTGTCCCGCTGGAAATTCGAAAACTCTCCTAGCTCGGGGCTAGACTGGGTTAGGCAGGCGGTCGTTGATTTGGGTAGAAACAGACACTCTAATCGGCTGCATTCACCTCAGTTCCAAAGTCAAAGCCCGCCAATGCTATTTTATTTTCAGTGAGGGTTCTATCGAATAGGTTGGCATCCGGTCCATATCCAGAAAAATCAAACTCTCTCAACTTCGAGACCTCGCTATCAAATTTTGATTGTGCTTCGAAATCTTCGTGATCCTCCGGGAGAAACAGCGATTTCATGAAAAGATACTGCCGATCCATATCGTCATAGTCGAAAATGCGAACGTGCTGCGAGCGCATATCGATTTTAATTCGTCTCGATGTCACTGGTAGCGGGTCGGAAAAATTCTCATAAAATTGAAGTGTCAGTTTCCCCGTGTTTATGTGGATTTTAATGATGTCCGCACTTTCAATATCCCCAAACAAGATACTTCCACACGCGACGTAACACCGAAGAATGAGAGGAAGGCGTTTCAAAATCGAATGATGAAATTGAAATTGGTTATCGGGGAGAATGTATCCGAGGCCGTCGTCAGCAGCGTCTTCAGCTGCTTGCTGGATTGCTTCTCTATCACCGATAGAAAATAGTAGTTGGCGCGCTTCGATCTGAGCATTTGCATAATTTCCCCAGAAAGCTCGCAGGTCTTGTTGCAACCTTTTAGGCAATGCACGGTATGGTTTGTGCTTGGAGAAAAGCTCAATCGCGAAATAAAGGATGAGATCATCCTTTCTCCCAGCCGAGACGCTCTCGAGGTCATCGCGGTTGCACAAGTTCTCCATACAGTAGTGATGAGCTGTTTTGAACGCTATCCGCTCCGAGCCCAACGCGCTCTTTAATTCTGGTGAAAGTTCACTGCCATGTAATGGCCTACCGAGAGCTGTAATTTCTTCGGTGAGGTGCTCTAGAATCGGCAGAGCCTGCTCGAGCTTTGGGATAGTCCTGCTTGGCGTGGGTTTATCCCGACGGCTCGAAAGATTGAAAGATCTATGTGTGTCGCGCTCATATCGGTTGATTTGAAACTCTTGCAGAAGAAGGTCGTCGGCAAACACGAAAAAAATCCCGGGCGCGACCGGTACCGCGTCGGCGCCCGTGGTCTGCAAAATAAAATCTCGCAGCTGCTCCTGCGTGAAGTATTTTTGGAAGGTCTTCCGTGAGGTTAAAAACCCGTCTTTGTATGGACGAGCATTTTCTATTGCTGCTGAACTTGGCGACATCACCGCAACAGCTAGCACTTGACCGGTAAGCTCCCATGCGCGCTTTAAAGCTAATTGGCGCTCCTCAGAATCTTCTATGACATTCAGAACAAAGCCAATGTTAACAACATCGCTTCTCCGTATTGGATTATCGGGTGCGTAGTGAGGATCCCAGCCAGCTGCATCGAAGCCGCTACCAAGAAGGGTATCTAAATCATCCCCCCGACCACACCCATAATCGAAGAATGTGCTTTCTTCCTTTAGCAGGCCATAGCGCATAAGGAGTTGCACAGGTTGGGATAACTGGTAACGCACCAAAGCCGTTTTGTGTCTTTGGACATTTACTCCTTCAACTTTGCCCACTTCCAGAATGTCATGGCCTGACATTTTAATTCCGTGAGCACTTAGACGCGCCTCCCACTGATTTTTGAACCCGATCCTGTGTGAGTCATAAAAAACCCCGTGCTCATCGAGAGCATTTGTCAATTTAGCAAACTCAGCCCACCTCGGATGATCGAGCGGCAATAGAAGCTCTTTTCGGTGAAGGATCGGAGGGTTCGAATAACGCGAGAAATCACGCACGCTTTTCCGCCCGTCCAACAAATCCAATCGCACACTCTTTTCTAGCGGCGGGAAGGGAGCGTCTTCAAAATTCGAGTATGTGAGAAAGGCGATATTGTCGTTTGCGATGCGCACAACATTCCAGGAGCCTTCAGAGGCATCGAGAGAATTCAACGACGTCTCTACAATTTTCCGGTCTTCGTTCGGAAGATGATTTAAGCTGACACGATGGAGATAAAGATCGCCGCCAACACGTTTTCCAATCATGCTCATGAGCGCTCCGATCGTGTGGAGATAGTCTGCATTAAATATCTTCTGCTGCTAACTGAAGAAAGTTCTCAACTTTGATCAGCCTTGGTACGCGGCCAGCTCGGACTTTCGATTTGCGCATTATCACTATGTGTTTCTTCTCTTCAGGACCGACGCTCACATGAATTGGTCGATCAGCACCGTAAACATAAAGCCGATCAAACTCACAGTTGGTGACAATCCACTTCGCGACCGACAGAGAGTCATATTCTTCTGTTAGAAAGTCGACGGCTGCGCCAAGCCGGCTGCAAATGTACCTGCCGCGGCTATTCTTTTCGTAAGACGCGTGTTGATCGTGCGGCGGGCTAATCCCTTTTCTGATAATTCGAGTGAGCTCTGGGCAAGACACACCATAAGTCAGTTTTATTTTTCCGAATTCGACAACCACAGGGTCGAGTACGTTCTTCGCTAAAACTTTGAGCGCTTCATACGTATCAGTTGACCGTGGGACATTGTGGGGGCGATGTTTTTGGTAGGCATCACTGCATTCAACAAAGTCGCGATAGAAAAAATTTGCGCCACATTTCTGATCTAGCGATGGAAGTGTCTTCGTTACTTGTCCCGATCCCGAGCTCATCTGTCACGCGATGATACGTGATATCTGCGAGGATAGATACTCCGAAAAATATTCAATCGCATTTGTGATGTCTTCCTCAGATGTCCGATAGCTTATGGAGAACCGAGCAGAGTTATTTGCCTCAGCTTCGCTCAGGCCGATAGCAGACAAGACGTGACTGATACTCGTCTTTTCTGAAGCACATGCCGATTTCGTCGAAAAAGACACAAAGGGAGATATCCAAGCTTGGAGATCCTGAAGGTCTACATTTTTAAATGTTATGTGTGTCGTACCTACAAGTCGCCGAGAGTCATCCACCGGACCGTTCTTCCGAAAGTCATAGCCAGCAGCAGATAATCCAGCCTCAAATTTTTTCATCAAGGTTCTTTGACGCCGGACCTCACTTTCCTCGTGCCAAATTTCCGCGAGAGAGCATGCCGTGGAAAATCCGACACATAATTCGGGGCTCATCGTTCCCGAAGCTAAGGGCTGCTGTCCGCCGCCATGGATCATCGGAAGGAGTTCGATACCTTCCCTCACGAAAAGAGCTCCAATGCCTATTGGCCCCGCAATTTTATGAGCGGAGATAGATAGCAAATCACAATTTAGATCCAAAACGTCTATTGGCGTGCGCCCAGATGCTTGGGTCGCATCGACATGTAGAAGGCCCCCAACGCTCTGAATGAGATTAGCCAAGGTCGCAATATCTTGAAGAGTTCCGATTTCATTATTACCGAGCATAATGGATACGACGGCAACCCGCTCATCGAGCATCTCTTCAATGATTTGAGGATCAACGAAACCTTCCGCATCTACGGGAACAACTTCAACATTGAACCCACGATTTGCGGCCATGAAAAACGCAGCTTCCCTAATGCACGGATGCTCAATTGCAGAGACCAAAATTCGATCTCTGCCTTTTTCCTTCAAAGGCTCGATGCCCTTTATTGCTAGATTGTTCGCCGCGGTCGCACCCGATACGAGTGTTAATTCACGCGGAAGGCACCCGATAAAATCGGCAATTTCTCTGAGCGATTGAGTTATCTGTTCTTTTGCTCGCCTCCCATGCTCGTGAGGCGAGTGAGGGTTTCCATTTCCTTCAGACCAGTACTCCAATACAGCTTGCTGCACCTCCGCAGCGATTCGGCTCGACGCCTGAGCATCTAGATAAATCGGGTATTCAACCATCTTTGCCCGTCCGTCTATTCGACAATATCAGTCCAACTCTTGCCCAAAATAAATCCGACCTACCATATCATGTAACCCAGAAAAATGCTCGTCAATATATAGTAGCCCTCAAAAGCTGCTCTGGATGAATTGACCAGACAGAACTTGTTGGGCTCCAAGGATGATGTTAACTTCTTTCATCCAATTATGGGAACTTATGACGGATGAAGCCATACACGTTTTCCGGGCACGACACGTTTGCTCTTCGCCATGGATGGCTTAAGAAAATTTATGACCGTGCTCGCCAATTAAATGTCGAGATCGAGGGAGAGGGCGGGCAAACAGGTGGCGTTGAAGATAGGCCCGGAGAATTATTTAATCCTGAAACAGCAATGGCTGCACTCGGCGTCGGAAAAAACATGGTCCGCTCAATGCGATATTGGGCCCTTGCATCAAATTTTTTCAGCACGTCCGAGAAGAACCGACACCTGATCAGTCCGCTCGGCAATGCCATGTTGTCAGACAAGAGCGATGTGTCAAAGGCAGGTCTCGATCCTTTTTTTGAGCACCCCGCCTCCCTATGGTTGTTACATTGGGAGATCGCGACAAATGCTCAGTTATGCACGGCATGGGACTTTGCGTTTTCGACTTTCGCTCGCACCCTTTTCAAAAAAGAGGATTTGTCTGAAGCGCTCAAAGCGCTTGCTGCCGATAGAGGCTGGAAAGTCTCTGAAGGATCGATTGAGAAAGACGTAAATTGCATCTTGCAAATGTATTGCGCGGACCTGCCCCACACCAAAGGGGGCATCAGGGAAGAGAGCGCAGAAAGCCCGCTCGCGGAACTAAGGCTTATTAGTCGGGATTCCGCTTCCGGTGGGTACCGATTTGAAATCGGTGCCAAAAACACACTACCGCCACAAATCCTGTATTACGCCATCGCACAATTTAGCGCCAAAAGACAAAGCCAGATCATGAACCTAGATGAAATTTTTTATGATCACGGATCCCCAGGGCGTGTGTTTAAACTAGACGAAAACTCTATGTGCTCAATGCTAGAGCTTGCCTCTGATGCAACTGATGGCGCATTGGAGTGGCAAGAAACTGGGCCCCTACGGCAATTAAAAATAAGAGACGATTTTAAGGCGCCGCTTGATTTGCTGGTTGATGCCTACGCCACCGGCCTTGAGGTTGCAGCATGAGCAAGAAGAGCCGCGCCGTAAAAGTACGATCGCGTTTCCTCCGCTCAACGAGGCTCGATTCTGCGGATACATCACAGCTGTTAGATGGGTTTGTTCTCCACGAGACAGGCCAGAAAATTTTATCTCGCGTTATCGAAGATATCCATAGCGCCGATCAGCGGGCATTCACGTGGACAGGGGCATATGGGTCAGGGAAATCGACACTAGCTCTCTATCTTAAAATACTTTTAGGGACAAAGCCGAAGAGCCGCAGCGATTTAAAGCCCAAAGGCAGCGCAGTCGCCTTCAATCGGCTGACGAGCAAAATCCATAATGAGAAGAAGCCTTGGCTGACAATTTCCGTGGTCGGACAAAAAGAAAACCTAGAAGATACGTTAAGAGCGCATTTCTCCAAGATTTGTGAGGCCTCGATTAAGCCGGACATGAGCTTCGCAGAGATTTTGGATACTCTACTAGCTTATTCAACTAAAAACTATGCTGGAATGCTGGTCATTATCGACGAGATGGGGCGCCATCTTGAGCATGCGGCAGAGGGGAGTAAATCACTTCACTGCCTGCAAGAGATGGCAGAAATTTTCGCAAGAAGTGATTCTCCTTGTGGTGTGATTGGACTGCTACATCAATCATTCCACGAATACCTACCACGTACCGAGCGACAGCAACGTCAAGAATGGGAAAAAATACAGGGGCGATTTGCAGACATTCTTTTTGGATTGTCCATTGAGGAATCTATCTCGCTTGTTGCGTCCGCAATTGATGGACGCTCTGCAGGGGAAAATGACCTGAACCTGATAAATCTGTGCTGCGGGTGCCTAGCTTCAGGGCGCTTATCGCTAAACAAGAACCTTCCTAAACTATTCGCGAAGTCCATGCCGCTGCATCCATACACGGCTGTGATGCTTTGCTTGGTTGCCAAACAGCGGTTTGGTCAGAATGAGCGAAGCCTATTTAGCTTCTTAGCTTCGAGCGAACCGGGTGGACTACAGGAGTTCGGTAGAGCTGACACCCCTGAACTGCCAGATCTCTTTACGCTAGATCTTCTTTTCGACTATCTGCAGATCAATCTTGGTCGTGGCATTTCAGCTGTAGAGGGCCTCGGCCAGCGTTGGAGTGACGCAGAAGAATGCGTCCTACGAGCAGAGCAGATCGACGAAGTGGCGAATGCCGTAGCCAAAGTTGTCTCTCTAGTAGAGGTCTTTGGTCGTTCATTACTCCTCGTGGCCTCTGAACCATTTTTAATTACGGCCCTGCCTCAATTCGATGAGAGCCTGATAAAGCGAGCTCTTCGCGTGCTTCAATCGAAGTCGATTGTTGAATATCGGAACTTTAAAGCTGGTTATGCGCTGAGTTTGGGTAGCGACATCGATCTTGACGCAGAGCTCGCAAAACTGCGCGGGAATATGGTCGTCCATGATATCGATATCGATTTCACAACTATTGCAAACCTCGCGCCCGTGGTTGCGAAACGCCACTATCATGAAACAGGTACACTAAGATATTTCGATACCAGAATTGCATCACTCTCTCGGCTCACCGACGGAAATCTCGGACCGTTAGATCCGTTTTTTGATGGCGCTTTCATCCTCCTGCTCAACGATACAGGGTCTAATCAGAGTGGGTTGATCTCTGAAGAAAAGGTCAAAAAATTAATTGGTTGGGCGAGCGATCAAAGGCCTTTGCTCGTTTCGCTCTTAGCCGAACCACAAAGGCTTTTCGACCAAGCACTAGAAGTCGCCGCCATTAAGCGTCTATCGAGTGAGCTCGTTGAGTTACAGAGTGACCGTGTGGCGCGCCGACGCCTCTCAAATCTCGAGCAAGACGCGGAGTTTGAGCTTGTTTCAAGAGTGATGAACGGCCTGAGAGAGGCTGAGTGGTTAACAGAGGATTATGTGAGCCTCTCATCGTTGTCGCTTTCCGCCGCCGCCTCTGAGGTTTGCTCTGCATCGTATAAAGAGTGTCCTCCAATCTTTAATGAGTTGGTCAATCGACACAAACCATCGGCAGCGGCTGTTAAGGGCCGTCGAGAGCTAATGAACCGAATGGTTGTAAGAGGCGACGAACCCCGATTGGGAATTGAAAAATCTCCACCGGAGCTAGGTATTTATTTAAGCGTAATCGAACAAAACTCTCTTTACCCATCGACGAATGTCGATGACAGATTCACCGAGGAGAGGAAACGGCCACCCCAATTCAAGTCACTGTTCGACGTGGCAGAAAACCTCCTCCAGAACGCCGATAATGATAAGAGAGTTAGTGCCGACGAAATTTTTTCGGCATGGAGAAAACCTCCTTTCGGCCTGCGCCCAGGCATAGCTGCCCTCTTGCTCTTAAGTTATTTACTTGAGCACGAACACGAAGTAGCAGCGTATGTAGACGACAGATTTATTGTTGAACTAGATGACTTGTTCATTGAGAGGTTGTCGCGGGCTCCAAAGACAGTTGCTTTTCGGTGGGCTTCGCTCGACGGCGCAGAGAAAGAGCTCGTCACAGGATTGGCGTCATTAATTCAGAAGAAACTTAACGTTGAACTGAATGAAGCCCCCCTAGAAGTCGCACGACAGCTTGTGCATTACGCGTTCAAACTCCCGAATTTCTCAAAGTCATATAGAGGCGGAAATCACTGGATCAAAATCAGCGAAAAGACCCTCGCGTTTCGGGCTGAACTACTTCTTGCTAATGATCCCCTGCGGCTACTGTTCGACCGCTTGCCAAAAGTGTTCGGCATACAGTCATTAGCAGCAAAAGGGTCTATCGCGGCATATACCAACGGCGTGAGCGAGGCTATTGAGGAACTAGACCGAGTATTTCCCGCGCTCATCGCTGATCTCCGTAGTCATATCGAAAATGAATTTCCGTCAAAAAAAGCCGACAATAGAATTCGATCCATCAGAGAACTTGCAAAAAACCTAAAATCGAAATCTTTTGACCCAGGATATGATCGATTCATCGCGGCACTAGCCGATGACACTGATGATGATACTTGGGTTCAAGATGTCGCGGGTATGGCAGCCCAAAAAACTGTTAATCGTTGGCTTGATGCCGACATAACTGAGGCCAAGGTACAGCTAGTAAATTTGGCCAATCGATTTCGCGCGATTATCGACCTAGGCGGTGAACGGGGCGGTAATGTTGTCTCGGTAGGAACCCGGATGGGCGATGGTGTCGTTCGAAGCGGTCAACGTTTGATTATGACTGATGACAAAGAGCCAGTAGTTAAAAAAGCGAGTATGGGTATCCGCGATTTTGTTGATGCCCAGTCGCTCTCCTCAGATGAAAAAGTCGCGGCGCTTTCAAAAGTTTTGCATGACTTGATCGACGAACAGACTTCTGATCGGCAAGAGAGCCCTAAAGCCTCATAAGGTAGATTATACACGTAATGGAAAAACCAAACGCAACAAACGAGGTACGTCACATACTCGGCCTCTCCGGAGGCAAAGACAGCGCCGCGCTTGCTCTTTACATGGCGGAGAAACACCCGGAACTCAGCATCGAATATTTCTTTACGGATACAGGCAGCGAATTGCCGGAGGTTTACGAATATCTCGACAAACTTGAAACGCAGCTACGCAAACCGATTGCAAGGCTTCGAGCCAAGGAGGTCAACGAGCTCGATGCGGCATCCGGGGAAGAAACTGGCGAGAGCATTTTCGGAGAAATTTTTAAGAACGTTTACCATGGGTTTCTGCCGTCACCACAGGCGCGCTGGTGTACGGTTCAGATGAAATTGAAACCAATGGAAAGATGGCTGGCTCCTACGTTAGAAGCCGGCGGCAAAATCGTTTCTTATATAGCGATTCGATCAGACGAAGATCGCCTTGGTTACAACCCACCGAACCCAGCTATTACGCCAAAGTTTCCGTTTGTGGAGGACGGAATCGATATTTTCGGAGTTCACGAAATATTGGACGGCGCCATGATTGGAAAACCTGCCTATTACGATTGGCGGTCTCGCAGCGGCTGTACATTTTGTTTTTATCAGCAAAAAATCGAGTGGGTTGGGCTGCTTGAAAAACATCCCGATAAATTTAAGGAAGCCGTTGAATTTGAAAAGTACTCTATGGAGGCGTCTCAAGAAAAAGGACGCTCCGCCTTTACGTGGAGCCAGGGCGAGACCCTCGAGGACTTAGCAAAGCCGGACCGCGTGAAAAAAATACAAGCGGATTATGAGAAGCGGTTGGATAGGCACAAAAAGCGAAGAGCTAACGCCCTTCGTGAGGGGCTCCAAGAAGAAGACATTAGCGTAGATGAGCTTTACGATACATCACTCGACATTTCTGTGTGCGTGATTTGCCATAAGTGAACCGCCTTAACTAAACAACCCTCTGTCCATTCCTGCACAATTAAATGGGATAGGCTTCTTTATTTTAGAATAGGGGCGTAGGTAGCTTTTTGCCGGCTGAGTCAAAAAGGCTTTCATAGTGTTCGCTAAGTTGCGTGATTACGATCGGCTCTAATTTCTCACCTAACAAATATGAGATGAATCTTGCTGCAAATTTTGCTGCTGCTTTACCCGTAACGACTTTTTCACCATTCATAAGCACGCGCTGCCACATTGATTCGTCGACTCCCCAATCAAGAGCATTTACCCGATTACAAACCTCATCCAAACTTATCCTTACAGAGGTATCGGGGTCGGGAGCGTGCAGTCTAACGATCGCGTCAATCAACGCCATTTGCGCGATCGGTTTACCTAAAACATTGTCTCGGCGAAGCTCTGCGCGCCGGTCGTCGGCAGCCTCAGAAGTGTCGTGCAATGCATTTTGGAATATGTTGATTTTTTCAGTTACGGTTTTCCAAAATTCGTCTGCTTCATTTCGATATATTTTTACCTCAGCAGCTGGAGGGAGAAGGGTGCGATCAATCTTCTTCCCTTGTTCTTCTTCCAAAAAGTTACCAGTCGTCTCATAAATCGCTGAGAGCGTTGTAAACTCGACTGCGGTCTTAGACAAAGTATTTGACGTATAGTTGACCAGCCGCTCTGATAGTATCTTATCTGCAACAATCTCTCGTGAAATGATCGCAACAATATCATCATCAGCCGTGATGAGATTGTCCCCCTTACTGGTTGGCTTAGCGTAGCGATTTACCTTGTTAAAGATTTTGCGGGCTTTTATAGGATCATGGCGCACCAAAATAACGGTGCAGGTGTCTCTTGCTACATCGAGGTTGGGAGAAAGATCTTTGATTTCTTTGTTTTTTTCATCTCTACCGGTGATTGCAAATTTTAGAGCTGTCAACCGATGTTGCCCATCTAATGGCACCAAAACTTCATCTCCACTCAAATGCAGAAAGCCTAGGTTGCTACCCGCAGCCGCATAAGCTCCCGGCATTGAAACTCCCATCTGAGTTAAAACTTCGAAGGTGACGTCGTCGTGATTGTATATGTCGACGATGAACGCCCCAAAGAATCTGTCATCGTCTTGCGACAAATACGGAGCAATATGCTTTTTCACCCGGTCATAACTTATATCCCGTTGAAATCGTTCTTCAATCGACATGCTCTCCCAACCCCCAAGCTCCTTAGGAATAGTGAGGCGCTCGGTTAGTTCCTTTGCTGTCATTTGACAGATAAAAAACTCTGTGGAACCGAATTTCCCTCTCATCGCGGGCAGCATGCTAGGCATTTTTAGGTCTCCTAAATTTATTGACACTCTAAAGGTGTGTTGACGGTAGCACTTCTATACATGATATCATTTGCTACTGGTTGGTAAGTCTTGATGCAATAACGCTCCCAAACATCAATCATTCCACTTTGATTAATATCTTTGTAGCAAATTTTAAGCTCTTTACCATTTGCATCTAAATAAGTTCGCAGCTTTCGGTTGTGAGATCCAACCCAGTGTTGCGTCAGTCTTTGCCGAAGCGAAACTTCTGTTTTGCCAACATAAATGCACCTGTGCCTAAGAAAAAAGACGTACACTCCAGGAGTATTAGGCGCCTTATCGATTACACTAAATCGAAATGGCTTCAGCATTTGACGCACACGACAGACCATCTATTCTTCGATAATATATGGAGACATTTTTTCTGCAGATTTTTTTCTTATCCAAAACTCAAGACCCGACATTTTTCCGTCATTTTCATTGCGTAAACTCTCTAGGGTATTAGCTAAAGAGGATGCTGATAAAAAGATATAGCCTTCCCGCCTCTTTTTTTTGTGAAAAACAGAGACAACTGCTTGATATCCCCTCCGTGTATAGATCACACGAGGCTCTGACGTAATTAACAGCTTTATTGGCTCGGTCCCGATTATTATTTTTTCTTCTGTCATCCGCAATCGATCTTTTCGTTAAAGCTATTATTTATCCATTCGCGGATCTTCTCATGACAAAAAAATCCGCTTTCGAAGTACAAGTAGCGTAACTTAACATGGATCTATCCGGTTTTGAATGTCTAGCTGACGAATACTCTGCAGGGCCGTTTCGGATTATATCTCTGTGGAATTTTTTTGGGGGGGGACGGGGGGCAAGATTGCGATGGTTGAGGTGACGGTCGAGATTGAAGGAGGCATCGATCGAAGCTGCGGAAACACCGGGCGATGCTCGGCAACGAACGCGTATCCCACTTTGCATCCCTGGCGAAATACGCGGTGGCTTTTTTTAGGATGTCGCGTTCCTCGGTCACCCTCGTCAGCTCGCGCTTCAACCGACGGATCTCGGCGTCCTTGTCGTCACCGCCGGACGGCGCCGAGAACTTCTTCTTCCATGCGTAGAGCGAATGCGGGCTCACGCCCAGGCGCTTTGAGACCTCCGAAACCGGATAGCCCCGTTCAGTGATCTGAGCCACCGCGTCTCGTTTGAAATCGTCGCTGAAATTACCTTTGCCCATCGTGGCCTCCTTGCCTCAAATTTAGGGAAGAAGACGTCTACGAATATAGGGGCTATTCAAGCAATGCTCCCAAAAACTGGGAACGCAAAAAACAACATCATCGTTACTGATGATTTTCTCATCATCTTCTCCTAATTTATTTCGTACAATAGCGGCTTCGCAAGCCTGGTGCGTTATATCCGCGCGGACAATTTTGATCATCTCAGCTGGCAGCGTTCGGATTGCTCATTTTGCAAGTCTGCCAGAGAACAGTCGGAATGAGCAGAGGGAATGGGGTGTGGTGGTTCTGGGAACCCGGCGCATCGGTTTGTTGGGCGTCACAGGTGGATGACTGCGTACTGTAATTTTCCGTGCGTCCAAATGCCTTCCTTCAAAATCTGCCCCCCGGCGGTGATCACTGCACCCTGTCCGTGCATGTTGTTATTTTTCCATTCACCGACGTGTTTCTTGCGAGACCTGGCATCGGTATAGGTGCCCTGTCCGTGCCTTTTGTTATTCCAGAATTCACCGACGTATTTGTTTCCATTGGCATGGGTATAGGCACCCTGTCCGTGCCTTTTGTTATTCAAGAATTCACCGACGTATTTGTCGCCATTGGTATGAGTAAAAGTGCCAAAGCAAAATAACCTTGGATCCGTCGGTCCGTGTCTATCAGAAGGACACGGTGGCAATGCAAAACTCATCCCCGAACTCCCAAGAAGCACGGCAATCGTCAGGCAGAAGGTGGCGGTGAGGTTTCTCATACGGAAAGTCTGACAGAGAATGTCTGGGATGGGTAGGAGAATGGGGTGTGGGTAGGCAGAGGACGCCCACAGTGGGCAGAAACCAGTTCCTCAAGCTCTATATCGCTGGAATCGGATTTGTTCGTCTGGATTAGTATTACTAGGAGATATGAGGAGTCCCAACTGAGAAAGCGGGGGGTACCCCCGGGGTGGGGTCTAGACTTGGGCGGTTTAGCCCTTTGGTCTCGATGAAGATTTTATGGCTACAGCACGCATCCTATCGGGGAGCGGTTATGGGAACAAAGGCAACTTAGGGGTAAAGATCATTGGAAAATAAGGGAAATTGGCGGAGGGAGAGTCCGCCTAAAACTCATTTTTTCTAAGGGTTTTACGACCTATTTCGATTGCTACCCCCAAATCTACCCCCAAACTATCATGCCATTGATCGCATAGTCGGGTCCCTTTGGACCAAATACCAACCCTGCCCCGATACGGTAATGGTTAGGTTTCTCCCGAAGCGCCCCGTGGTCCAGGAGCCGTGGCCCTTGGGCAGTGTTCAGCGCAAACGATACCAAGGACACTGCATCCCGGATCACGCTCCGTGGCCCACCTTATCATGGATCACGGTTCAGGGGCCCGGGTGGGTTCTTGGTTTTCGGTTAAATCGTAGACCGGATCAGCAGCCATGAATCAGAGGGCATGGTTTGTGGGGTCGGGGCTTGGGCCGAGTTTTGCTCAAATGGTTTGCTCGCCAAGCATCTCGGTTCGGCTATCACGGCACACGGACCGTAAATCTTGTACCGAGCTTGCACGGACTCCATGATAGATTGCTCCTTTAGATCAGGCCGTAGATTGTTCCAAATTATATGACGACGGACATTTGTTAATCATAGGGGTATAATTTTATCGGCATAACTAATCACTAGGGAAATAAATTATGTATGCTCGATTCTATAAATTTCATATGGCGGCAGAATCTTTCGATGAGATGCTTGCTTTTTTCGATGATACAGCAAAGCCATTGATCGAATCTGTGGAGGGTCACCTTGGTTTGCAATCCGTAAGAACTACTGAGACCGAATCTATAATGGTTTCGTTCTACAAGAATAAAGGGGCAGCCGATGCTGCCAGCCAAAAAGCAGCACCAATATTTCAGGAAATGGCAAAATGGATGACCGCACCTCCTGAGGTGCTTGGTGAAGGGGACGTAATGCGTTCATTAAATTTGGGCTATTAACTCATCGAGTTAATAGTGCTTTATGTTGTGAAAATGAAATAACGGGCGGATCGGAGTTAGTATATGAACGTTTGTGTCGTGTCGGAATTCACCTGCACCTTTGATGACTTTAAAGCCATGGTCGAGCAATCGGCAGGAAAAGCTGGTTCATGGTGGCGTGGCTACGAATTAGCTAAGGTCAACGATCACAAAACCATAACGCTATTTGATGTTACGGATGTAGGTGAGTTGGCAAGCTTTATGGCCACGCCGGAGATGAAGCAGTGGGATAAAGACAATGGCTGTGTCGATATTGTCTACACGATGGAAAGCGTGAGCTGATTATCTCTTTTCGTAGGTGAAAAATTGTTGAGGCGCGGGCGCTGCAGCGCCTTCACAACACGCCTCTATGACCCCGCATTGTGGGCAGCGCATATGCGCCTGTTCCTGCCGTACTATGGAGCCGCAGCGTGGGCAAATAGGTTTTGAGGCTGGTGGCGATTTGGAGGCACCTAGGAAGAGAGCCGAATGACCAGTGGTTTCTTGCTGGCCAGCGCGCGCCAATATGGCCCAGGCGTTAGTTGTTGTGCTTAATCAGATTGATCTAAAACTTCTATTTTCTGCAAACATGCGTATAGACCCTTACTTGGTTCTGGGTGCCAATTACTGGTCGATGTGTGATTATAGCAACAATATTTTGGTCTAGATCTTTGATCCAGACTACAGCGGCCGTATCTGGTAGCGGACCCTCTTCGTCACTGGCTATAACTTCAAATATTTGCGCTATAACTGAAATCCCCCCTATGTCAACAGCACTCCAATTACCTGAGTATGTGTCTATTAGTTCAAATGGTGTATCGAACGGATAAATCAGTTTCACCTTATTTGTATTTAATATGAATTTCGTTTCGCCCATCGAATTTAGGGCTAGGTCAGACCTAAAGGTGTAACCAAATTTTTGATCTTCGGCAGCAACATTGGTGCAAATATATTCACCAGTAACTGCCCAAGCCGACCCAGCGCTAAAGAGAAGCGCTCCGACGACGGCGAGTGTGGCGAGTATGCGGCGCATGGTGAGTCGTAACTCCGATTAGAACGCTGTGTCGCGCTGAAAGATCAGTGGTTTCTCACTGGCCCCTGATGAGCGCCAATATGGCTAAAGGTCTTCTACTCCTGACCTACTGCAAATCCTTAAACATGACCTTCTCGGTTCTCAGCTTCTCAATCTGGGAAATTTCAACCGCCTCTGCTCTTTAGAATATCTTTTATTTGGGCAACGGCAAACTCAGAAGAACACGAAAATGTTTCCTGACATGTCACTAGCTTATTCCACTCAATATGCTGAAGGTCTTTTTTATATTTTGAAAGTCTAGAATGAACTTCATGCTCGATTCTACCAGCTTCAGGTGCCTTTGCCTCATAGATAAGCTTCCAATCGGATGCGCCGCCGTAACCCTTTGTGTTCAACTGTTGAACCCGATTTTTGGTGTCGAGTGAGAAACCTACCTTGATCGCCTTAGCGTCCCGCGAACTCATAATGTAAACGTAACCCTCTTTATAGTAGCGGGTGATAAAGGCAATACTAGCTGGATTGCATTGGATACAGTGTCCCGCAGAGGTGCGAAGACGGTGGTTGTATTTTTTGCAAGGCGTAACGCCGTAAGCCACTGTCTTATCGAGTTCTTTCATCCGGGACTTATATTCAGCCGTTCTCAGCCCAGTGGCATCAAATGTACATGAGAGTGGAAGGTTGTGGTCAGACAAGAACCTTAATTGCGCACCTGTGAGTTTTGTCGATGAGGCCGCATGCCAAGTATCATCAAATTGGTTCTCTTTTTCATTTTTCGATTTTCCCTTAATTAAGGACTTCAAAAGACCTGAAATATTCATCATGCATGCTCCTAGAAGTATAGATGTGAGCGCAGGATTCTAGTCAGCCCCAGGGGTACGCGAAAAGGTTTGAAGTCTTTTCCCTTTGGCGTTCATAAGGGTGATCAGCTTTAGCCACCTTCGCTTCAAGTATAGACCAAAGCTCTCCTTTCTTATCCTCCTTGTTCTACGTCCTATGTACTCAAGTTGACCTTCTCCCATTATCTGATAAACCCCGCGCCCGCCGACGACACCTAATTTTCGTGCGATATCAATGGGGTAGAATTTTTTCTCTCTGCGTATATAGGGATCGCATACCACCGAAGATCGAAAGCCCCGTCTGCCTCCTGCTGCCGCGCCAATATGGCCTTCGTTGGAAGTGGTGTTAGTTGTGCCGCCACCGCTGAAAGGTAAACCACTGGAGAGGGCGGTGCAGCGCCCTCATAACTTTGTTTAACTTAGTTTTTTTGTCTTTTTTTCAGCTTTAGAACTTAACCCATGTAATGCCTGTCTATTGATTGGGGATCCACCCTCTTCATAAATTTTCCCCATAGAACTAGTAATTTTAGAGGCCCGAGGCTGGCGAGAAGATTGTCGTACCTTTTGTTTTTCTTTTTTTAATTTATCCATTATTTCATTAAATAATACGTGTTTTCGTGCCCAATTTCCTATCTTAGACCTTATATATTTTTGACTTTTACTTCCTCTAGTATGTTTCGATGATAAAAGTTTTATAAATGTTTCTAGTTCATCCGCTCTAAGAGGTGGTGTCTCTAAAGAACACCACATTTCCATAACATCTCTTGGAATAATAGTTTGCCGATGGATGGCTAAAATGACCTGGTTCAAAACCTCTATTTCGTGGTCCTGCTGTGCTGCACTTTTTGTCATGGGTAGCCGTCCATCAAAAAATTAAAGGTGTTATACTATTCTTCCCATCCTGTGTCCCACCTGATCAGTACGCTGCCTCGCCATTCCAAAAACCCGCCCACGCCGCCCCAGCGCTAAACAGAAGCGCTCCGACGACGGCGAGTGTGGCGAGTATGAGGCGCATGATCTACTGCAAATCCTTAAACATGACCTTCTGGGTTCTCAGCTTCTCTATCTGGGCGTAGGTCATCCAGCATGTGAGGAAGAGGGTGCCGTCCGTAATATGCTGACCAAGCTCTTTCAGTGAGACTTTGCTGCCTGAAGGTTTGCGCAGTTCTACACCATTGGCATCCAAGAAATTACGCACAACAGAACTCTTGATACCAAAGTTGGTTCCCTCTGGCACAACACCGTATTCCTCCAGCATCACCTTAAGATCGAGCTTGGCTACGGCGACACCGACCACATCGCCATTCTCATCAATGATAGGGCCGCCGCTGTTACCAGGTTGAAGGGCGGCATCGATTTGGATTTGGGAGAAGTTGTCACCTATGCCTGAAAGAGAACTGACAATTCCGCGAGTAATCTTGACGCTGCTGCTGACCCTCTCCCCAAAGGGATAACCAGCAACATAAATCTCCTGCATCAGCCCCACATTCTCTCTGCTCACTGGAAACACCCATGAAGGCTGAAAACTAGCTTTGATTACAGCGAGGTCATTGACGGTATCCCGCCTTAGGATCTTGGCCTTATAGACATCGCCCTTGGTGTGGACCTTTACTTCTTGGCAGCCGTTGATGACATGGTTGTTGGTGATGATGTGGCCAGACTTGGAGACAACAAAACCAGTTCCAGATGCAGCGGCAATTACCTTTCCGTTGTCAGCCTGCCGTCTTTGTTTCTCCCGCTTCTCTCTGGCAATGCGGTCCTGCTTACGCCTCTCTGCTTCTCGTTCTGCCTTCCGTCTTTCCTCTACCTTTGGGTCTTTCCTTGCGTATTGAAACTCACCGTCCATCCAAACGCCCTCCAGAACTTTTCCATTGGCAAAGGTGAAGTGTCCGTCGTCATATAATTTGGAACAATCTACGGCCTGATCTAAAGGAGGATCTGGCCCATCTGGTTCAAGATATTAAGCGACGTATTTGTTGCCTGCCCATTTAGACGATGGACCAAAGGTATAGGTGCCTGCGCAACCATCCCACGCAATAGGGTTGTTGGACTTCATCAACGTGAACCCGTCGTCGGCTATGTGCTCGGCTCCGTTTGTGGACAGGTCTACTCCAGCCTCCTCGCTGAAACCCCGGAGGCCCTTGTCCCCTAGAATTTCCGAGCCGCTCATACCAAGAACCTGAAAGGCTAGGCTGTGCAAGGTACGGAAGTATGTGAAGTTTTTATCTTGGTCTAGGTTGAAGCGAGAGACCGCTCGGTCCCGTGCTTCGTGAGCCGCTTTCCGCGTAAACGCGAAGTAGCTAATGTCATCAGGCGACATCCCTCCGCCCAGCAGCCCGTCCACTTGGTTCAACAGCGTTGTGGTCTTCCCTGTGCCGGGCGGTCCAAAGTATCGAAAAATTTATTCCTCTCTCAAGATAACGTCTATCTCGTAGCCCAGAGCCGCCAGTTGGACTCAATTTTGTAGATAGAGAGTTGATGGGAGGGCGAGTTAAAACTAAAGTTCTTTCCTCGCTTACCAATCATGCGCTTACATTTTGTTCGGCGACTACAGCAAGGTTCTCAAACAAATTTGATAGGTCAGCTGGCGATCTAGCATCAAACAACCTAATTCCGCCGTGGCGATTAATTTCTTTCATCCATTCACGATACATCCCTTGGTTCCCACGACGGACAAAAAAATCGGGGTTTGGCTCTGTATACATACGTTTGAACACTGCATCCATGATAGCTGAAAAAACTTGTGAACTAACCGTCGTTGTGGGACGTTCGATAATGCTTGTTCGTAAATCAGTATACTTAAGGAATGCTTGTAACGTATTCTTATGTGGCGCACCTTTGTAACGTTTTGCAATATGTGCCCACCACCATAGGCTTGCGATAGCATTGGACCGTTCAAATCCTCTGGAGCCACCTCGAGCAAAAAAATGTGACCTAATATTCTTTACTAATTTTTCTTTTCCATCGCCTGATTTCAGCCAGCGATGCCGAGTGAACTCTAGGCAAGGAACATGAGTGAAGAACACCCAAACACGCTCGTCGCGAGCTAAATAGGATGTCATGCCCATGAGAGTGTTATACAAAATGAACGAATTTTCAGCATCATGAATCCCGCCACTTTCAGCATTCATACGTGAGAGCACAGATTCGTCAAATTCCGACTCTTTTACGTCACGCATGGGCAGTGTCAGACAAATTCGGCTGAACAAATTAATCCTTGAGCCGAAGGCATGTTACGCCGCGATCTGACGCCACTCGGCCAGAGCAGCTGAGCGTCTTTTTTTGAAGCAGTTGCGGTCAATAAGATGGCGTTCAAGATTGAAGTGGTTATGGATCGAGGCGTGGGCGGAGACAAATTTTTGCAGGGTCTTCACGTCCCGGAATTTGGCCATTGCTCCTTCTCGTCGCCGGAACGGCTGGTGTGAATTTTCGGCTCGATTGTTGAGCCAGCGTCCGCATTCCTGATCGGCTGCGTTGCCAATCACATTCATTGCTGCTCGATACGACCGGAGCCGGTCAGTTACAATCACCTTTGGCGGACCGTAACGCTTCATCGCGCGCTTGATAAACGCCAGCGCAGCCTTGCGGTCCCTGTATTTCGTGACGAATACCTCGAGCACTTCGCCTTCGTGATCAACCGCGCGCCACAGATAATGCGTCTCGCCGTTGATCTTCACGAACACCTCGTCCAGATGCCAGCACCAGTTCGAATACGACCGTTGATGAACGCGCCGTTTACGGATCTCTGCGGCGAACATCGGGCCGAACCGGTTCCACCAGAATCGCACCGTCTCGTGGCAAATATCGATGCCGCGCTCGGACAGCAGGTCTTCGACCTGCCTCAGCGACAATGGATATCGGATGTACATCATCACCGTGAGGCGGATGATCTCCGGCGAACTGTTGAAATATCGAAAGGGGTTTTG